>Ga0182030_10000809_pt1 | contig 61627 bp, 66 predicted proteins | sample 812S3MmetaG_FD_121299 | JGI IMG/M metagenome (GOLD analysis project Ga0182030, IMG submission 121299) | Permafrost microbial communities from Stordalen Mire, Sweden - 812S3M metaG (Illumina Assembly) | ecosystem: Environmental > Terrestrial > Soil > Wetlands > Permafrost | place: Sweden... | reverse complement strand
GCCAATGCGCTGGTTCCTGCTGCGCTCACGCTAGGTATTGGCATCTGGGCGTACGGTTTCGTACCGCGCCTCAGTGCTTTTTTTGCTTACGCAGTAGCCGGCTGGTCTTTTCTTATATCCTTACTGAGTTCCGGACTTAATATCAATCATTGGATTTTAGATACGTCGGTGCTTAGTCAGATTTCGCTTGCCCCAGCTAGTAACCCCAATTGGACGATTGATACTATTTTACTAATTCTTGCGCTCGTTTTATGTGCCCTCGGAGCACTACGCTTCAATCGGCGTGATTTGCAATCAGAATAGTAACGATATCTACCTTGTGATATTTATAGGCATTAGTAAAATGTTATTATGGTAACAATATGAACCTCAGAAACCATAATTATCGGCTAACATCAGCCGTTTTAAGTATTAGCGCAGGCATACTTTATAGTCTGTGGGTTTTTGGCTATGCCCTAAACCGCACAGCTATCGATACGCTTGATGTTAGTGCATTGCAATCTAAGGGCCAGCCTTATTACCGTTTCTTTGTTGTTGGTGATGTGATAACTGGTGTCTTAGTATTCCTGCTTGTAATTTGTCTGATTAAGTTATTCCAACGGACCAAGCTACACCGTAAGGTTAGTTTTTGGTTGTGTATGGCTGGGCTGCTAACTTTTGGTCTAATGACCGGTATAGCTTGTTTCTTGAAATCTTGTGATACAAATTCAAGTTATTGTCTGCAGAATCTCAATGAAGTATTCGATTCTCATAACATAACTGGGACTATTGCTTCTCTCGGACAATTTATGTCTCTAGCTAGTGGCTTAACTTTAATTCGTAAAAGAATCTCCAGAAGTCTTTACTGGGGGACTTGGACGCTAACAGTCCTTTGGGCACTAAGTGGCTTGTCTTTTATAATTACCTCTACCCAAAGCCTAAGTTTATCGTTATTAAGTCAGCACGTCTTTTTGGTCTTATCTAGTCTTTGTCTCGTAGCTATTACCTGGGTTCTAGCTAGGCCAAAATTTCAGCATAGTTTATAGGTTATGAACAGGCCTATACTCAAGTATCTAATTATCAGCCAATCTGCTCTTATGGTCTCGCTTGTAATCTGCCTAGTATTAATACCTGGTTTTCTTTTTGCAAAAAATGAGGGCGGTATCAGTAATTATGGTATCCATTTAAAAACAGCTATCCCCTACAGTTTGGGCTTTTTGGTAGCTGCCACTTATCTTATTAAAGCGGCCTTGGCTACAGGTAATAAGCTATCGTGGCAGCGTCACCTACGCCAACTGCTAATTTGCTACGCTACTTTACTAACGCTGGTTCTTGTTACAACCTACGGCTATAAGACCAATGTCTTTTTAAAGAACCTTCATATAACGGTGACAATTACGATTGCTTGTTTTGAGCTGATCGCAGCTGGTTGGTTAAACTTTGCCTTTCTCCGTGACAAACTCAACGTTGGGCTACTAAGCATGCAGTTTATTGGCTTTATTCTAGGAACAGCAACCTTTCTTGGTCATTTACATCTTCTGTTTACTTCACAGCTAATAACTATTATTACCTTTGGCATAATCCTAATCCGAAGCTACTCGGCACCTACAGCTCGTAAAATCTAATATATCCTAGTGCTGATCTTCTGAAATGGCCCACTTTGGCAGATCGCCTGGGTTAGGCGAGTTATTCTTATATAATGGTAAGCTAGTTAGTCTATTCGCCCAGTTTTCGATAATTGGCTCAACTATCCGCCAAGTTTGTAAGACTTCCTGACTTGTAGCAAACAGCGTATGATCACCGCGCATAACGTCGACCAAAACCCGCTCATAAGCATCGGGCTGAGCTTTGGAATCAAAGTACTTGGCATAACTAAAGTCCATATTAACCGGTTCAACTAAATTATCTAGTCCGGGCTTCTTAGCATATAGCTCGAGAGCGATACCCTCGTTTGGCTGGATACGAAAAGTCAGGCTATTATGAGACACTTTCCGCTTGGCCTCTTGCCGAAAGATAATTCTTACTTCGGTATTCTTTTGGTCAAGCGCTTTACCAGTTTTAATTACAATCGGCACTTTGCGCCAGCGTTTAGAACTTATCGCTAGACTGATTGCCGCAAAGGTTTCAGATGTTGATTTTGGGTTACCTACCTCTTTACGGTAGCTTTGGTACTGAGCCCGATAGGCCACTTCGTGGATTTTATTTGGGGCTGGGGCTTTAACCTGCTGCAGTAATTTAAGCCGAGAGCGGTGAATTGCCTCTGAAGTCATAGTTAGCGGTTTTTCCATAGCTACAACCGATAGAAGCTGCAGTAAATGACTCTGGATAAAGTCCCGAAGCGCTCCAACCTGTTCGTAAAATATTGCTCTGTTTTCTATGCCAATCTTTTCAATCGCGCTGATCTCGATTCGTCTAATATGTTTAGCATCCCATATTGATTCAAATATTGCATTGGAAAAACGGAAACTTAGAATATTTTGAACTGTTTCTTTAGCCAAATAGTGATCAATTCGAAATATTTGTTCTTCAGAGAAATACTTACCGGTATCTTTAATTAATTCTCGGGCCGATTTTAAATCAAATCCAAAAGGTTTCTCAATAAGTAACCGGGTTTTTGCTTTTCCGTGTTGGCAGCTTTTATTAAGTCCGTGTTCACCGAGAAATCTAACTATCGGGCCAAATACCTGCGGCGGTATCGACAGGTAATAAAGCCGGTTCATGCATGTACCATGTTCATCTTCAATCTTATTTAGAGTAGCTTGTAATCGGTCATAGTCGCCGCCGAGGGTGACATCCATACTTTGGACGACAAATTTATCCCTTAGCATAACAATTGCTTTTTGATCGAGTGTCGGGTTATCTTTGGCTAATTTATTAAGTAGTTGATCGGTATTAATGTTTTGACGGGTTATACCGACTACCACCGTATCCTTATCAATTAGACCGTGCTTTATTAAGTAAATCAGGGCCGGGAAGAGTTTACGCTGAACTAAGTCGCCGGTAACACCAAAGATTACGATTATTGCTGGTTGGGGTTTAGCGTTATTGTTCAAGACGATGGATTTATATTATGTCCACCAAATTTGTTGCGTAGGGCTGCCAGTACCTTGGTCGTAAATGAAGTTTGCCCTTGTTCGGATCTAATCCTGACATCAAAAGACGCCTTGATTGCCGGCAGTTCTACTCCTTGTTCGCGGCCAACATCCAGTGACCACTCGGTCTCGCCGGACTGGGGAACAACTCCCTCTATATCATTAAGGCTGGGATTTTCACTAAAAACATCTTTAGCCAGGCCGTTTAAGCTGGACTCCACAATACTGCCGTGTTGCCAGACTTCGGCAATCGCCGCTAAATCTAGATCAGCGAAGGGTCCGTCTTTAATTAAGCTGTAACCCTCAGCCAGACTTTCCATCAGCCCATACTCAATAGCGTTATGAACCATTTTTACGAAGTGGCCGCTGCCACTTGGCCCGATATACTGATAGGCACCAGCCGGTTTTGCTAAACTGACTAAAATCGGTTCAATTTTCTCATAATCTTCTCTATTGCCACCGACCATAATTGAAAAACCATTCTCCAGCCCCAATATGCCACCGCTGACACCTATGTCTAGAAAATTAATATTGGCTTCGGCAAGATTTCCAGCTCGTTCTTTGGATAGCCTAAAATCTGAGTTACCGCCATCAATTAGGATGCTGCCAGCCGGTAATAAGCTCTTCCAGGCTGCAATTTCTTCCTCAACGGCAGCTGAGGGGATCATCAGCCAGATTACTACTGGCTCGGAGTTAAACTGGGCGACTATAGACTGACGAGCCCCAGCCGCTATTCCGCCAGCGCCTACAGCTGATTCAACTAACTGATCGTCATTGTCGAAAACTATAACCCCATGGTTATCACCACTTAGACGTACCACGAACTGATAGCCCATTTTACCGAGCCCAATAATGGCGATTTTCATACTCTGTCTCCAATCATATTATTAATAATATAGCTTTTTGGAGTAGATTGCCTAAAGATTTGTGCCGGTTGATCGCTAAGCGGCTGCTCTTTCCCGCGCAGCAGGCTAAGCGGAAGTAATTTATCTTCACCGAAAGCAAAAATATAAGCCTCGTCAATCATGCCAATAGCCTTAAAGCTGAGTGTAATCCTCTTGAAATCTGGTGCCTGATAGCCAATAACCAGTCGATGATCAATTGCGCAGCCGACGGAGTGGGGCAGTATCCCGGCAGTATGACCGTCATGGCCTATTCCGAATTGACCAATAACCATATCAGACTCTTTTAATAAAATCTTAATACGCTGCTCATAGGCCTGAGCAGTTCGCTCAAAACTTAGATTTTCGCTAGTTAAGACTGGCACAAAATCAATATAATTAAAATCAAAACCGGCCCGTTGTAGCTGAGTATAATTTGAATCTTTGTGCCCGTAGTTGCCGAAGCGCTCATCAACTTGTGCCATCTTCAGGTTTTTTAATCTATTATCTGGTAGACTTCGCCGCACTTCACAGCCTATTTGGGTATTAGAGCCGCCAGAAACCAGCCAAAGAACGTTTAAGTCTTTATTCAGTGCGCCGAGGATCGCTCGGCCTAAATATTTTCCACCTTCATCGGCGTCTTTTACTCTAATGTACACCATAGTATTACTATATATTATCCAACTTGCATTAAGGGTATTGTATTATTAATTAATAGTACTATAGTTATGCTTACTATTCTGGCAATAAGCCAGAGCGAAAATAGACAATAATGACAACAATTGAACAAATCCGTGAGTATACTGGTCGAGAAACAGATCAATCTGCGGCTGGGTTAGGGGGACTTATGTTAAGCAATTTAATCGAAGGCCAAGATGACGAGCAATTATCTGACGTTAGTCTGGGATTTTCCGATACTGGCCTAGAGTTTAGTCCCAAAAACCTATTCGCTAAAGAGTTAGACCAGAACCCAGTTGAATCGATTACTCCAGTCAAGGGTGGTGAAGGTATTTTTAATGTTACAGGCTTAGTTATTGATGGTAGGAAGTTCTTCCTGGGACGCCAGTTGGTGGAAGCCGCCCCGGCGGGGGAACCTGACACAGGCCCGCTTGTATTGACAGAATTAGGACCGACTAACGATATTATATCGGTTACTGAGGTTTGGAATCCCAAAGATAAGAATATTTTGATAGAAGATCCTAGAGCACGACAAGCGGCTGACGGCTCGGCTTTTATTGGATTTACTTTCGTGAACAAAGCTGAGGGTAACAAAACCTACCCCGGATGGATGCGGCTTAGGTCTGCAGACCAGTTGATAACAGGACCGTTTCCGGAGTCAACTATTATAACAAAATACGGCAGTGGTAAGCAGGCGACACCTCTTAGCGGCGAAGTTGAAGGCAACAGTGACGAAGTTGAAAGTAATAGTCGAGAAGTCGAAGGCAAGAACGCTACATCGCTCGACGACGAGCTACTTATGTACCGACAAGTCGGGGAGGATCATAAACTGCGAGTACTTAAGTGCGCCGAAGGTGACGCTTCGCATGTCGGATCTATCGAGTTCCCGAAAAATATCTGGTGGGCCAAGTATAAAATTGGGACGGCAGCGCCCCCAGTATGGCTCAATGAGAACGAGGCTTTCTTTGAGTTCCATGGACTTAATAAAACAATAGATGGCGAAATTGTCGACCCTGATTCTAAAGATCCTAGAGTTAAATTCAAATATGCTCTTGGTACGGCACGATTGTTTAGGACAAAAGATGATGATGGAAATTACTCTTTTAGAGTTGATAACATCAGCGTCGATCCAGTCCTAACATCAGAATCATTCCCAGATCTCGGCGATGACCGCCAAATTGAGCTCCATCCAGAAATAAGGCAGGCTCTTTATAACTGTTTCGGAGAATCTATATTCGACGAGAATGATCAGCTAGTTAAAAGAGAATGGGTCCCATCTCAAGGCGATATGCGTTTATGGCATGCTATGATTGACGCCGGTAAGATAATTGCGGGCTGGGACAGGACGATACCGGCTGAGTATCTCCTAGCTATGGCCGCTTAATTTCGCTAGCCCTTTATAAAGTATTATTGAATTATTAATGCGCCAGAATTGTATCTAGATCAACGCTAGCTGTGCAAATTCTGGTATCACCGGCTCCATAATAGATTCTTATAATGTTACCTTCTTTAATTGCGCCACAACAAAATACAGCCGTTGGTAGTTGATGTTTGTCGGCCAAGTTCTTTATATCGCTGTCTGTCATATTTCTAAGGCTCGAATAACCTCCCGGCACCAGATCAATTAAACCGACTCTTTCGTATATTTCACTGGGCTCTAAAATTGGTGTGTTACTGCGCCAGATTACCTCAAGAGGGTTATTACTGTCGAGCAAAACGGCTCCCAGCCTATAGGCCCGGGTGCTGTTAAAGGCATCAATCCCGTGATATAGCACCAACCAACCTTTGTCGGTTTTTATCGGCGGTGGGCCCATTTCTACATAAGCTTCATCAAAAAATCCTTGCCGCGGGCTAATAATAGTTTCTGGATTGGCGGTCCAGTTGAGTAGATCATCGGAACTGGCTGACCAGATATGGTTATCGCCGAAGAATAGTAAAAACTTACCATCAAACGTCTCTGGAAATAGGGCTGCTGACTTATGCCATTCTATAGGTAAATCCTCTCTCTGGGGGTGCTCCAGGTAAGGAAAAATTAAACCGAGTTTTTGCCAGTCATAGAGGTTTCTGCTAATGGCCACGGCTGAGCGCGCCGTAATACCGTCAAAGCCTGTGTAGCTCATCCAGAACTTACCATTAATATGAGTTACCCTGGGGTCTTCACAGCCTTTTGACTCCCAGTCTGTCTCTGGCGATATTAGCGGTCTTGGTATAATTTCAAAATCTAGTCCGTTATGAGATGTGGCTAGAAAAATGCGCGATATCCAATCATCACCAACTCCCCTAAAGAAAATGTAGTATGTATCACCGTGTTTAACGGCCGTGCCGTTATATACCTTCTTGGAATATAGACTATTAGTTGGGTCGGGCGTAATTATTGGATTATGAGCGTAGCGTTCAAGCATAAGCTTAAGTGTATAGGAATACGCTAGTATTTCTACAAAGTAATTTTATTTTTTATCATAGATAGACTTAGTAATAAGCAAATGTTTGACTCAGCCCCGCTATGGTAATGTATTCCTTTTTCATCGATTCCATCATAGGCCTTTAAGCTACCAGTATCATACATTGCCTTGCCAAGGATATTCTGGCCCCTATACCAAGCTAGCCACTCCTTAGAATTTATATAATACTGCGGATTATTGAAGTATTGATCAGCCGCTAACCATGCCCAAATCATGTAAGCTGCGTCAATCGGCTGTTGAGAGAAGGCGGGGATTGTTTTGGCGTCTTTAGATAACCAACCCTCATTGCCGATTGGTCCAAGTAATCGGTTATTTTGACACTTTTGCTGTACGAACTCGAGGACCTTAAGGCCAAGTTCAGCTTTTGAGTCATCTTTTGTGATTAGAGCGTAGCGTAATAGGGCATAGGCAATAATACCGTTACCATAGGTCATTAGTGGTTCCGGCCAGAACCACTTATTACTGGCTCCATCAAACATTTTTACTATCTTATTAACCAACTTTTTAGATAACTTTCTATCGACATACAGGGCTCCTAACAGGGCATAAGCGTACCCCCTGACATGCTTAAACTCGCACGCGCGAGCTGAGTACTTAAGGGCTACGGCCCTGGCCTCTTTCTTATGAAAACCAACAAAGTAGGCAAAGCCCATAGCCCAGGCAACTTGACCGGTAGCATCTTCTGAGGCCGGATAACGAATATATTTATGACTAGCTGTCGCAAAACCATAAAATCCATCTTTATGCTGAGCGTTAATCAAGTACTGAAAAAGAACTTCAGCTTCGTCAAACTTCTTTAAGGCTAGAGTGGCCAGCAAACCTCGGGCGGCGTCATCAAGGGCGTAACCTTCTTCTTTTAATGGTTTTTCTCCGTCGCTATGTTGCCATATCCCAAAATCGTCTATTAGTTGGTCAAAATATGGTGTAATCATCAAATCTGAGCTGAGTACTTATTAACTAATTTTAAGTATGATTCACCGACTGCCCCCCAAGACATCGTGTCGCTGTAAGGCTTTAGGAGTGCCTTGGTTCGTTTTCTAAGATAAGGTCGGCTAATTAGTCGGTTAACAGCTTTGGCGATGGCACTATAGTCTTCAAAAGGTACCAAAAAACCACGCTTATCTGCCAGTAACTCCTGGGCATAACGGTAAGGTGTAGATATTGTTATTAAGCCGTTACCAATAGCGTAGGCAAGGGTACCAGAGGCGGCCTGTTCGGGATCGCGGTGCGGAGTTAGATATATATCTGTAATAGCTAGGTATTTGGATAGTTCCGAGGTTTTTACATACTTATCAATAAAAATAACGGCGTGATTAACGTTTAATTTTTTGGCCAAATTAGTAAGACTATTCATGTAGGTTTTTCCTAACGATGCAATAATATCTGGATGGGTTTGGCCGATAATTACTAGTCTAACATCGGGATGTTTTTTAAGAATATTTGGCATGGCTCTTATCGCTAGGTCGACTCCTTTATTTGGCCCAAGGAGCCCAGACATCATCATATAAAAATTATTTTTACTAAGGCCCAATTCTCTGAGTATTGTGCCCCGATTTTGACGCACTAATTTTGGTGTACCGTGCGGGATTACAGATATTTTATTTTTTCCGATACTATAATCCCGACATAAGATAGTTTTAGAATCCTCGGTCATAGTAATTATTGCCACAGACTGCTTAGCAATTTTTTTAATAACTGCCCTCCGAACTGGGTCGGGTTCAGAGATAACCGTATGGAAGGTGGTAATTAGCGGGGCGCTTAGGCTACCGAGTAATTCAAATATATACCTTCCGGTTGGATAACTATAAGCCTTGCCGTCTTTAATAAAAGATGTAAATTTTCCGCCAAATAGTCCAAACTCATGCTGGAGTAATACGGCGCTTAGATGTTGACTATTCATTTTCGCAGCCGACTGAACGTAACTTTTAGGCTTATCTGATTTTAAAACGGTAATTACTTCGTCATTGTACTTATAAGCAGCGGGGGTATTCTCGGCTGCGGCTACAAATAACTTAACAGTTTGGTCGTTATCTTTTATGCCCTCGAGCAGGTCTCGACTAAAGGTCGCAACTCCACATTTTTTAGGGACATAGGAACTCACACAACCCAGCCTGATAATATTGGCCATATCTTATTATATCAAGAAAACATTCTTCCCCCAGCGTTAGAGTCTCAAATTCCATTAACTGGTACTAGGAAGAAGGTTTCCTATAAGCAACTTTCTTTCGCCTAACTAAGGGCGGCTCTTAACTTCTTAGAATCTGGAACTGTAAATAGATGATCTTCTTGCCCGACCAACCCTTCTTTAAAGAGTAATTCGAGGGCCCGACTGGCCGTTTCCCTCGACATATTAATTGAATCGGAGATGTCTTGATGGGTTATCGGCGCGTCGATAACAATTCTTGCACCTTTATGTTTACCAAATCTTTCTTCTAAATGTATTATCTCGGCTATAATTCTTCCCCTGGCTGATCGAAACTCTAAGGTCTGTATCCTCTGGGTATAAAGAGCAATTAGATCGACAGTTTGGCTTAAAATCTCTTCCGATAACCACTGATTGCGACCCATAGATTCACGTAATTTATCTTTAGATGATTTTATAACGGTGACATCGCCCATCGCCTCGTAAGATAAACCTGTAACATTCATTCCATCTAGGGCCCAAGGCAGTGGTATAATTTCGCCAGCGGAATGTATCAATAGAAGATTACCCAGGCCAGCTTCTGATACGGAATATGCCTTAACGAAGCCTTTTTTAATCAGGTACACTCCGTCCGGTTCATTGAAGCCGTGCAATATGGTTTGCTCTCGTGTGAAATGCATCACACTTCCTTCACTAAAGTTGGAAATAATACTTTTACCACGCGGTTGCCCGATCGGTACATCCAGCGACTCTAATCTCATGAATGTATTATATATCCACAGGATGTGTTTTTACGTGATTTTCAGCACATACTATTAAATTCAGCTGCTTTATGCTTATGAATAGCAATCTAGCATGAGTACGCGCATTGCCAGTTAGTGGAGGTGCAATCGGAAACGCTAGGTAGTTGTTTTAAATAACTAACGAGAGGGGTTTAAATGCCACACCAAAATTGGGCAGACCAAAACCAAAACCCAAAAGTATTCTTTCAACAGTACTTAAGAAATATTGATGAACCAAGGGATAGTAGTACTACCGATTCGTCACTGGAATTGAGAAATGAATTTATGGAAGATAGTTATGTAATGAGACGGCGGTTTCGGCTTATTGCCAAAACGCTGAGAGACTACTTCTAGTCAACAGAAATAAAAGACCTCCACAAACGGAGGTTTTTTATTTTATGTAATTACCATATTTAGCTTAACCTTAGACTTAGACCAAGTCCACCAAACTCCTTACACACAAATACCGGCGCAGAAGTAGAACTTAGTGTCTTATTATAGGCATAACCTAAAGCTTGAAAATCTTGGAGACGGCTAGGGTCATTGATTCTATTCTTAATTAACCAATGGGCAAAGGCACCACGAGCAATTTTGGCATGAACGACTACAAATGTCGGCTCTTTAGTTTTTTGGTTGATAGTCAGAAACGAAGGCGTCACAACCCTAGATTGATCTGTATAATCGGTAACCACTTTGCTATATTCTACTGCCGCTAGATTTATAATTATGCCATCTAACGGTAGGGTCTTGGCGACAGAGTCACCCCAATAATTATATAAATTAGCAAATTTTTTAGCTGGTAGTCTATAGCCCATCTCTAGTCGGTATGGATATATACCGTCTAAGGGGCAGATGATGCCGTATAAGCCCGATAGTATCCTAAGGCTCTGATCGGCATATTGGCGGTCGTCGGCTGTCCAATCGGGCACCTGTAGCCCACTGTAGATATCGCCCAGGAAACTATCTATAGCTATTCGCTGACTACTGGGATTATCTGTCCAACCAGCAATTAAATCGTGGGTTTTATCGGCCAGTTTAGCCGAGACATGCATGGTTTTTACCAGCTGCCTGGCCGGAAGAGTCTTTAAGTAGTCGCTTATCACTACAGCTTTATCAAGTAACACAGGCTTTGGCAGTGGTTCGGCGTTGCTGCTGGCTGGCCGCATAGTTTTCGAGCTGTGGAGTAGTATAATCATTTTTATTGCTTTAGGTGTTGAACGCTGTCTTGGGTGTGCATCTCTACGCCCCCAACGCCACGAACCACCGGCTCATCATTGCTATAAATAATTGCTGTGTTCTCATCTATACCCATCCAAGCGGAACGGACTTTGTCTGGGCTGGTATCAATTATTTTGTTTACCAAGCCCTGATATTTTTTAAAATGATCAAAGTGGGGCAGTATGGTATAGTCGACTAACCCAAAACCATCCTGCCAGAGTGTCCCATGCCCACTGAACATGGCTTTAAAGGAAGGAGCAGTTAATAAATATTTGCCCATGACCATCGCTCCTGCTGAGCTACCGGCCAGTAAGGCGCCGTCATTGACTCGTTGCATTATAACTTCCCAGAGTTTAGTTTTGTGAATTGTCTCCAATAGGTAACCAGGGTTACCGCCTGAAAAGAAAATCCAATCAACTTCAGATAAAGGGGCTATAAGATCCTGATCGTTAGCCTGATCTTTATTTAGAACTGATATTGGTATAACCGCCAAGTCCAACTTGGCATAATGGGTCTGTGCCATAACTATCCATTTATGCACATCGCTTTCCATCCCAGCTGCGGTCGGCAGGACTGCCACGTTACGCGGTTTAAAGCTATCAATTAAATACTTATCGATGTCATCAACGGCGTCGGTAAATTCGCCCGATCCAAAAAGTGCTAAATTCATATTTATTATGATAGCAAATACCCATTAGATGGCATAAATAGAGTAACCCATTACCATAAGCTACTTAAGGTATAATATTGATATGCGTCGGGAGCAAACTGAAAGTCCAAAAAAAAGATTATTTAATAAAAAAATCACGATTCGAACAATTCAGATTGCACTTGGTTCGCTTTGGCTGGTTGATGGCTTATTACAGTTTCAGCCGCAAATGTTTACCAATCACTTCGTTAGTGGTGTAATCAACCCAGCTGCGCTTGGGCAACCACTATTCGTGGTCGGGCCAATGCATCTTTTATCGCACATATTTTTATTTCATCCGGCGATATTTAATACGATGGCAGCCCTGACTCAGGTAGCCATTGGTGTCTTAATACTTTGGAAGCGGACAACTAAGCTTGGTCTTATAGGTTCAATCGGCTGGGGTTTATTCGTTTGGTCAGTTGGCGAGGGCTATGGCGGTATTTTTAGCGGTCACACCATATTGCTCATGGGAGCTCCAGGGGCGGCGCTATTATATGTAATACTTGCGGTAACGATGTTACCTAAGAAGGTCAAGAGAATACATTGTCCACCATATTGGTTGGCGCTAGTCTGGGCTTCACTATGGATAGGCGGGGCAATCTACCAGTTGCTACCGGGCCAAAATTCTGTTTCGGACATTAGCTCGATGATTGCCAGTAATGCTGCCCATCAACCTAGTTGGCTGGCTAGTCTCGATTTCCATTTAGGCCAAATTATAAATGGCTTTGGGAGGCCGCTGGCTTCACAGGCCGGGCTACATATGAGCGCCCATCAAATGGCAATCATGCAGACCGAAGGGACATCCGGTTATTGGTTTATTTTACTAGCTGCCCTTATTCAACTTGGTATCGGGCTGGCTGTTTTCTTGCCCCGATTTTATCGTCTCTTTGGAATATGTTTAGGTATTATAATTTCACTTATTTTTTGGGTTATTGGTCAAAGTTTTGGCGGTATTTTTACCGGCCTAGCTACCGATCCAAATACTGCCATATTATTTATTTTACTGGCTATAGCCATTCTTGGTTGTAGTACCCTCGGTAGCGACTTATCCAGATTTTTTAAACGTTTCGAGTATATAATTACATAAATATGGACCTAACAACTGATCGGACTCTACGTAAAGTTCCAGAAATTATTTTGTTATTTTGGGTTGTTAAACTACTAACTACAGCCATGGGCGAAGCAACCTCTGATTTCTTTGTGTTGAAGTATAACCCCTATTTGGCCGTGTTTCTAGGGGGCATTGCTCTAGTTCTAACCCTGCTTATCCAATTTTCTGTAAGACGCTACAACGCCTGGGCCTATTGGCTTTGTGTTTCCATGGTTGCGGTATTTGGAACAATGGCTGCCGATAGTCTGCATATCCAACTGCACGTTCCATACATTGCTTCATCGATATTCTTTGGCGTTGCCTTGATTGCTATTTTTGTCATTTGGCAAAAAAGTGAGAACACTCTTTCCATCCATAGCATTACTACGCCTCGCCGCGAAATGTTTTATTGGGCAACGGTACTAGCTACCTTTGCCCTTGGCACAGCTGCCGGTGATTTAACAGCCATTAGATTCGGGCTTGGCTATTTCTCCTCGGCTCTGTTATTTGGTGGTTTAATTGCCGTGCCAGCTGTCGGCTATTTTGTACTTGGACTTAACGAGATTTTCTGTTTCTGGTTTGCCTATATTTTAACTCGTCCGCTGGGGGCTTCTTTTGCCGATTGGATGAGTAAATCGAGGGCTGTCGGTGGTTTGGGGTGGGGCGATGGGCGGGTGGCCATCATCCTAACAATTATTATTATCTTTTTTGTTGGCTACCTAGCTTTTAGCCATAAAGATATAAAGCCACGCCAGCTTTAATAGCGTAGATGTTGTTTGCCCGAGTAAAACTTCGGGCTACATTACTTCGTGAATCGAGTCGAGCATCCCCATCATTTGTTCCTCAGATGGCATTGGCTCGCCAGCGTGTTTCTCAGCCCAGTGGCCGGCCACAACGTCAGGAGTCATTTTCATTTTCATGGCTTCCATAGCTTCTTCTTTATTCTCGGCTTCAACCTCAAAGTCTTCGCCACAACTACAATTTACTTGCCATTTCCCCATAATACTTCCTCCTAATTAACTTTATAGTTATACTATACGCTCATTTTATAAAACCTTAAAAATAGTTGACAGTGCTTATGGGTACGTGTATGTTGAAATGGAATATGTTTGGTAGAGAAGTAAAAACAAATATCGATTCTTTGAGGTCAGTAGTGACCATAATCTGTTTGTTAGTCGTTGCTGGTTTTTTCTTTAGCAGCCACAAAGCTCTAGCAGCTACTTACTCTGTTACGACCAGTTCAGCTTGCACACTACCGGATGCTATTACTGCTTCTGATACCGACGCAGTAACCGGATCGTGTCTGGCAGGTGGCGCTTCAAATACCATAAATATGGCTGCAGGGACCTACACCCTAGTCGCAAACTTACCAACCATCGTTAACCATAGTTTAACAGTTAATGGAGCTGGCCCAGAGCAGACAATAATCGATGGCGGCAACACCTATCAGATGTTTAATATTACTTCAAATGGTTTGAATTCGGTATTTTCAAATTTCACGACAATAGGAGCAGCTGGAGTTAATTCCTCTTGGTACTCAGTAGAAGATTATTCTGGCGGCGGCACCCTAAATATTAGTAATGTAGTATTTAGGGATGCAACTGTTGGCGGCGGAATCTATGTTGCTGAGCCGGGCTCTATTACCAATTCAGCTATCGATAATGTTAGGGGGCCAAATGGTGGAGCGGTCTTCATCGAGTCCTTCGGTTCGGGTACCTTTAATATTACAAATACAACTATAGACGGCAGTTTCGGCGGAACAGGAGTCTGGATAAACGATAATGGCGGCGGCGGCACAATTAATCTTATAAATGACACTATTGCCAATAATGCTTCGAGCTCCTTCCCGGCTGCTGCGGGTGTACAAATATGGGATGCTGGTGGCCCAGGAGTAACGGTTAATCTAGAGAATACCATTCTAGATAATAACCACGAGATTTCAACTCCATTCACTTCAGATAACTGTAGCTCAACAAGCTACGGAGGTTTTGGTTCTGAATTACCAACTTCTCTCGGCCATAACATAAGCAGTGACTCAACCTGTAGTAGTGTCTTTACGCAGACTGGTGATCTAAATAGCACCGATCCTTTGTTGGGTTCCCTGACACTTAGTGACGAAACCTACGTTCTACCAATTACTTCTAGCTCGCCAGCTTATAATGCCGCTAACGCCAGCGCCGCTCCGGCTACCGACCAACGCGGTGTGACTCGCCCGCAGTGTGGTGGTGTTGATATTGGTGCATTTGAGTTAGCTTGTATAGTAGCCCCCTCTAGCCCAAGTTCACCAGACACCGGCTTCGGCACTCATAGCCGACCACTCAGCAGGCTGGCGTTAACCCTGGGTGTAATTAGTGGCTTGCTTATCTTAGCTGGACTATCTCGTAAGTACTCATCTCGTTAGTAGATCTTTATTATCAACTTTTGGCTGGTTCGGCAGGCGCTGAGAGACCGCTGCTAGGATCTACCGTACCAACTGTTGATGTCGTCGAGGCCAGTTGTTCTTTAGTGGCAACTGGTATAGTGAAGCTAAAGACACTGCCCTTATCAACCACTGAACTTTCTAGAGCAATTTTGCCACCCATGCTTTCAACTATCATCTTAGATATATATAATCCTAGACCTGTGCCCCTGGTGGTATCACGGGTTAGCAGGCTACTACTTGCTTGTTGAAACTTATGGAACAGCAGTTGCTGGGATTCATTAGTCATGCCTCGACCAGTATCGGTTAAGATAATCTTAATAAGGGTCTTGTCGGTAGATATACTGGTAGTGATAGTTATGCCTCCTTGTTCAGTGAACTTAGCGGCATTGCCAATCAAGTTATAGATTACTTGCTTAAGGCGGTTCTCGTCGGCCCAAACTGGGGGCAGGCTATCAAGGGTCATTTTATCGGTTTTTAGATAGATCTTTTTCTCGTTCAGGACGACTTTCATTTCATAAGCTACGCCCTCGATAATTTTTTCTAGGGAAGTGGCTATGTAAGCAAAGCTCATTTTACCCTGCTCCAGTCTGGAGACATCAAGAAAGTCGTTAACAATTTCAATTAACCGCACAGCGCTAGTGTGGATATCATCAACCATTTCTTTTAGTTGGGGGTCTTTAAGAGTATCTTTATAAAAGTCCATGATCATACTGGCGTTACCTTTAATACTAGTTAACGGCGTACGAAGTTCATGAGATGCGATCGAGAAAAACTCATCTTTGCTGCGTTCCATGATCTTCTCTTCAGTAATGTCGTCAATTAGGATAACTGCACCGAGAGCAGTCGCAGAGCTAGAACTACTTAAGATAGGGGCAACAAAGATTCTAAGGATCCGTGAGTTAAAATCAACTGCTTTACGGACAACTGGTGTAAGTGATCGGGTGGCCTCGGCTACAGCTGCCTTCAGATCAATGGTTGGACCTAGCTTGTTATCAATGGCCTCGAAATTTAGTATTTCGCTAGCAGCCGCGAAACCAGCCCTACCTTCTGGCGTACGGTGCATTATGTTGAGTGCTTCTGGGTTAAGCACCACCTTTGAGTCTAAATCGACCATAATAAAGCCAACATTTAAGCTATTGATTGAAGCTTCCAGCTGAACCCTAGATTTAGCAAGATTATCGGCCATCGTATTAAATACCTTACTAAGTTCACCAATTTCGTTATTGGTCTTGGTAGTTGCTCTAGCCGTAAAATTTCCATGGCCAAAGCTAGTTAGTGTATCTCGAAGACTAATGATTGGGCGAGTGATACGTCGGGCAAATATTACACTAGCAACAATTGATAGGATAACGCCGATTAGTACCAAAGCGATAGAGATAATGATTGTTTTTATAACCGGTGCGTAGGCTTCAAAAAATGGTATCTCGGTAATAACTGCCCAATTTGGCGTACCGAGTCCAGCGTACGTCGACACAACATTATTACGATTAAAACCTTGGGCATCGTGAAAACTCCTAACGGTCGTGGAACCTTTAGATGCCAAAAATTGTTTAACTACCGTTAAACTCGACAGATTCTCTTGTTTGAGCACTCTTGTGGTATCACCAGCTGCAATCAGAACCCCGTGCTCATCAACGACATAGGTCAGTCCCCCGGAGCCGTCTTTTATATTACCAACTAAGTTCCACATAAATTTTAGATCAGTTTCTGCCAGCAAAGTACCTGAGTAGCCACTGTAGACACTATTGATTGGCACGGCGATAATAACCTGTGGCTCACCCGAACCTTTATCGATATATATGTCGCTAATGTAATCCTTATCATGCATTTCTGCGTTTAGGAGTGCAGCCTTATTAATCTGGTCTGTGACATCAGCGTCATAAAGATCTGGGGTACGGGCGGCTTGACCGACCATGTTGCCCGGCGCGTTTAAAATCGCCACATCATTAAAAGCTGGTTCTAAGCCCAATAACTTCTGGAGTGTCGACAGCGGTGAAGTCTGGGGCACGCCGGCCAGGAAATTAAATTGGACAGTTGAGCTCAGGGCATTAACTTTATCTTGCACAAAAGACTTGACGGTGCTAGCCGCACCTTGGGCAACCTGGGCCTGCTTATATTGTACGGCCTGCTTTTGGCTTTGATAGGTAAAATACATTATCAGACTACTAATTACTATCAAAGTAACAGCACTCATAAACAGTGTTGATAGCGCTAGAGTTTTAGCTAAAGACTTTGGCATTATCTGTCGTTCTTTTTGCTGCAATAGCACGGTTGCACTAGCCCATTTTTTTCTTAGACTCATTAAATTCTTTCTTTTTATCTTATAATTTCGGTCGCGGTAGACAGTAGCCCGGTGTCGGGCGTTATTCCTAGACGCTTGGCAACTTTTAAGTTTACTTCAAGATTACTGGTCGGAGTAAGCACCGGTAATGATCCGGCTTTAGCACCTTTAAAGATTTTATTAGCCAGTGAGGAGGCCAATTCGCCTACAGCAAAACTACTAGGGGCTACCGATACAATTGGCCCGGTGTCGTCGTTACTGAGGGCGCCACCCAGAATCGGTATATTGTTCTGGTTGGCAAAAGCGTATAGCGATCCATTTAAGGCTGGTGTAACCGTAAATGGCTCAGCCGCTCCGACGATCGCGTCAAAACCTGGCTTACTAGGCGATAAGCCAGCTACGTAGCCACTAATCTGGGCAGGGGCTAGTGGTTGAATTATGAGGTGCTGACCTAAGATAGCAGCTTCGGCCTCCATAGCAGTTAGTTGTGCCGGAACATTGGGGTAATCGGCGAGATAGGGCACTAGTATTTGGTTGTCCTGGGGAGCCATCTGATGCAAAATATCTAGACGCTCTACCGAATCTTCTGGTCCTGGGTAACGTACCCCAGCGAAGTCATGGCCGGGATTCTGGATACTTATAATCAAACTAGTCCCTTCGCTTGAAGCATCGAGGCCCACAATCGGAATACCGCTTCCCTTGGTATATTGTTCGGCCTCAAGCGATGGTTCGGTAGGGATAGTTACAATTAGGCTATCTTTATTAGCAATAAATTTCTTAAAAGTCGCTTGGTTGCCAGTTAGTGGCTTGTTTTCGACGTCATAGATGATCGTTTTCCCTTTAATATAGCCCAGGTTGGTCATGCCCTGCTCGAACCCGGTGACTGAACCTCCGAAATAGCTAGTTAGCCCGTCTAAGATGCCAACTTTATAGACTTTGGCTGTAGTAACGGATTTCCTATCATTATGTTTAATTAGGAATATGCCAGCAATTATAAGAATAACTACGATTACTAGGCTGGTTATTAACCACATAGTTCGTTTACTTTTTGGTTCGTCTAATAATTCGGGTTGCGGCGGACTATTGTTTTCCAGGCCAGTAGAAACTGGCTGGGGCGCAATTGGATTGGCGGGTGGCATTACCGGGTTATCCGGTTGCTGGCCTAGGCCGTTATCCATGATTAATATCCGAGGGGAACTAAGTTGCTAACTACACTATAGCACTCTTTACCTAATAAGCACTAGCATTCCATTATTAGAGCAACTATTAATTTCAGGCATCGCGCTTAAGTACTAGCCAGTAAGTCACCGAAATTGGGATAATACTTGCCGCGAGATACAGAGCTGTTTCAATCCGTTGGAAGTCCCAATATCTAGACGATGGCTGATATTTAATATCTGTCTGATAACCCAGACTACCGAGACAATCGAGGCTTACTGGAGGCCCACCGTTTTGACTTTCGATGGGTGCAACTCCTCCCGCTTTAGTTGGTGACGCCTCAACAGCTTTACTGTGACCGCTAGGTATTATGGGGTTACCATTAGGAAAGTGCGTAACTATACAGCTCGAAGGCGGGTTAGCCCAATTGATGGCTTGGTTCTTACTGTCAACAGTAGCCTGGCTTACGACCAATGTAGCCCCACTAGTATCAGAGGAGTTTGAAACAGGGATGCCGTTAATACGTGTATTGCTCAGTAGCGATGATTTATAGCTTATAGGCGACTCGTAGTAGGGCCTTATGAAATTTGGCACAACTACCATTACAACCGCGATTAACACTCCAAGAGTAACTCCAAGAGCTACCATAGTTCGCCGAAACCAAGCTCCAAACATAATACCAACGGAAACTGCAAAAATAGCATAAGCTACTGGCACAATGCCCTGGGTGTTAAAAAATAGGAAGGTAAACCGGTTTAAGTTAAGTGCATTACCGGTTTTAGACCACCAAGTATCGAGGACTGCGAAGCCAGCAGCAACAATTGCAGCGCCAACCAGTACCCAGATTAATTTAACACTTAACCACTTTCTCCTAGATACACTCTGTGTCCATACCAACTTATTAGTGCCATCGACGTACTCTTTGGAGAGAAATGGCACCCCCCAGAATAGACCAAGCAATATGGGCATGAAAATTATAGCCACCGGCACCAAGTGCATTAAAAGTCCGTCAATACTGGACTGAAACAACTCGCCGTTTAATTGATCACAGGTATCTGTCTTACCGCAAGTTGATAAGGCAGTCTGATAGGTATGCCAGAAATTCAAGCCAGTCGGTATCATGAAGGCCACAAACAGAGCTAGAATTATACCTACAACCAAAAATTGTTTACGGTGTTGTCGCCAAGCTAACCAATTCATTTTAAGTCTCCTTTCACTGCCAAATCATCTGTTTGACTACGCGTTTGTCCCATATAGGCAAGTACAACTTCCTCAATATCTACATCTTTAATATGCCAGTGCGGGTCATGATACTTCATGTCATTTAAGCGGACTAATAGGGTGGTTTGTCTGGCGGAATGCGACTCTTGGATAATGGTATATTTATCGCTTTCAACTACTTCTTTTCGTACGCCGACCAGTAGCTTATGGGATTCAAGAGCGGTCTCAATGTTTTCACATAGTTGTGTTTTACCAGAGGCTAGGATAACAATATGGTCACAAACTCTTTCCAGGTCGGCTAATAAATGTGAAGACATTACTACACTTAGCTCTCCATTAGCGTCAGTAACTGCTTGAGCTAGTGATCTCAAAAAGTCTACTCGAGCAAGAGGGTCCAAGGCAGCGACTGGTTCATCAAGCAGTAGTAATTTTGGCTTCTTGGCTAGCGCTAGACCTAAAGCTACCTGGGCACGCTGACCACCGGATAATTTACTGACAGTACGATCAAGAGGAATGGAGAGCTCATTTAGACGCTTCTTGGCAAGCTCACTATCCCAGTTAGGGTTAAGGTGTGCCCCTAAGGCAATATGCTCATCTGCGCTTAGATTACTATACATCGGTATTTCTTGAGCTAGATAACCAATCTCAGAAATATATGTTGAGTCTTGTGAGGGAGATGAACCCAGTACGATTGCGCTGCCCTCACTTGGTTTGCTCAAGCTGACTAGGAGTTTTAATAGAGTAGTTTTACCAGCACCGTTTGGGCCAACAAGAGCTGATACACTACCTTTGGGGACATTAATACTGCAGTCTTTGAGTGCCCAAAATGATCGATATCGTTTGCCTAGACCATTGGTTACAACAGCGTTTTTTTCTAATGTTTTTTGATTCATGATTTACCCCCTTTGTTATGTAGTGTTTCTTGAATTAAAGCTTCAATTGATTCTTCGTCGAGCCCAGCTTTTCTGGCTTCCTTTACCCACTTATCTAAACTCTTGGCCACGCTGCTCTGGGCACTTAACGATGGCCCGGCTGGGCGTTTTAGAATATAGGTGCCACTGCCAGTTCGGCCCTTCACCAAGCCGAGACTTTCTAGTTCCCGATAAGCCTTAAAGACAGTGTTAGGGTTTATAGCCACCATAGTTACCACTTCTCGGACTGTCGGTAGTTGGTCCCCCTCTATTAAGGTGCCCATACGAATAGCTTGCTTGACTTGCTGGACAATTTGAAGGTACGGCGGGACTCCCGAATGAGTGCTGAGTCTGAATGTAATCATGATAGCACTATTGTACTAGTTTACTAGTGAAATTATAAGCCCGAATTTAATAGTGTCAAATAAAATGCTTATTTAAGATGTTTCTAACGCCGAAGAGCAATGAGCCGCAATTTTAGTGGTTCTTATATTGACATTGAGGTGTTTTTGTGTTAGTATATCCATCTTGTCGTGGGACACCTTGTTTTGGTCCTATTACAAGCACTTTAACAAGCTAGGTTATCACAATATATTTAATCTGCCCCCATGGGTAATCAGGGCAAGCTAGTAGCTATCTAAACCAGATAAGGTAGTTAGTAGCTTGCCCTGGTTGCAGTATCTGTTGAGCTTTTTTGCTCCAGTTATTCCCAAGGCGCAGAAACAACATATTGCAACCAATTTCATTTTTTTGTAACAAACTATATTTTTTATTTCTTCTAAACGGTTAGGAAGTGACTTTTTGCACGCGTTTATCGTGTGCAGTAAGTTGCTTCCTACGGGATGTGACATTGTACCAGATTTTTTGGTACAGAACTTCCCGCGAGAAAGGGAAACGTTTTACAAGGCAACACCAGCTGTAAGAACATTCCATCACCCAAGCAGAAGGAGTAAAAATAAAAAATGTCTAAACATAGACCAATATCAATACGGCGGCTAGGAATTGCAGCTTTAGGGGCATTGCTGAGTCTTCCGACGATAACAGCTGCAGGAGCAATTCTGACAGCAACTCCGGCGGGTGCCAGCACTACCGTTACAGCAGCGTACCCAGTCGCCGGTACCGACCCAGCAAAAGTTGGCGGCGTACAGACGGTTCGCGCAGCTGAAGTGGACCTTCGTTCACAACAGACAGCGGCCGCGATGCGCCTCGGAGGACTCACCGCACAGGAGATTGCCAAGATCAGGGCAGAAGCAGGGAATTTACATTCCTGTGTAATGTCTAAAGGTCAGTATTTCGTGTTCATGAGTGAGCATTCCCCGGTATCGACGGATAGGCGTAATGTGACCTATTCGGGTAAGGCCGTGCCGGCGTGGTGTGAGACTGTGGTTATCCGCAGTAGTGTGATTGTGCCTGAACCCGCTCGAGTGACCTCAACGGTTACCAACAGTGACGGGTCAGTTACGACGAACTACAGCGCGGACACAGTGACTCACACTCACCGTATTGTTCTAAGGATCATGATCCCCAAAGTCTGCGGGAATTTTGGACTGGTGTCTGTAAAGCCCAGCTCATACCAAAGCTTAACGGTGATCAAGACCCAAACGACAACGGCGCCGACACCGACGACAACGACGACGATTCCGTCGCCGCCACCACCACCGCCACCACCGCCACCACCGCCGCCGGCTCCCGCCTATGTCTGCTCCACCCTTTCGGTGAGCATAACAAGCGGAACATCAGTCATTGCGACAGCGACGTTTGCCTCTAACGAGCCAAACACAACTGTTTCATTCCTGATGGCCAGCAGTGGAGCTGATAGTGTCACGGTACCGGGAACAATTATCTCCCCGACGTCGGCAACAGCGTCTTACACGTACAGCACAACTGGAACTTTCTTGGTAACAGCAACAGTCCTTGCGGCTGGAACTGATTCCACTAGTCCCACGACTTGCACGTACCCAGTGACGATTCCGTGTCCGGTCATTCCACCGCCACCACCGCCACCGCCGTGCCAGCCACCTGTACAACCGCCGTGCACAGCACCACCAGCTCCACCGTGTGTACAGCAGACACAACCGTGCGAAACTGCACCAACACCTCCATGCCCTCCAACCCAGCCGGCAAAACCACCTTGCGTTACTGCAGGTTCTCCTTGTGGAAACCATTCTAATGGCCAAGACAATTGGAACAATCCCTGCGGACAGCAGCAAGGTAATTAATGCCAATCGGCTTTAGGAGACTTCATTAAACGAGGTAGAAAGGGGGTGTACAAATGAGCTAAAGTGTTCAAAATTATTGTCCGGAGACAATAACCAAAAACACGTCTTTAGAGCCCGTCTCTAAAAAAAAGTTCAAAGGTCGCTTGACCCCCAGTTCTGCCGATAGATCATAAATCTCTTTTAGGGAAATATATCTTGACGCATGACTGGGGTGTCAGCCGACTAATTGTTACAAAGTTTTTCTCGAATTCGAGATACGAAAAAAGATGCAATATGTTTAGCGAAGCGGTCATAGAGACGATAAAGTTTTTTGTAGCTATTTATAGCTCCAATCAAAACCCCAATCACCATCTATCCCGCTTCGCACTCATCCATAATTTAGATGTTTTGTGATAGCCCTAGCTTGAAATCTCTAGCTTTTATAACTCAGTGTAGGCGTCGGTCTTGAACTTGGCTGGCAATAAGAAGGTTATGCTACAGGTAATCGCCAATATGCCGAGGGTATAGATAATCGACCAGCGGAAAGCGTTAATAAAATTATGACTATTGGCCTGAGTTATACTTTTTGTAATAGACTGGTTAATGGCTTTTCCGGTAGTCGAAGTCTCGGTCGGCATCTTACAGCTGGCCGGCACAATTGATGAATCTTTTTCGCGCGAGCGGTCTACGAAACAGCTTTTTACACCAGATATTATCGCCGATTGGGTACTCGTTGGTAGATGCTCGGCTACTAAGCTACTGCGTAGACTTGGCTCGATGTAGTTAAAGCTAGCCGGAGCAGCCTGCGACAATTGACCAAAGAAGATTACGCCAACGACGGCGACACCAATAACGCCACCGAGTTGTTGGACGGCATTTAAGGCTCCAGAAGCAGAACCGGCGTGCCGCGGATCGGCACCATTTAATACTGCCGCAAACAGTGCTCCAAAGACGCCGCCCATACCGGCCCCCATTATTATAAGCCCTGGTATAAGCTGCCAAGAATGTAGACCCAGACCGTAGTGATAGATAACCACTGTAACAATCGCCGCACCTAGACCCATTAAAATTGTACCGAAGGTTAGCGAGTAGCGACCAAGTTTAGGAATAACATTTTTTCCAAGAACGGCCATGGTGAAGCCAATGCCGATCGCCAGAGGTATACCAGTTAGGGCAGCGTGAATGGGCGTAAAACCCAGACCAATCTGTAGAAGCAGGCCAAAGGTCAGGAAATAGCCAATCATAGCCATCTCAAAGATCATGTTAACGCTTAAGCCGACTCCAAATGAGCGGTTTTTAAATAGGGCCGGTAAAATTAGTGGTGAGCCGTCAGTTCTCTCCTTATGTTTTTGCCACCAGGCAAAGATTCCGAAAATTGGTATCGAAACAGCCATCATTATAAAGCTCCAAAGCGGCCAATTTAGCTCTCGGCCTTGAATTAGCGGGAAGACCAGCAGTAAGAGAGCGATCATTATAATGGCCGTACCAACGAAATCTAGTTTCAAGGGATGTGACGATTTACCGTCTGGTAGGTATTTGATAGCTGCGAATAAGCCAAATAAGCCAATCGGTACGTTGATTAAAAATATTGGTCGCCAATCAAGGCTAAAGATATTGGCTTTAATCAGCAGCCCGCCAACGATTGGCCCAAGAGTTGCCGCTAGGCCACCGAGTCCACCAAATAAGCCGTTTATACCACCCCGTTCGGCTGGTTTGTACATAACCTGCATCAGTGACATGACCTGTGGCACCATCAAAGCCGCCATCGAGCCTTGGAGTACCCTGGCAGCAATTAACATGCTGGAGTCTTGGGATACACCGCTTAGCAGTGAGGCAATAGTAAAACCACCAATACCAATCAGGAAAAGCTTCTTATATCCAAAGACATCGCCCATACGGCCGCCGGTGACAAGTAGAAGGGCAAAGGCCAGTGAATAACCAGCTACGATCCACTGAATGGCTGAATAGCTGGCTGAAAGATTGGCTTTAATCGAGGGGATAGCGATATTGACGATCGTCGAGTCTAGTAAATCCATGACAAAAGCCAGGGCCACAATAACTAGTGCCACAGTACGTTGTTTATTGGTAAAAGTTGCCGCGTGTTCTTGGGCTGAGAGGATCTTTACATCTGCCATATTTTAAATATCATACATTAAAACTTACGGTTTGCGTATACAATGCGCGATTTTCCCACTAGGGACAAATGTAATATTGCATTATATCTGATAAAGTGTTAAAATAATAGTAAATGACTAGTCAAGAATTTATACCTGAGTTGTCGATTAAGAGACGGGTGTTGGATATACCGTCTAATTTCCTTGTGGAAATGCAAGCTGAACTTGATGGTATTCCCGACGTAAATCAAGATGACGTACAACTACAACTAAGGGCAAGCAGCTATGTGTCTTTGGTAAGAGAAGGCGAAATCCAAAGATTGTTCAAGATAGCAGGTGAACAACCGTCTCGGGAAGCTATAATTGCTCTTGATCATTATCTAAATGATAACTTACCAGATGAGTTTCATGAGACTTTGCCGATTAAGCTCAGACCACTGAGCGAAGTAAATCTGGAACTCCCCGGCAAAGCCTTTGGTAGAGATGATGATGTTGACTTCTGCGGTTTTCGTTCCCCTACCCACCGACACTTATATCATGATGTCGAGGTCAGCAGAGCAATAGTGTGTGATTATTTTGGGCTTGTACCTGGGGGCAAAATAGCTAGAACTGCCTGGAAAAATAATAATGCCGGCAGGGTATTAGTGGCTGGCGTTATTGGTAATGAAAACATTGAACCAGTGCGTAAGATGTATGAGCGTAGTAAGCTTTTGCCTAACCAGGTAACTCTCGGTAAAGTATCAATTAGCACTAAAGTCGATCCACCACGTTAAGGTTTTTTAGCAAAATAGTAAACTAGCCATATTTATACTGTATACTGCTGGCAAGCATGGTCCCAGACTTACCAATATCAGCTCCAGGAGTAAATAGCGTAGTTATCCACGATGATTATATCGAAATCATCTGGGATGGTGCCCAAAACGTTGATAAAGTTCGCCAGACCAACCTAGAGGCCGCTAAAGGCGCGGAAATACTTAAATCTAAGGGTAAGCCAGTCCTCGGGTCATTACTTATTAGAAACCATCCCTTAACGCCCAACATTGCTGCTTTTCAAGAAGTATTAAAAATGTTTCGGGCTACAAGTCCTAACCGAGTGGTAATTTGCGGGACAGTCTCGCCGATGATAATGACGCTAGTCGCTACTGTCACTAGTTCATTTAATAGGGAAATAGAGATAGCCTATATTGCCGACCCTGACGCCGCATTATCGTGGCTGAGAAGTCCCAAGAAATAAAAATAAGTATAGATTTATTGATTACTATCGATAGGTTGGTGGTGTAATTATGTCGGAGATTGATAGTATGCCACCTTCATTAAGGGTTTTAGCAACATTACTGAGTCTCATGAATTTAAATAAGCCAACGTATAACTCAGGACCCCTCGGCTCATAAGCATCAGAGGTATAGGCAATAGCAGTTTCCAGTATTAGTTTTTTACCCGGCTCAATCGGTTCGCGCGTTTCCGAATATTTACCGCCATCCCTTCCCGGGTAGAATCTGCTTACCGGGACTTGTGTGTCACCAACTGTTAGCATAATTCGTCTCTCAGACTGAACTCCCTCGATTAATCCCTTAATGATTTCTTCGGGATTAAATATTTCGCTACTAATGGGGGTGTTTCCAGGAAGACCACCATCTGGGCTTGAAGCAGTATGCCAGCCTATAAGTATAGTCGTTAGCTCATCTAACTCATTCTCTGCTCCCGAGAGCTCATAATTCGCCATTTTCATAGATTATATGCTCCTAATGATCATAGCAACCATAACCATCTATTTAACACTTGTGTTTATTGAAGCTTCCCGTGGTATATTTTGATAATGGCTATGGAGTTATTGCCCGATATCGTGCCTATTGATGCTGGGCCAATTATTATTGATGAACATCGATACGGCGCCAATGATTATTATGATACACATATCGATCTTGCAGATCTAGAAACTGAGGCAATGGAAAATGGCATAAGTCCACACAAAGCTGAACTTGCCATGCTTTTTTCTGTTAGAGCCTTAATCAGGCATTTTCAACTTGGGATTCTTTCGCCTTATGAAGCAAAGATGTTTAAAAATGGCGAGATATGGGGCCCCCATGATCCTTATGATTATCGGATTGATCAAAGAGCATTTTTTGAAAGCCGGAATCTAATCCTGAGGCACGCCAAGAACTCTACTGATGACGAGGACGTTATACACGTCGTCAAGCTAGGCGGTAAGGTTGCGGAAGACAAATTAAGATCTGAGACGGGTCATCTATCGGTCGAAGAACTTCCTGGAGCAATTCATACTGACATAACTCCACGCAAGCATCTAGAGGCCGGCCATTTGATAGCATATAGTGAATTTGCTGATTCAGCCTCTACGCTAGGAACATCGCCAGCAAAAGCAGCTGCAGTGTTTGACCGCATTGTTTTGGAGCTGGGTGACAAGCTAGCCAGACGGTCACTGGCCCAACTAGAGGTCAATGCCAATACATTTGATAGAAGAAATATCAGGGCTCATCTTTATATCAAGACTCAGGGATTAGCCGATTTAGCGAAAAAGCTCTCGTCTATACCGGTAAAGGAGCGCGCTAATTTCAATAATTTATCTATGCAGCTAATCTATCTGGTGTTAAATGACGAATTACCAGATGATTTCACTGAATAGATTAAGCTTAATATACCCAACTTTCCACTTATGACTAAAATATTTACCCACCTTCAGCTTGATGACCGGTGAGGTGGTTCCGAGGCCTATATTTTAATCATCATGTCTGTTAAGGGCGGATTAGTTTACGAATAAAACTATACTATGACATATATTTTTTTGGCTTTTTAAGCCTATATTTGACAAACCAAACAGCTAAATATGGTGTAATAAATACACTTGTTTTAAAGTCATGGATGATATATATTAGTAATAACGTTAAAAACTAAGAGGTAGACAAAAAAAGAAAGCCACTTGGTTATAGCGTTCGAGAAACTTATGTGTGAGGTGAAGATATCGGTAGGTGGATCTTATATTCGCTGTATCGATATTTTTATTTTGTGACTTTTTTATTTCATATACGTCGAATAAAACAATAAGCCACAGTAGAGTAATCTTAATAAAAGGTAATTACGGGGGCTACAACATGAGTCAGGATAAGGATCCGTTATCTTTCCGAATCAGTGAGTATGTAGTCCCACATCACGACGAACAAGAACTGCGTGGGACTGATCATACTATCCATTTTGAAGCTGGCATACCAACCGAAATTGATAGCTACCGAGTCGGGAGAGTTGTTTTCGCTGTAGGTGGGGCAGAGAGAAACGGTGATGGGCTGGGAGTAGTTACGGACATCTTAGCTCGTATTGATTTCCCGCCAAAGGATGAGGTCGAGCTAAAAGGTAGATTTACTTCAGACCTAACGCCCCTACGAGAAGAACTTGTAGTTTTAGCCGGATCACTAATGTTGATGTTGGGAAAACAGAGAATCGAGTCGCTGTCTATAACCGAGAAATCTAATTTAGACACTACTCCTAAGCATGACGCACTCCGAGTTCTATCAATGGCAATGATACCCGATCAACTTCATACCGAGATGGTTTCTACGACCAGTGAACTCCTAAATTAAGATTTCTTAGCTCCTCAGTAGTTTTATGGCCTAAAAACTAACTAAAGGGTTTACCACCCTTTGGGATTGCACCCATTCTGATCAGGCGGATCGGGCTCAATACGCATACCAACCACGATTTGTTCATCTTCTGTAGCCTGAGCTCCGCTCGGAGCAAATTGTCTGCCTCCATATATTATCCAATTATCGCGGTCTATTCCGATTCCAGTAGAATACTCCGCATCAGTATACTCCTCCCCCTCAGGGTGCCAATTGCCACTTTCCTCGCAGATATTTACTTTTGACCATTCTTCTCTTTCCAGTGGCGTAACCTCATTGGCGGCAATTCGTGCTGGGCTAGGGTGGTATGCTGCCTTGCTCATAGGCTTATCCTTAGCAATCAGATGATCATTAATCAATGCAGCTATTGGCTTAGAGGGATAACTTAAGTGCGATGGGTCTAGGTGGGCGTCGATCTCATGGTGTGATGAGGCCGCAGCTGGGGGTCTTGCATCGGGTTTAATACCCATAGAAAATAGGGCAATCGCCGCCATGGTAATCTTTGGCAGCTTATTACGATATAATTCAGGTGATTTAGACATACTATCCTCCTATATACGTAGGTATAGTTATGAATTGATATCACATGAGAGTGTGTTTAAGTGTTTGCGATCTAGATTGTATAGCGCGGTAGAGCTACCACGTTGTTAATCAAGTTAGTAAACACTAATGATTACGCTCATGCCCCCCTATTGTAACAGATAAAACTCAGTTGTCTAGTGATATTCCCCGCAACCGGTAACTTTAAGCACGCTGAAGAGTTATAAGCTATAGGCTTACTTGCTGTGGGAGGAGTATAAAATAGTCTTATGACCGGTCTTTGTGATAATTTCTGTAGAATAATTGTTATTTATATGTATAATATTGATATATAATAAAAACAATAACCATTTATATTATAAATTCGATGACTAAAAAGCTTAATTACCTAAAACGCAATAAAATGCTCTCTAGTAGTTTGGCGGTGGTGGCTCTACTGGTTTTAACCAGTTTTCTACTGAACTTAAACGGTAATGTTCATAAAAACAATCCAAAAAACGGCATTCATGCGGCTAGCTCAGATTCTCTAACTTTATCTCCGGCAAGCGGGACATATAATCTAAACGCTACTGTTGTGCTGACGGTAAGCGAGAGCAGTGCCAGCACCGACGCTATAAATGCCGTTGAAGCTGACCTGACCTATAATAGTACTGAACTAACGTTCGTTAGTGCAGCATGTTCTACTACCTTCAGTTTAAGCGGCTCAGCTACTGGCGGATCGGGTAATGTTAGTTTGGACTGCGCAACCCCCAACAGTAGTGTTACGGGCGCCCAAACCGTCGGGACCGTAACTTTCACCGTAAAGGCTGGTGGTACCAGCGTCATCACTTTTGCCTCAACAGCGGCGATCATACTAGCATCAAATCAAACTAACACCTGGGATGGGGTCACCACTGGCGGTACATACTCCCTGGCAACTGCCCCAACAACCTCAATTTCATCACCAGCTGCCAGCGCCCTTATCCACGGTACGGCTGCAGCAATAACTGCCGCCGCAAGTGACGCCATCGGTGTAACTAAAACGGAGCTAAATGTTGACGGAGCATTAGTCGCAACCGATACCGCATCGCCTTATAGCTTCACTATAAATACCTCAACCTACAAAGACGGGAGTCATTCACTGACCTCAACAGCTTTTGATGCTGCCGGATTAACCACGACCTCAAGCGCCGTATCGGTTATATTCAATAACGGCGACGTAAACAGTGATGGACATGTCAATATTTCAGATCTAGCTATTCTGGCTGGTAATTGGGGTAAAACGGGCATGACCTATGCTCAGGGTGATCTCAATGGTGACGGTAAGGTCAATATCAGCGACTTATCAATTCTAGCCAATTATTACGGCCAAATCTGATACTAAATTAGCTTCTAGGACAATAAAGAGAAAAGCTGACTATCCCCTCATAGCAAGTAAAACGTAGTGATATAATAAAACCATGCAGGAGTGGCTGAAAATGCCCAAACTATATTTAACTCTGGTGGTTGTTTTAGCAATAGGTATAGTCATGGGCGTATTAGTAACACATTACCTAGCTTACAAACATTACACGAATAAAATAGATTAACAAGTTACTCAGTCGAATCAGATAGATGGGTCATATAATAATGATTTTTCTTATTTATTAGACATGACGATATTCCAATACGGCAATGTAAATCTTAGTTGTAATGTATTCAAAAATACTGCTGACAAATCTAAATGTCAGGCTTACGAACAAGCTAAGCGAACGTTCGTAAAAGAAGGCATCCCGAACGGGTTCTTACAAAGCGAATAAACTGTCTAATTGTTGTTAAGGGATGGGATAGAGTCTCGCAAAGAAAACTATTCAGCACCAGGCGTAGGCGGCTCAGTAGGACGTATTATTGTCGGGTCTGGGGAGGTAGGTCCGGACGAAGGAACTACGGGTGGTTGGGGAGGTAAGGCAAGGGGAGACGGTAAGGGAGCGAGCTCAATAGGTGCGTCACTGATAACCGGCTGGTTAGGTTCGGCGGCTCCAGGAAAGGCCGCACTCGATCTGTTACGAGAAAATCTTAGCCAAATACCTCCAGCTAGCAGCAGAACAATGATAATAATTGCGATGTAAACCAAAAGCACAGAATTACTCCCTGAAGCGTTACCGGCTAGTTTAAGGCTCACGAGCTTGTTTTGGCCGGCTGTAAGTGAGAATTTAGTCTGTGCTGACTTTTTACCAGGATCTGTAACTGTAACGGTATAAGCGCCGCTATTTACACCTGAAAAGCTGGCTACGCCACTGGCGTTAGTTAACTCTGGTTGTTGTTTGTCTATGGTGACCTTAGCACCAGCTATTGGTGTACCCGTGGAGCTAAGTATAGTAACAGTTATAGAAGCTAAGGAGGGGCTAGCCGTCGTTGGGGCAGTGGTAGTAGTTGTTGGAGTAGTGGTTGTTGAGCTAGTACTACTGGAGCTAGATGATGAGCCCGAGGACTTAGTAGAGCCAGACGAACCAGAGCTTGGTGGCGTTGTTTTTGGCGGTGCAGTAACAGCTTGGGATAAAGTAAAGCTAGCACTCGGCAAGACACCATTCCAAACACTTACGCCGCTGTTATTGTCGATATCTGACCCCGAAGTCATGACAGTTGGAGCGCTGCCACTGGCTAGAACACTAAAGGTTATTTGAGCTACAGGATGGGTGCCGCTTACTACCGTGGTTGACGCGCAACCAATATTTACCGTGCCACTGCCACCTGTTTGTTGACCGCAAAGAGTGAAAGGTCCAGTTAAACTGATACTTTGGAACTGCAATAGTGAGCTCGGGTAAGACAGATTGGCTTGTACGGCGTTGACGTTATCGGCGCTTGCGCTGGTTTCAGAAACCGTCAGAACTAGACTATTACCGATGGTGTAACTACCGCTAGCTGGTGACAAAGAAAAATAAGCATCGCCACTTGCCGCATGGGCCATGTACGGAGAAGTGACACCAATAAGAGCAATAATCAGGGCAGAAGTACCCATAGCTAAGCTAAGTGCGTAATGTTTAATAATTTTAATCTTGTTAGTCTGTTTCATGTATTTATTGGTCATTTTTAACATATGCATAACCTATATATAGTATCTAGTGTAATTATCAATCGCCAAATAGTCAAAGATTAAGCTTTAGATATTAATTATTCGAAGGCGTAACAGCAGGGCTCTTATTAAAACGACTAAGCCGTGTGTATACAGTGTCACCAGCACCAATAAAGTCAGGTATACCCCTACGCTGTGTAGTGAAAGGCCGGTGACGAGATAATGAACTTTCCACCAGTTGACTAGGGCCGGAGTAAGTTTTAATAGGTATAAGCAAAGAATGACCAGGACGATAAATCTCATGCCAAATTTTTCAATGTATTCATCAATTTGACCGTTTCTGCTAGTACCTTTTGGCCATATGTAGTGTCTAATACGCATGTCTTCGACTACCTCTTCAGCGTTCTTCGTGAACCTAACGGCCATGACGTAAACCAATAATGCTATAAATAACCAAAATATATAAACAGCCAGAGTACTAAATTCTTTTGAATTGTATAAGCTGCTAAGCCAGCGCGCCGAACCACTTAAAAAGGTTCCTTTGAATGTAGCCGTCCCCAAAGTAGTTAAGTCTTTTAAGTGTAGGTGATGGATTTGATTGGCGATAAACAATACGACAAATACAGCTACTACACTAAGTAGTTCCCCCAATGATGGTGCCATCATTTTACCGAAAGTTCTTAGTCCCTCTTTTTTATGCATTTACATTTAACCTTAATTATAATATTACTATAAATATAGATAAGTTTATCAAATTTATGGTACTTCATTTGACAGCAGTGATGGTGCTACCATTTTTTATTGGGTCTATTAAGCCTATAATATGTTACTGATACTTAAGTTATTAATATGACCAACAAACATAAGTTGCCTAATATAAAAATTATCGGCTCGGCAGTAGTGGTAATTATTCTTGGCGCAATTGGTGCTGGCTTGCTTTTTCCATCTCATGCCGCCCAATTACCCGGTGATGCTAATAGTGACGGTGTCGTAAATATCTCCGATCTGGCAATTCTGTCAGCTCATTATGGTATAAGCAGTGGAGCTACCTGGGCTATGGGTGACTTTAACGGTGACGGAGCGGTTAACATTAAAGATCTATCTATTTTAGCCGCTCATTGGGGTGATACGGTGTCAGCACCGACTATTTCCCTAAGTGCCTCACCAACTAGTGTCACGTCTGGCAGTAGTTCTGCTCTTACTTGGAGCACAACTAATGCTACTAGCTGTACGGCTTCCGGTGCCTGGAGCGGTAGCAAGGCTACATCTGGCTCGACTACTACCTCGGCATTAACCACCACTTCAACCTATAGTCTGAGTTGTAGCGGCGCCGGTGGGACTACTGTAGGCAGTGTCGTTGTGAGTGTTACTGTCCTAGGCGGCTCCTGTGCCACCTCTCCGCCAACCACTTCACCAGATCCCCTCTATCCTCTCCAACAAGTTGTTAGCTTTACTGGTTCGACGCTGCCCAGCCAGTGGCAAGATTATGGAAATGAGGTTCAAGCACCAGCCGGTTATGTAGCGGCTGACCACGCCGTTTTTGTACCAGGTGGTGGCCTAGAACTAGAAGGCTATGTTGACCCTATCAGCGGCAGTGTTGGTGGAGTAACTGGCGCTAGTGGGGATGTCGCCATCAATGTAGCTAACTCCGGCGGATTTGATGTCTGTCTTTCTATGTCAGCCGGTAACTGGCAGCAAGTACAGCTAGTGGTCATCTCCTGGCCTAGCGACAATGTTTGGGGTGAGGGCGAAAACGACATCCTTGGTTCCCAGGGGACTAATGGCCCAGTTACCATATTTGTTCACAATATTGGATCAGATCCAGCCAATAACGCTTGGTACGGCACTTGGCCGAGCTCAGTCTTAACTGGTACTCATGACATCTCCGCTCGCTGGGATCCTATAAACGGCTATAGGTATTACTTAGATGGCACTTTAATCGGCACAGCCCCAATAGGCGGCAACGTCCAAGCTCCAACCACGCCTCACCACTTTGCTATCCAAATGCAGGATCTAGGCCAGGATAGCACAAGTACTGAGACGGCAACCATGTACTGGGTGGCTTCTTATGGGTATAATTAGGGTAGAGGCCACTAATAACGGTGTCACCATTTTTTATTGTGCCCATTAAGCTTATAATAGGTTACTGATACTATGTTATCGACATGACCAGCAAATATAAATTACCTAATTTAAAGATTGTCAGTTCCGCAGCAGTGGTAATTATTCTTGGCGCAGTTGGTGCCAGGCTGCTTCTTCCATCTCATGCCGCCCAACTACCCGGTGACGCGAATAGTGATGGTGTCGTAAATGTCTCTGATTTAGCGATTCTGGCAGCTCATTACGGAGTAAGTAGTGGTGCCACTTGGGCTATGGGTGACTTTAACGGTGACGGGGCGGTTAACATTAAAGATCTATCTATTTTAGCCGCTCATTGGGGTGATACGGCGGCTAATCCGCCGGCTGTGCCATCTGGTCTATCAGGCACTGCTTCTAGCGGTACTGCTGTCAACTTATCGTGGACTGCCGACAGTAGTTCCGGGGGAACTGTTACCTACCTTATATACCGCGGTGGTACCGAGATTACCACAACCACTTCTACCAGTTACGCTGATAGCGGCTTGGCAGCCGGTGATACCTACAGCTATACAATTGCTGCCAGCAACGCCAGTGGTACCTCCGCTCAATCGGGGGCTGTGGACGTGACGACTCCGGGTGGGGGCAGCGGCGCGGCAGCTTTTCCATCGGTACTACATACCAGTGCTGGCCACCTTCTCGATGCCAATAACCATGTGATGCCTAGGATGAAGGGCTTCGATATCCAGGCCGGTAGGAACTTGAGCCAGGCAACCTACAACGTCATCAAAGCCGAGGGGAACTGCACGAGCGCTAATCCCTGTTTCCAGCGTATGGTAACATTCTGGGCTGATTATCAAAGTTCGAACTGTAGCGCCATGACTGGTTCAACCAGTTCCCTAGACAACTCGATTGCTTATGCGGCAAATGCTGACATCTACACCGAGATCATGCTCTACTATTCTGGCAGCGCCGGCTCTAGCAATGGAACTCCAAGCTGTGCGTCAAACGGGAGCAGTGAATCGACACGCTACCAAAACGGGGGGCAATATATTACCCAATACCTTGCTAACCGCTACGGCAATCCCACAAGTCCTGAGTACACCAAGGCTGTCGTCGGCTTTGGGATAAACGAGCCAGACCCTCCAGATGGCACCAATAGCGCTACCGTCGCTACGGCTCTCGAAACTATGCAAAAGACGATGATTGGCTGGTTTCGCGACTCCGGTAGCCAGGGGGCAGGAGCGCCCAACTGGATAGGATTTGTTAATTACGTGTATGCGCAATCATCACCTCTGATGACCGGCGGTGACACCAGCGGTTCGTGCGGGAATTGTGCCAACGCTAACCCGAACGCCTTTAGCTCCGTGGGCGGCAACGTAGTCCTCGAAGTACATGATTACTTCTTTGATTGCACCAGCGGCAGTAACGCCTCTACTTGTGACGGCAGGCAGTGGAATGGTAATGGTTACGATGGGCAAACGTGGGGGACTGGCAACGGCGGCCCTGGTATTGGGCCAGACGATTCCAGTAACCCGGCATACCCCTCAAGTGGAGTGACACGGGCGCAGGCTCAGCAGGAACAAGCGAACTTTATGCACCCCTATGCTGTATTTGCAGGCTACAACGGCAGCTCGGGCTGGCCGCTGATGGTTGGTGAATGGGGTTGGGCGCCGAGCACGACCTCCGGTGGGGTGAATACTACCGGTGGGACGAACTACGTTGACGACTTGACAGCTGCCTGGAACAACGCTGGTGCGGCGATCGAGCTGCAATGGGACTACGACGACGGTGCGTGCGGCGGCGATCAATGGTGCGCAGAGCCTGGCAGCACATGGCAGCCAGTCACTAACGAGTTCTTTGCCGATCAGTAGAGTAGGATCCAGAAGACCATTCTCTTCGGGGCAGGTCACTGTATAGAGTGATCGTCTTCTCCAAGCGCATAAAGGCCGGTAATTAAGTTTTTGGTTGGGATCATATTTAAGTCTATCTTTCTCTGTAGAGCAATAACATATCCCTGGATAATTCGCTTCAGCATGAGTGTATCTTTTCGTCGGAATGGGCCAATCACATAAGGCGCTCCAGGATTGGTAAATTTAGTGGCTATCGTAATTGTTCCAGAAATAGGACCAAGTGTCGCGTTTATATTCAAAACGTCCTCAATTCGAACGCTCATATCTTCTACAGTACCGAGCGCCGACCGCTTCTCGGCAAAAAGCTTTGCGCGATTTAAGGTAAGTGTGTTTTTATGAAGTTTTGAGGTAGTCGATGCTGTCACTAAAACTTCATTCGAATCCCAAATTGCTCTATTGAGCGCCTGCAAGGGATCTTCGGGCTGCTGTTGATTTGTCATATCACCTCCGAAACAATCAATTGTGTGCCTACTATTATAGCAATCATTACTAAATATTATGCCCCTAGGCATAGTTAACGAGTTTAGAACTAAAAAGTTATCTAAGCTTAAGGCGGAGTCATAAACTCTGCCTATTGCATAATACAACTATATATGATATAAATTAGATTATAAACATGATGATTATAAGAGAGTCGTAAATGAAAATCGAGTTTGGCACTGACGGTGTTCGCGGTGTGTATGAAAGCCCTGAAGTTGGTTATTATATCGGCCGAGCTGCAGGTGAAGTTCTTGGTCTGTCGCATTTTGCGATGGTGCAGGACACCCGTCCATTTAATCCCGAATTAGCAGATGCTGTAAAGCAGGGCTTAGCCGAATCCGGCGCAGAAGTGTTAGATTTGGGTATTTTGCCTACACCAGCCGTCGCTATTACGGCTAGTGCACTAACCCGAGAACGTAAGATTGCTTATGGCGCTATCTCTCTCAGTGCTTCACACAACCCGGCTTCAGACTATGGTATAAAAGTTTTCGGGGTTGATGGTACAAAGTTAAATGATGAAACAACACGCCATCTCGAACAGGAAGCCAATGAAAAACGCCCAGTTTCATCTCTACATCGGGTTGCTTTAGACGAAACCCAAGAAGAGGGAGAATTTTATCGTGGCCAATATATTGATTATCTGATAAGTACGCGTTGGCCAGTACTAGATAAAGACTTTCTCTTAGGTACAAGAATTATCATAGATGCCGCAAATGGTGCAGCCCATTGGTCGGCTCAAACAGCACTCCGCGAATTAGGTGCCGAAGTCTCGGTAATTAATGCCGACCCAAATGGTGAAATTAATAAAAATAGCGGTGCGATACACCCTGAAGTTATTACTTCTATATCAGAACAAGTTAGAAGTATTGGTTTTGCGTTCGATGGGGATGCCGATCGCTTGATCAGCTCTACGCCACAAGGCCGTGAGCTAGATGGCGATCACAGTATCCACATTGTCATGATGGCCATGGATTTAGTCGGAAAACTTAGTACTCGTCAGTTCGTCTCGACTAAATATTCAAATTTTGGTTTACGACATTCACTCTCACGACAGGGGATCACTGCCATAGAAGTGACTAATGGCGACCGTGAAGTGCTGCAAGTTATGGGCTCAAGAATTCCAGTTGGAGGCGAACGTTCCGGCCACACTCTTTTTAATGATGTAGCCAGCCGAGCGAATCGTATAATGAGCGGTGACGGTACCGTCACCGCGATTCAGCTACTTTCAGCCGTCGCCAATACCGGTAAAAGCTTGGATGAACTAGCTGTCCCACAGCTTTTCCCTCATTTAGAACAAAAGGTAAAAGATTTGAAATCTAATGTTTTTGAGTCAAATGAATACCTGGCGGCTAAATCAGAGGTTGACAGCGCTCAAGGGGACGAAGGTGATAACTTGGGCCGTTTGTCTGGTACCGAGAAAGGTGTTGGCCGTGTGCTAGTTCGGGACACTGATTCTGATAGGGCAATGTGGGCGATGGATACTCTTAAAGCAGCCGCTCGAAGCTAACGCTATTCAACTGTCATAGAGTAGAGATAGCTAAAAGCTGCTAATGTTAGCTAGATCTGCGAAGGATTTTACCCATGTCTCGTAGACCTGAGATAGTTCAGTTGGAGTTACTTGCGAGAATGGGATTATCTCTTCATTTGTAATTGGTCTCGGATTCTCATACTTTCTGTCGATATAAAGAGTATTGCTACCGCGTAAGTCGAATCTATTTTCAACCACCCATAAATTACCATTTGTATCTAAGTAAATCTCGGTTGTAAGTTGTGAACTAGAATAATCAGGATTCCATCTGTCTTTATGTCGAGTTTGGAGTAGCCATGCCGGTATCGATTCAGTCGTGATGTCAGGATCCCTTCTTTGTCTCTGAGCAAAACTACCTACTGGGTTAACATCAAGATTCGTTTTAGTCAGATAGCTAGGAACTTTTTCAACAATTCTTTTAGCTAGTGATCGAATCTGATTAGAAACGGCAATCTGAGCCTCTAATCTTTTTCTATCTCGATCTATCTTTATGACATAGCGTTCAATGTCTGCTTGTGTATATGTTTGATTTCCAACCTGCTCCATATAAGTATTACAATAACATAAACATGTTATAAACACAACATTCGGATTTATATCCTGATCTTATCTATTCTGTGAATAATTAGATATATCCATGGCTATATGCTGAAGATGAAACATATTTTATCTATGTCATAATATAGCGATGAAGACGGTCCTTGAATTTAACACCAGTCCTGTTTTTTCTCCAGTGGCAGAAGAAAAGATCAATATAGCCTTACTGACCCGCTTATCAGGAAGTGGGACCGACAAAGCTGTCGACAGAATGAAAATAGATGGAGATGAGGTTGAATTACCGACAAATGTCGTGCATTCCTTATCAAGAACACTCAAAGAGGTAAGTCGACTAATCGAAACTAGGGCGTATATCCGAATAGACTGCATGTCATTTGGAATGATACTTTGTGGCGGGTTAGTCTCTCCGGAAATCTATAAACTTCAGAAATTTCCATATGCCATGACGAATTCTTACCGAGAAGTTGCTGACACTAGCCGTGGGGGTGGTGTCCCCAGGACTCTTGAACCAGCAATCCTCGGAGATATTAAGAAGAATAGTGACCCATCCATACTTAAGCCTGAACATATGGTCGTTAGGCTTTCTGACGAACTGGATTTGTATGCACAGAAGTTTGGTGATGGTTATATTGGTATTGCAGATTTAGCTTCCTCTGCTTCTATGTATGGGAGTACGGCAGTTGGATCTGTATTAACATGTCGCTTGGAGAATGCTGACGGGCAGTCAATGCTTCGTTATCAATCCGAAGACGCTGAACACTCTATTCCGCACTCCATAATCACCGCACATAATATAAGCGTTCGAGATTGACCATTCTAGTAATAAATTGCTACTGCTTGCTAATGCAATAAAACAACGGTTTAATCTCTACATGCCAGTTACGACAAGTGAAACCGGAAACGCTTCTTTTATACATCATAGTTTAATACACCACCCTAAACTCCCCCAAGCAGAAGCTCTGATATCGAGTGGTGTATTACCAGATGATGCATTGTTTAGATTATCAGTGATCGGTGTGGCAGTGCCAGATACGTTACAAACAGACAAAGTCTCATCTGACGAAGATACTGGTGATTTTTTATTTGATGCTATTTATCCGCCATCTCGACTTTTTAGAGCAATATTTGAGGATATGATCGCTAACTCTCAAGATCAGACCTTAATGAGGCCAGACACCAGAGATCTGCTTTTTGGCGATAGGCTACTGGCGGTATTTGACCCTAACGCCGACCCGAATAGCCACTACCTGCACACCGGCCTAGACCAAACCTATTATTGTATAGGTGATTTATCGGCATCTGTAATGCAAAAACGTGCACTTGAAGGTAAAACGTTTAAGAATGAGAACTCAGATGGAGTATCGAGAGAAGAAGAAATAATGTGTAAGAGATTATCATTTAGAGCCTGGAAAGTACTGGCAAAAAGAGTAATGCCTGATGTCTTCAATAACACCGAGAGTTTTCTGGAGTGGGAATGGGTCGATAGAAAGAACTCGGGCGTAAGGTTAGAACATTATCAAAAAAAGGTTGCTGGCAGAATAGCCGTTAATTCTGTAGTTATAGCTGATTCAGAAGTCGTGAGACTTTTAGATGAGGCGATTGATACAGGGGTTGTAGATCTATCGAAGAATAGCATTAAGACCCTAGAGATTATGTTATCTGAGGAACACCCTGAGCTATACAGCCCATTAATTTGAAGGCTAGCTTTGTCTGAGGATGCCGGTCTCTAACCTTGTCGGTCTTTGTTCGTTACTTTTCCGTGTGAAGCTCAAGCGACCGTATTATTTATGGTTTCTGCTTCCGCCAAGCGGTCCGTATGTGGCTCCTATTAACACAAACGACAATGCCATGCAAAAAAGGAATATGCCTGGATGAACTTTGTGAAGTACTAAAATACCACTTACTATTCCAAAAAGAATGGCTGCTAATCCGATTATAGCTCGTGCTTTTATAGCGGGTATTTTGCGCAGGGCAGCTATTAGTAGTCCCGCCGCACTTATAGTCATTGCTGTCAGAAACATTAGGTGAAAAACTAGTAGCACGTGCCATAGTATATTGCCATTATGGGATAACATATGTGTAGCAGTTTGTTGACCAATAGCGGTCATTGCCGTGCCAGATATGAACATACCCAACAGTGCTCCTAGAATGAATTTAAGATAGTTACCTATATATACAGATGGACGTAGTGATTTAATATTTGCCATATTTAATGCCTTTCTATAATCATTATTTTTAATTTACTTGACACGCGATATATCGCAAGTTATAGTAAATCATACGATATATCGCAAAGTCAATAGAAAGGACACATGATAGATAACAACAAAGATAAGTTTGCCTTTAAACCCCCATGGTTACAGGGTGGTCCAGGTAACTGGCCAAAGGTTCTGCAAGCCGGTAGAGGAAATATTAAGCCGATTATTTTGCAGGCACTCAGCGAAAAACCAATGAACGGATATGAAATAATTCAGCATTTCGCTAAGCGTAGTGGAGGTCATTGGCGTCCCAGTCCTGGCTCAGTATATCCGACACTCCGTAAGCTAGAGGCCGAAGGTTCTATTACTGCTAAAGGCGTAGCTAGTAAAACTGAATATCATGTAACAGCTAAAGGGAAACGACAAGCGAAGGAACAATCTACAGTAAATCCCTGGGACGGGGTTAAGCATCCAGACTTGCTCGCAAAGATTGGTCCTCTTATGCGCGAGTTTATGCCGCTGATGCACCAGTTGGCTATGGATGGTTCGACCGCGGAAACGGAACGTGCCACAGCAATACTTAAAGAAGCAACAATTAAATTAAAGACTCTTCGCAAAGAGATAAAGGAGTAAAATTATGCATCACTATCACGGAATATGGAACAACGGAGGTTTTATTGGATTCCACATATTAGGCTTCCTGTTAGTCATAGCCTTAATATTTGTTTTAGTTCGTTCTTGTATAGGTGGTAGATTTTATCATCACCACAACACAGTCAAAGAGCCTGGCGATAGTTCAATTGAGATTGTAAAGCAACGTTATGCAAAAGGCGAAATCTCTAAGAGTGAATATGAAAAGCTATTAAAAGATTTAAAATAATAGTTTTTCAATGGTTATTTGAGGACGCTAGTTTGGTTGAGCATAACGGTCAAGAACCTTGTATTAGGATTTACGGGAACAAACAAATTAGATCTCCCCGTCGTTACATGGCAGATAGAACAGGACGCTTATGCTTGCGAATAATCTTGATTAGACGATAATGTTATTGAATTAAGGAAATATTATGGCTTTACTTTTAGAACAGACAGCGGCTTTCGAATCTTCTTTAGAATTACAAACCACACAGGAGTTACGGGCTGCCAGCCTTGGCATAACGGCGCTTAGCACTGAGTTAGATGCTGGTTCAAGACTTACGATCATCTCAGGCGTTACTGGAGATATTAGCCCAAGACAAAATAGGAGAATAGTTAGCGATATTGCCGAAGAGACAGAGAGCACTTTTAGAAGACATAGCTTTGGGTTACTTAAAACACCATCTGATGAACCTTCCGGAGTATCTTTCCGAATCCCCAACAATAGATTTACGTATTTCAAGATTGGTCTAGAGTTACACCAAAGGGATGAGATGATCGAAATGGTCGATCAGTCTTTATTCTTCAATAATCCTGTGGATGAAGTTATATTCGATCTCCATCACAGATTTGGTGTAGGATATCTTGGAGTTGTTAGGGAGCTAATCGGGATCCTTGATGGAGAGACTAGCTCATATAGTTTTATTGGTCGTAAAAAACGATAACTAAATAGAGTAGTAATCAAGTAAAATTGTGGCTAGCCACACTGGTCGAGATTAGAGCTAAATTGGCATAGAAAGCTATGCAGATTTAAGTTTGGCGATTTCTGCACGCGCTGCTGCAACAAGTTCTTCGTTCGTTTGAGCATGCCCCCAAAGACCCCAGCCTCCATCTGATGCTTCTGTAAGCAGAACCCAAGTACGTTCTTTTAAAGTATCATCTCCAGCTGCAGAAGCTATTAAATCAGTAAGCTGCTTCACGACCTCAAGTTGTTTCTCTCGGTCTAAAGCCCCTTTATTAGTTAAAACCTGCACACGTACATAGTCACTGTCTCCGTCTACATTAGCTAGAGTGTTTTCGGGTAATTCATGAACAAATCCTGCAGTATTTTTACGAAACATAGGAATATCAGGTACAGCCTCAATATTTTTAACTGTCTTTGCTGCCTCAGAGGCTAGTTTTTTGGTGTCTGCAAAAGTGCCTACTTTTGCATAAATATCTATCATTGGCATAACCGAGCCCTCCAATTATTTATAAGCTTATTATACCTCTAGAAAGGTTTATTAGTAGATTAATTAATCTTTACGAAGAACACGTTTAATAACTAAACCTGCAGCCAGACTTAAGAATGACAATGGGGCGATTATGGCTAGTTTATTATTACTCTGAATTCCATAACCTGTATTGGGTGCATTGACCTTTAGGGCCAAACCTACGGGGTCTGATATGCTATCAAAGTTTGAATTGGTATCTAGAAGGTTGGTCTCAGAAAGGTTGTAGGTTACCTGCAGAGCCGGCTGCCCCTGATAAGTTGTCTCGACAATAATGGCACCGTTAACAGTCGCGTACTGTTTCGTAGTTGGGTTATAGCTACGAAGAGTAACTTCGCTAGGAGTTAAGTTAGTAACGAACGTTAAGGTGATATCGTCTGTTGGACTAACCGCATTAAGGCTAAAGTCCACGAGCCCAAGTGGATATGTGTAACTACTATCAGGTGCAGATAAACTAGCTTCTGAAACTATAGAATTCGAGGTAACGTTTGTCCCGCTTGGCGTGACTAGAACTACTGGACTACCATTGCTGGCGTTGACGAAAGTTGCCGCATTATTTTCATGACTGGCGTTATAACCCGTGTAGGCGTAACCGGCACTTGCAACAATGCTATGAGAACCATTGTCACTAATTGCTAGTGCGTCATTCCATGAGTTTGTATCCACGTCGTTATATGCCAGGTCAGGATCTTCCTGTGTCCAGTCTACCCCATCATTGTTGGAAGTAAACATAGTGTCGTTAGTGTTATCGACTACAGATAGTACCTGGCCATTACCTGAAAGCGCGATGGCATTTGGTTGATTACTTGTTGTATTAGGCGGGGTTACGTCTGTCCAATCGGCCCCATCATCACTCGATACGTGAACGGCGTCATATATCGATATATTGTTAAAGCCGTAGGTCGAGACAGCCAGCTCAGCTCCGTTCGAGGACAAAGCAGCTCTCGACACGATTACAACCTGACTGTTACCAGTAGGATCTGGCGTGACATCATTCCAGGTATTACCACCATCAGTTGAGAGATCAATAATGGAGTTAAAATTACCCTCATTCTCGCCACCGGCCAGTATTTTACTGCCATTACTAGACACACTGAGCGACCCCCAGAAATTTAAAGTACTCGTGGTTGCGCTGGCGTGCCATGTGACGCCACCGTCATTTGATATATAAACGTTGCTTAAATCATCTTCTGCGACTGCTGCAATTTCGCTACCATCACCAGATATAGCAACATAGTTCCACTCAGTCGGTCCACCGGTAGGTGAGATCTTCGTCCAAGTAGTACCACTGTCATGGGAAATAAAAATATTACCACCAACATCATTTGTCGTATTAATATTTATGCCGTCATTACTAGCAGCAACTAAGGTACTGCCATCGCTTGAAGCCGCAACTGACTGCCAATCGTCTTGTATCCCACTATCAGCGTTAGACGCGACGTTCTGCCAAGTAGCCCCGTAATTACTTGAAACATATAATGGGCTTGGATCAGTGCCATTACCGCCACCTGTTACTCCGACAATCAGATGACTACCGTCGGCCGAGCTACCTACCGAAGTGTAGGATCCACCCAAAAGACTTAAGGGGTCTTGTCTTGTCCATTGGTATTGATTGCCCAGAGCGTAGGCATCCAGAGGTACTGTCAATCGAGCTGCTGTTAGGAGGAGACAGAGAGTCACCGCCGATATTATAAACTTGCGAGTATGTGCATTTAACGCCACTTGTTTGTTTGCCACTTGTAAGTCCTAAGATTACTTTCAAAGTAAGTATATCGTTAGTGGCAAACAAGCACAAGTGTTATCTGCGAGTATGTCCCAGCGCATAAGATGCAAAATGGTCGCCTTCTTCATAGTCGGGAGTAAATTTCTCGACTAAAGTCAGCTGACCGAAGATGCTCAGTAGCTCTTGTTCCCTTGGAAAGGCATACCTCACATCATAGTCTCGATAGTTTTCGTGAGTTTCTATTTGCCTCATCCAGTGACTGTCGACCTGGCCCATACCGGCAATAAGACGATTTAGATTAGGGTTGACGTAGGTATCCTTGGTTGGCGTTTCTGTGTTTAAAAAGGCTCTGACGGCAAAAATTCCGTCCTTACGTAAATGTGTCGTAATATTGTCGGCCAGTTGTTGCCAGACATTTGGGTATTCAATACATGTTAGTCCACCGTCAGTCAGAATAGTGTCAAAAGTATCATTCGTTTGTTCAAAAAACTGATTCCAATCGGCGCAGATGTATTTAATCCCTTCGCGGTTCCATACCCGAATCATGTCTTCGGCAAAGTCCACAGCAGTCACTGTCTTAGATACTTCGGATGCTATGTTACATAGCTGGGGCGTGACACCAAGTATCAAAGTATCTCCGCCTGATGCCAAATATTTTTTCATAAAATCAATATCTTGCTTACCTGGTATAAGCGGCGCGGAAAGCTCGCTAAAATGTTTGGCTCTACTATTCCAGTAATCTTTTTGACTGGCTTTTCGTTTGGTCATTTAAACGTTTTTCTACCAACTGATATGGGTCTCTTTATACTACTTAGTTCTAACCTACAAGTTTTGCAGCGGCCACATTCGACAGGCTTACCGTTAACGTAATTTGGTGTTCTGCAGGACCATGTCATGAGGGCTAATCCTTTAGGTAATGTCTTATATACTTCAGCTTTGGTGAGATGTGAATGAGGATAGTGCTTAACTCTTGCACTATGGTCTTTCTCTTCTGGATGAAATCCATTATGGATCGCTTTGCCCCTAGCAATTGCTTCATTGGCTTGCATGGCAAAATCTGTGGCGGTTCCACCAATAATAACCTTACTAATATGGGGATCACGCGATGTCATATAGCCAGTCATAAAGTTAAGCAATTCAGTGTCAAATAAGAAGTTTGGGCCAAAATTTGGAGTATTAATAGTCGATTGACTCGAAGTAAATGACGTGGGAGAGTGTTTTTTCATATATTCAAGAATGGAATTGACTGCAGCTGCTTCTGCTTCCCAGCGTGATTCTGCATTCTGTATGTGTATGTGATGGACGTGTATTTGGCCGTATTCGTCAGGTCGATTTAAGGCATGCCATAGAGCGGCCGTCGAGTCGATGCCTCCAGACAACATAACGAGGGTGTGGTTAGGTATGCTAGTGGCCTTGACAGCTTGTTGGTCTTTCGATTTACGCACAGTACCCCCAGTTAAAATGTATATTCATTATAACAGTGTCAGTACGCATTAGTCTTAGCATATCTGGGTATCGTAGACGTTGTTAGAACCAAACATCTTAGAGGTAAGGCATTAAGAGTATAATTGACCCATGAATATAAAGGGCGTTAATTACGACGTCGGCACACAAATGGGTGTTAACTGGCGACCTGACTATGATCCAGAGACCGTTCATAGAGAATTAGAGATTATCAAGGGTGATCTACACTGTAATGCTGTAGGAATTAGCGGTAAAGACATTGGACGTTTGGTCGTAACTGCCGAAGACGCACTTAGCCAAGGTCTTGAAGCTTGGCTACACCCAGCAGATTGGAATAATAAACCACCCGAGCCTACGCTTACATATATTACAGAAGCTGCTAGGGCAGCCCAGCCGTTGCATGAATGCTTTCCAGGCAAAGTAGTATTCAGTGTCGGTTCTGAGTTCACCCTGTTTATGCAAGGTATCATTGAGGGTAGAACCTTTATGGCACGAGCAAAGAACGTTAGGCAGGGCGGTGCTGGTATCAAGGAAGGTAAACACAATCAGCCATTGAACGACTTTTTGAGTAAAACTGCCATAGAAGTCCGCAAGGTATTTAGTGGTCCAATCATGTACCGTTCGCTTGTGTGGGAGCAGGTTGATTGGAGTAATTTTGACTATATCGGTGTCGATCACTACTGGGCTGAAGAGATAAAGGACCAGTATATTGAGATGGTGAAGCCTCTGTTTGAATACGGCAAACCTGTGATTAACACAGGCTTCGGTTTTAATACCACGACAGCACCAGTTACTGGCATGCTGTCATCGCTTGGTAATGAACCCGCAGTCGTGCTACACCAACTGCCAGTTATAGGGCGGTTTATTAGGCCGAAGCTCAAAGTTATTCAGGAACGTGATGAAGCGTTACAAGCCAAGCGCTTAATTGATAATCTCAAGTTACTCGACAAAGCTGGTTTTAGTGGGGCATTTATGGATCAATTCATATTTCCACTTAAACCATATAGTGATACCCCAAAATACGATCAAGACAGAACAACCTCAAGCTTAGTGAAATACTATGATAACGGCAGACACGGCACGACCTACCCTGATATGACATGGGAGCCAAAAGAAGCCTTCAAGGCTGTTGCAGATTATTACGCAAATAAACAGAGATAAAAGTTTTATGCTTGGCTCAATGTACAGGTCAAGAACTCAAAAGGGTAAGTTGATAAAAGCTTACAAATGTGCTATTGTATATAATTATGGGCTTACACGAAGACTTAGTGAATATTAGTCATTTAGATTCAACCACAGCGCTTTTTGGCATCATTCAAAGTGGTGATATCCAATCGCCCGAGCTATTCGACAGGACAACTGACGATTATCCAGGTTTGTCTAGTCTAACTCCTGAAATAATGGGTATGTTCGAAGCAATGGGGCAATCTGATGAGTATATCAGGGGTGCAGGAATAGGCGCTCTTCTAGTAGTTAGAGTTCTAGTACAATACGCGGAAGCATCAAGGATAGAGCCACATTTACCGAGGACGACTGAATAGACATTAACTTAAAAAACAGTCTAAACACTCACTAAATTTGATTTCAAATTTATACTTTTGGCTGAGCATTCCGGTCTAGAACAATCTACGAATTAGAATCCAGGTTTATTTTATTTGTAATAGTCTAAAAAGATAATTGCTTGCTCTTTAAGATAATACCTTTATGACATGTGGAATACTTAAAGGTACGAAAACAGTTGTGGGCTGTTTATCTGCTTGTTGCGGAGTTAATTCACCGGAATATACTTTTTCAGCTACCGAAGGCTCATAAATTACTGCCTGAACATCACTACGAAAATCTTTGGTATCCAAATCTTGGTATGAAGCTATAATAAATTTGCGAATTACACCGTCTACAGTGCCTTTTATCACAAGGTGCGTATCTTTTAACGGATGCTTCACTCTCATGTGTGAGCTAGTTACTTCTACCGATTTGCCCATGTATGGGCATCTTTGGTTCATCGCGCTTAATATATTAAATGCAGAATCAAGTTTGGTTTTATCGATTGACGGGTGCACTATTGCAACCTGACCTGTGATAGCATTAATGCTCTGAACAAAATCCATATGCTTAAAATCTTCTGCGTTTGCTTCATAGACTATGTCTTCGATTGAGTCGGGAATTTGGAATCCTTCTTGAATTTTTGCAATTTTCGTACCTCTTACAACTGGAACTCCTATCACTGCACCAACAATATCAGCACTTGGAATTCCAGGTGGCAACACATTCAACCTGTGGGGTAAATCATTAGCTGACTCCCCGTTAAATACATCGATAGCAACGAAAGTTATTAGCCCATGTTGTGGGCGGTAGGTCATGCCGTCAGCAGAGAATTCTCCATAGCCAAAGCCAACGATTTGACCATGCGACTCGCTCAAGCCTATCCCAACACCTTCTGGTAATGGGACCATGGCATTCATGGACTGAACAAAAACTTCTGTATTCTTATGAGTTTCAGTCAAAGGAACTACTACATCAGTTAGTATCTTAGATGTAGTTGAAGCTGATGTCGGATCGCGGTGCTCAATGAAACGGGCAATTTTGTCAGCTTCCACTTGTAAGGAAATCCCGAGCTCCCAGGGGTCAAACTGCGGCTCTTTTAGAGGTAAACTTTCAGACATTATGATACATATTATTACATGAAAGCCTGAATAACACAAGGGAGTATATAAAGAGTAACTCTTTCACAGAGTACCAAATGAATGCTTGGCTGGCCATATTGTTCTGCGTTAAAACTTTATTAATTGGTTCTCAATAGGCCGTTGATTAGTGCTTATTGAAATAATTCTTTGACGCTAATACGCCTAGTGTAGGCCATTGCCCCGTACTTGAAAGCGCGTATGGCAAACAAGATTGATAGTGATGCGCTCACAAACAATATAGCCATTGATCCAAGAGCATCTCCTGTTGATAAAGTGCCAACAGCATTGCGTAGCAATACCGTTGAAGGTGCTGTTAGCGGGAAATAGGTGAAGACTGTAACAATCAGATCATGGGGTGAACTTACAATGTAGCCTATAGCGTAAAGGGGTATAAAAGCCGAGAGGATGACTATTCCTAAGTACCGGCCAGCTTCTTGGGCGCTGGGGAACAGAGAGCTAAAGCCCACCAATATGCCGGTAAACATAACTAACCCTAATAATAAAACCAATGCGCCCATAGTTATAGCTCTTGTATTAAGAGGGATATGACTTAACGATACGCCGCCCGGTAAGCTAATGTGATTGTGGAACAGAGCGTAGCCTATAAGTAGTGGTACAACAATTATTGCTATCTGAACAACACCCAGAAGAAGAATTGACAAGATTTTACCTATTATCAAACTGCGCGATTTAATAGTTGTTAACAGGATTTCGGCAGCTCGGTTCTCTTTTTCTTCTGTCGTAGCAGAGATTGCAAAGTATGAGATCATAGCTGCAAAGAATAAAAAGATGGCGAAGAAAATTATCGGAGCAATGATAGCCGCTAAACCATTTGTCACGGACCCGTTTTTGTAGGTAGTGGCAGTAACGCTAGGGCTGTTTTGTAAAATCTGGAAGGCCTCAGAGTTGTCGGTCGCAGAACCTACTGTAGCGACCGCACTTTGGCTTAACAGCTCTGATGCCAGCGCATTATAAGGCGGCGTAAAGGTTATTGTGCCTTGGTCCTGGGCGTATACTTGGATGTTGGCTTTAGTTACGTTCTTGGGATAATAAAAGAAGGCTGTTAGCTTTCCGTCTTTTACAGCGTCAATGCCTGCTTGTTTATCGGGCTCGATAACAATATGGTCACTTATTAGCGCCTGCTTATTAATTAACCCGGTTTCATCTAACACGGCTAACTTAGCGGTTTTTGAATAAGATGAAGTTTGTTGTTGGGTACTATTCTCGGCATGATTACTGGACGCCCGGGTAATTGCGAAGACGGTGATTATAATTACCGGCAACGCAAGAGTTGTATACCAAAAAGTCTTCTTCTTAAGATTGCGACGCACTTCAAAACCAACGACAGTACCTAATTTAGACATTTTTTGCTCCTTGGTCTTTGTATAGTTCAAGGAAAATGTCGTTAAGGCTTGGGCGACGGACTTCAAAGGTTGTCAAATGCAGGTCGGGCTGGTCTGCTAGAAATTGGAGTACTTCGTCGGTCGTAACGTTTTTATGCCAAGTTAACTCAGCAGAGTGTGGTAGCCGCTTCGTTACTTTGTATAGCTTGTCATTCCCTGGCAGTTTACCGCTGTAATTCAAATTTATAACTTTTGACCCAAATTGTTCTTTAACCTCGTCAATTTCACCGTACAGTGTTGCTGAACCATCTTTAAGCAGTAAAATACGCTCACATAGTTGCTCTACCTCGTCCATTCGGTGAGTAACTAGCATAATGGTTGCACCTTTAGCCTGACGCTCGTTAATTATATCCATTAGCAATGCTCGGTTAACTGGATCAAGCGCTTCGGTTGGTTCATCTAAGATCATCAGGCTGGGTTCGTGCAGAATCGTAACACCTAGCTGTATTTTTTGTTGCTGACCGCCCGATAGCTTAACTAAGCGCTCATTAGCTTTGTCACTCAGGCCGACCCGATCGAGGTATGCAACTGCTCTTTTTTTAGCTTCAATCTCGTCTAGCCCATGTAGTACGCCAAAATACACCATAGTGTTTATAACTGGCTCATTGCGGTATAGACCGCGTTCTTCAGGTAAGTATCCAATAGTGGCTGACATACTTGGGTTGTATCTTTTATCATTTATGTGCAACGTGCCACTAGTTGGTTCATATAGGCCAAGTAATGCTCGAATGGTGGTTGTCTTACCGGCACCATTAGCTCCCAAGAAACCAAAAACTTCTCCTCGCTTAACGTTAAACGATAAGTCTTTAATAACTTCCTTATGCCCAAAATTCATTGCGAATGATTGGACGTCTACAACGTTATTATTTAGGTCTTTGTCGTCGAGAGATGGCATTAATGACAGTATATACCCAAGCTCTAGGGTAAAACATAGCTAGTAAAGATTAACAGAAGTGAAATTGCTGGCCAAGCCCTACGGTCATGAACATGATTTATAATTTAGTGTCTGGCTGGAGAGGAAGGATCTGAAACTATAGTTAAAAAATTAATCAAATAGATTTAACTTGCTTATCTCATCTGGCAAAAAACCTGATACCGGCTTAAAGTCGGCCTGCCATTTATAACCCTTACTATAGCCCAGATCTTTCATTAGTTGTGTTGAGGCATTACGGACTGCTAGAGGCACGGGGAGATCGGGATATTGATCAGCGGCTGATTCGGCTTTGGCCATTGCCGAGGCAATCGTTCGAGATTTCTTGGTTTTAGCTAGCACTGTGGCGCAGTGGAATAGGGCATATTTACATTCTGGCATGCCAATACGCTCCACCGCCTGAAAAGTCGCTACCGCCAGGTTTAGGGCGGCTGAGGCTTCTAGCCCTACGTCTTCTGAAGCAAAAATAACCATTCGCCGAGCTATAAACTTTGGATCCTCACCGGCATTTAGCATACGTGCCAGATAATAAAGGGTGGCGTTGGGGTCACTGCCGCGCATTGATTTTATAAAAGCACTAATAACGTTATAGTGATTCTCGCCTTTTTTATCATAGCCGGGTAGTCGTTTTTGGGCAGCGGTTGTGACAATATCAGTAGTAATTTGACCCTTAGTTAGTTGTTCGGCTAGTTCCAGGTTGCCTAGAGCCACCCGAGCATCACCACCGGACAGTTCAGCCAGCAAATCAACACTTTTCTTGGGTAAGCGTTTGGCGGTTAGCTTTTCGGCCTTAGCGGCTGACTCAATAATCTTTATAATATCGTCTTTAGTCAGCGGCTCAAGGATTAGGACTCTAGAACGACTAAGTAGCGGATTAATAACTTCGAAACTGGGATTTTCGGTGGTGGCTCCAATAAGAATAATTGTGCCGTGTTCGACGTGTGGCAGAAAAGCGTCTTGTTGGCTTTTACTGAAGCGGTGAATTTCATCAACGAATAGAATAGTTTGTTGACCTAGACGACGATTGGCCTCAGCCTGGGCGACAACTTTGGTAATGTCGGCTTTGCCGGAGGTGACGGCACTAAGCTCTACAAACTCTGCTTTGGTTTGCTCAGCTATAATTCTAGCCAGGGTGGTTTTGCCGCTCCCCGGCGGTCCCCAAAGGATCAAACTGGTCGGTTGTCCATGAGATATAATCTCGTGAATTATCTTACCGCTATCAACCAGATGATGCTGCCCGACAATATCTTCCAATTTTTCTGGACGCATTCGATCGGCTAACGGCCTAAAACTCATATCTATATTATAATTGATCTCGGTAACAAACGGCCGATAATTATATTTTTGTAGATTACCTAGGCAGTATTTATGCGCTGTATTTGCTTTAAAGCTTGTAGCGGTTAGTGCGACAATTGGCTATAGTTAGGGGTATGGGTGATATGGATAGAGAGATACAACTGGCTGAGGATCGGCTTCGAGAGCTTGATCCGATTCTTGGCCAAATTATTATAATGCAGGGGCCTCTTCGCCATGCGCCTAGAGATGATTATTTTTCAGCCCTTTGCCAATCAATTATTAGTCAGCAGGTCTCAACGGCCGCGGCGGCAGCGATCTTTTTAAGGTTAAAGGAAACTACTAACCTAAGGCCAGCTAGTGTTAATCTGCTAAATCCGACCCAGATTAAATTTATTGGCTTATCACGCCAAAAGGCTAGCTATTTAATCGATCTAGCCGAGCACTTTGTCAGTAACCCCAAAATCTATAATCATCTGAGTCAAAGCTCTGATATGGAGGTTATCGCTGAACTGACGGCCGTAAAAGGTATTGGGGTTTGGACAGCTCAGATGTTTTTAATGTTTACGCTTGTAAGACTAGATGTCTTTGCCCCAGCTGACCTTGGTCTGCAGAAAGCTATGGCTCAGCTTTATGGCCTTAAAAAACCACCAAGTCTTAAAAAACTAGTATCATTATCTCGTAAGTGGCAGCCTTATAGAACGGTAGCCTGTTGGCACTTATGGCGGCTACTAGATGCCCCAAGCAGCGCCTGGGAATAAAAGCTACTTAGCTAAACCAACCGCTCGAGGTCATCTATAGCAGTTTTTATGGCCCCGAGGATTTCCTGTGATCCGGCCAGTAGGTCTTCTTTTGATAATGGTTCCTCGTGACCCCAGCTGTTTTTACCCTCTTGCACCCGATAGTCACGGCTACCGGTGATTGTGCCCGCTGGGGTTGCGGTAATCCTCAGGCCTGCTAGGTAAGTCCTTCTTCCGGTTGATAACGCCTGGTGAGTATAATTGTCTCGGTTCCTGACGTATGAAGTTAATCTGGTTTCACCACTTGACTCCAAGTTCCCCTCTTGCCTATAGATAGACATGGGGTCCTGGAAACCTAACTCATAGATCTTCTTACCATCTTCAGTTATAAATATACTATGACCAAACGAGTTTGCTTCCCGGTGTATACCATCGGCCAGGGGTGGTGACTTTTCTGGCGTCAAAACGGAGTCTAGAAACTCGATATCAGTCCGAGCGCTGCGTCCATCAAGCATTTTAGCCTCACAGTTCACCCAGTTAGCGATTTCTTTTTCGCCCTGTTCGTGACCGGGGGCTAGCAGTGATTCGCCCAAGGAGTCGTCTGGTGGGGAATTGTGGTGCCTTAATTTCATTAATTATGATAATAGCATAATCGCTTGTAAAGTCAATTAATCGTGCTCGATAAAGATACACTCACCAGGGCATTCTTCGGCGGCTTCTATAACCATATCTTCCATTACAGCCTCGACTGCCACTAAGCCGAACTCTCTGCCATGGTTCGAGGGCTTTCCGTCACTATCCACTCCGGTTTCGCCACTTTCTTTGACGTAAGCCAGACCATCGTCTAATAGAGTAAAAACAGCCGGGCAAATTTCCTCACATAGACCATCACCGGTACAAAGATCTTGATCAATCCAGACTTTCATTAGTCTAATCTTAACACGTTAAGGCTAAGTCTTATGGCTGGACGATGACCCTAGCCCGCTGATCGGGTCGATATTTATCATAGTAATCCTGATCGTTAGGACCCCAGACCTCATCCCAGAGCTTATCGTTAATATTGCCCTCGGAGCGGTCTCTTTGCTTGGCTCTTTCCCAGGCATCCAACCCAGATACACCAATCCACGCCGAATAATCGTAATATGGCATTAGGGAGGGGATTATGATGCCACAGCCCTCAATTATTAGAAATTTTTGCGGCGTAATAGTCCTGGTGCGTCCGGGCTGACCGCTAGACCATTCTCCAGAATTATAAACGCTATAAGTTAGCGGTGTACCAGTCTCGGCAACATCTAGAACCTCTTTACGTAGCCGTCGTCTATCAAATGTTGCCCAGTCCTTAGACCGCTCATCTTTTGCCCCGATTATAAAATCATCAATCGGTACGATGTCGGTCTCGCCTAAGTTATAGGCTAGTTCAGCTGACAGGGTAGATTTACCCGAACCGCCAAAACCTGAGATGGCGATAACTGCCAGTTGGTTACCGCCGTCAGCTAGCATCTGTAGCCGACGTTCAAACTCGGGTATTGTAACAGTACTTTTTTGGGACTCTGCACTAAGGGCGCTTTGTCTCATAGAACGCTCTTCAGCCACTTTTCTTTAAACTTCCTGGTACTTTTTAATAGTCTTAGAAATTGCCGCTGAAAAGGCTTCACGTAGGGCCTTAATATTCTCTGGTTTTGGCTTAAGTGTAAGCTGATCGTGGGTAATAGCTGTATCGTACTCAAGTTGTAGCGACTGAACCGGGCAGACAACTCCCAGTTTTTGTAAATCGTCCTCATTACGGAGAGTGCTGTAGCGCCGAGTAATATAGCCACCCTTGAAGACAAAGTTTAACAATACCTCCGTTGGTAGGTTACGCAGTCCTAGCTCGATTGCGAAGTTAGCCCCGAGATGACTTAAGAATAGAGGGTCACAGCTGGTTGGCTCGTCTGGTCCGGCCAAGCCACTATTATCCATGCCTCTATTTGATAAAATAAACGGTCTCATCATATTATTTTTACCGTTCACGTAGTCGCCGATCATGTAATGGGCGGTATTATCCCAAGCAACTACAAAGGTTAAATCATCTCGAAGCTTAAGCTGATCAATAATTGCTTGGTGGAAAGGGTCGTAGATTGTCGCCTGACATGAAAGTTTTTCATTATCGGTTAATCCTTGCCCTATTAGCCAAATCTTATTACGATCGGGCTGAGCGAAGTCCTCGTCTTGGAAGCGATCAGGATCCCCCGGATCTCGATTTAAGTCGCCTAGTGCCCGGCTGCGCTCGGCCACAATAGCGGCAATACCATTAATTGGAACGGTTAAAGCACTGCCATAATCAGAGAAACGGACTTTCTGTTCTGGCGTTAGGGCAACTCTAAGCGAAAACTCCCCAAAATCGTGACTAGCGTGGTGAGCGGTGTAGATTACTGGTACTTCTGCGGTTCCGTCGATTAGTTTCATTTATAAAAATATTACCACATAAAGCTTGAGCACCGATACTTGCCAATTATTTAAATATCTGTCAGGATATGTATTATTAAATCGGTTAATGTAGATTATGTCATCAGAATTCATTCGTAACGCTTTTCATGAGGAAAACCTAAGGCATCTAGAAAATGTTCGAGGACTACGTAAGCACGCCTGGGAGGATCGGGATGGTCAGCTTAGTGAACTGGAAAGTGCTGTTCTTGGCCTTAGTGGCTCAGTTGAACTATTAAATAAGTATATTAATGCTCATAAAAGAATACGGGCGATGTATGGCGAACCAGTTATTAGTATCGAAACGATTGATGATCCTAACGGAACAGGTCAAGAGCGTCATATAAGATCCGGTCAGGCTGGGATTATCTCGGGTGATCTTAGAGTAGTTCGAGGTCTAACACCGAGTGATGGGCCAGAAGGCCTAGAACCAGTAGCCTTTGCCAGATTCTCGATCCCAGTTAGACCACTACTGCCATATTCTTATGAAGGCACTGAGTTGGCTTGGAGCGGTGGGGAAGCCTCTGAAGATAGTATAGAATGGTCCAACATTGTCGATAAGAAGGTAATTAGTGACGGTATGAATCCAAGCAAAGACTATAGTGAAGCCATCCCAAACGTATTACTCGGCCGGGCAGCGATAACCCAGAGTCAGGATTTCTTCCGTGGCCTGCACGCTGTATACAATGTTATAGTTTCCTTCGCGGAAACTAAGCCAGTCATCAGCTAGTGGTTGCTTGATTAAGGACTAACAACATGGAAAGATGTATGGACTATGTCAGCTTTTGAGACCGGAACGAAGAATTCTCATTTAGTGCCTCGGCTCGAGGCGCTCAATGATCTAGGGATAGATCCTGATCGGCTTCCTGCTGCCTCGGTTCACGGTATAGATAATATAGTGCAAGAATCAGAGATTAATAGTGAAACTGAACGGGCCAAGCAACGCGGCGCCCGAGTTGCCGCCTTATCAGAAAAACCGCAGAGGGACCTTAATGAGGTGTACGACAATTTGGTTAGAGAATTTCCCAAGAAAGAATACTACGTACCTTTCGTTTTTCTACAAATCGCATATGGTAATGATCGACGAGTTAAGTACGCTGAACACAAGTTAGCTAAAGGCGCGCCATCTAAATTTCGCTCCGACGATAGCTTTGGTGATTACATGAACATGGCCGGCCAGTATTCAGTTTTGACCAAGGAGGAAGTTAAAGAGCAGTATGAGATTATTAGGCCCGGGATTAAACAGCTTGCTGAGATTGAAGACCTAAATAATATATCGCTGGGGGATGAAGTGATACTAGTTGCTGCTACAGCTGCGATCCGCACCATGAGGCTATCAAATTTAAAGTTGGTGATTTCAATAGTAGCTAAACGCTACAGCCATAACTCGGTGTCAATGATTGATCTTATCCAGGAGGGCAATCAGGGTCTAGATATCGCAATTGCTAATTTTAACCCTGACAAAGGATTTAAATTTGCAACCTATGCTACCTGGTGGATCAGGCAGGCTATTGAGAGAGGGTCTGCTTATCAGTCGCGGACTATTAGGCTACCGAGCGTAGAAGATAGTCAGTCTAGGATACTGAGAAAAAGAACATCTGAGCTTGAGCAGATTCTTAAGAGACTTCCGACTACTAAGGAGCTTGCAGACGATCTCGGAACGTCAGAGGCAGATATTAATCGGCTGCATATATTCGGGGAACATGAACTTGATTCCTTAGATTCAGAAATCGAAAACGGTAATGAGAATACTCTTACACTAATGGACGTTATTGACGCAGACCAAGGTGAGACATCTAGAGAGACGGAGATTATTAAAGGGATAGATGAAAAAAATGCCGTTGAAAAGATGCTACTTAGGGCTGCTGATAAGGTTTCTGATCTGGGGAAAATAATTGTAACGAAAAGGGCTGGGGTAGAGACAACGTTTTTATCTGGCATAGTAGTTGAGCGGGGTGATAAAACGAAAATTAGTTATGAAGAGATACTCGCCCAGCTACCTTCTGGGCGCGCGCCGACTCTTGATGAATTCGGTGTCGTACTGCGCTATACCAAAGAGAATATTAGAAAGATAGGCGTAAAGGCGATAGCTGGTTTCAGGGAGGCGACCGCTGCAGAAGGAATGAAAGAATATCTCGAAGATTAAAAATGCTGATAATCCAAGGCTGCGGCCATAGCCGACTCTCTGGTTCTTGATTCTAGGCTTAGACGCAAGGTGGTAAGAAGCATTTGTTTAACATTTTTAGGGTCAGTTACTGTACGGGATAACATTTCTGGAATCAATGTGAGCCCAGAACCTATACCGCTAAGTAGTTGCTTACTGCCACCGTTAATCCGGCCGCCCCTTAGGGCCAAAAGATGAGTTTGAGCCGCCCAATAGCCGTTATCTCCGGCAATAGCATATACACTGGCACCGAGTTCAACGAGTGTACCTTTTCCGATCATCCACTGAGCATCTAGAGTTTCTTTGGAGGCTTTTTTATCGGGCCCAATCTCTCCAGCAAGTATTTGGCTAGTTTGAGTCGCTCTGTACCTAGTATTCATTGTCGCAGCCAGGTGGCCAGATGTAGCTCTTACCATGCTTCGCTGCTCGCGATCACGAAGGCGATCTTCGTAGATGTTGGCTAATACTTGTAGCAGCGAATCATAGGAGAAGTCAATCTTATCAATACCTTCTGTGACATAGCTTAGTGTCTCATTGGTAGTAGCGCCATTATGACTCCTGTTATAAAGCCCTTCTCGGACATCAACCACCCCAAGGTCGTTAGTGTTACGAGCCGTGAATAGGTCGGCTCTAAAATTATCAAAGCTTTTGACTGCAATAGCTCCAGCTTGTGATAGGGTTTCTCGGGCTAGGTCAAAGTTCGGCTGGTCTGCCTTAGCTAGGTCAATGCCTTGTTCCTGTAAGGCGTCTACCTCAGCATTAAACTTAATTCTAGACATATAATTTATATTATAACATTCAACCCCACTAATTACCAATATTTGACACTACCTATAGCTACTATTCATACTACTATAGTCGTAACAAGGAGATTTTATATGGGGAAAATGCTAGAAATTCAGTCTGACAAGCCAGTTAACGTCTATTTAGCTGAACCGAGTGGTGAGGCAAAAGGTGGGATCATAGTCATCCACGAGGTTTGGGGACTTGATAATCATATTAAATCGGTAGCTGATCGCTATGCCGCCGAGGGATACATTGCCCTAGCCCCAAGTTTTTTTGAGCTTGATGAGCTTTCCTCTGATGAGATTGCCCAGTTAAAGACTGACTTATTCGATGAGGTAAAACGGGTGGCTATTCAACCCCAACTTAGAAAACTTATGGCGCCGATGCAGGCTCCCGAGTTCGGGGCGCTGACTACTAGTCGGCTGAGAGCTTGTTTTGAATATTTATATAATTTGCCAGCCGCTCAGCAAAAAGTCGCTATCACCGGTTTTTGTTTCGGTGGTACCTATAGCTATAATCTAGCCGTCGTTGAGCCAAGACTGAAGCTGGCCCTACCTTTTTATGGTCACTCCGATCAATCGGTTGAAGATCTGGCTAAGATTACCTGTCCGATAAGGGCTTTTTATGGTCAGAACGACAAAGGCTTAATCTCTGGCTTGGATGATTTAAAAAGTCGCATGGCTGAGGCCAAAGTAGATTATAAGGCTAAAGTTTATCCAGACTGTGCTCACGCCTTCTTCAATGATTCTAATCCAGTTGTCTATAATAAGGCGGCCGCTGAAGACGCCTGGAATGAAGTAAAGTCTGAGCTAGCTAGAGTAATTGGCTAGCTTGCATATGCCAGAAAAGCTTAGGCAGGTATCAATCGTTTTCTTAAGGCGCGATAATGCCATTCTTCTAGCTATGAAAAAACGTGGCTTCGGGCAGGGTCATTGGAACGGAGCTGGCGGTAAACCTTTAGAGAACGAGGCAATTATTGATACCGCCCGGCGGGAGTGCTTTGAGGAAATAGCTGTTAAACCCGGGGAGCTAACTAAAGTGGCCGTTATTAATTTTTATTCTCAGGGTAAACCTGGCGACAATCAACAGGCGATAGTCTATTTTTGCCGAGACTGGCAGGGTGAGCCATGTGAAACCGAGGAAATGAGGCCGCAGTGGTTTGAGCTCGAGGCTATCCCTTATGAGGCTATGTGGGATGATGATAAATACTGGTTGCCACTAGTTTTAAATGGCCAGAAGATTGAAGCCGACTTTTATTTTGATAATAATAACCTGGTAATTGAACATCAGATAAAGAACTTATTAAGCAAGTAATCCCTTGAGGGGTATAGCGTCCTGAATAAATTAGTTGACATATTATTACGATTATGCTAATATATGTTCATGACGAATATTAATGATATAGATCCTGCTTTTAAAGCAAGTCGAATATATAGTGATGGAGTTATTGATCAGCTCACTGAGCGCTCCCTTATAGATGTAGATGAAAAGGTTTTGGCTGTTGGGAGCGCCGCCGTAAATGCCGTGGCTTTTGAGACGCTTACTAGCGAACTACAGGAAATAAGATCGGCTAACGTAGAAAATCTTACAGTAGTTTCAGATTATGTGCATCAACTATTTGCTAACCTTGAGAATTGGGGTCATCCCGAACGATTTAGGGTAGGTAATACTAAGGAGGCAAAACTGTTACAGTCTTTTGTTCTGTGGGGCGTTTGGACACGCAAAGACATAGATTCCTCACAGGGGCGTCCGTATTTAATGATTGGTAAACGCCAGGTAGCACCGACTAAAAGTGGTCTGCCTGATACCGAACTATTGTTAGCTAGAAGAGAAGCTTGGACATCGGGAGATCATTACGGCAATGTCGGCGCCCATAATCGTGAGATCACCTTCCTGCGCGCTAAGACTTGGGGCAGCGAACTTGCCGCCATAGAAAACGAGCAGGATATACGGTTATCTTTAGATTATACCGAAAAAGATCTCAGAGCACTTTTAGATAGAGATAAACTCAATGAGGGCAAGAAAGAACTAGTTATTGAGCCATTTACTACCGCCCGGTATGGCAGATTAGCCGCCATTGAACCAGGCTCTACGCTCTTTAGACGAGATCTTCCAGCAGACTCAAAGCTTCCTAAACATAGAGAACGCTTAAGTATGGAAGAAAAAATGAAAACCAGAGTTGAATATGTGCGCATAGGGCTGAGAAAAGACAAAATTGCTACCCTGGCTGGTGGACCACTAATTGTAGACCTTAAAAAAACCGTCACTTTTAGCCGTTCAGAATATTGGGATGAAGAAAAGGCTAATAAACTCAATGAGTGGAAAGGGGTGTGGTTGGACGGGTATCTCCTTGACTACACAAAGCCTCCAATAGTTATAGGTAATCAGGAACTTGTAAGTCGAGGTAATGTAATCAAGGACTTTAATGTTGTTGATCAAATTACCCGCCTTAATAATGCCGAGAAATTACTAAGGCGTCGTTTCGGTGAATCTCAAGACTAAGAATCTAGACACTATATCAATAAATTATTGACATAATATTCGTTATATGCTAGAATATGAACATTATGAGTATGAAT
>Ga0182030_10000808_pt1 | contig 61671 bp, 54 predicted proteins | sample 812S3MmetaG_FD_121299 | JGI IMG/M metagenome (GOLD analysis project Ga0182030, IMG submission 121299) | Permafrost microbial communities from Stordalen Mire, Sweden - 812S3M metaG (Illumina Assembly) | ecosystem: Environmental > Terrestrial > Soil > Wetlands > Permafrost | place: Sweden... | reverse complement strand
TCGCGGGCCCGACGGCGGACGCCGGTCAAGTTCGGCTCGCGACGTCGTCAAGTTTCGTCAAGTTTCGTCAAGTTTCGTCAAGCGATGTCAAGCCTCGTCAAGGCTTTGCTTGACAGGACTCCATGCAACTTCAGCGGCTTGCGCGGAACGTCCTTGACGACGGCGCTGCGACGAAACCACATATGCCCGGCGCCGCTTCGATCCGTCGCAGGCGATGAGAACAAGGATAGCGCGACTTTCGCCGCCGGCAAAGACAATGTCCGCCCCACGCAGACAGGGGGCGCGTGACGCGCATGTCGCGTCCCCCTTCGCGATTCAAGCCGCATCGCAACACACGCAGTTTTGAGAGCGCTCCAGACTCTTTCGGCATTATGCAGAGCGCCGTACGATTTCATGAACGCTCCCGTTCCCTCCCTTCCCGCCGCCACGCTGGCGGAGTCGCCGGTCGCCGCCAGCCCAGCCTTCACGCGCGGGCAGGTGTTGCGCGTGCTGTCCGGCATCCTGCTTTGCATGCTGCTCTCCGCGATCGACCAGAACGTCGTGGTTCCCGCCGTGCCGGCGATCGCGGCGGACCTCAACAGCTACAGCCATCTCGCCTGGATCGTCTCGGCCTATTTGCTCACCTCCACGGCGGCCACTCCGATCTACGGCAAGCTTTCCGATCTCTATGGCCGGCGCGCGCTGCTGCTGCCGGCGATCGTCTGGTTCGTCTTCGCTTCCGTGTTGTGCGGATTCGCCCGCAGCCTTCCCCAGCTCGTCGTTTTCCGGGCGCTGCAGGGGATCGGCGGGGGTGGACTGCTCGTCATGGCGCAGGCGTCGATCGCCGACGTCGTGGCCCCGCGCGAGCGCGGCCGATACCAGGCCTATATCTCGGGCGTGTGGGCCGCCGCCAGCATCGCCGGTCCGGTGCTCGGCGGCTGGGTCACCGACGCCGCCTCGTGGCGGTGGATCTTCTGGTTGAACGTGCCGATCGGAGCCGCCGCGTTCGTACTGAGCGATCGCGCCTTGAAGATGCTGAAGGCGCGCCGGCTCGAGGCGCGCGTCGACTACGCCGGCGCAGCGCTGCTGACGATCGCCATCACCTGCCCGCTGCTGATCCTGAGCTGGGGCGGCGACGCCTTTCCGTGGCTTTCCTCGCCGATCCTACTCCTCGCCCTCGTCACCGGGCTGACGTTCGCGGCCCTTTTCGTGCAGGAGTGCAACGTCTCCGAGCCGCTCCTGCCGCCTCGGCTGTTCCGCAGCCCCGTGGTGTCGCTCGCCGTCGCCGCCGGCTTCCTCGCGACGGCCTGCATCTTCGCCGCGGCGTTCCTGCTGCCGCTGCAGTTCCAACTCCTCCACGGGGCGAGCGCCTCGGACGCCGGCGCGCTGATCGTGCCGTTCCTCGGCGGCGTCATCGTCGGGGCGTTCCTCGCCGGCGAAGCCACGCGCTGGATCGGCCGCTGCAAGGGGCTGATGCTCGCCGGATTCGCGGCCGGCGCGATCGGCTTCCTGCTGCTCGCCGGGGTCGGCGCGACGACCAGCCATGCCGTGATCGCCCTCGATATGCTGGTCGCAGGCGCCGGGATCGGCCTCTGCCAGACGCCCAGCCTGGTGGCGGTGCAGAACGCCGCGGAGCGCCGCGACGTCGGCGCGGCGACCGCGGCGCTGTTGTTCCTGCGCTCGATGGGGGGCGCCTTTGGCAGCACGCTGGTCGGGTCGCTGTTGGCCTCGCGTTTCGCCGCCCGGCTCGCGGCCGGCGGGCTCGGACATTCCCTCACGCTTGGCGTGCTGCGCGGCCAAAGCGACGCCGCGCAGCTCGACGCGGCGGGGCGCCTCGTGGCGCAGGCGGCCCTCGTCAGCGGGTTTCACCTTGCCTTCCTGACCTGCGCCGGCCTCGCGGCGCTCGGCTTCCTCGTCACCCTGCCGATGCGCGATCTGCCGCTGAGGGGCTGACGGGCGGGCGGCTGCGGGGGGCTTAAGGGGCTTTCAGATTTCACAGGGCTTTGCGGAGATAGGATACGCTTTGCGTCCTTGGCGGGGAGCGCCGCCGACCTCATGGAAGCCTCTTTTCTCCGAGGTTTTGACCCTGTCAATGGCGCGCATTTCGCGCGCCGCCTTCGGCGGTCGAAGACCATTGACAGGGTCAAAACCTCGGAAGTTCATGCTTCCAAGAGGTCGAAGGCTTGATGTGTGGCGGCGAGGGACGGAGCGGTTCTGGTCGCGAAGGTTAGGCACAGACGGCGGACCGAGAAATTTTGCAATTCATATCGTGTCACCGAATCCCGAATCCGTGTCACCGAATCCCCACCGAATCCCTCTCGAAACCCCGTCAGTCTTTCAAACCAATCCATCGAATGGGAGCTCCCACATCAGCCGCTTCGTTCGATGCTTGCCAAAGCCAACTTGGCGGCCTCGTCGAACTTCGCTAACAGCTCAGCATGTTTGAACGGTAGACCCGATACGACCGCTCGCGCCCACTCGACGTAAGTTCGCTTCCGGTCGATGGGCCAAGGCGGAGGGCTCTTTGCTATGGCGCGCAGATTGCTGGTCTTGTCCGCCAGCTTGATGATCGAGGCGTCATTGCTTTTATGGTGGGCGCCGGAGACCTGCTTGTCCTTACGCACCTGTTTGGGGAGGCTCTTGTCGTCGGTCACTTCCGCCACGATGGACGCGACCGTCGATCCGAAGAGCGCAGCGACTTCATCAATGGTCACATCCTGATCTTCCACGACGTCGTGCAACAAGGCGGCGACGACAACTTCGGCGCGTCCGTCGGACGCCTCGGCCACCAGGTTGGCGACTTCGATCAAATGGTTCAGGTAGGGCTCCGCTCCCTTGCCCTTACGTCTTTGATTTGTGTGCTTTCGTGCGGCGAAATCGGCCGCCTTCATGACCGCTACGACGTCATTCATTCAGACCTCTCTATCGAGTGGAGTGTTGGCGTCTAAACGGCGTTACGGCGTTACGGTGCGACGAGGACAGGATGCGCATTGCATCATTGGCGGCGCAAGCTTGACAGGGATCGCCGCCGACCTCTTGAAAGCCTCTTTTTTCCGAAGTTTTGACGCTGTCAATGGCGCGCCTTAAGCGCGCCGCCTTCGGCGGTCGAAGACCATTGACGGCGTCAAAACTTCGGAAGTTCATGCTTCCACGAGGTCGACGGCTTGGCGTGTGGCGGCGAGGAACGGAGCGGTTCCGGTCGCGAAAGTCCGGTGCCGACTGAGGATTGCCAAATTGCGCGTTTCGTATCCTGCCCTCGAGATGCCCGCAATGCCGTAATGCTTGAGAGGGATCTGACAGGTGGACGAACAAGATGCCCTTGCGTGCCTCGCCAAGATGCTGGCGGAACGCAACAAGCCACCAAGGGTTGATATTGGGTCTCTCGTCGGCGATCGGTCGAAGCTGGTGAAGCCATTTCAAGAGCGGGCTGAAGCCGTGATGCGGCGCGCTAACGCGTTTCTGCCAGCGCGACGACGCTGCGAAGCGCGAGTCACCTTTTGCGAGGCCCCCGGCTATGGCGGCTTCGCCATGCATGGGCAGTACGATTTCGTCGTACTGAACATTGGCCTCGTGCCCACTTTGACGGACTTCTTTCTGCGGATGATGGCGACGGCAGACCTTTGGCCGAGTTTCGGCGAACAAGGATCGCTCGCGAAAAGCAAAGCGTTCAGCGTTCCGGAGGGATTTCGCGCACATATGCTTTGGAACGTGATACCGGAACGCGCGCCGAGCGACGCGCTCCGCACGGCCTTCGCGACAGTGTTTATGAGCGAATGCTTTGACTTCATCGTGCGACACGAACTTGCGCATCTTGTCCTTGGTCACCTGCGAGACGACGCAAGATTGATAAGAGCCGACCCGGTTGGTGTGCACGCACTCGAATTCTTCGCGGACGGTCACGCCGCGATTTGGGGGCTTGAACCCCTTGGCGATATGCCTCGAAAGATCGATCGGATTCAGGGTCCCGTCGGAAAAGCCTACAAAGAGTTTCACCGCTCCTCGGATGACGCCTTCACAAACTATCTGTTGGCGATCTTCTTCGTATTGCGCCTAATGGATGAGACGGAGTGGAACGAGCACACACTTGCCAGCACGGCACACCCCCCGGCACCAATGCGATTTCATGGCGTGTGTATCCACCTCGTCGATTACTTCAAGCAAATAGGGAATACCGAAGGCGAGTCTCGGGTGCTGCGCACGATGCAGGCCATCTGGGAGTGCGGCGAACGAGCCTTCGCTGCGACGCTTGGCGTAGAACCTAATCCGGACATCAAGCGACTGACGCTCAGCGATTTGAGCGAGGCACACTATGAGCGGATGTCGGAAAAAACGCGATCGTTGCCGCCCCACCTATTCGATCTGTCCGCTTGACGTACGCGCACCAAGGTGGAGGCGTTCGCGGCGCGTCACAGTCCGGGCTTCACGGCAGCAGGATACGAGTTCCCAAATTCAGCCGGCCCGATCCCATCGTTGCGCCGCCAAGGTCGCGAGACGCCGACGAATTCCCCGCCTGCCTCGCCCCCCCCTCACCTTTCCGCCAGCGCCAACCTTACCGCCAGCGCGCCGAAGGCGGCGGCGAAGCTGCGGCGGAGCCAGGCGAGCACGCGCGGGCGCTCGAGGACGTGGCGGCGCGCCGCGGCGGCGAACACGCCGTAGAGCGCGAAAACGACGAAGGTCGCGAGCATGAAGGCGGCGGAGAGCTCGCCCATGCGGATGAGCGGGTGGGCTTCCTCGGCGCCGACGAACTGCGGCAGGAAGGCGACGAAGAAGATCGACAGCTTGGGATTGAGCAGGTTGACCAGCACGGCGTCGACGACGACGCGCAGATTGGAACGGCGCGACGGCGCGGCGTCGACGCTGAGCGAACCGCCCTCGCGCAGCGCGTTCCACGCCATGAACAGCAGATAGGCGACGCCGGCGTATTTGACCGCGGCGAAGGCGACGGCGCTGGCGTGCAGCACGGCGGCGAGGCCGAGCATCGCCGCGGCGACATGCGGCGCGATGCCGAGCGTGCAGCCGAAAGCGGCGACGAGGCTCGCGCGCGCGCCGCGCGACAGGCCGGCGGCAAGCGTGAAGGCGACGCCGGTTCCCGGCGAAGCGACGACGATCAGCGTGGTGATCCAGAACGCAAGCGACATCGGCGGGACTCCTTTCAGACGGGCTTAGAGCGCGTTGCGCTCAGGTCTCCTCGAACCTCGTCCTGAGGCGCCGCGAAGCGGCCTCGAAGGACGCTCCAGAAAGCGCGATCCCTGGAGCATCCTTCGAGGCCCTCGCTCACGCGAAGCGGCCTCGAAGGATGAGGGGCGGCGGCTGCGTCGGGCGCCCCTCCACCGCGGTGCGGGCGAGGATCGGGCGCCCCCTCCACCGCGCTCACGCGCGGTTCCCCTGCCCGCGCAGCGGGGAAGGATGGCGCTCGGCCGCGCAGGACCTTTCCAATCTAGGCGCCGGGGAAACGCGGCGCCGCCGGGCTGACGACGGTCGCCATGCCGCCGCTGATCTGCATCACCGCCAGGCCGCGCTCGTTGGGGCCCTCGGCGCGGAAGCGGAAGACGCCGTCGACGCCGTTGAAGCCGGACGGGTTGGTCAGCACGGCCGGCGAATAGCGTTGCGCCCCTTGTGCGCGCGCCAGCGCCGCCACCAGCGAGGCGGCGTCGTAGGAGAGCGAGGCGAGCCGCAGCGGCTCGGCGTTGAAGCGCGCCTTGTAGCGCTGGGCGAAGGCGTTGAAGCCGGCGTTGTCGGGCGCGGCGAACCACGCCCCCTGCAGCGCCGGCAGGCGCAGTACGCGCGGATCGTTCCACACGCCGGTGCCGAGGATCTGCGTCCTGACGCCGCCCGTCGCCAGCGCCGCCGCCAGCGCCGGCATGCCGTCGGCCTGTTCGGGGATGAACAGCGCGTCGTAGCCGCCGGGGGCGCCGGCGAGATCCTGCACGCCGGCCTGCGGCTGGCCGGCGGGATAACGCGCGACGGTGACGACGCGCGCGCCGAGCCTCTGCGCCGCCTGCTGGAACTCGCCGACCGCGACATTGGCGTAGTCGCTTTGCGGCGCCAGCACGGCGAAATTCTTCTTGCCCTTCGAGACCGCGTATTCGGCCGCCTTGTCGGCGTAGGACTCGATCAGGAACGACAGCAGATAGACGCCGGGTTGGGCGACGCTCTCGTCGGTCGAGAAGGCGACGACCGGCCGGCCGGCTGTCTTGGCGACCCGCGCGACCTCGCGCACGTCGGCGGCGAGCAGCGGCCCGAGGATGATCTCCGCCCCGGCGCCGATGACCGCCTGGCCGGCCTGCGCGGCGCCGTCCGGGGCGCCGTGGTCGTCGACGATCATCAACGTCACGTCGTTCATGCCGGATTCTTCGACGGCGAGCTGAGCCGCGTCGCCCATCGCGACGCCGACGCTGCTCGGCTGGCCGTTCTGGGTCAGCGGCAGGATCAAGCCGACCCGCACCGGCCCCGTGCCGACCGTTTGGCCGACCGTCGGCCCGACGAGCGGCTGCGCCTGGACGTCCGGCACCGGCGCGGCGCCGATGTCAGGGGACGGGCCCGGCGACAGCCCCAATCCGCTCGAGGTGCAGCCGGCCAACGCGAGCAGCGCGCAACCGGCAAACGCGCGCGCCGCCCCGGCGAGCCCACGCTCCGCCACCCTCGAGGCGCCTTTCGGCATGGAAACCTCCCCCGCCCGGGGCCAGAAGAACTGTCACGAATCGCTCGGACCCACCGACATTCTAGCGCTTTTGCCGACGTCGCGCGCCGTCTGAGAACCGCGACCACATTTTGCGTCGATTGTGGCATTTTCGGCCCCGGATGCTAGGAAGGCCAGTGAGGCGGACAAGGCTCAAAACGAACATGACGATGCGTCACCCGCAGCCGATTCCGACGCCGCGGCCGCGCGGCTTCTCAGCGCTGGGGGCGCGCGTCGAGGCCGCCGCCCTCGCGCCCGGCCTCTATGTCGTGGCGACGCCGATCGGCAATCTCGGCGACGTCTCGCTGCGGGCGCTCACGACCTTGGCGGCGGCCGATGCGATCCTGGCCGAGGATACGCGCGTCACCCGCCGCCTGCTCGACCGCTACGACATCGCCGCGCCGCTCGTCGCCTATCACGAGCACAACGCCGCCGAAGTCCGCCCGCGCGTCCTCGCCCGCCTCGCCGCCGGCGAAGCGCTGGCGTTGGTTTCCGACGCCGGCACGCCGCTGGTCTCCGACCCCGGCTACAAGCTGGTGGTCGAGGCGGCGGCGGCGGGAATCGCCGTCTTCGCCCTGCCCGGCCCCTGCGCGGCGATCGCGGCGCTGACGACCGCGGCGCTGCCGACCGACCGTTTCTTCTTCGAGGGCTTCCTGCCGGCCAAGACGGCGGCGCGGCGCGAGCGGATCGCGGCGCTGGCGGCGATCCCGGCGACGCTGGTCTTCTACGAAGCGCCCGGCCGGCTCGCCGAAGCGCTCGCCGACCTCGCCGCCGGGCTGGGGCCGCGACCGGCGGCGGTGGCGCGCGAATTGACCAAGCTGCACGAGGAGACGCGCCGCGCGACGCTGAGCGAACTCGCCGCCGATTACGCCGCCGCCGCCGCGCCGAAGGGCGAGATCGTCGTCGTCGTCGGCCCGCCCGCGCCCGCCGCCAGGCCGGCGGCCGAGACGCTCGACGCGATGATCCTCGACGCGCTCGCCGACCTGTCGGTCAAGGACGCGGCCGCCGCGGTGGCGGTCGAAGCGGGCCTGCCGCGGCGCGAAGTCTATGCGCGAGCGCTCAGGCTCGCCGGGACGCGGCGGTGACGCCGGCGCGGCCGGCCAAGGCGCGGCGGCGCGCCCACCGGTTCGGCCTGCGCGCCGAGTCGATCGCCGCGCTGCTGCTGCGGCTGAAAGGCTACCACGTGCTCGCCCGCCGTTTCGCCGCCGCCGGCGGCGAGATCGATCTCATTGTGCGGCGCGGCGCGACGATCGCTTTCGTCGAGGTCAAGGCGCGCGACGATCTCGACGCGGCGATGGAAGCGATCACCGAGGCCAAGCGGCGCCGCATCGGCCGCGCGGCGCGGATCTGGCTCGCACGCAACCCGTGGGCGGCGGCCTTGAATCTGCGCGGCGACGCCGTCTTCGTCGCGCCGCGGCGGCTTCCCCGCCACCTTGCCGCAGCGTATAGGCTGGACCTCGATTGAAGGGACCGATTCCGCCATGCCGTTGACCGTCGCCGTGCAGATGGACCCGATCGAGCGCATCCGCATCGCCGGCGACTCGACCTTCGCGCTGCTGCTCGAAGCGCAAGCGCGCGGCCACACGCTGCTCTATTACACCCCCGACCGGCTCAACCTGCTGGGCGCGCGGCTGTTCGTCGAGGCCCAGCCGCTCGCCGTGCGCGACGAGCCGGGCGACCATTTCACCCTCGGCGAAGCGCGCACGATCGAACTCGCCGAGACGGACGTCGTGCTCCTGCGCCAGGACCCGCCGTTCGACCTCGCCTATATCGCCACCACCCATCTGCTCGAGCGCATCCATCCCAAGACCCTGGTGGTCAACGACCCGCGCGCGGTGCGCGACGCGCCGGAAAAGCTGTTCGTGATGGACTTTCCCGAGCTGATGCCGCCGACGCTGATCTCGCGCGAGCGCGCCGCGATCGAGGCGTTCCGCGCCGCGCACGGCGAGGTGGTGATGAAGCCGCTCTACGGCTTCGGCGGCGGCTCGGTGTTCAAGGTCGGCGAACGCGACCCGAATTTCGGCTCGCTGTTCGACCTGTTCTCCAACACCTTTCGCGAGCCGTGGGTGATCCAGAAGTTCCTGCCGCAGATCGTCGAGGGCGACAAGCGCATCATCCTGGTCGACGGCGAGGCGCTCGGGGCGGTCAACCGCGTGCCGGCCGAGGACGACATCCGCTCCAACATGGTGCGCGGCGGCGCGGCGGTTGAGACCGAGCTGACGGCGCGCGAGCGCGCAATCTGCGCCCGCATCGGCCCCGAATTGAAGCGGCGCGGCCTCGTCTTCGTCGGCATCGACGTGATCGACGGCTGGCTGACCGAAATCAACGTCACCTCGCCGACCGGCATCCGCGCCGTGCGCAAGCTCGGCGGCCCCGACCTCGCGGCGGCGATCTGGGACGCGATCGAAGCGAGGCGGCGCGCCGCAGGAGCCGCGCCATGACCGCCGTGTCCTCGGCTCTCGGCGCGCGCGCCCGCCGCGGCCGCAGCGCGCCCGCCGATCTGTTCGACCGCGACGAGGTCGAGACGAAGCTCGAGCGGCTGCGCGCCAAGATCAAGAACGACGAAGCGGCGTTCCGCCGCGGCGCGGTCGAGGTCTTCGCCGCCGCGCTCGAAGCCGGACGCGCCGAGGCGCAGCGGGCGCTCGAAGAGGGCGGCCGCGGCCGCGCCTGCGCGCGCGCGCTCAGCGATCTCGAAGACGAAATCATCTGCGCCGTGCACGACATGGCGGTTCGCCTCGCCCATCCCGACGGCGCGGCCAAGGCGAGGGGGCTGACCATCCTCGCCGTCGGCGGCTACGGCCGCGGCATGCTGGCGCCCGGCTCCGACATCGACCTGCTGTTCCTGATCGACGACGAGAAGGACGCCGGCGACGCGAAGCTGATCGAGACGGTCCTCTACGTGCTGTGGGACCTCAAGCAGAAGGTCGGCCACGCGACGCGGACGATCGACGAATGCCTCCGCCAGGCGCGCGCCGACATGACGATCCGCACCTCGGTGCTGGAAGCGCGGCTGATCGCGGGCGACGCAAGGAAGCTCGCGACGCTGGCCGCGCGCTTCGACAAGGAGATCGTCGCCAAGACGGCGAGCGAATTCGTCACCGCCAAGCTCGGCGAACGCGACGCGCGGGTCAAACGCGCTGGCGAGTCGCGCTATCTCGTCGAGCCGAACATCAAGGAAGGCAAGGGCGGCCTGCGCGACCTCAACACGCTGTTCTGGATCGCCAAATACGTCTACCGGGTGCGCGACCCGCGCGAACTCGTCGAAGCGGGGCTGTTCTCGCAGCGCGAATTCAACCTGTTCTCGCGCTGCGAAGAATTCCTCTGGCGGGTGCGCTGCCACCTCCACTTCCTCACCGGTCACGCCGAAGAACGGTTGAGCTTCGACGTGCAGCGGCCGATCGCCGAGCGACTCGGCTACGCCGCGCGCGCCGGCCAAGCCGACGTCGAACGCTTCATGAAGCACTATTTTCTCGTCGCCAAGGACGTCGGCGATTTGACCGCGATCGTCTGCGCCGCGCTCGAAGAGCGGCAGGCCAAGCCGACCCAGGGGTTCGACCGCTTCCTCGGTCGGCTGCGGCGCCGGCCGCAGGCGCTCGACGACGCGGTCGATTTCAAGATCGACCACGACCGCATCAACGTCATCCGCGCCGACGCGTTCGAACGCGATCCGGTCAACCTCATCCGACTCTATTGGGTCGCCGATCGCTCGAGCCTCGCCATCCATCCGGACGCGACGCGGCTCGTCACCCAGTCGCTGAAGCGCATCGACGCCGAGCTGCGCGCCGATCCGGAGGCGAACCGACTGTTCCTCGCCATCCTCACCTCGCGCCGGTCGCCGGAAACGGCGCTCAGAAGGATGAACGAAGCGGGCGTGCTCGGCCGCTTCATCCCCGACTTCGGCCGCGTCGTCGGGCTGATGCAGTTTTCGATGTATCACCATTACACGATCGACGAGCACCTGCTGCGCACCGTCGGCGTGCTCAGCCGAATCGAGGCCGGCGAATTCAAGCAGGCGCACCCGTTGGTCAGCGAGCTGGCGCCGCACATGCCCAGCCGCTCGGCGCTCTATGTCGCAGCGTTCCTGCACGACATCGCCAAGGGCCGGCCTGAGGACCATTCGATCGCCGGGGCGGAGGTGGCGCGCCGCCTCTGCCCGCGCCTCGGCCTCGACGCCGCCGACTGCGACCGCGTCGCCTGGCTGATCGAGCAGCATCTGACGATGTCGAACATGGCGCAGGGACGCGACCTCGCCGACCCGCGCACCGCCGAAGCCCTGGCGGCGAGGGTGCAGTCGCTCGACCGGCTCAAGATGCTGCTGGCGCTGACCGTCGCCGACATCCGCGCCGTCGGGCCCGGCGTCTGGAACGGCTGGAAGGGCCAGCTCCTGCGCACGCTCTACTGGGAGACCGAACTCGTGCTCGGCGGCGGCCATTCGGCGATCGACCGCAAGGCGCGGGTCGCGGCGGCGCAGGAGGCGCTGCGCAAGGCGCTGCCCGGCTGGTCGGACCCCGACTTCGACGCCTATGCGCAGCGTCACTACCCGGCCTATTGGATCAAGGTCGATTTGCCGCATCTCGTCGCCCACGCCAAGCTGCTCTACGCGATGGCGGCCGACGTCCGCTCGCTGGTGACCGAAGTGGCGAGCGATTCCTATCGCGGCGTCACCGAGATCACCGTCGTCGCGCCCGACCACCCTCGGCTGCTGTCGTTCGTCGCCGGCGCCTGCGCGGCGGCCGGCGGCAACATCGTCGACGCGCAGATCTTCACCACGGTCGACGGCTTTGCGCTCGACACGATCTCAGTCACGCGCGCCTTTGCGCTGGACGAGGACGAGATGCGGCGGGCAAACCGCATGGCTCGCACCATCGAGCAGGCCCTGCGCGGCGAGATCAAGGTCAGCGAGCTGGTCAAGCAGGCCCACAGCGGCCGCGACGCGCGCGTTGGGGCCTTCCGCATCCCGCCGGCGGTGTCGATCGACAACGCGATGTCGCACCGCTACACGGTGCTGGAGGTCGAGGGCCTCGACCGGCCCGGCCTGCTCTATGAGCTGACCGCGGCGCTATCGCGGCTCAACCTCAACATCGGCTCGGCCCATATCGTCACTTTTGGCGAAAAGGCGGTCGATTCCTTCTACGTCACCGACCTGACCGGGGCGAAGATCGCGTCGCCCTCGCGCCAGGCGGCGATCAAGCGCCATTTGTTGGCGATTTTCTGAAGCCGGCGGCGCACCGCCGCGCTGCGGCTTGATTTTTGCCCCGCCAACGCTGATATCGGGCGCAACCAAACTTGGGGCTTTTCCGAATGAAAGACACTACCGAGGCGCCGACCGAAGCGCCTGTCGCTGAGCCGGCCGCCCAGGCCGCCGAACCCGATCCCTTCGCGGTGATCGAGAAGCTCAACGCCGAGAACGCCGAACTCAAGGACCGCCTGCTGCGCGCGCTGGCCGAGATGGAGAACTTGCGCCGGCGCACCGAGCGCGAGGTCGCCGACGCGCGCGCCTATGGCGTCGCCAATCTCGCCCGCGACATGCTCTCCGTCGCCGACAACCTCGCCCGCGCGGTGGAAAGCGTGCCGGCCGAGGCGCGCGCCGCGGCCGACGCGGCGGTGAAAGCGCTGTTCGAGGGCGTCGAGCTGACCGAGCGCGACCTCCATGCCGCGCTCGGCCGCTATGGCGTGACCAAGCTGTCGCCGGAGGGCGAGAAATTCGACCCCAATTTCCACCAGGCAATGTACGAGATCCCCAACGACAGCCTGCCGGCCGGGTCGGTGGCCGACGTCGTGCAGAGCGGCTGGAAGATCGGCGAACGGGTGCTGCGCCCGGCCCTGGTCGCCGTCTCCAAGGGCGGCCCCAAGGCCGAGCCGAAGAACGGCGACGACCCGCCGGCGGCGGAGGCTTGATCTGTCCCTTCTCCCCGCTTGCGGGAGAAGGTCAGGTTGAGGGGCCGGGAGGGCGGCCGCGACGGCCATAACGCAAAGAGCGCTCTCTCCCCGCGAGCCTAGCGGATTCGCACATCCGAACGCCAAATATCCAACGCCAGCTCTGCCTGATCCGTGCTCGGCGTCAATGTCGCGCCAAGCGCGGCCGCTTCGCGGCTTGCTCGTTTCACTCGCAAACATTGACTCCTCCGCGCGGCTCAGGCCGTTGGTTTCCACGATCTTTGGTGAGCGGGCCGGCCGTGCGGCCGGCTCCGCTCGCCAAAGGCCGTGGAAACAAGAACGCCACGTCGGAACGGCGCAGTCATCGCGAAGCGGCCGAAGCAAAGCGTAGGAGCGGCGAAGCCGCTTGACGGCGCCGGGCCGATGTGGCCCCGGGCTGAAGACGTGTGAACGCTGTAACTGCGGGCGGGGAGAGGGGGATTCACCCCTTCGTCACCCGCCGCATTGTCAGGTTGATCCGTCCGCCCTCGGCGAGCAGGGTCGAACTGCCGGGGTAGACGCGCTCGACCCCATGGAACGCCAGCCGGCCCGGCCCGCCGAGCGTCATCGCGTCGCCGGAAGCGAGGCGGAACGAACGCGTCGGGCCGCCGCGGTTCAGGCCGCCGACCCGGAACAAGGCCGTGTCGCCAAGCGACAGCGAGACGACGGGCGCCGACAGCTCCGCTTCGTCGCGGTCCTGATGCAGGCCCATCCGGGCGGTCGCGTCGTAGAGGTTGATCAGGCACGCTTCGGGCGGCGGCGCGCCGGGCGCGAGCGCGGCCCAGACCGCCTTGAGCCGCGCCGGCGCCGGCGGCCACGGCGTCCCGGTCTCGGGATGGGTGGCCTGATAGCGGTAGCCCATTTCGTCCGACACCCAGCCGAGCGGGCCGCAATTGCTCACCCGGACCGAGAACGGCTTGCCGGTCCTCGGCATGCGCGGCGCGAACGGCGGCGCGGCGGCAAGGACCGCGCCGATTTCGTCGCGCAGCGCCTCCTGGCCGGCGCGGTCGAGATAGCCGGGATAGCAGCGGACGCCGGGGGCGATTTCGATGGCGACGGGCATCGGCGGGGGACCATCCTTGTTCGGCTCACGCCGTCTTTCCTCAACGCGGGGCGCGTCGTATAGGAGGCGCCAATTCTACGCTACGCGCGCGTTCCGGCGCGTTCCTTCGAGGCCACGCGCGCGAACCGCGCGCTTATCTGAGGCGATGCATGTCGGGTCATAGCCAGTTCAAGAACATCATGCACAAGAAGGGCAGGCAGGACGCGATCCGCTCCAAGCTCTTCTCCAAGCTGGCGCGCGAAATCACCGTCGCCGCCAAGCTCGGCATGCCCGACCCGGCGATGAACGCGCGGCTGCGCGCCGCCGTGATCGAGGCGCGAGCCGAAAACATGCCGAAGGACAACATCGAGCGCGCGATCAAGAAGGCGTCGTCGGCCGACACCGAGAATTACGAGGAAGTGCGCTACGAGGGCTACGCGCCGGGCGGCGTCGCGATCATCGTCGAAGCGCTGACCGACAATCGCAACCGCACCGCCGGCGAGGTGCGCTCCTATTTCACCAAGGCGGGCGGCTCGCTCGCCGAGACCGGCGCGGTGTCGTTCATGTTCGACCGCGTCGGCGCGATCGTCTTCGACCGCGCAATCGCGACCGACGACGCGATGCTCGAAGCGGCGATCGAAGCCGGCGCCGACGACGTCGTCTCGGAAGGCGACGAGCACGAGATCGTCACCAGCATCGAGTCGCTGCGCGTGGCGCAGAAAGCGCTCGAAGCGAAGTTCGGCGAGCCGCACAAGGCCTCGATCGTCTGGCGGGCGCAGAACACGATTTCGGTCGACGACGAGACCGGCGAGAAGATCCTGCGCCTGATCAACGCGCTCGAGGAGAACGACGACGTTCAGACCGTCTCGGCGAACTTCGAAGTGTCCGACGCGCTGATCGCCAAGATGGAAGACTGAGCGGCGCGAGGTCCCTTCTCCCCGCGAGGCGGGGAGAAGGTCAGGATGAGGGGCCGGGAGACTGGCCGCTCCGCCCGTGAGGCCAATCGCCCCGCCCCTCGCCCTAACCCTCTCCCCGCAAGCGGGGAGAGGGGATTGTTGTAGCGCGCCTTCAAGGACTCATCGCCGCGATGCGAGCCGCATCACCAGCAGACCCACTGACCCCAGCGGTTGTACCCACAGTGACGATGGTTCCAATACCAGGGGCCCGGGCCCCAACCAGGGCCCCAACCCGGACCCCAACCGCGGTGGTAACCCCAACCGCAGTTCCAATGGCACCAAACATGTTGGATGTCGGCCGCCGCGACTGGTTTTTCGAGCGAAGGCGACGTCAACGTGAAGGCCGAAGCCGGCGCGGACGAGATCGCCAGCATTGCCGCGCCAGCCAAAGCCGCCGCGAATCCGCCGACGAGAATGCGGTTCACCATGAGAGCCTCCGTGTCTGGCCACCCAACGCCGCGAAATTACGGGATGCGGGCTGAACTGCGGGTGAACGGAAGGGGGACCGCGACTGTTGGAGTGGCGTTTCACCGTCCCCTCGCCGTCACGCCGACAACCTCGCCCAACCGGTCGAGACCGACGCGCAGGCGGTCGGCGAGCACGGCGTCGGCGCGCCACGGCGTGACGATTTCCGGCACCAGACGGCGGCAATCGCGCAACGACGCGCCCTCGACGACGACGCGGGTCAGGATCGGCCAGGCGGCCGGGCCGGCGAGCGCCGCCGCAGCGCGCAATTTATCGCGCGCATGCAGTGCGATCTCGCTCGCCGGCAGGCCGGAGCGCGGCCCTGGCTGGCCGGCGCCGCCGACCCGGTCGAGGGGCGCCGCGCGCAACGCGTCGAGGTCGGCGCGGCGGTGCAGCCGGCGCAGCGCTTCGCCGATCAGCCAGCGCAGATCGTTGAGCCGCGGATCGTGCGGCGCCAGCGCGCGGGTCGAGCGCATCACGTCGAACGGATCGACCAGCCGGCGCAGTTTGTCGGCGTCGCGCTCGGTCCTCTGGCCCGCCTCGGCGGCGCGCGCAAGCCGCTCCGGCGTCGCGTCGAGCCGTTCGGATTCGCCCTGCGCGCGGGCTTTCGCGCGCCGCGTCGCCGCCTTGCCGCTCATTGCGCCAGCTCCGCGCACATGGCGGCGGGAGAGGAGCAATAGGAGGCCGGGTCCGGACCGTGGAGCCGCGCCGGAATCGCGACGCTGGGGATGGCGAGGTCGGGCGGCGGGGCGCGGTGAACGCGCTTGAGGTCGCGCAGATGGGCGGCGCAGGCGGCGACAAGGAGCTGATGGGCGGTCTCGGTTCGCGGGCGGCGGCGACGGGGCAAGCGATCCTCCTCGACTGGAAAAAGCGTCGCGACCGGCGGTCACATGTTCGCTCTTTGTTCTCATTTTCTGAACATCAGCACCTCCCGTCAAGCATTATTTCTGATATTCATGATTGCGTATGTTCTGAAAAGCCGAATAATCGTTTCATGACCGTCGATTGGATCCGCGCCGCGCTCGACGAGACCGGCAAGACTCGCAGCGGCCTCGCCCGCGCCCTCGGCCGCTCGCCCTCGGCGGTGACCGATCTGCTCAATGGCCGCCGCCGCCTGCGCGCCGACGAGATCGCCATCGCCGCCACGTATCTCGGCGTCGAGCCGCCGCGGCTGATCGGCGGCGGACGCGCGCCGCCGATCCGCGCCACGGTGCCATTGGTCGGCCATGTCGGCGCCGGCGCGATCGCTCATTTCTACGCCGACGGCCAGGGCCCGTTCGACGAAGTCGGCGCGCCCGACGCGGCCAGCGCCAAGACCGTGGCGGTGCAGATCCGCGGCCATTCGCTCGGCGCGCTATTCGACAATTGGCTCGTCTTCTACGACGACGTGCGCGAGCCGCCCGGCGACGACCTCGTCGGCCGCATGTGCGTGTGCGGCCTCGCTGACGGACGCGTGCTGATCAAGGCGCTGAAGCGCAGCCATATCGCCGGCCTGTGGACGCTGCTGTCGAACGCCGAGCCGCCGATCTACGACGTCGCGCTCGACTGGGCGGCGCTGGTGCGCGAAATGCGGCCGAGATAGGCCGCCGATGCCGACGGCCCCTTCCGCGCTCGACATCGCGCGCGCGCTCGTCGCCTTCCCCTCGGTGACGCCCGACGATTCCGGCGCCCTGCCCTATGTGCAGCGCCTGCTCGCCGAAGCCAGTTTCGCCGTCGAGATCGTTTCGTTCGCGGAAAGCGGAACGCCGACCATCGCCAACCTGTGGGCGCGCTTCGGCCGCGACGCGCCGAACTTCGTCTTCGCCGGCCACACCGACGTCGTGCCGCCCGGCGACGAAACGCGCTGGCGCTTTCCCCCGTTCTCGGCGACGCTCGCCGACGGCGCGTTGTGGGGCCGCGGCGCGGCCGACATGAAGGGCGGCGTCGCCGCCGCGCTCGCCGCCGCCTTGCGCTTCGTCGCCCGCGGGCCGTTCAAGGGCTCGATCTCGTTTCTCTTGACCGGCGACGAGGAAGGCCCCGCGGTCAACGGCACGGTCAAGCTGCTCGACTGGGCGCGCGCGCGCGGCGAGCGTTTCGACGCTTGCCTGCTCGGCGAGCCGACCAGCCAGGCGGCGCTCGGCGATACGATCAAGCACGGCCGGCGCGGCTCGCTGAACGGCCGGCTGACGCTGATCGGCAGACAGGGTCACGTCGCCTATCCGCTTCTCGCTGACAATCCGATCCGCGCGCTCGCGCCGGCGCTCGAGGCGCTGCAGGCGCCGCCGCTCGATTTGGGCACGGCCGATTTCGACCCCTCCAATCTCGAGATCGTCAGCGTCGATGTCGGCAATCCGGCGACCAACGTCATTCCCGGCGAGGTTCGCGTCGTTTTCAACGTGCGCTTCAACGACCTTTGGACGCCGGCGACGCTCGCCGCCGAGATCGAGCGACGCGTCGCGGCGGCGGCGAAGGGCGCGCGTTACGCGCTTGCGTTCGACCCGACCAACGCCGTCGCGTTCCTGACCCAGCGCGGGCCCTTCACCGACCTCGTCGCGCGCGCGATCGAAGAGACGACGGGCGTGAGGCCGAAGCTGTCGACCGGCGGCGGCACGTCGGACGCGCGCTTCATCAAGGACGCCTGTCCGGTGGTCGACGTCGGCCTGGTGGGCAAAACCATGCACGCGGTCGACGAGCGCGTCGCGGTTGACGACCTCGAAGCGCTGTCGCGCGTCTATGAGCGCGCGCTCGAACTCTATTTCACAGCAAGCGAGCGCGGCTGATCGCGGTCACAGGCGCCGTCGCCGGACCGCTCGGCGCTATCGCCGACAGTGTGAGTAGAGTCCCTCAGTTGCGGATTCCAAAGATACGATCAATCTAGTCGCGCTATGACATGGCACGTCCAATATCGGAAGGAGGGATCGGAGCACATCGCGCGGGCTCCGAGCCCCGAGGCCGCGATCGAGGCCGCCTGTCATCTCATCGATGAGGGCTGCGATGTCTTTGGCGTCGGCACGGGGCCGCTCACCGATTCGATCGCAAGAAATGAAATTGCCCGCATCTATGCCATTTGGGCGCGGGAAAAGAATCCGTTCGGGCAATTTTCAAACTGAGACGCCCAAATTCTGGCCGGGTCGGCCTCCGAGCCGCTTCACAACGGCGTCGCGGCCTCAGCCAACAGTCGGGCTAGCTTCGCTTTCTCTTCGGTCAAGAGGCGACGGAGAATTTCCCGCTTTTTGGGGTCGGTTTCCACGGCGATCTGTCGTCGGAAGTGTTCGACGTTAAGCCGAGCGACGTATATTTGCATGGAACGGGTCCCCCGTTCGTGCTGGCGTTGTGAGGCCTATCGGGCGACGTCTGATCTCGGGAACGCGACACGAAAACGGGCGGTCGCATTGCGGGGTACTCAGCGACCGCCCGTACACGACCACTGGTCAAGCTTCTTGCGGGGCAAGAACCTGCGCTCGGCGCGATCACGAAAGCGGCGACAGCGCTCGCGCGAAAGGATCGGATTCTACTTATTCCAAGCCACGAGCGGGCAATTCTCTTGGCGCCGGATCGTATTCGGCGACGCGCCGGTCCGCGCCGATGGCTGCCTGAGCAGCGTCTCAAATTTGAAATCCGAAGGGCTTGTCGGCCGCTCGCGTCCACCCTCCGCCCCGTGATACGCTTTGCTCAATGCACGGAGGACGGGGCCATGCATGACGACCGAATAGCCGTCTATCGCAAACGCTCGCAAGGTTGCGTTCGCAGAGCGAAGCTGAAGGACAGCCTCGCGGAGGAATGGGCGCGCCTCGCAAGCCATTGGGAAATGCTGGCGCGGATTCGCGAGCAGATGTCGATTATCGCCGGTGGCTATGATTCCCAACGGGACCAGGTCCCAAATACCCTTAGGGCTTAAAGGCTAACGGCGCCCGCCGATGTGAAGGCTCGCGCCGTCATGTTTGCGAAAGCCGTCCAGGATCGAGAACCGCCGCGACGCGATCCGAGAGTGAATATCCGCTTGGACGTTTTCTTCGCCCACACCGGCCCTTCCGTTCCCGACCAAGACCGCTCGTTTCGGCGCAGTTGGCGGAAGGGTCGGCTCGGGTCGAAACCGGCGGTTGACGGCGGGCGCCGAAGTTTGATTTTGAACGCTAGCCTCGTTTCGCCGCCGGGTAATCGATCCGCGCAAGATAGAGGCCGCAGGCCGGGGCGACGTGGCCGCAGCGGCTGCGGTCGGCCGCCTCCAGCGCCGCCTTGAGATCGGCGGGACTCCAGCGACCGAGACCGACCTCGATGAGCGAGCCGACCATCGAGCGCACCTGGCGATGCAGGAACGACCGCGCAGCGACCGAAAACGCGACTCGTTCGCCCTCGCGCGCGATGTCGAGCCGCGACAGCGTGCGCACCGGCGAATTGGCCTGGCATTGCACGTCGCGGAAGGTCGTGAAGTCGTGGCGACCGATCAGCGCCTTGGCCGCTTCCGCCATCGCTTCGACGTCGAGCTCGCGCTTGAGCCGCCAGGCGCGGTCGCGCTCGAGCGTCAGCGGCGCGCGGCGATTGACGACGCGGTAGACGTACCAGCGCATGATCGCGCTGCGGCGCGCGTCGAAATGGTCGCCGACCGCTTCGGCGTCGAGCACGGCGATCGGCGCCGGCGCGAGCTGGCCGTTGATCGCCTCTTTCAGTCGCCAGCCGGCCCATTCGCGATCGAGATCGACATGGGCGACCTGGGCGAGCGCGTGCACGCCGGCGTCGGTGCGCCCGGCGCCGGCGACGAGCGGCTGTTCCTGGCCGAGCCGCGCCAGCGCCTCCTCCAGCGACTGCTGGATCGACGGGCCGTTCCCTTGCCGCTGCCAGCCAGCGAAGTCGGTCCCGTCGTACTCGATCGTCAGCTTGTAGCGCGGCATAGCGTCAGAGCGTCAGGACGATCTTGCCGACATGGTCCGCGTTGTCGATGCGGCGGTGGGCGGCGGCGGCCTCGGCCAGCGGAAAGGTCGAGTCGATCAGCGGCTTGCAGCGGCCGTCGGCGAGCAGCGGCCACACCTTGGCTTTCAGCGCGTCGATGATCTCCGCCTTCTCGGCGACCGAGCGCGGCCTGAGCGTCGAGCCGGTGTGGATGAGCCGCTTGGCCATGATCGGATGAAGATCGATCTCGACCTTGCGCCCGCGCAGAAAGGCGATCTGGACGATGCGGCCGTCCATGGCCGCGGCGGCGTAGTTGCGCGCGACATAATCGCCGCCGACCATGTCGAGGATGACGTCGGCGCCCTTGCCGCCGGTCGCCGCGAGCGTCGCGACGACGAAGTCCTCTTGTCGATAGACGATCGCCAGATCGGCGCCGAGCCGCACGCAGGCTTTCGCCTTTTCGGTCGAGCCGACGGTCGTCAGCACGCGCGCCTCGAACGCCTTGGCGAGCTGGATCGCCGTCGTGCCGATGCCCGATGTCCCGCCGTGGACGAGCAGCCACTCGCCGCCCTTCAAGCCGCCGCGATCGAAGACGTTGGTCCACACCGTGCAATAGGTTTCCGGGATCGCCGCCGCTTCGATCAGGCTCAGGCCGGCGGGAACCGGCAGCGCGTTGGTCTCGGGAACGACGCAATATTCAGCGTAGCCGCCGCCCGCGACCAGCGCCGTCGCCGCCTCGCCGAGCTTGAAGCGCGACGCGCCCGCGCCGAGCGCGACGACTTCGCCGGCGATTTCGAGGCCGGGCAGATCGGACGCGCCGGGCGGCGGCGCATAGAAGCCCTGGCGCTGCAGCACGTCGGGCCGGTTGACCCCGGCCGCGGCGACGCGGATGAGGATCTCGCCCGCGCGTGGGCTCGGACGCGGCCGTTTCGTCGGCGTCAACGCCTCCGGGCCGCCGGGCGTGGGAATCGCGACCGCGCGCATCTCGTCGGGCAAACCAGGCATGGCGCCACCTCCTCGCGGTCGGGCGCTTAGACCTGCGGCGGCGGGCAAGTCAATGCGGGAGGGCGACCGGGGCGACGACGCCGTCCTCGGCCGGCGCCTGGCGGAAGGCGGGCAGCGCCTCGGCGCGGCCGGAAAACGCCGCGAGCCGTGCGAAGCGGCCGGCTTCGACCAGATCGCCGATCATGCCGCCGACGAAGCCGAAGGCGCAGGCGACGGTGATGTCGGCGAGGCCGAGATCGCCGCCGGCGATCCAGCCGGAAGCAGGCGCCTCGCGATCGAGCGCGGCGAGCGCGGCGTCGAGCTGGCCGGCGACGCGCGCCCGCCACGGCTCGTGACGCTTCTCCGGCGGGCGCAGCGCGCGCTCGTAATGGAGCTGCACCGCCTTCTCCATCGTCGTCAGCGCAAGGCCGGTCGCGCGCGCGGCGCTGAGGCGCAACGGCGGCGCGCTCGGCGACAGCGCGGCGATGTTGGGGAAGACGCAGCCGAGATAGTCGAGGATGACGCCCGAATCGGTCAGCACGGTTCCGTCGTCGGCGACCAGCGTCGGCGCCTTCAGCAGCGGGTTGATCTTCGAGAATGCGTCGATGTGGCGGAACAGCGAGATCGGCCGGTGGACGAACGGAACTCCGGCCGTCAGCATCGCCACCGCGACGCGCCGCACATAGGGCGAATCCAGCATGCCGATCAGTTCCATGGCGCCCTCCGTCCAAGCTCCGCCGCGATAGCGACTCGATGCTGCGCGTTCGTCAAGGCGCCGCCGAACTGCGATCGAGCCGCGCTCCGCCCTCATCCTGAGCCGCCGTCGCGCGAGCGAGGGCGTGTCGAAGGATGCTTCAGGGCCTCCCGCGTCGCCGCGCGCGCTGGAGCGTCCTTCGAGACGCCCGCTTCGCGGGCTCCTCAGGACGAGGGGGTGGCGGGCCTTCAACGGGATCGTGACAGCCTCTAAGATTGGCGCGGGAGATCGTCGAGACGGGAGAGCGAGATGCGACGAGCGAGCAACGCGCCCATTCGCACCGGCGTCGGCGGCTGGACCTACGAGCCGTGGCGCGGCGCCTTCTACCCGGTCGATCTACCGCAAAAGCGCGCGCTCGAATATATGAGCCGCAAGCTGACGTCGATCGAGGTCAACGGCACGTTCTACCGCGGTCCGAGCCGTGACAGCTACGCCAAGTGGCGCGACGAGACGCCGGACGGGTTCGTCTTCGCGCTCAAGGGCCCGCGCGACGCCACCCATCGCCGCGGGCTGGCGGAAGCTGGCGAATCGATCGATCGCTTTGTCGCCGGCGGCGTCGCCGAACTCGGCGACAAGCTCGGGCCGATCAACTGGCAGTTCCCGCCGACCAAACGTTTCGAGGCCGACGACTTCGCGGCTTTTCTCGACCTGCTGCCGAAGTCGGTCGAGGGCAAGCCGCTGCGCCATGCGGTCGAGGCGCGGCACGCGAGTTTCCGCACGGCCGATTTCGTCGCGCTCGCGCGCGAGAAAGGCGTCGCGATCGTCATTGCCACCGATTCCGACTACCCGCAGATCGCCGACCCGACCGCGCCATTCATTTACGCCCGCATCATGGGAACCGTGGAGAGCGAGTCGGCGGGTTACTCCGCCGCCGCGCTCGACAATTGGGCGAAACGCGCCAAGAGCTGGGCGGCTGGCGGCGCGCCCAAGGACCTGCCGCTGCTGACCAAGACGCCTGCCGCGCCGGGCGGCCGCGAAGTGTTTCTCTATGTGATCAGCGGCGCCAAGACGCGCAATCCGGCGGCGGCGGCGGCGCTGATCGAGCGGATGCGATGATCGCCGCTCGCCCTCGCCGCGCGCCGAGCGTGTCGCGCTCGGTCGACGCGCCGCTGGCGAAGGCGATCGTCGCGGCGATGCGCGGCAGGAAATCACAGCGAGCGCGATCGACGGCGCTCTGATCCGCCTTCAGCCGCGCGAAGGCGGCCTGCGCCGCCTGGCCCCGCTCACGCTCGAACCGAAGATCTTCGGGCAATTCTGCCGGCGCGGACCGTCCGCGACAAGCCACGCGCCTTGCGGCCTATCTGCGCGGCGGAATGGGCGCTGGCCGCGCCGCGAAGGTTGAACTAAGACGGGTCGAATCGCCCTTTCGGCGCACAGGCGCCGGCGAACTGGGAGTTTGGCGCATGGCCGATGCGGTCGACCTGCTGGTGATCGGCGGCGGAATCAACGGCGCGGGAATCGCGCGCGACGCGGCCGGGCGCGGCTTGTCGGTCGTCCTGTGCGAAAAGGGCGACCTTGCGGAAGCAACGTCGTCGCGCTCGAGCAAGCTCGTCCATGGCGGCCTGCGTTATCTCGAATATTACCAGTTCCGCCTGGTGCATGAGGCGCTCGCCGAGCGCGAGGTGCTGTTGCGCTCGGCGCCGCACGTCGTCTGGCCGACCCGCTTCGTGCTGCCGCACTCGCCGCAGGATCGGCCGGCCTGGATGCTGCGCATCGGCCTGTTCCTCTACGACCACATCGGCGGCCGGCGCACCCTGCCCGGCTGCCGCGCGCTCGACCTCCGCCGCGAGCCCGAGGGCGCCGCGCTGGCGCCGGGCTACGTCAAGGGCTTCGAATACCCCGATTGCTGCGCCGACGACGCACGGCTGACGATCCTCGCCGCGCTCGACGCGCGCGAGCGCGGCGCGCGCATCCTCACCCGCATGCTGTTCGAAACGGCGCGGCGCGACGGCGGCCTGTGGCGCGCGACGATCGTCGACGCGGCGAGCGGCGAAAAGCGCGAGATCGCCGCGCGTGCGCTGGTCAACGCCGCCGGGCCGTGGGTCGACCAGGTTATCGGCCGCGTCGACGGCGCGAAGACGAAGTTCTCCGTCAAGCTGGTCAAGGGCAGCCACATCGTCACGCCGAAGTTCTTCGACGGGCCTCAGGCCTATTTGATGCAGAACCACGACCGGCGGGTGATCTTCGTCATCCCCTACCAGGGCGATCTCGCGCTGATCGGCACGACCGAAATTCCGTTCGACGGCGCGCCGGAGACGGTCGCCGCCGACGAAGAGGAGATCGTCTATCTGCTCGCCGCCGTCGCCGGCTATTTCCGCAACGCCCCGAGGCGCGAGGACGTCATCGAAGCCTGGGCCGGCGTGCGGCCGCTGTTCGACGACGGCCATGGCGACCCGTCGGCGGTGACGCGCGACTACGTGCTCGAGCTCGACGCAGCCGACGGCGCGCCGCTGCTCAACGTCTTCGGCGGCAAGATCACCACCTTCCGCCGGCTCGCCGAGCACGCTTTGCACAAGCTCAAGCCGTTCTTCCCGACGGCGAGCGGCGACTGGACGGCGCGGGCGACGCTGCCCGGCGGCGAGATCGACGACGGCGACTTCGAGCGCTTCGTCGCCCGGCTCGCCGGCGAATATCCATTCCTGCCGCCCTCGCTCGCGCTTCACTACGCGCGCCTCTACGGCGCCCGCGCGACGAAGCTCATCGGCGCGGCCGCTTCGCTCGCCGATCTCGGCCGACGCTTCGGCCCCGACTTCTATGAACGCGAAGCGCTTTATCTCGTCGCCGAGGAGTGGGCCGAGACCGCCGACGACATCCTCGTCCGGCGCACCAAGCACGGGCTCAGAATGAGCGCCGACGAGCGGGCCGAGTTCGCAAGCTGGATCGAGAGCCGCGCCGGCGGCGACGCGTGACGGCAGACGGCGCGTCGAGGACGGCGCGCTCGGCGCCGTGCGGCCTCCGCGGCCCCCCGCCAGGTCGTGGATCTACGCGCGCGATTCACGCTTTCGGCGGCTTGGCGGCGCCGCCCCGCTCGACCGCGCGCCGGAAAGCCGGGCGCTCGCGAATGCGCTCGAGGTAGGCCATCAGCTTGGGGCGACGCTGGTCGAGACCGGCGCGGCGGGCCGAGGCCTCGATCGGATAGCTCATCTGAATGTCGGCGGCGGAGAAGGCGTCGCCGGCGAACCAGGTCGAACGTCCGAGCTCGGCCTCCATCAGGTCGAGGTTCTCGGCGAGCCGCGGCGTCGTGACCCGATCGTTGGCGCGCCGCACGACCGCCGCGACGATCGGCCGGATCGGCCAGGGCGGCGCGGTCGCCATCCGATCGAGCACGAGCTTGAGCAGCAGCGGCGGCATCGCCGACCCTTCGGCAAAATGCAGCCAATAGAGATAGCGTACCCACTCGGCCGTCTCGCGCGCCGGCGCCATGCCTGAAGCGGGGTTCTTTTCCACAAGATACTCGATGATCGCGCCGGACTCGGCCAGCGTGACGTCGCCGTCGACGATGACCGGGGACTTGCCGAGCGGATGGACCGCGCGCAAGGCGGGCGGCGCGAGCATCGTGAGGCGATCGCGCGCGTAATGCTTGACCTCGTAGGGAACGCCCATTTCTTCGAGCAGCCAGAGAACCCGATGCGACCGCGAGTTCTCGAGATGATGCACAATGATCAACGACGCCTCCTTCGTCCGCGCTTCCTCATCCCGCCAATGCGTCTTCGACCGACGCTATGCGCGCAAAGCGGCCCGCCAGCGCCAACTCGACGCTCGCCTTGATCTCGTCGGCGCTCCATTCGCGCCCGCGCGCGTCGGTCATTGGGAAGGTCAGCGTCGCCTCGGAAACGAAATCGACGGCGAAGCCGAGATCGGAGGCGTGACGGGTGGTCGTCTCGCAGCATTGTTCGGTGCGAATGCCCGAAACGATGATGCGCCGGACGCCGTGCGAAATCAGCCAGACGTCGAGACCACTGCCGATCAGCGCGCTGTGCCGACGCTTCTTGAAGATCGCGTCGGGCGCAATCTGCAGCGGCGCGAGAGTCGCCACGAATCCGGACGATTCGGCGAAGGCGCCGGTCTCTTCGACATGGAACACCTGCACGATCGGAATTCCGAGCCGCTTGGCGCCGTCGACCAGCGCCTGCTGGCGCTCGAGATAAGCGTCGAGGCGATCGACGCGGAAGTAGGGCCGATGGCGGAACGATTCCTGGGCGTCGACGACGATCAAGGCGGCGTTGGCGGCGGACATTTCAGGTTTCCCTCTCGAAACAGCCGCTCCACTGTAGCGCCAAACAATCTCGACGAGACGCCTTCGCCGGCCTTTGTTCGGACAATTCGCGCCAAAGCGTAACTCGACTTTGCGAGGCGCCCGCGTCTGGTTGCGGGCGGCCTTGTGCGGGCGCGCCCGTTACGACCGCCAGGAGCTCTCGGTCCGTCATCGCGCCGGAGCGCGCGCCTTCGCCTGCCATTGCGACTGATAAGCGCGAAGGCCGGCGAACGCTCCGGGCTCGTGCGGTTTCAGTTCGACGCCAAATTCCGGCAAGTCGCCGGCAGGCCTCATCAGCGCGAGCACCGCCGCACCCGCCGCGGTTCCCTCCTGCAGCAGGGACGAGGCGACGCGTTGGCGCGGACGCAGCGCCGCCAGCAGCGAGCAGAAGAGGTCGTTGCGCGAGAACGGACCGTCGATGACGATCGGCGAGCGCGATTCGACCGCGTCGAGCGCCTCCGACGTCATCAGCGCGGTGTAGAGCGTGGCGAGCGACGCGCGCTGGGCGAGAGCGCCGGTGAAGGGGCCCTCGATCCGTCCGCGATCGCCGCTTCCGGCGACCGGACCGCCGGTGTCGCTGAACGACGGCAGGGCGAACACGGAGTGGGCGATGATCGCTTCGATGTCCGCGGCGGACGCCGCCGAGGGCGAAGCGCCGGCGAGCAGCTTGTCGAACTCGCCGCCGCCGAAAAAGCCGCAGCAACCGATCGGGCGGCCGAAGACGTTGGTGAACGAGAACGTCTCGCGATTGGGATCGAGGCGCAGGATGTCGGCCTGACTTTCGAAGCCGATGATGAACGTTCCGGTCGAAATCAGCGCGAGTTCGCTGAAGCCAGCAGCGAGGTAGCGCAGATAATTGGCGTCGGAATCATGGACGCCGCAAAGGATGCGCCCGCGGCCGGAGAACGCCGCAGGGCGAAACTCCCGCGTCAGTTCGCCAATGTCCTCCCAGGCGCGCGTCAGCGGCGCGAAGCGATCGACCCAGCCGCGCTGCCGAACGAGAGAGGAAAAGTCGCCGTTCAGCACGTCGAGAAGTTGCGAGAACGCGCCCAGCGCCGTGACCTCGCACGTGCGCCGGCCGCCGAGACGGAAGGCGAGATACTGGCTCCACGTCATGATCGACCGCACCCGCGCGAACGCCTCGGGAAAGGCGGTCTCGAGCCAGAAGAGCTGCCTGCCGAGCGACAGCGCGGCGGGCCAGGTGTTGCAGAACGTCTCCGCGAAGGGCGGCGCGATCTTCGCGTAGCCTTCGGCGATCTCGGCCGGCGGTTCGGCGAGATAGTCCATCACCGGGGTTGCGAGCTCGCCCGCTCCGTCAACGCAGCCGAGGGTCGAGCCGCAGGCGCTGACGACGATCACGTCCACCGGCAGAACCCGATCGAGCTCGCCGATGGCGCCGATCGCGAATTCGACGATGCGCTGCGCGTCGATATGGCGATAGGGAGGACCGTCGCGGTGGACGGTTTCCGTCTTGCGCCGGGCGATCTCCTGCAGCCCGGCGTCGAACAGGACGACCTTGCTGTTCGTCGCGCCGATATCGACGACGGCAATGCCCCGCGGAACGTTTGCAACCATTTCAACCACCCAGCTTGCCGGCGACGTGAGGATAGCCGGCGAATCCCCCCATGATCCGGGCGGCGTTTCGTCGCATTTCGGCGATCGCCGGACCGTGCGCGCGCTTCAAGCTGCGCTCAGTTCATTTCCTGGCCGCCGGTGACGCTGAGCGCCACGCCGGTGATATAGGAGGAGGCGTCGGAAGCGAGGAAGGTCACCGCGTTGCAAACGTCGTCGTACGTGCATCCCCGTTTCATCGGCACCTGGTCGACGTAAGATCGGCGCACGTCGGCGACGTCGCTCGCGCCGGGAACCTTGCCGGCGCGCAAATACTGAACGAACAGCCCCTTGTCGGGGTCGGTCCACAGCGGCGAGTCGAGCAGATTGCCGGGGCAGATCGCGTTGCAGCGCACGTTGTGCCGCGCCATCTCCAGCGCGACGCTCTGGGTGTGGCCGACGCAGCCGAACTTGCTGGCGGCGTAGGCGGAGTTGGCGGCGCTGCCCTTCTTGCCCGACTTGGAGTTGATGTTGATGATCGAGCCCGACTGCTGCTTCTTCATCACGCGGCAGGCGTGCTTGGTGACGAGGAAATAGCCGAACAGGTTGACCGTCATCACCGCGCGCCATTTCTCCGCGTCGGCGTCGGCGATCGGTTCGGCGATCAGGATCGCCGCGTTGGAGACGACGACGTCGACACGGCCGAAGTCGCGCTCGGCGTCGAGGAACAGCTTTTCCACCTCGGCTTCGCGGGTGACGTCGACCTTCGCGCCGACGACGCGGGTCGCCGTCGCCTCGGCGATCGCGGCGGCGGCCGCCCGCGCGCCCTGTTCGTTGACGTCGGCGACGACGACGACGCAGCCCTCATTCGCCAGGCGCTCGCAGATCACCCGGCCGAGCCCCTGCGCGCCGCCGGTGACGATGGCGACCTTGTTGGCGAGCGACCCGGTCATGGCTTGGCGAACCTTTTCAGCAAAGCTGTCTCCGCTTCGAGATTCCAGTGGCCGGGTCCGAGCGGCGTGTCGCCGCCGAGATCGCCGAGCGCCGTCAGCTTGAGGCCGCGGCACGAGGGATAGACGAGAATCTTGCCGGGCAGAAGGTTGTGTTCGACGGCGCGAATGCCGTCGATCGCGCCTTCGAGACCCGACACCGCGGCGACGGAGAAATTGGTGTCGAGTTCGCGCGCAACGACCTTGGCCAGCACCTGCTGCATGTCTTTCAGCTCCGAGCCGCTGGTGCCGACGAAATAGAGCTGCTTCTCGACATAGGCGTCGAGGTCGACGGCGGCCGTCTTGTCGGCCGGGATGCCGGCGAAGACATTGACGATCGCCTTCGGCGCCGCCGTCGCGACCGCCTGCGCCGCCAGAGCGGGAACGGGCGCCATCAGTACGACGTAGTCGAAGGCGACGCCCGGCGCGTTCTTGGCGGGATTGTAGGTCCGCAGCACGACGGCGTTCTTCTCCGCCAACGGCGAAGCGAGCGCGTCGAGCCCGGCGAGACGATCGTCGTTGAGATCGCCGGCGTAGACGGTCACGCCCTCGGCGCCCTGACACAGGTCGCGGATGACGTGCATCGTCCCCATCGGTCCTGCCGCGCCGATGATGTTGATCTTGTCGCCGGCGCGGATCTCGGGGCTCGCCGGAATCGCAGCATAGGCCGCCGCCGGATCGGCGCCGGCGGTTCCGACGACGCGGATGCCGCCGTAATGGACGCGGCCGACCTGCGTCTCGACCGGCCGGCCGAATTTACCGCCGCCTTGGACGATCACGAACAGGCCGCCCGGAGCAAGCTTGGGAAACAGCGACTCCGCCGTCGCGGCGTCGGCGCCGAAATAGACGATGTCGTCGAAGCTCGCGTCCGGTTGCGCGGCGACGGAATCGCCGGTCGCGAACACGACCGACCCCGGCCGCCCCGGGCACTTGTCGACGATGGCGCGGTCGACGGGCGCGTCGCCGGCCACGAGCAGCCGGCCGCCGGGCTTCAGCGTCCGCCGCTGGACTTCGGTATAGGCGTTCTCGACGCAGGCCCACGGCTCGACCAGCGCCAGCGCCGAGGCCGACAGATGCTCGGGCGCCGGGATCAGCATCGATTCGCCTTCGGGCGAGGTGATGACCCGTTCGTCGAGCAGCACATATTCCTGCAACCCGCCTTCGAAATTGTAGCCGAAGGCGGCGTTGGACTTGTCGGTCGGCAGCCAGCGGTAGTCGGTCTCGACAATGAACCGCTCCCCGGTCTTGTAGCGATCGACGCCCGGCCCGACCTTGACCACGCGGATGACCGCTTCGTGGCCGGGGACGGTCGGCGCATCTCCCGGCACGTAGTTCGGCATCTCAGCCAGCGCCTGCGCGTCGAGACCGGTCAGGACGTCTGACTTGCGGCTGTGCTGGGAGAACTGCTTGAGCAGTTTGAGGTCGGAAAAGCACAGGCCGACCGCCTCGACTCGCGCCAGCACCTGATGCGGTCCCGGGTCGGCGACCGGTTTGGCGGCATTGAGTTCGAGCTTGTCGGGTCCGACCAGCTGGACGGCGCGTTCCGTGTGCGGAATGTCGTTCATGGCGGACCTCTCATTCCAGGCTTGCAAGCAATTGCTTCGGCGAGGTTGACGCGTCGATCACGCTCAATCTCTTTTCGCCGCCGGGCCGCAGGGCGCGCCCGGCCGCGGCAAAGAATTCGTTCTTCGTCGCGATCGACGAGAAGCTCGCCTTGGCCCACGGACTGAGATAGCCGAGTCCGAGTTCGCGTTGCAGAACCGTGTGCGCACAGACGATGTGGGCGCTGCGCAGAAACATCGGCGCCAGCGGCTTCAGTTCGGCGGACGAAAACGAATCGACGAACTTCTGCCCCGGCGCGTTCATCTCGGTGCCGGCGATGACCGGGAAGCCGCGCCGCTCGGCGAGCGCGACGACTTCGTAGAGGTTCTTGAGTTTGCTCTCAGGCTTGCCCGGCGTGTAGTTGCGGTCCGGAATGACGTTCAGCGCCGCCGCTCCGGAGGCGATAGCGATGTCGACGAACTCATCCATCCGCCGCTCGCCTTCGCTTGCGCCGTCGAGCCAGGCGACGGTTGGGATCGCGCCCGCTTCGGCGACGAAGCGATTCATCTTCGCCATCTCGGGAAACGATCCCCTGTCCGGCGCGACATAGCCGACGCCGCCCTGCTTCATCGTCTTGGCGCGGATCAGCCCCTGCAGCTTCGCGCTCTCGCTCGGCGCTCCGCCCAGACGCTCCGTCCAGAAGGCGGCACGGCGTGCTGCGTCCGGAAAAACGTCGGCCGCCTTGCGCTCATAGGCTTCGCACAGGTGGCGTTCGGTCGCGTTGCCGCTCGGCGTCAGCGGCGCGACGTCTGTGTCGAAATCGAGCTTCACTGGATCGAGATAGGCGTTGACGCGTTCGATGATCCCGCGTGTCCGTTTCTTCGCAGCGGCGCGCATCTCAGCGAGAAAGGGATGCGACGCGGCGCGCGGAAATCCGACGCCCATGTTGTAGGCGACGCCCGGTTCGCCGGGAGAATTGATCTCGAGCGTCGCGAATTCCGGTACGAATACGCGGGACTCCAGGCCGGCGCAGCATTTCAGTCCGATCAGTCGCCCCGCATCGAAGAATTCGTCGACGCCGTCGAGGACGTCGAAATCGACAATGCCGGCGACCGCCAGTCCCGCCTTGCGCGCCAGCCAGGCGAACTTCGACGGCGAATAGCCGTAGGCGTTGTAGGAAAAGAAGGTATGAGCGTGGAGATTGACGTCGGCACCCGACGCAGCCAGCACGTCCTCGCCGCGCTCGGCGGCGCGCCAAAGCTGTGTCAGCGCCTCGGACCGCCGGCCGCGGTCGAAGTCGTCGAGCTGGCGCTCCAATCGTTCGTTCGCGATCATCGCCGTCCCAAACGCGACCAAGCGCGTCCTCCCCAAACTGTGACCGCCGGAACGCCGGAGGTCCGAATTCTTGCGCAAGCCGCCATCATGGCGCCCGCGCTTCTCCTCGCCTAGCGCCTTCGCGGCGGAGCATGGATGCTTTCGCCCCTGAGCGCGTGGGCGGCCTCCATCCACGCCTCCGAAAAGGTCGGATGCGCGTGGATCGTTTCGCCGAGCTCGCGCGCGGTGAACTCGGCGCGGATCGCCGTCGTCGCGGTCGCGATCAACTCCGTGGCGCGCGGACCCACCGCCGCTGCGCCGAGCAGCCGCTCGGAATTGGCGTCGGCGATCCATTTGACGAAGCCGGTCGTCTCGCCGGCGGCGAGGCTCTTGCCGAGGCCGGAGAAGCGGAACTTGCCGGTCTTGACCGGGCGCTCCGCCGCGCGCGCTTCCGATTCGCTCAAGCCGACGGTTGCGACTTCGGGCGCGGTGAAGATCACGTTGGGGACGAGCGTCTCGTGGCGGCGCGGCTTGCCCCCGACCGCGTTCTCCGCCGCGAGGATTCCCTGCGAAGTGGCGAAATGGGCGAGCTGGGTCTTGCCGGTGACGTCGCCGATGGCGAAGATCGTCGCCGCCTTGGTCCGGCAATAGGCGTCGGCGTCGATGAAGCCGCGCGCGTCGACTTCGAGCCCGGCGGCGGCGAGGTTCAGGCCCTCGGTCACCGGCCTGCGGCCGACGGCGTTGAGCAGCAGGTCCGCTCGCAACGTTTCATCGCCGCGACGGCCGCTCACGCCGTTCGCGTCGGCGGCGATGTCGGCGAGCGGCGCGCCGGTCAGCACGCGGACGCCAAGCGCCTTCTCCATATGCGCGCGGACCTCGCTCCTGAGGTCGGCGTCAAGCAGCATCAGGATGTCGGCGAGCAACTCCACAATGACGACCTTGACCCCGAGCATGGCCGCCATCGAGGCGATCTCGCAGCCGATGAAGCCGCCGCCGAGCACGATCATGCTCTTCGGCAACCGATCGAGGGCGAGGAAGGCGCGGCTCTCGACGATGCGGTCATGCTTGGGAATGAAGCCAGGCGTCGCCGAGGTCGAGCCGGTGGCGATGATCGTCTTCTTCGCGCCGATCGTGAGATCGCCGTCTACGACGATCGTCTCGCGATCCTTGAACGCCGCAGACCCGGAAAACTGCTTGACGCCGTTGGCGGTGAGAAGCTGCTTCACCCCGCCGCGCAGCTGATCGACGACCTTGTCCTTGCGACGGACCATCGCCGCGTAGTCGAAGGTCGCGCCGCTGACGTTGACGCCAAAGGCCGTGGCGTCGCAGACACGGGCGAAGGTCTCGGCCGAGGCGATAAGCGTCTTGGTCGGGATGCAGCCGAAGTTCAGGCACGTCCCGCCGAAGCGTTCCCGCTCGACGATGGCGACCGACGCGCCGAGCTGCGCGGCGCGGATGGCGGCGGGATAGCCGCCGGGTCCCGCGCCGATGACTACGACGTCAAAGCGCTCCATAGTCCGTTGTCCTCGAGCTTGGTCTTGATGCTGTTGATGAAGCGGGCCGCCGTCGCACCGTCGATCAGGCGATGGTCGGACGACAGCGTCATCTTCATGATCGGCCGCACGACGATTTGTTCGCCGCGCACGACCGGTTTCCTGATCGTGCTGGACACCGCCAGGATCGCCGATTCGCCCGGGTTGATGATCGCGGTGAAGGCCTCGACGTCGAGCATGCCCATGTTGGAGATCGAGAAGGTCGAGCCGCTCATCTCGTCGGGCGCGAGGCGGCCCGCACGCGCCTTGTCGACGAGTTCCTTCGAGCGCGCGCTCAGCTCGGCCATCGTCATCTCGTCCGCGCCGCGCACGACCGGGACGACCAGGCCCTGGTCGAGGTTGACCGCAATGCCCAGATGCACGCGGCTATGCCAGCGGACGCTTTTGCCGTCGGTCGCGCTGTTCAGCGCGGGAAATTCCTTCAGGGCGAGGACCGACGCCTGGGCGATGAAGTCGGTGACCGAATAGCGCGCCCCGGCGGCATTGAGCCGCGCGCGATGGGCGAGCGTTTCCGTCATGTCGACTTCGACGGTGACGTAGAAGTGCGGCGCGGTGACGACGCTCTGAGCCAGGCGCTGGGCGATGACCTGCCGCATCTTGCTCATCGCCGTCGGTTTTTCCGCAACGGCGCGCTCGACGTCGGCGACTGCGATGCGCTTGCCGGCATTGTCGGCGCCGAGCGCGATGAGATCGAGGCCCTCCTTGGCCGCCATCGCCTTGGCGGCGGGACTGACGCGCAGGCTCGCGTAATCGTTCGCCTCGAGATAGGCCTTTACGTCCTTTTCGACGATGCGGCCGTCGGGGCCGCTACCGACGATCGCGTGCGCGTCGATCACGCATTCCCTGGCGAGCGCCGCCGCGCGCGGGCTGATGCGGAAACGGACCGGCGCGGCGGGAGGCGGCGGCGGCGGCGCGAGAGCGGGGGCGAGCGCAATCGGCGCGGCGGCCCGCGCAACCGGCGCGGCGGTGTTGGCGCCGGGCGGCGCGCCCTCCGGCGCGGGGCGCTGCGGCGCCGGCTTCGCCGGAACGGCCTCGCCCTTCTCGCCGAGATAGGCGACGACGCTTTGCACCGGAACGCTGACGCCGACGCCGACGACGATCTTGAGCAACGTGCCGGCGCTGAAGCTCTCGACCTCCATCACCGACTTGTCGGTCTCGACCAGGAACAGCACGTCGCCCTTGGCGACCGAGTCGCCTTCCTTCTTCAGCCACTCGACGATGGCGCTGTCTTCGGTCATCTGACCGAATTTGGGCATGACGATCGGCGTGACCATGGCGCGCCCTACAGGATGGAGCTGGCGGCGGCGATCAGATCATCGACGCTGGGCAGGAACGCCTGTTCCAGGACGTGCGACTGCGGCGCGATGCCGTTCTTGGCGCCGACGCGCAGTACTGGCGCGTCGAGATAGTCGAACGCCATCTGCTGCACTGTAGAAGCGATCTCGCCGGTGAAGCTGCCGATGTGCACCGCCGCGCTGGCGACGACGCAACGCCCGGTTTTCTGCACCGAGCGGATCACCGTCTCGATGTCCAGCGGCACCAGGCTGCGCAGATCGATCACCTCCGCAGAGACGTTGCGCTCCGCGGCGAGCCGCTCGGCCGCCTTCAGGCAGTCGTGCACCACCGGCCCCCAACTGACAAAGGTGATGTCCGAACCCTCGCGCTTCACGTCGGCGACGCCGAGGGAAACCAAATGTTCGCCTTCGGCGACTGGCCCCTTCATGCCGTAGAGCAGCTGCGATTCGATGAAGAGGACCGGATTGTTGTCGCGAATGGCCGACTTCAGCAAGCCTTTCGCGTCGGCCGGCGTCGACGGATAGATCACGTACAGGCCGGGGATATGGCAGAAGACCGATTCGAGCGTCTGCGAATGCTGGCCGCCGTAACCCTTGCCGCCGCCGGCGGACGCACGGATGACCAGCGGCACTTCGGTCTGCGCGCCGCTCATGTAATGCCACTTGGCGGCCTGGTTGCTGATCTGATCCGACGACATCAGCGCGAAGTCGAAATACATCAGTTCGACCACCGGCCTGAGACCCCGCATTGAGGCCCCGACCGCCGTGCCGCAAATGCAGGCCTCGCTGATCGGCGTATTGAAGACGCGATGGCGGCCGAAGGTCTCAAGCAAGCCTTTCGTCACCTTGAACGCGCCGCCGTAGTCGGCGACGTCTTCGCCGTAGAACACAACGCGATTGTCGCGCGTCATTTCCTCGGCCAGCGCCTCGCGGAGCGCGTCCTTGTAAGTGATTTCGCCGTTGACTCGCTTCGATTCGGCCGTCGGCGCGTAGGTCTCGACCTTTGCGAATTCGGGCGGAACCGTCTCGCTCTTGGTGTCCGTGTACATGAACGTAAGAACGTCCTTGACGTCGGGATCGGCGGCGTCGGCGGCGCGTTTGGCGGCGCGCGCGTTGCGCTCGGCGACGCGCTGCGTCACCGCTTCGATTCCCGCGGCGTCGAGCACGCCGGCGGCGATCAATTCCTTCTTGTAGGCCTCGATCGGGTCGATCGCCTTCCAGGCCGCCTCTTCTTCCTTGGTGCGATATTCGTTGCGCGGATCGCTCAACGAGTGGCCCCAGTAGCGATAGCAGTCGGCCTCCACCAGCACCGGCCCCTTGCCTTCGCGGCAGAGCTTCGCGGCTCGCAACACCGCGTCGCGCACGGCCAGGACATTCATGCCGTTGACGACCTCGGCGTGCATGGCGTTCTCGGCGAAGCCGGCCGCGCGCTGCGCCAGGCGGCGCACGCCCGACACTTCGTCGTCGGCGCGGCCAGTCATGCCATAGTGGTTGTTGCACACCAGAAAGACGATCGGCAGGCCGAAGGCGCGCCCATCGGCGTAATGGTTGGTGAACTGGGCCTGGGCGGCGAAGTTCAGCGACTCAAGCACGACGCCGTTGGCGTAGGCGCCGTCGCCGGCGAAGCAACAGACGACGCCGTTGTCGGCGAAATAGCGGCTGGCCAGGGCCGCGCCGGTCGCGATCGGCACGCCGCCGCCGACGATGGCGTTGGCGCCGAGATGGCCGACGGAAAAGTCGGCGATGTGCATCGAGCCGCCGCGGCCGCGACAATAGCCTTCGTCCTTGCCGAACAGCTCGCCGATCGTGCGGTAGACGTGCTGCTCGAGCGCCGCCTCGAGCAGTTCCTCGCGGCTGTTCGCCCTGCAGTGAGGCACGCGCGCCCGAAGCGCCGCTTCGTCCATCGCGCGCAAGGCGACCGTGCCCTTGGCCAGGCTCTCGCCATGGCCGCGATGGGTGCTGGTGATGTTGTCGGCGATGCGCAGCGCCGCGCAGGCGCCGGCCGCCGTACCTTCCTGGCCGACCGAGACGTGGGTCGGGCCGCGATAATTGTAATCGCGAATGGGATCGTAAGCGCCGGAACGCAGCTTGACGATCATCTCCTCGAATTCGCGGATGACGAGCATGTCTTCGAGAATCGCAATCGCTTCCGCGGCAGCCAGCGCATGGGATGCGAGTTCCGAACGGAGACTGCCCTGATAGCTATATGCGGGGATCTTGCCGCAATCGATCACGAACGGATCGAACCGCGGCCGCATATCGCTCAAATACGTGCCAGGTTCGGTCGTCATCTTGTCGTTCTTTCTTCGTTGCAGGCCCGCGCGTTGCGCACGAGGGATCCTCCCGGTCCATGTGACAGCCGATAGCGCGGAAACATGCCAGACCTGTTGCTGTACATCAATTCCCTATTGTGGCGTTTTGTTCACTTTTCGAGCGGACCTGACGCGCGGGTCCGCGACGGCGGCATGGCGCGGGTCAGCCGCGGCGATCGCCGCGCCGCCGGGAAAAACGCGCCGATGGAGTCGGTTAGGCGCATCCCTTATGCTCCGGCCGCCAACCAAAGGGGGAGGAACGATGACTGAGACGCTCATGCCGAAGGTTCGCCTCGGGCGCACGGACCTGATGGTGTCGCCGATCTGCTTCGGCACGTCAGGGCTCGGCGACATGCCGGCCACCTTTGGCTACAGCGTCTCGGTCGAGCGCGCCGCGGCGACGGTGAACGCCATCCTCGACGGGCCGACCAACTTCATCGACTCGGCGCGCATCTACGGCGAGGGCCGCAGCGAGGAACGTCTTGGCGCGGTGCTGCGCGAGCGCGGCGGCCTGCCCGCCGGTTTCGTGCTTTCCACCAAGATCGACCGCGACCCGGCGACCGGCGTCTTCGACGCCGCGCAGGCGCGCCGCTCGCTCGAGACGAGTCTCAAGATCCTCGGGCGCGAACGTTTCGATCTTCTCTACCTGCACGACTTCGAGCATGCGCGGTCGCCCGCCGAGGCGACCAGCCGCGGCGGCGCGCTCGGCGAACTCTTCCGCATCAAGGAGCAAGGCCTCGCCAAAGCCGTCGGCCTCGCCGCCGGCAAGGTCGATCTGATGACGCCGCTGCTCAGCGAATGGGACTTCGACGCGGTGATGACTCACAATCGCTTCACGCTCGTCAACCGCAACGCCGAGCCGTTGCTCGATCTGGCGAAGGCGAAGGGAATCGCGGTGATGAACGCCGCGCCCTACGCGAGCGGCGTGCTCGCCAAGGGCTCGGTCGCCTATCCGCATTACGCCTATCAGGAAGCCGATGACGCCGCGCTCGCGCCGATCCGTCGCATCGAGGCGATCGCTGCGCGCCACAAGGTTCCCCTTGGCGCCGCCGCGCTGCAGTTCTCGCTGCGCGACAAGCGCGTCACGTCGACGGTGTGCGGCGTCACCAAGCCGGAGCGGGTGAAAGAAACTCTGGATTGGGCCCGCTTCCCGATCCCAGACGCGTTCTGGCAGGAGATCGCGACGCTCCCGTTCGCCCCCGACGATCCCGAGGCGGCGCGCGTCCATCACAAGGCCTAGAGCGAACATAGGCGCGCTCCGCGAAGCCAGAGGTCGACAAAAAAAGCCGGGCGCGTCGCACGCTCGCACGCGCGCGCCTCGGCGAGGAAAACCGGGGAAGAGCGCGAGCCCTCCCCCGATCCAGGGAAGATTCTCAGTTGTACAGAACCGCGGCGATCTTAGGATCGTCGATGTTGGTCTTGTCGTACCAGTAGAAGCCGGTGTCGACGTCCTTGGGCAGCTTCTCGCCCTTGAGCGCCTTCACCGCCGAATCGACGACGCAGGCGCCGATGCCGACCGGGTTCTGGGTGATCGCGCCGAGCATCAAGCCGGAGCGGATCGCGTCCATCTGCTCCTTGCCGGAGTCGTAGCCGATCAGCACCACCTTCTTGCCCGATTCCTTGACGCCGATCGCCGCACCCTCGGCCGAGCCTTCGTTGGCGCCGAAGATGCCCTTCAGATTCGGGTTCGCCTGAAGGTCCGCCTTGGCGATTTCCGCCGACTTCAAGTGGTCGCCGGCGCCGTACTGGACGCTGACGATCTTGATGTTCGGGTGCTTGGCTTTCATCTCGTTGAGGAAACCGTCGCGGCGGTCAATGCCGGTGCGGCTGGTCTGGTCGTGCACGATGACGGCGACTTCGCCGGCGTCGCCGATCGCGTCCGCCATCTTGTCGGCGGCCAACGCGGCGGACGCCACGCTGTCGGTGTGGCAGGTGGTCAGCGGGATGTCGCTGTCGACGCCAGAGTCGAAAGCGATGACCGGGATCTTCTCGGACTGCGCCTTCTTCAGCAGCGGGGTGGCGGCCTTGGAGTCGAGCGCGGCGAAACCGAGCGCCTGCGGATGCTTGGCGAGGGCGGCCGACAGCATGTCGATCTGCTTGTCGACCATCGCCTCGGTTTCCGGACCCTCGAAAGTGATTCTGACATTGTCAGTTTTCGCCGCCTGTTCGGCGCCGGCTTTCACCGCCTGCCAGAACTGGTGTTGGAAGCCCTTGGAGATGAGCGGGATGTAGACGTCGTCCGCGCTGGCGCTGGCCGTAAAGCCGATCGCCACCATGGCGCCGAGCGCCACGCCAATGTGCCATTTCTTCAACATAGTGATTCCTCCACGTCAGTTGTCGTTCCCATTGCGGTTGCCGCCGCTTGTTCCGCCGGCGGCTGCGGTTTCTCTTGCTGCTGGCTCTCCTTTCCAGCCCAATGCCTCACCGTCTCAGGCGCGCTTGCGGCGCAGGATGTCGGCGTAGACAGCGAGAATAATGATGACGCCGGTCACGACGATCTGCCATTCCTGAGAGACCGACATGATGCGCAGGCCGTTGAGCAGCACGTTCATGATGAAGGCGCCAATGATCGTGCCGAGGATGGTTCCCGATCCACCGGCGAGCGAGGTGCCGCCGATGACCACGGCCGCAATCGCTTCGAGCTCGTAGCCCTGCCCGAGCGCGGGCTGGGCCGAATTGAGGCGCGAGGCGATGATCAGGCCGGCGACGCCGGTGATCGCGCCGGCCAGGCAATAGACCGCGATTTTCCACGCGTCGACGTTGACCCCGGAAAGCCGCGCCGCCTCCTCGTTGCTGCCGAGCGCGAAGGTGTAGCGCCCGAGCGCGGTGCGGTTGAGGATGACCGATGCGACGATCGCGAGGCCGAATAGAATGAGAACGCCGTTGGGAATCGGCACGCTCGGCACGAAGTAGCCAATCAGCGAGGCCTGAGAAATCATGTCGAAATTCGGCGTATCGTTGAAGTAGATTGGCCTGGCCTCCGTCACGACCAGAGATAGGCCCTTGACGGCCCACATCATGCCGAGCGTGGCGATGAACGGCGGGATCTTCAGCTTCGCGATCAGGAAGCCCGAAACGGCGCCGCAGAACGCGCCCGTCGCGATCGAGGCGAGGACGCCGAGCCACAGCGGCATCCCCCAGTTGGTCAGAACCACGCCCGTCATCACGGCGCAGAAGGTCATCAGCGTGCCGACAGAAAGGTCGATGCCCGCGGTGATGATGACGAAGGTCGCCGAGATCCCCAGCACGCCGTCGACCGCCGTCGCCTGCATGATGGCGAGGACGTTGTCCATCTGAGCGAAGTAGGGCGATGCGAAGCTGAAGAACGCCATCATCACGATTAGGCTGAGAAAGGCGAGCAGCTTCTGCTGCGCCTGCGCCCCGAAGAAGCGGTTGAGTCCGGACCCTCTCGCGGGCGCGCTGGCTTCCGCGACGGCATGCTCGGTGGGGGTGGCAGTGTTCGGTTCCATGGTTCAGGCCGCCATTGTTTCGCGTTGCGTCGCCAACTGCATGATTCGCTCCTGGGTCGCCTCTTCCGGCATGAGTTCGCCAGTGATGCGCCCCTCGCACATGACGACGATCCGATCGCTCATGCGAAGAATCTCGGGCAACTCAGAGGAGATCATGACGATCGCCTTGCCCTGAGCGGCGAGCTCCCGCAACAGCTTGTAAATCTCGGCTTTCGCGCCGACGTCGATGCCCCGCGTCGGCTCGTCGAAAAAGAGGACCTCGCAGTCGCGCGCGAGCCACTTGGCGACCACGACCTTCTGCTGATTTCCGCCCGATAGCAGTCGCACTTCCTGGGTCAGAGACGGGGTGCGGATGCCGAGCAGCTTCACGAACTTCCCCGCCTCGGCGAAAATCGCGCGCTCGCGCAGAAAGACGTGAAACGACAAGAATCGCGCCAGATTTGCCATCACCACGTTGGCGGCGACGTCCATGCCAACTGCGAGGCCGAAGCGCTTGCGGTCTTCCGAAAGATAGCCGACGCCGACCGCGACGGCGTCGCTGGGCGAGCGGACGGAAACCTTCTTGCCGGCCACCCATATCTCGCCGGATTGAGCGCGATCGGCGCCGAACACGGCGCGCGCCACTTCCGTCCGTCCGGCCCCCATAAGACCGGCGAACCCGAGGATTTCGCCGCGCTTGAGCGAGAAGCTGACGTTTTTCACCAGCGTTCCACAGCTGAGGCCTTTCACCTCGAGAGCGATTTCTTCGCGCGGCTTGCGCGTCGTGTCGCGCGCAACGTCTTTCAGCGTGCGGCCGACCATCATTGAGATGATCGTGTCGATGCTTGTCGTCTTGGTCGGAACGGTGCCGACATATTCGCCGTCGCGCAGCACCGTCACGCGATCGGAAATCAGCTTCAGCTCGTCGATCTTGTGCGAGATGTAAATGACTCCGACGCCGCGGCTTGTCAGCTCGCGGATCATCTTGAACAGCTCTTCAATCTCGGCGTTGTTCAGCGCCGCCGTCGGCTCGTCCATGATCAGGACGCGGGTGTTGTGAGAGAGCGCTTTGGCGATCTCCACCATCTGCTGCTTGGCGACGGTCAGTCCGCCGACGTCTGCGCGCGGATTAAGGCGCAGGCCCATGTGGTCGAGCAGCGCCGCCGTGTCGCGGTTGAGCTTTTCCTCGTCGAGCAGCAGGCCAAAGGCCCACTTCGGCTCGCGGCCGATGAAGATGTTCTGGGCGACGGTGAGATGGTTCATCAGCTGCAGTTCCTGATGAATGATCCCGACCCCCGCCGCCTGCGCTTCGCGCGGATTGGCGAAGGCGACTTCACGGCCTTCCAGCAGAATCTTGCCGCTGTCCTTGGTGTAGACGCCGGCGAGGATCTTCATCAGCGTCGACTTGCCGGCGCCGTTCTCGCCCATCAATGCATGGACTTCGCCGGGCGCCAGCTCGAAACGCACGTCGCTCAGCGCTCGCACGCCGGGAAACGTCTTGCTGACGCCCGCGACTTCAATCAGAGCCGCCATTCGTCTCCCCCTAACGGCCCCTGGACCTCAGTCGTCCAGCCTGCCTTCAATCTGCATTTCCAAGGCGCACTGGATCATGTTGTCGCGCCGCGCCGATCAGCCGTAGAGCGGTCCATAGGTCTGACAGGCGCGATAGTCTTGTCCCTCGGCGTCCATGCCGAACGCCGCCCAGGCGCTCGGACGATAGACCGCCGCTTCGTCGACGTTGTGCATGCTCACCGGGATGCGCAGCAGCGAGGCGAGCGCGATGAAGTCCGCGCCGACATGACCGTGCGCCAGCGCGCCGTGGTTGGCGCCCCAGGCCGCCATCACCGAATAGGCGTCGCGGAACGGTCCCTTGCCGGTCAGCCGCGGGGCGAACCAGGTGGTCGGCCAGCTCGAGTCGGTGCGCGCCTCCAGCGTCTTGTGCGCCGCCTCCGGCAGCTCGACGCTCCAACCCTCGGCGAGCTGCAGCACCGGGCCCAGCCCCTTGACCAGGTTCAGACGGGCCATGGTGAACGGCACGCCGCCGGGAGTGAGGAAGTGGCTCGAGAACCCGCCGCCGCGGAAATATTCCTCCACGCCCGGGCACCAATCGGTCGCCGCCAGCGACGCCGCCGCGTCCGCGTCGGTCAGCCCCCAGTGCGGCTTCATCGTCGGCTTGCCCGCGGCGTCCTTTGTCGCGCAAGCGCCGTCGAGCGCCGCCGCGCCGGAGTTGATCAGGTGCAGCAGCCCAGAGGCGGCGTGGCCTTCGAGCTGATGGCCGGTGACGCGCTTGACCGCGTCCGCGGACCAATAGGTGCGCACGTCGGCGAAGATCTGCGCCTTGTTGGTCAGCAGATGGCCGAACAGCATCGTCACGCCGTTCAGGCTGTCATTCTCGGTGGCGAGGATGATCGGCTCGCGCAGGCCGTTCCAGTCGAACGAGCTGTTGAGCAGCGCCTCGGCGACGTCGGCGTTGGGGTACTGGTCGGTCCACTGCCGCTGCCCCTGGAAGCCGCCGACGATGGCGTTGAAGCCGAGCGCCTCCTCGGCCCAGCCGGCGTCGACCAGCTTCGGATTGCCGTGCATCATGTCGCGAATCGCCATCGTCATGATCAGGCTCTCGCGCAGAATGCGCCGCTTGTCGTCGGCCGAACGCGGCTTGGCGTTGCGGTCGACGCCGTAGCGGAAGTGCTTGTCGGCCCACGCCAGCGAGCGGTCCAGTTCGGCCTTGTCGTAGATGCCGTTGTCCAGCCGCCGGCGCACTTCCGTCATGTCGACGGTCTGCACGCGCATGCCGAGCCAGGACTCGAAGAAGTCGTGGTTGACGATCGATCCGGCGATGCCCATCGAGACGTTGCCGACCGAGAGATAGCTCTTGCCACGGATGTGAGCGACCGCCAGCGCAGCGCGCCCGAAGCGCAGCAGCTTCTCCTCGACGTCGGCGGGGATGGCGGAGGCGCCGGCGTCCTGCACGTCGCGACCATAGATCGAGAAGGCGGGCAGACCCTTCTGGTTGTGCGCCGCCAACGCCGCCGCGAGATAGACTGCGCCGGGCCGCTCGGTGCCATTGAAGCCCCAGATCGCCTTCGGCCGCAGCGGGTCCATGTCGATGGTCTCGCTGCCGTAGCACCAGCACGGCGTCACCGACACCGTCGCGCCGACGTTCGCGCCGGCGAACTTGGCTTCGCAGGCGGCGGCTTCCGCCATGCCGGCGATCGTGGTGTCGGCGATCACGCACTCCACCGCTTCGCCGCCCGGATGGCGCAGCTTGGCCGACAGCAGCGCCGCCGTGCGGCGCGCCATCGCCATCGTTTGCTCTTCCAACGATTCGCGCACGCCACGGCGCCGGCCATCAATGATCGGCCGCACGCCGATCCTCGGCAAGGAACTGGTCATGTGTTGGATCTTCCTCTTTACCTGAGCCGATTCCATCCCGTTCGCGGCGCCCTTCGGTCCGGCCTTGTCGCGCCGGACGCCGTGCGCCCGATTATCGCTTTACGCGCCGCCCATAGAGCGCTACTTCGAGTTAGCACTCTACTCTGCACGATCGGAGGCGCGCAAGGGGGGGGATGTTTCGCCCGGACGATTCGTCGCAGGTGGCGTGGCCGCGACTTGCCGCCACCGCGAAATCGGCGTGTAGAATTAGAGGATCGACGACATTGGTTTTTCGAACGCCGCATTGCAGGGACCAAAGGTGCCGAAGACTGTAGCAGAAATCGCTCGCGAGACGGGTTTCTCGGTGACGACCGTCCGGTTGATCGCCAGCGGCCAGGCCGGCAAGTACCGAATCAGCGAGGCGACGGCGAAGATCGTCGAGGAGCAAATCCGGCGCTACGGCTTCGTAGTCAATCACGCCGCCCGCAGCCTCAAGCTCAGGCGCACGGATACGATCGGGCTGGTCGTGCCGGAGCTGAGCAATGCGTTCTTTGCGCGCCTGATGTCTGGCCTCGAGGAGCTTTGTCGCGGCAGCGGCTTGGTTCTATTGACCTCGTCGACCAACGAGAATCCGGAACTCGAAGACCGGGCCGTCCGTAGCCTGTGGGCGCGCGGCGTCGACGGGCTGATCATCGCTCCTTGCCGCACGCCCGACTATGGCAGGCTGTTCGCGAAGACCACCAAAATGCCGATTGTCGTCGTCGATCGCGCTTATCCGGATTCCCGTTATCCCGCGGTCGTCAGCGACAACGTCGAGGCCGGCCTCGCGCTGACCCGGGCCGTGCTGGCGACGGGCGCGCCGTTGACCGCATTCCTGTGCGGCCAAACGGAATTGCCCACCATCTCGGGTCGTATTCGCGGATTCGCCACCGCCTGCCGAGAAGCGGGCATATCGAACTGGGAAGAGCTGATCTTGCGCTCGGCGGAAAACAGCGTCGGCGCCGGGCGGTCTTTGATGGAGCAATTGCTGGAACGCGGACGCCGCCCGGCGTCGTTCATGTGCTCGTCCCTGATGGTGCTGGAAGGCGCGACGCAGCGTCTGAAAGAGCGAATCGGGCACATTCCGCCCGAGACGATTATGGGCACGTTTGACGATCAGGAATCCCTGGACTTCCTGCCCAACCGGGTCTTTTCGGCGCGGCAGAACGAAGGGGAATTGGCGTCGCAAGCATTCGCGCGACTCAAGGAACTGCATTCCGAGAAGATGCTCCAGCCCGAGCAGACCATAGTGCCGTTCCAGTTGATCCGGCGCGGCGGCGTCTGCGGCGCGCTTCGCGCCGACGCTGGTCTGCTCCAGTCAGGTGGTTCAGGTCGATCTTAGGGTCCGGGCTCATAACCAGTAGCTGATGACAGCGGCGATGCGGACCGCAGCGCGGAAGGTCACGGCGTTGCGCTCATAGCGGGTCGCGACGCGGCGGAACTCCTTCATCCGGCAGACCATGGGCTCGATGGCGTTGCGGTTGCGATAGACCAACGGCGAGAGGCCGTTTTTCCATTTGCGATCGGCTTTGGCGCGTCAATTGCGTCGTGGGGACGCCGCTTCATTCGGCCGCGGAGCGAAGCCGATTCACGCCGCAGCCTCAGTGACTCCCATTGATGGGAACGCGCTGCCCGGACGCGTCGAAGACGTGGATGTCCTGGAGCGGCGCGCGGAAGGCGACATTCTCCGACACGGCCGGCGTTTCCCTGCCGCGCACCTCGACGACCAGCATCTTGTCGTCCACCCTCCGGACATGGGCGAAGGAGGACTCGCCCAGTCGTTCGACCAGCTCAACCACGCCGCTGGTCGCGAACGGCCCCTGCCCGGCGATTCGCAGATGTTCGGGCCGCACCCCGATCGTGACTTTGGCGCCGCGATCGAGCGGGCCGGCCGGCAGCGCCAGCGGCTCGAACCCGACGCCAAACACCCGCGCAGTCCCGCCGTCCACGGCTTCCACAGAACCGGAAAAGAAGTTCATCGCCGGCGAGCCGATGAAACCGGCGACGAACAGGTTGGCCGGCGCATAGTAGAGATCGAGCGCCTTGCCGATCTGCTCGATGCGGCCTTCGCTCATCACCACGATTCGGTCGGCAAGCGTCATCGCCTCGGTCTGATCATGCGTCACGTAGACCATGGTGGCGCCGAGGAGGCGATGCAGGCGCGCGATTTCGACGCGCGTCGAAACGCGTAGCGCCGCGTCGAGATTCGACAGCGGTTCGTCGAACAAGAATACGTCAGGCTCCCGCACGATCGCGCGGCCGATCGCCACGCGCTGGCGTTGCCCGCCGGAGAGATCGCGCGGGTAGCGACCGAGAAGCGGCTCGAGCCTCAGCATGCGCGCCGCCTCGTCGACGCGCCGCTGGCGCTCGGCCGGCGCCACCCCGGTGAACTTGAGGCCGAAGGTCATGTTCTTGCGCACGTCCATGTGCGGATAAAGCGCATAGGACTGGAACACCATCGCGATTCTGCGTTCGGCCGGCGCCAGTCCGTTGACCAGCCGATCGCCGATGTAAATGTCCCCCGTCGTCACGCCGTCGAGTCCGGCGATCATGCGCAGCAACGTCGACTTGCCGCAGCCCGAAGGGCCGACGAGAACGATGAACTCGCCGTTCTCGACGCTGAGGTTGATGTCGGTCAGCACGTTCGAGGAGCCGTAGCTCTTGCCCAGATGTTCGACGCGGAGGTTGGACATCGCGTAAAGCGCCCTACTTGACGGCGCCGGAGGTCAATCCGGCGATGAGCTGACGGGAGAAGACCACGTAGATGACGACGACGGGCAGAATGGCCATCGACAGCGCCGCCAGCACGGAGTTCCAGTCGGTGATGTACTGGCCGAGGAATTGTTGCACCCCGAGCGTGATCGTGTGCGTCGAGTCGCTCGACGTCAGGATCAGCGGGAACCACAGATCGTTCCAGATCGGCACGATGGTGAACACCGCGACAGTGGCGATCGCCGGCCGCAGCAGCGGCGCAATCACTTCGAAGAAGATCCGCGTCTCCGGCACGCCGTCGCAGCGCGCGGCGTCTCGAAGATCCATGGGGATCTGCTGAATGAACTCGCTGAGGATGAAGATCGCCATTGGCAGGCCCTGCGCGATATAGACGAGGATCAGCGCCGTCAGCGTGTCGTTGAGACCGGCCGTCCGCATCATGTTGAGGATTGCCACCGATCCGAGACGGATCGGAACCATGATGCCGATCGAAAGGAACAGCGCCACCGCGGTGGAGCCGCGGAAGCGGTATTCGCTCAACGCCCAGGCCGCCATCGCGCCGAACAGCAGCACCAGCCCCATGCTGACGAGGGTCACGATCAGCGAGTTCTCGAAATAGACGACGATGTGGGACGCCCGGAACACTTTCGCGTAGCCGATCAGCGAGAACGTCGAACTGTCGGGCGGCGACAAGGGCGAACCGAAGATGGCGTTGCGCGACTTGAACGAGTTCATCACGACGAGGAGGATCGGACCGAGCGCGAGCGCGCTGTAGGCGATGAGAACGGCGTGGACCGCAAGAGCGCGCGCGCGTTGTTCGAGAAACACGGTCGGAAATCCTCAGAATGTGTAGCGACGCATGCGGCGTTGGACCACGAACAGATAGACGCAGACGCCGATCAGAATGATGAAAAACATCACGGTGGCGACGGCGGCGCCCATGGTCGGATTTCCGAGCTGAAGCTGGTTGCCGAAGAAGGTGCGGTAGAAGAACGTGCCGAGGATGTCGCTGGCGAAGTTTGGACCGGCGAGCGCGCCCTTGACCGAATAGATGAGATCGAAGGCGTTGAAGTTGCCGACGAACGTCAGCACCGACACCAGGCCGATGGTCGGCAGCACCAGCGGCAGCTTGATGTGGAAGAAGATGCGGAGCTGGCCGAGCCCGTCGACGCGCGCGGCGTCGACGAGTTCATCGGGAATGTTGAGCAACGCGGCATAGATCAGCATCATCGGAATGCCGACGAACTGCCACACTGACATCAGCGCCAACGTGACCAAAGCCGTCGACTCCAGGCCGAGCCAGGGGGCGAACCAAGATCCGAGACCAACCGCCGTCAGCGCGCCCTTGGCGACGCCCCATAGCGGCGAAAGGATCAGGTTCCAGGAGAAACCGACAATGACCACCGACAGCATGGTCGGCAGAAAGAAGACCGTCCGGTAGAAGCTCTTCAGCTTCAGTCCAGGCAGGCTGAGGAGACCGGCCAGCGCGATGCCGATCGGATTCTGCACCGCCATGTGGATGGCGAAGAAGATCATGTTGTTCTTTAGCGCATTCCAGAACGGCGTGGACCACAGAGAGTCGGTCAGCAGGGTCACGAAGTTCGCGAGACCGACGAAGTGGACGCCGCCGCCGCTCTCGCCGGTGAACGTCGACAGCTGCATCGTCGCCAGCAGCGGATAGATTGAAAACGCGGTGTAGATGACGACAGACGGCCCAAGAAACAGGGCGAGAAGGCCAATCAGCTTGGCCTTTGGCATCTGGGCGACGACTTGGGGAACGGGTTCGGCCATGGCCGGGGCTTTGGGCAAGAGGCGAGAGCGACAGCGTAGCGAACCGTCCCTCTCTCCCGCAAGCGGGAGAGAGGGGATCGCGTCAAGCGTCTAGAGATTGCTCGACGGGGCTCGACGCCCCGCCGACGCGCGCGTCACTTAGCGGCCGGCTTGTACCACTTGTCGAGGCCGTCCTGCAGCTGCTTGCCGGCGGCTTCAGGGGTCAGTTTGCCGTTGATGACCTGCGCCGACACGTTCCAAAGCTCATTCTCGAGATTCGGCGTACCACGCGACAGGATCTGGTACGAGTCGCGGATCGTCGACTTGCAGTCCTTGCGCCAGCCGACCATCGTCGCGGCCAGTTCGTCGTCGACCTTCACCGGCGTCGTGTTGAGCGAGAAGAACCCGGGCAGCGCGTTTGAATAGAGTGTCGCGAATTCCGGGGTCGTCAGCCACGCGAGGAACTTCTTGGCGTCGTCCTTGTTCTTGGACGCCGAGTTCAGGCCCATCGCGATGTCGGTGTGGTCGGAGATGTAGCATTCCGTGTCGCCGGCGGGCAGCGGCGGCGGAAACGCGCCCATCTTGAACTTGGCCTGCGCGCGGAACGTCGAGATGTCCCATGAGCCGGCCGGATAGATCGCCGCCTTGCCGAGCGAAAACAGGTTCTGGCTGTCGGGATACGTTTGCGCCTGGAACCCGTCACCCATGTAAGGCGCCCAGGAAGCGAGCTCCTTGAATACGGCGATGTACTGCGGGTCGGTGAACTTGTCCTTGCCGGCGATGAGGTTCAGGCGGCCGGTCTCGCCTTTCCAATAGTCGGGCCCGATGTTCTGGAAGCCCATCGTCGCGGCTTCCCACTGGTCGGCCGTGCCGAGGTCAATCGGCGTGTAGGTCCCGTCCTTCTTCAGCTTGTCGAGGATGTCGTGGAACTCCGCCATCGTCTTCGGCGGCTGCGCCCCGATCTTCTTAAAGGCGTCCTCGTTGTAGATGAAGCCATGGATGACGGAGGCCATCGGAACGCAGAATGTCGTCTTGCCGTCGTCCGTTTGCCAGGCGGCTTTCGCGACGCTCGAGAAACTATCCATTCCCTTGAGGTCGTTCAGGCCGTCCAACTGGTGCTTGTTGAAGAGGTCAAGCGAGGCGTCGAACGGCCGACAGGCGATGATGTCGCCAGCCGTGCCGCCGTCGAGGCGCGCGTTGAGGGCGGCGTTGTATTCCTTCGGCGCAGACGGCGCGAACTCGACCTTGATGTCGGGATAGGTCTTGTTGAAGGCGGGAATGATCTTCGAATTCCAGATGTCGGCGTCGTCGTTGCGCCAGCTTTCGATCTTCAACGATCCCGCTTGCGCGGCGACGAGGCCCGTCACGAGCGCCGCGACCGCGATGGCCGCGCGGGAAACTGTCTTCCGTGTCCAGTTCATCGCTTCTCTCCTCTTTTCCTGGGCGGGCGGCGCGGTTCATCCGCGGCGCTTCGCCCGAGCTCCTTACGCAGAGTATCTAGCGCCTCGGCCAGACGGCCGCGCGAACGTGCAAGACGACTGACGGCGTCGCCGCAGTCGCGGGCGCCCGACGACAGAAGCACCGCCTGCTTCACTTCGCCGCCGGCCGCCGCCAGCGCGGCCTGCGCCGTGTTCTCCGCGACGCCTGAAATCGACATGACGATCCCTAGCGCGCGACGTTGCAGCTTGTCGTTGTCGGCTCGCAGGTTGACCATCAGACCGGCGTGTATGTGTCCGAGCGCGAGACCGACGAGCGTCGACAGCATCCCCAGCGCGCATTTTTGCGCGACGCCCGCGGCAAGTCGCGTCGATCCCTGCAGCGCCTCGTCGCCGGTGTCGAGCAGAAGCCCAATGTCGGCTTCCGTCAACAGCGGCGCGTTCGGCCGATTGGCGATGGCGATGACGAATGCTCCGGCGCGCCGGGCGGCCTTCGCGCCCGCCAGCGTGAACGGCGTCGAACCGCTGGCGGAGACGGCGATGACAGCGTCGCTCCCGAGATCGCCGAGCGCCGCGACGGCCTGTTCCGCCGCTTGGGCGTCGTCTTCCGCGGCGGCGTCGAGGTCGAAGGAAGCGCCGTCGCGGCCGGCGAGGATAATGGCGATCCGTCGGCGGTCGAGGCCAAAGGTGCCGGGCAGTTCGGCGGCGTCTTCCGCCGCGACGAGGCCGGCCGCGCCCGCGCCCAAATAGATGCAGCGGCCGCCGCGCTCCCATCGAACGGCCAGACGCGTCGCCGCCGCGCGGATGTCGCCTTCGACCGCCGCAACGCAGGCGATCGCCCGCCGATAGGACGCGAGCATCGCGCCCGAGAGCGCTGGCGCCGGGTCGGCGATCACGCGAGGTTCGGCGTCGCGCCGTCCCTGTCCGACCGATTTACGCAGTTCCACACCGCGCCCATTGGGTGTACCAGTGGTAGATACCTCTTGTATTTTTCATTAATGAATGGCATACCTCTTGTCTAGTGGTCTGCAACAATTTTTTACGGACTTGGGAGCGTGTCGACAGCCCAATTCTTCATCGGCGTGGACGGCGGCGCCACCCGTTGCCGGGCGCGGATGCGCGCGGCGTCGGGTCGCGCGCTCGCCGAGGAAACGGGGCCTGCGGCCAATATCTACGTGGATTTCGAAGCCGGCCTCGGCGCCATTGGCAAGCTCGTCGCAGCGGTGATCGCCAAGGCCGGGCTCGACCCGACCAGCCGCGGCAAAATGGCGCTCGGCGTCGGTCTGGCGGGCCTCTCCAGCGCTCAGGACGCCGCACGCGTCGCCGCTGCGCTACCGGGTTGGGCGCGCGTCGAGGCAGCCAACGACGCTGTGACCGCCTGCATCGGCGCGAACGGGACGGGCGACGGCGGATTGATCATCGTCGGCACGGGCACGGCGGGCATCGCCCGCATCGCTGGCGCCGCGAAGATCGTCGGCGGCCGCGGTTTCCTGCTCGGCGACGACGGATCGGGCGCCCGCATCGGCGCCGACGCTATGCGCGCGGCGATGCGCGCGTTCGACGGTCTCGAGCCGATGAGCGGACTGTCGCGCGCGTTGCTGGCCGAGTTCGATTCGGATCCGCTGCGAATGATGACGTGGGCGCATTCCGCCAAGCCTGGCGACTACGGCGCCTTCGCGCCTCGCGTGTTCGAGGCCGCGCGCGCCGGCGAGTCTGGCGCGCGCGAGATCGTCGGCCGCGCCGCAACCGCGGTCGTCGCGATTTTTCGCGCGCTCGAAGCGCGCGGTGTCGAGCAGATCGCCATCGTCGGCGGCGTCGCGGAGCCGTTGCGGACCTACGTTCCCTCCGAGGTCGAGGCGCGGCTCAGAAGGCCGAAACACGACGCCGTCGACGGCGCCGTCCTGCTCGTCGGCGGGGCGCTTCCGGCGCCGGGAGATCTTTCATGACGATCGCGGCAACGTCGCCGAGCGGCGGCAAACTCTATCGCACTGTCGTCGAGACGCTGCGGCGCGAGATCGAAGCGGGGCGATTCGCCGAGTCGCAGTTGCTGCCCGGCGAGCGGGCGCTGTGCGAATTGCTGGAGATTTCGCGCACCACCTTGCGCAAGGCCATCGCCGAACTGATCGCCGAGGGGGTGCTGTTCCATCGCCACGGCGCCGGCACCTTCATTCATCGCGCAACGCCGCGCGTCGATCAGCCCTCGTCGCGCCTAACCAGCTTCACCGAGGACATGCGGCTGCGCGGATTCGAGGCTTCGTCGCGCGACCTCGAGCGCGGCGTCTCGCTGCCCACACCCGACGAAGCGATGATGCTCAGCGTGGGGCTGAACGACCGGGTGTTCCGGCTCGGCCGCCTGCGTCTCGCCAATGAAGTGCCGGTGGCGATCGAGCATGCGGCCGTACCCCTGCGCTATCTGCCGGACTGGGAGCGGGTCGGCCCGTCCCTCTACGAAACGCTGACCGAGCGCGGACATCGTCCGACGCGGGGTTTGCAGCGGCTGCGCGCGACCCTTCTCTCGGACGCGTATGCCGCGCTCCTCGGCGTCGAGCCGAGGAGCCCTGCCCTGCACATCCAGCGCATCGCCTATCTCGCCGACGGCGCCTGCGTCGAATTCACCAAGTCCTGGTATCGCGCCGACACATACGACTTCGTCTCCGAACTCACCCTTGCGCCGCCGTTACGAAAGATCCGCGGATGACCGCCTCTCTGACTCATATGCGCGCCGAGATCGACGAGGCGGGCGAGGTCGTCGAGCGCCAACTCGCGGGCGACGCCGGGCGCACCGACCGACTCGGACTCAAGCTCCGCGCGCTCGATCCGCTGGTGCTGACGACGATCGCGCGGGGCAGCTCGGATTGCTGCGCGCTCTATTTGAAATACCTGGCGGAGATCGTCGTCGGCATCCCCTGCGCCTCGATCGGCCCATCGATCGCGACGCTCTACGGCGCCCGACTGCGTCTTGCGCGCGCCGCCGCCGTCTCCATCTCGCAATCCGGCCGCAGTCCCGACATCGTCGAAATGCAGCGGTCGGCGCGCAAGGCGGGCGCGACGACCATCGCCATGGTCAACGAGATCGACTCGCCGCTGGCGACCGAGGCCGAGGAATTGCTGCCGCTGATGGCCGGGCGCGAGCAGTCCGTCGCCGCGACAAAATCCATGATCGCCGGCCTCGTCGCCGGGGCGGCGCTGGTTGCGGCGTGGCGCGGCGACGCTGATTTGCGGACCGCCATCGCGGGCCTGCCGGCGCTCCTGCCGACTGAGAGCGCGCCGCCGCCCGCCGCCATGATCGAACGGGTCGCGCGCGCCGAACATGCCTTTGTGCTCGGACGCGGCGCGACTTTTGCAGTCGCCACCGAAGCGGCGCTGAAGCTCAAAGAGACCTGCGCCATTCACGCCGAAGCCTACTCGTCGGCGGAAGTGCTGCACGGGCCCGCCGAACTGGCGCGGCCGGGCTTCCTCGTCATCGCCTTCATGCCGACCGACGCCGGGCGCGAGGGCATGGAAATGACGCTGCGCCTGCTCGCCGCCGCCGGCGCCGACGTCGTGCGGGTCGACGCAGGCGGCGACGACGCCGGCGACCGGCTCGCCTGCGCGACGGCGGCGTCGCCGCTGCTGACGCCGATCGCCATGATCCACCGCTTCTATGGTCTCGCCGAGGCGGTGTCGCGCCGCCTCGGCCGCAATCCGGACCACCCGCGCAATCTGCACAAAGTGACGGAGACGATCTGATGACGGCGCTGGTCGGCGCGCGGATCTTCGACGGCGAGCGTTTCCTCGACGACCACGCCGTCATCGTCGACGGCGCCCGCATCGCCGGCGTCGCGTCCTATGGGAATCGTCCCCGCGGCGGCGACGAAGTCGATCTCGGCGGCGGCATTCTCGCGCCAGGTTTCGTCGACGTTCAGGTCAACGGCGGCGGCGGCGCGTTGATGAACGACCACCCGAGCGCGGACGTCGTCGGCCGCATCGCCCAGTCGCATCGCAAGTACGGCACGGTCGGCATGATGCCGACCCTGGTGACCGACACGCCGGAGAAGATGCGGGCGGCGATCGCGGCGGTGCGCGGAGCGCGACGGCGCTTTCCTTCGGTGCTCGGCATCCATCTCGAAGGGCCGTTCCTCGACCCGGCGCGCAAGGGCGCGCACGACGCGAGCCACATTCGCACGATTGAGCCGAGCGACATCGAAATGATCGCCAACGCCGACTGCGGCGCGATGATGCTGACGCTTGCCCCCAACCGCATTCCCACCGACGCAATCCGCGCGCTCGCCGCGCGCGGCGTGTTGGTTTCGCTCGGCCACTCCGAAGCTGCCTACGAGGAGGCGCAAGCCGGGCTCGCGGCGGGCGCGCGCGCGTTCACCCATCTCTTCAACGCGATGAGCCCGTTTCAGGGCCGCAGGCCGGGCATGGTCGGGGCTGCGCTCGACTCCAAAGAAGCCTTCATCGGAATCATCGCCGACGGGCATCATGTGCATCCCGCGAGCCTTCGGATCGCCTTCGCCGCCAAGCCGCACGACCGGATCATGCTGATCACCGACGCCATGCCGCCGGCGGCAGGCGGTCCCGACAGTTTCATGTTGCAGGGTCGGCGCGTCGCGCGGGTCGACGGCTGCCTGCGGCTCGCGGACGGCACGATCGCCGGGTCGGTGATCACCATGGACGAAGCGCTGCGGTACTGCGTCCACACGGTCGGCCTGCCGCTCGCCGAGGCGCTCATGATGGCGTCGCGCGCGCCGGCGGCGTTCCTGCGTCGCGAGCGCGATCTCGGCCGGATCGCGCCCGGCTATCTCGCCAGCCTCGTCCATCTCGACGACGAGCTGCGGGTCAGAGAGACGTGGGTCGAAGGCGAGCCGACGTTCGCCAAAGCCGCCGCCTGACGTCAGCGCTTTAGGCGAACGACCTCGCCGGTGCGGACGCTTTCATCCGCCGCAAAAACGATGCGCAGCGAATTCAACGCGTCTTCATGATGCTCGGTCAGATCGATCCCGCCTCGGATCGCCTTGAGGAACAGCCGCTGCTCGCGTTCGCACAGCTCCTGATGGCCGGGCTCGTCCTCGGTCGAGACGAGGTCGTCGGGCTTCGCGAACGCGCCGTTGGCGTCCAGCGCGGCGTGATGGATGCGCAGGGCGTTGGTTTGCGTGTGGGTGCTGTGGTCGGCGGACTTCGCGGTCGCGTCGGCGCTCTCGTGCGAGACGATCGACACCGAGCCGTTCGGTCCGATGATGTCTTTTACGAAATGGGCCGTCTCGCTGATCATCGGTCCCCAGCCGGCCTCGTACCAGCCGACCGACCCATCGTCGAAAGTGATGTCGAGGTGGCCGTAGTTGTACATCGCCGGCGCGATCTCGCCGGTGAGCCGAGCCCCAATCGCGTGCACGGCGACGGGTCGCGCGCGCGTCACCTGGCACATGATGTCGACATAGTGGACGCCGCAATCGACCAGCGGCGAGGTCGAGCGCATCAGATTCTTGTGCACCTGCCAGAACGAGCCCGCCGACTGCTGGTTGAGGTTCATGCGCATCACCAGCGGCTTGCCGAGCGTCCTGCCGATCTCGACGAAGCGCGACCAGGACGGATGCACGCGCAGGATGTAGCCGATCAGCAGCGTCTTGCGCGCCTCGCGCGCCGCCGCAACGATGCGTTCGGCCGCCTTGAGCGTATCGGCGAGCGGCTTCTCGCAGAACACGTGCGCGCCTGCGGCGAGCGCCTTGAGCGCCATCGCGGCGTGGTGCTCGGTGTAGGCGCAGATGGCGACGGCGTCGGGACGGGTCGCGGCGAGGGCGTCGTCGAGCGTCTCGAAGCGCGGCGCGCCGGGAAACTCCGCCTCAAGGTCGGCTCGCTGCGCCGCGTGGCGGGTGCACAGCCCGACGAGTTCGAACTCATCGATCGCTTTGTAGGCCCGCGCGTGGCTGGTCCCCATCGTGCCGAGGCCAACCACGAGAACACGCACGCGCTGTGCGCCCATCGTTCTTCACCCGTTTTCCGCGGGCGATCCGAAGCCGCGCCCACTCTGCACGCCAGTTATATACCTCTTGTATTTTTCTATAGCCGCCAGCATACCTCTTGTCCATAGCTCCGCGCCCGGGCGTTACCGATCGAGGTCCGCCGTCGAACGCGGCAGAGGAGGTGGACCACCCCGTCTAAAGCCGACTCGGGTTTTCGAAGAAGTCGACGGCGGCAGTCGTCCCGGCAGACATTGCCGGGGCGGCCGCCGCCGCGGCTGCGGCGTCCTACCGGTCCACAGGGAGCGATCGGCAGGAGCCAACGGGGGTCTTGGTGATCCAGGTTTCGACCGGCGGCTTGCTGTTCATCGCCCGCCAGACGTCCTCGCTGCGGATCGGCATGTGCGTCAGCTCCGCTCCGGTCGCGCTGCGGATCGCGTTGCCAAGCGCGGGGGCGACCGAGATCATCGGATGCTCGCCCACGCCGCGCGCCCCGTAAGGTCCGTCGAGCTGGGGCGTCTCGACGATGATGCAGTCGATCTCGTCGGGAAGGTCCTTGCAGGTGGGGATCTTGTTGTCGGTGAACGACGGATTGAGCAGGTGGCCCTGCTGGTCATAGATGTAGCCTTCGCAGAGCGCGGTGCCGAGGCCCTGCACCATGCCGCCGATGCACTGCCCGCGCACCGACTCCAGATTGATCGCCTTGCCGACGTCGTAGGCGGAGGCGATCTTCAGGATGTGGTACGCGCCGGTCGTCGGGTCCACCTCGACGATGATGCCGTGCGCGCCGTAGGTCCAGTCGAGCGCGGGCAGGCCCTGGCCGCTGCCCTTGTCGAGGTTGGTGAGGCCCTGGGCGGTGTAGCGCCCAACACCGATCAGCGGCCCGCCGATCGCGCCGCCGTCCGGGTAGCTGTAGCCGATGGAGAGCTGCGCGAAGGTGACGCTGATTTCGGGGCGGTGGACGATGAAGATCTTGTCTCCGTCATGGTCGAGATCGCAGACGTCCGCACGCAGCGCCTGGGCCGCCGTCTGGTAAGCCTTGTCGAGCAGATCGGCGCAAGCGAGCATCAGCGCGTTGCCGGTGAGCATCAGCCCTTTCGACGCGACCGTCTGCCAGTCATAGGGATCGCGGTCGGTGTCCTTCTCGATCGTCACCCGAACCTTGTTCAACGGGAATCTCAGACGCTCGGCGGCGATCTGGGCGAACGCGGTGGTCGAGCCCTGACCAATGTCGGTCAAGCCGACGTTGGCGATCACCGTGCCGTCGGAATTCATCTTCACCACGACCGAGGTGGCGGTGAAAGGCGGCATCGCCGGCGCCTTGTGCAGGGTGGCGACGCCCTTGCCGATCTTCAGGCCGGTCCGCGCCTCGCGCGCTTTCTCCGCCGGCGTGAGCGCGCCGTAGCCGATCGCGTTCGCCACCGAATCGAGGCACTTGCGCACATCGCCGTTGTGCTCGGTGATCACTTCGCCGGTCAGCGTGATCGCACCGGGCTTGAGCAGGTTCTTCCTGCGGAATTCCAGCGGATCCATGCCGATCGTCTGGGCGACCAACTCCATATGCCGCTCGAGGCCCCAGAAGAACTCGACGTGGCCGAAGCCGCGGTACGCCGTGCCGTAGGGCTTGTTGGTGTAGACGGTGTAGGCGTCGACCCATGCGTTGGGAATCTCATAGGGGCCGGCGGCCGAGTAGCCGGTGGCGCGCGTGACGTTCACCGCATAGTCGGCGTAGGCGCCGGCGTCCCAGAACATCTCCATCTTCTGCGCGACGATGCGGCCGTCGGCGAGCACGCCGGTCTTGATGCGGTAGGTCAGCGCGCTGCGGCAAGGCAGCAGCGAGAACTCCTCCTCGCGCGTCGCCTGGAACTTGACCGGCCTGCCGCCGGCCTTGCGCGAAAGGCAGGCGACAAGCGGCTCGAGGTGGATGCCGGCCTTGCCGCCGAACCCGCCGCCGACGTTGGGGATGACGACGCGCACATTGTTGAGCGGCAGTTTGAAGGTGTGGCAGAACAAATCGCGCACGGTGAAGGGCGACTGCGCGCTGGTCCAGATGTCGACCCGGTCGCCGGACTTCCATTGGGCGATGGCGACGTGGGTCTCCATCGGAACGTGCTGCACCGATGGGTTGGTGTACTCGCGCTCGACGATCCATTCCGCTTCGGCGAAGCCCTTTTCGACGTCGCCCTTGCGGCACTTGGTCAGATTGGCGATGTTGGTGCCGGGCTGCGGCGAGAAAGCCGCCTCGACGAAGTCGTAGCTGGCGAGATCGGGATGCACCAGCGGCGCGCCCGGCGCGAGCGCGTCCATGTGATTGAGAATCGGCGTCAGAATTTCGTAATCGACCTCGATCAGCTCGACCGCCTCGTGGGCGATCGCCAGCGTGTCGGCGGCCACCGCCGCCACCGCTTCGCCGAAATGCCTGATTTCGTTCTTGGCCAGGATGTCCTTGTCGACCACATAAAGGCCGAGCCGGTAGTCGAGGTCGTGGCCGGTGAGGATCGCGCGCACGCCCGGCAGACGCTTGGCGCGCGATACGTCGATGCGTCGAATCTTTGCGCGCGCGTGGGGGCTCTTCTTGACTTGCGCATAGAGCATCCCCGGCAGAATCATGTCGCTGACATAGAGGGCCGCGCCGGTCAGCTTGTCCGCCACGTCGTGGCGCACGGGGCTGCGGCCGATCTGCCGCAGGGTTTCGGAATTCGCCGTCTCAAGCATGGCTAAGCTCCTGCATGCTCGCCGGTTGCCCGGTCGCTTCGAGCACGGCCTCGATAATCTGCACATATCCGGTGCAGCGGCAGAAGTTGCCTTCGAGGCCTTCCTTGATTTCTTCGACGCTCGGCTTGGGATTGCGCTCGATCAGCGCGCGCGCCGACATCACCACGCCAGGCGTGCAGAAGCCGCATTGGACGGCGTGGCGCTTCGCGAACGCCTGTTGGAGCTCGGAAGGCTCGCCGTCGCGCATCTCGCCCTCGATCGTGCGAACCGACTTGCCGTCGACCTCCGCCGCCAGAACCAGGCACGAGTTGACGGCGCGGCCGTCGAGCAGAACGGTGCAGGCGCCGCACTCGCCGCCACCGCAGCCTTCCTTCGTTCCGATGAGGCCGGCGTATTCGCGCAGAAAGTGCAGCAGGGTAATGTTCTCCGGCGCTTCGCGTTCGCAGAGAGCGCCGTTGATGACGACACCGATCTTCATGACCTCACCTCATCGAGAAGGCGCCGGACGTAGCATTCGACCATGTGCAGGCGATATTCCTTGGTCGCCCGCACGTCGCTGATCGGGCTGATCGCCGCCAAAACCGCGGCGACCACCGCGTCGGCGGGCAGAGAAGCGTCGAGCCCCTCGATCAGCACCGGGGTCGGAGCGCACGAGCCGACGGTCAGGCGCATTTCACCGCCGCGTTCGATGGACAGCGCGACGCTGACGATGCCGAGATCGTGGCCGTTGATCCGCTTGAGCTTGTAGTAGCCGCCGCGCGCGCCCGCCGACGCGGCGGGAACGACGATGCGCTCGACCGCCTCGTTGGGCGCGACGACGGTCCGCTTGACGCCCTTGAAGAAGGCGCTGAACGGAATCTCGCGCTCGCCGCTCTTCGAGCCGATCACGGCGTGCGCCCGCAGGCACAACAGCGCCGGCGCCATGTCCGCGCAGGGCGAGGCGTTGACGACGTTGCCGACGACCGTCGCGCGATTGCGGATCTGGTGGGAGGCGAGATCGCGCGCGCAGGCGACGAGCAGCGGATAGTCGCTGCGGATCTTCGCGTCATCGAGAACCGCATTGATGGTCGCGCCGGCGCGAATGACGAGACCTTCGCGCTCGCTCCAGGCAATGCCGGCGAAATCGTCGACCTTCTTCGTGTCGACGACGACCTTCGGCCGCGCCAAGCCGGCGCGGACGTTGACCAGCAGGTCGGTGCCTCCCGCGAGGAGCGACGCCGCGGCGCCCTCGTTGGCAAGGACGCTATGCAGCTCGGCGCGCGTCCTCGGCGCCAAATAGGTGAAGGAATGCAGCATAGGACCTCCGCCGATGATCGACCGCCAAACGCGGCCGCCGTTGCTTCCGACCCGTTCCCGTCACTCTGAAGGCGCTGGGTCGGCGGCGCCTGATTGTCGCTCCGTAAATACGTCCGTGACTCTGCGCGGCCGCAAACTCGGGGCGCTATTCCCGAAGAGATTTCCTGCCGCCCCGGCTGTCTCTTGGGCCAGCGTGCGCATTCGCGCGAGGTCGACCCGCACCCCGTGGCTGACGACATGGCGGGGAGCGGCATGGAACCGTAGCGCTTCGACGACGTCCGGCTCGCCGAGCACGACGAGGTTCGCCTCCGCGCCGACAGCCACAGCGTGATTGGGCACGTTCATCGCTTTGGCCGGGGCGACCGTCGCCATGTCGTACAGCCGCTCGATGTCGTCGCGCCCGGTCATCCACAGCAGGTGCGCCGCGAGGAACGCGACTTCGAGCATGTTGTTGCGACCGAAGGGATAATAGGCGTCGGAGATGTCGTCCTGGCCAAGGCAGACGTTGATCCCCTCGTCGAAGAGATCCCGCACCCGCGCGTGCAGCGGCCCGGTATGAGGGTCGGTGACGACGGAGATGTCGGCCTTGCGCAGCACGCCCGACAGGCGCTGCAAATAGGGTGTCGGGTAGAGCGCCATGGCGCGGCAGTGATGAGCAAGCGCGCGCCCCCTCCATCCCCGCCACAGGGTCTCGGTCGCGAACATCTCCAGCGTCCGCAGGCTCGGGTCGCCCGCATCGTCGAGCAGCATCGAGACGTCGGCGTCGTGCTTGGCCGCAAGGTCGAAGCAGAATGCAATATGCGCCCGCGCATCGTCGTCGGTGAATTCGATCCACGGAATGCCGCCGACGACGTCGGCGCCAAGCGCCATCGCCTCTTCCATCAGGCGCTCGGCGCCCGGCTCCTTGACGATTCCATCCTGCGCAAAAGCGACCACTTGGATGTCGACGACGCCGCGAAACTCCTCGCGCACCGCAATCAGCGCCTTGACGCCCTCAAGGCGGGCTTTGCTGTCGACATCCGCAAACGCGCGGATATGGAGGACGCCGTGCAGCGCCGCCAGCGCCGTGGCGCGGCGCGCGTTGGGAACGATCCAGGCGGCGTCGTATTTCGCTTTGATCGCGCTCGCCAAGTCGATGGCGCCCAGCGCCTTGCCCATATCGGCGCCATGGTAGGCGGCGAGCGCAGCCTCGTTCATCATCGGCAGCGTCCACACTTTGCACAGATGCAGATGTGGGTTGACGAACGATTCGGTGACCAGACCGCCCTCGGCGTCGATCGTGTCGCGCGCCGACGCGCCGACGCCTTCTCCGATAGCGACGATCTGGCCGCTGGCGATAGCGATGTCGACAAGCTTCTCGCCGCCGCGCCGGAGACGCGCGTTGCAGATGCGGAGGTCTAGCTCTTCGCGAACCACGACCCTTTCATCCTCCGGTCGTCACGAACGCCGATCGCTCGGCGACCGCGATCATGGAATGGCTCGCCAGCGGCGCGGGCTCGGCAGCTTCGGTCGCCTTGTCCCAAACGGCAGCGCCGTAAAAGAAACCCGTCGCCGCGTCCAAGCCGGAGCTGTGGCCGATGGCCGCAAGGCGCAGCAGAGCGCCGTCGAGATCGCTCTTCGGCGCGCCCGAGCACGCCGCGGCCAGCGCCGCCAGCGGTCGAGAAATGCGCCCGGCAAGCGCGTCGCGCAGGAACGACGCGCTGATGTCCGTCGTCTGTCCGAGAAGCCCTCGCACGAACTCGGCGAACGACGCCAGGAGACGCGAACGCGCCAGGCCCGCGGCGCGCCGGCAGCAGCCGGCGGCGAGGAAACCGCAGAGGAAGTCGTCGCCAGCGGGCGTCAGTCCCTGCCCCAGGCCGACCAGCCGCGCCGCCGCGCCGCGCATGGCGTCGATGCGCCCGGCCCGCACGCCGCGGCCGAGATCGAGCGCCGCTTGCGTCAGTCGCTCGCCCATGGCGCCGAAAGGCGGCGCTCCGGTCAGCAGCGACGCGATGCGCAAGTCGGTCGCCGCGCGCGCCTGCAGCGTTTCGAGCTGCGCCACGCCGACGCGCCAGCGCGCGCCGTCGCCTCGCAGCGGCGGCGCCAGCGGCGCGGCCAGCCGGCGCGCCGCCACGCAATCCACCCGCAGCCGCTCGCGACCGGTCGACCGGCGGAGCACGATCTCGTCGACCGCAAAGACGCCGCCGTCGCCCGCTGTCAGCCCAAGCGAAGCAAAGTCCTCCACCGAGGCGAGGCGAACGGCGCGCGGCAGATCGTCGGCCTCGGCGCTGAGCAGGGTCAAGAGTTCGCCATTCGGCGAGCTGAGGTTCAAGGCGGCGTGAAAGACGCTGTGAACGCGCACCGGAAATTCGCCACGAGGGACATCCGATCCCAGCGTCGCGGCCCGCCGGATTCGGTCAGCCGTAGATCGCATGGGCGCTCGCAAGAGCCTCCTTGACGGCGTTCTCGGCCTGGATGCGGCCGCCCTCGATGTTGCGTCGCAGAACAT
>Ga0182030_10000807_pt1 | contig 61679 bp, 54 predicted proteins | sample 812S3MmetaG_FD_121299 | JGI IMG/M metagenome (GOLD analysis project Ga0182030, IMG submission 121299) | Permafrost microbial communities from Stordalen Mire, Sweden - 812S3M metaG (Illumina Assembly) | ecosystem: Environmental > Terrestrial > Soil > Wetlands > Permafrost | place: Sweden... | reverse complement strand
TCTGTTGCTCGCGGGGCTCGGTGCCGCCCTGCTTCTCGGTGGCTGCGTGGTCCGCGGCACCATCGGCGTTCCCGCCCCGGTCGTCTATGTGGGTGCAGTCAATGTTCCGCCGCCGGCTCCCCCGGTCGAAGTCATCGGAGTTGCGCCGCAGCCCGGCTGGGTGTGGATGGGCGGCTACTGGAACTGGGTGGGCGGCCGCCACGTCTGGGTCGGCGGTCATTGGGCCGAGGGTCGTCAGGGCTACCGCTGGGTGCCGCACGCCTGGGTGCGCGAAGGCGGCGGCTGGCGCATGCATGAGGGGCATTGGGCCCGCCGTTGAATTGACGGCCCGGGCCGTTTGGCCCGAACCTACTGGCGCCCGGCCGGAAGACGCTCCCACACCTTCGTGCGCAGCGTTTCCCGGCCGGGTGTGGCGTCCCGCACTCTGAAGATCAGGCGCCCGCCTTCCAGCGTCGCGATCTGTGCATAGTCGAGCCCGCTTTCCGCCGGAAGCAGCGATCCCTGCACGTGGTGAGTCACGACCGACGTCGCGGCATCGAATTCCCAGGTGCCGTAATAGGCGTAGTAGGAGTCGTAGGCCGCAGCCTTGCTCCGAGCTTCCTGCGAGGCGGTTGGCGGGAGTAGCCGCGAGTCGGGCACACCGGTGCGCGGGCCGTCGGCAGGTCCCGTCAGCGCGACCGAACGATGCGGCGCGCCGATCTGACAGCTCATCCAGCCGGAGGCGTCGTACACGATGATGCCCTCCGAGTCGGGCTGATAGAAAGGGTCCACCGAGCGACCGTTCGGGCCCGCAAAATCGATATGCACCAGCCGCCACGCACCGATCAACTCCTGCCGCGTCAGGGTTTGTCGCTCGGCGGTCGCCGGGTCCGCGGCCGCGGCCATCGCCGCGAACCCCAGGCAGCACACCCGGGTGATCCAGCGGAGGGCCGCGCGGCCCGTAATCGAAGTGAGTTCACAGCGCAACGTCATCGGGGAATGCTAGCATCTCCGCCGCCTTGTTTTCCCCCTCTCAAAGGACGTTTACGCCTGCGCCGCCCGTCTCTCGCCCCCGGCTTGTGGCTGATTGCACTGTCGATCGCCGCCGTGTCATGCGGCGCACGCACGGAGGCCGGTGAGCTCTGCCCGCAGGGATGGTTTGTCGATGCCATGCTGGGTGCGTATCACGTGCACCCCTACAAACACTTCGATGACATCGATCCCGGCGTCGGCCTGGAGTGCTCGTTCAGCTCCCAGTGGGCGGCCACCACCGGGTATTTTCGCAACTCATTGGAGCGCCCAAGCTTCTACGGCGGGGCGATCTACACTCCGGAGTTTGTCCATTGGCGGTGGTTCAGGCTGGGATTGATGGGTGGCATCATCTCCGGGTACAACTACGGCAAGTTCGGCATCGGACCCAGCAATTCGACGGTGGGACCGTTGCTGGCTCCGGCGGCCTTCGCCCGTTTGGGGCGATTCGGGATCAACTTCATTCTCGTGCCGCCGATTCCCGCGGACAACCTGCCGTTCACCGTGGGCTTTCAGGTGAAGTACCGGTTCCGTTGAACGTCACCCTCGCCTCTGCGATGCTCTGCATCTTCGCTGCGGCCGTCGTGCGGGGCTACAGCGGCTTCGGGTTTTCGCTGCTCGCCATCACCTCACTGTCGCTGCTGCTGCCGCCGGCGCAGATCGTGCCCTCGATCTTTCTCTTGGAGATCGTGGCCAGCCTGCATCTGCTGCCCGGCGTCTGGCGCGAGATTCATTGGCAGTCGCTGCGCTGGCTCACCATTGGATGCCTCGTAGGCACGCCGTTCGGGGTGTACGCCCTCGCGCATCTGCCCGCGGCGCCGATGACGCTCGGGCTTGCGGTCTTCGTGATGGTCGCCGCCGTCCTGCTCTCCCGCGGCCATGCGCTCGCGTCAATGCCCGGACCGGGAGCCACCTTCGCGACCGGAGCGGCCTCCGGGGTTTTCAATGGTGGTTTCGGCGTGGGCGGCCCGCCGGTCATCCTGTTTTTCTTCAGTTCGCCTGCCGGTGCCGCCGCGGGCCGCGCATCGATGATCGCGTATTTTCTGATCACCGACTGCGTCGGCCTGGGATGGCAGGGCTGGAACGGGCTGATCGATCGCGCGGTCCTATGGCGTGCCGTCCTGTACCTGCCGCCGCTCATCGCCGGCATCTGGCTGGGCAATCGCTGCTTCGAGCAGGCGCAGGCGGCGGCATTCCGGCGCTGGGTGTTGCGGCTCCTGATGGGCCTCGCGTTGCTGACCGGAAGCCGGGCGCTGGTGCAGCTCGGCTGAACGCGCCGGCCGCGGCGGCCGCTCAATTCGCGTCGGAAGTCACGTGCAGCCGCTCGAACGCGCGCTGCGCCGCCGCCACCCGCGCGACGTAGTCTTGGGCGGCATGATCGCCGCAGCGCTGTCCCTCCGTCAGCCGCATGCCGCGCCGTGCAAAGGATTCGCCCGCCCCGGCGCCGCACAGATGTATCACCGCCGCCAGTTCCTGCAACTGATGGCGGCTGACGGAGCCGCCGCGGCGCTGCCCGAGCGCCGCCGCCACCCGTCGGTCCAGATAGGCGGCCGTGAGTTCCACCGCATGCGACGGCAGCACTCGGTAATACAGGTTGCTCATTCCACACGAGTCGATGACGGCGTGAGCGCGGATGCAGTAGCGCTTCGCCTCCTCGAACGTGCCGTTCGTGATCTGGTACATGCCGACCGCGCTCGATGCCGGCCGATATACCTCGAACGGACTCGGTTTGAACGACCAGCGCCAGTACGTCTGCGCCACCGGATTGCCCGACCCCTCGACCTGGGCCAGTGCCGCCAGCAGTTCCGGGTCGATCAGCGAGGTGGAATAGCGCTCGAACAACGGGCCATAGTCCCGCCACGTTTCGGGCGCCGTCTTGCTGAGTGTGCCGCTCACCGGGAAAAATAATTCCGTGGGTTTGCGGATCACCTGATAGATCCAGTTGACCGGAAACCAGAACGCGATGAGGACCGCCGCCGCCAACAGCAGACGGAACAGCCACGGGGCCCGGCGCAGAACGCGCGTGACGCGGCGCCGCGAGCGAGCCGTCGGCCAGAGCCGGACGAGCCTGGCCTTCGCGCCGGCCTTTTTGCGGCGCTTGCGCACGCGCGGTTTCAGAGGCAGCGCCCGGGACTTCATCCGAAATGCCGGTCGGCGATGAGACACAGGATCTCGAACATCATCGTGGCGCCGACCAGCGCGGTGTTGCCGGTCTGGTCGTAGGGCGGAGCGACTTCGACGACGTCGCCGCCGATCAGATTCAGACCGCGCAGGCCGTGCAGCAGACGCAAGGCCTCGAGCGTGGTGATGCCGCCGATTTCGGGCGTGCCGGTGCCCGGCGCATAGACGGGATCGAGTCCATCGACGTCGAAGGAAAGGTAGGTCGGACCGTCGCCGACGACCCGGCGCGCTTCTTCGATGACCCGGTCCAGTCCAAGCGCGGCGAACTCTTCCATGAAGACGACGCGCATGCCGTGGCGGCGGGAGAATTCGATGCCGTCCAGGGTGTTCTGACCGCCGCGGATGCCGATCTGAATGGTCCTTCGGGGATCGAGCAACCCGTCCTCGACGGCCAGCCGGAACGGTGCGCCGTGTGTGAATTTAGATCCGCCGAATTCGGCCCACGTATCGGTGTGCGCATCGATGTGCACCATGCCGATGGGCGCATCCGCCGCCAGGGCCTTGAAGATGGGGTAGGTGATCGAATGATCGCCGCCCGCGCTCACCGGGCGCACGCCGGCGGCCTTGATCCGCCGGTAGTACGCCTCGATCTCCTCGACCTGTCTTGCGAGGTCGTAACGGTGATCGAAACGCACGTCGCCCAGATCCGCGATGCGGCACAGTGCATACGGATCGATGCCGAGCGCGAGATTGAACGTGCGCATCAGACTCGAGGCGTTGCGGATTTCGCGCGGCCCATGCCGCGCGCCGGGTCGATTCGTGACGCCTAAGTCAGTGGGCACCCCGATCAGTCCGATGTCGACGCCCTCCAGGGAGTCCGCCGCCGGCGCCCGCATGAAGGTGGCGAGATCGGTGTACCGGGGCTCCTTCATGGGCTCGTAGCTTTGTCCGGTGACCGGATCGCGCTTGGTGTAACTCGGATGCTTCATGCGTCATCCCGGAACGGGGGCGGGATTTGGCCGGGCGGACAGGAGGCTCACCGCGACAAAGACGACCAGGCTCCCGCCGAGGCCCGCATAGATCGGTAGATCGGAGTCGAGACCCGTCACGCACAACACGCCCACGACGAGCGCGATGCCTGCGGCGATGGAAGCCACGGCCCCCGTGGCCGTACCCCGCGGCCACAGCATGGCCCCCACGATCGGCACCAGCAGGCCGCCGACCAGGAGGTCATAGGCCACCGTGATCGCAGCGATCACATCGTGCATGAGACAGGCCATCAGGGTCATCACGGCGCCGAGAACCAGTGTCACGGCGCGACTCTGTCCGACCGAGCCTGTGTTGGCGGCCCCGCCGGCGGCGCCCTTCAGCCGCAAGATCACGTCCTCGAGCAGCACCGTCGACGCCGCCAGCAGGCAGGCGCTCGCCGTCGACATGATCGCCGCGAGCGCCGCGGCGAGCAGCAGGCCTCGTAGACCGACGGGCAGCACCAGATTCACGATCACGGCGAAGGCCGAGTCGGCGTCGGCGAGCGCGGGCACGAACACCCGGCCGGCAGCGCCGATCAACGCCCCCGCCAGCGCGTAGCACAGGCAATAAGTCCCGACCATGATCCCGCCGTTGCGCGCCACCCGGACGCTGCGCGCGGTGAACACCCGCTGCCAGACGTCCTGCCCGATGATGATGCCGAAAAAATACAGCATGAAGAACGACACCACCTTGCCCGGACCGATGGCCGACAGCGAAAAAAACCCGGCCGGCAGGTGGGCATGCATGCCGGCGAAGCCGCCGGCATGCAGGATGGCCCCCGGCAGCAGGATGAACAGGATGCCGACCGTCTTGATGACGAATTGGATGATGTCGGTCAGCGTCAGGGACCACATGCCGCCCAGAACCGAGTAGGCCACCATGACCGCGCTGCTCATCAGGATGGCCGGCGTCCGTGGAATGCCGACGATGACCTCCATCACCGAGCCGACCGCAATCGTCGCGGTGACGCTCACCATCAGGTCGTAGGCGACCATGACGACGCCCGCCGCGACCCGCGCCAAGGGTGTATACCGCCGCTCCAACAATTCCGGGACCGTGTAGAGATTCAGGCCGAGAATGCGTTTGACGAACACCGTCGAGAGCACGAGTATTCCGAGGCCGAACATGAAGACGAACCACATGCCGGAGATGCCGTACTGATACCCGAGCTTTACGCCACCGACGGTCGAGGCGCCGCCGACGACGATCGCGGCGAGGGTTCCCGAATACAGCCAGGGTCCCAGCGAGCGGCCGGCGACGAGAAACTGGTCCTGGGAGGTGGCCTTGCGCTGGGCCCAGAAGCCGGCCCCCAGAATGCCCGCCATGTACGCGATGACGACGTAGAGATCCAGCCTTGCCATGCTCGTGGTCGCCCTTCGCTTAAGCCCTAAGTCGCAGGTTCAAAATACACTAAATTTCGCGGGGCCGGGAGTATGCTGCCCCCTGCCCACCCGACTTTCGAGAGAGGGACCATGGAAAGAGCGACCTCGCACCCGCAGGTGCGGACAGACCGCGTGATCGTCACCGAATGGCGCTTCGCGCCGGGCGCCGAAACGGGTGCGCACGTGCACGCTCATGACTACGTGGTCGTGCCGCTCACGAGCGGCACGCTGCGGCTTGAGGAGCCCGCCGGCGTGCGCGAGGTGCATCTCGAGGCGGGCGCCTCGTACGCCCGGCCTGCCGGGGTGGCGCATAACGTGATCAATGCGAACGCCTACGAGTTTCGCTTCGTCGAGGTGGAACTGATCTAGCGGAGGCTTGGCGGCGCACCGGGGCAGTTCAGTGCAGCGCCTCTTCGACGGCGGACTCGAGGCTCTCCGGCTTGTCGGCCGGCGCGTAGCGCTTGAGGGGAACACCGTCCCTGCCGACCAGGAATTTCGTGAAATTCCACTTCACAGCCTCGAGGCCCAGAATGCCCGGACGCTCTTCCTTGAGGTATTTGTACAGCGGATGGGCCTCCTTGCCATTGACCTCGATTTTCGCAAACATCGGAAAGGTTACGTCGTAGGTCAGGGAACAGAACGCCTTGATGTCGGCCTCACTGCCAGGCTCCTGATGCCCGAACTGATCGCACGGAAAACCGAGTATCTCGAATCCCCGGTCGTGATACTTGCGGTATAGCGCCTCGAGTCCTGAATACTGCGGGGTGAAGCCGCACTTGCTCGCCAGATTGACGATGAGCAGCGTGTGGCCCCGATAGTGCGAGAGGGGGACCTCGACACCGTCGATGCTGCGGGCGGAAAAATCGTAAACGCTCATGAGAACTCCTGCGCAGGACCGTCGGGTGCCACCGATGGTACACCGGCGCCGCGAGACGGCGCACCTTGCACCGGCGGCGATCCACCCCGTACACTGCGGGCGAGCACGCGCTCCAACCCGCCCTATCACCAGCCGTTTCGATCACCTTGACGCACCCCACCCACCCCCACACGATTCATCAGCACCACTTCGGCTGGGATCGCAGCAACGCCCCCGCCGTTCGGATTGCGCCGGGAGCTTCCCTGGAATTCGACATCCTCGACGCCGCGGGGGGACAACTCGGCCGGGAGTCGACGGTGAGCGACGTGGCGCGCCTCGATTTCTCCAAGATCAACCCCGTGACCGGCCCCGTCCACATCGATGGCGCCGAACCGGGCGACGTGCTGAAGGTGACGCTGCTCGCGTTCACACCGTCGGGCTGGGGATGGACCGCGAACATTCCGGGGTTCGGCCTGCTGGCGGACGAGTTCAAGGACGCCGCGCTGCATCTGTGGACCTACGATCCCGCCACCCTCGCGCCGGCCGCCTATGGTCGGTGGGGCCACGTGCCGCTCAAGCCGTTCACCGGCACCATCGGCGTGGCGCCCGCGGAACCCGGACTCCACAGCATCGTGCCGCCGCGCCGCGTCGGCGGCAACATGGATGTGCGCGACATCGCCCTCGGCACCGAATTGTACCTGCCGGTCGAGGTGCCAGGAGCGCTGTTTTCCGTCGGCGACACTCATGCGGCGCAGGGGGACGGCGAGGTGTGCGGCACGGCCATCGAAAGCCCGATGCGTGTGGCGCTCGAGTTTGATCTCATCAAGCAGCAACCTCTCGCCTTTCCGCGTTTCACAACCCCGGGCCCGGTCTCCCGCCACCTCGACTCAAAGGGCTACGACGTCGCCACGGGCATCGGCCCCGACCTGATGGAAGGTGCCCGTGCGTCTGTGCGCTCCATGATCGACCTCTTGACCCGTCGCCACGGCATGTCCGCGCTGGATGCGTATCTTCTGTGCAGCGTCTGCGGCGACCTGCGGATCAGCGAAATCGTCGACCTGCCCAACTGGACCGTGTCGTTTTATTTCCCGCGCATCGTTCTCGAGTAACACTCATGCGGAGCGAAACGCTCATGCAGCGCGAGGAGATAGCCTTCGTGGGCACCAGCGACCTGTCCGGCCACTTCAGGGGCAAGAGTTTTCCGGCCGCTGATCTGCCGGGACGGCTGAAGCGGGGAGTGGGTCTCGCGCCGGCGAACATTTTCATGGGTGCATTCGGCCCGATCCAGGTCACTCCGTTTGGCACGCAGGGCGAGGTATTCCTCGTGCCGGATGAAAGCACACGCGTGTTCGTGCCCTTCGAGGGGGGCGTCGCGGAACATTTTTTCATCGGCGACATCAAGACCGCGGAGGGTGCGCCGTGGGATTTTTGTCCGCGTCACATCCTGCGGCGCGCCCTCGAGCGTCTTCAGGCCGAGACGGGACTGAGTCTGCTCTCGACGTTCGAGCAGGAATTCATCTACAGCGGTGTCGCCTCTCATCCGGCCCAGCCCTACGAGTTGGACGCCTATCGGCGCCAGGGCATTTTCGGCGAGGCGCTGCTGGCGGCGATGCGCCGCGCGGGCGTGGTTCCGGATTCCTTCCTCTCCGAATATGGCCCGCAGCAATTCGAGGTGACCTCGGCACCCGCGCCGGGATTGCGCGGTGCCGATGATGCCGTGATCGTGCGCGAACTGGCGCAGGCCGTGGCGTTCCGGTTGGGCCATCGCGTGAGTTTCACGCCGGCGCCGGAACCGAACGGCACGGCCAACGGCACGCACATTCATTGGAGCTTCCTGGATGCCGACGACAGGCCCGTGCTGTACGACGAGGCACGCCCGTGGCAGCTCTCCCCGCTCGGCATGCATTTCATCGCGGGCGTGCAACATCACCTTCCCGCCCTGTGCGCCGTCACCGCGCCGTCCGTCGCGTCCTATTACCGCCTGCGGCCGCATCGCTGGGCTCCGGTGTTGGCGGATGTCGGCCCGGTGGATCGCGGCAAGGCGATCCGCATCTGCCCCTTGAGCGGTTCGGATCCCGTCGCGCGGGCCCGTGCCTGCAACATCGAGTTTCGCGTCTCGGACGCCACCGCCAGTCCGTACCTGTCGCTCGCCCTGGTGATACAGGCCGGTCTCGACGGCATTCGCCGGCGGCGGGAGGTCAAAATCGACTCACCGGCGGCCCTGCCGGCAAGCCTCACCGCCGCGCTCGTGCTCCTCGAGGGTAGCGCCGAGGCGGCGGACTGGTTGGGGGCGGAGTTTCTGCGCGGCTACCTGCAGTTCAAGCGTGCCGAGATCAAGGGCTTGGACGCCTGCGACGAGGCGGAAGTTTGCCGCCGTTACGCGGAAGTCTATTGAAACCCGGAGCCCCCACATGACCCATCCGATCAGTCGCGAGATTGAAATCGAGCCGGCCCACACCGCGCTTTTGTTCGTGGACGTGCAAAAGTACAACTGCACCTGGGAGGGCGGCGAATACGCGCATCTGGATGTGGCGGAGAAGGAGAGCACCTACGGGCGGTTTTTCCGCACGCTGAACGACAGCGGTCTGCCCAACATGGTCCAGCTGCAGCGCGCCTGCCGCCGCGCCGGCATCGAGGTGGCTTACACCGTGATCGAGAGCCTCACCGCCGACGGGCGCGACCGCTCGCTCGACTACAAGATCACCGGCTTCAACGTGCCGAAGGGGTCGCCGGATGCACGCGTGGTGGATGAACTGGCGCCCGCGGAGGACGAAATCCTTTTTCCGAAGACTTCCTCCTCGGTGTTCATTTCGACCAACATCGACTATGTCCTGCGCAATCTCGGCACCCGCTATCTCATCATCGCCGGCTGTCTCACCGACCAATGCGTCGACTCGGCGGTGCGCGACGCCTGCGATCTGGGTTATCTCGTCACCGTGCCCACCGATGCGTGCGTCACCCTCACGGACGAACGGCAGGAGTCCTCGTTGCGCAACAACCGCGGCTATTGCCGCCAGCGCACCACCCGCCAGCTGCTGGACGAAATCGCGCGCTTGACCGGCAGTTCAACCATCGGTCGGACCGCCGGCGGAGATGCATGCGAAGCCTGACAGCGCGATTGAGTCTGCCGGAAGGCATCGGCCTGTCCCTGGCCGTGATCTGCCCCTCCGTCACCGCCGCGTTCAATATCACGCTGGTGGTCCAGGCCGCGGGGCCGGCCGCGCCGCTGACGTTCGCGATCGGCGCCGTCGCCATGACGCTGGTGGCGTTGTCCTTCATGTCCTTCACCCACCGGGTCGCGCATGCCGGCTCCGCGTATGCCTACATCTCCCACACCTTCGGCAGCCGCATGGGGTTTGTGGCGGGCTGGACGCTGCTGCTGACCTATCTGGGATTCACGACGGGATTCGCCGCGCTGGTCGGCAGCTTCAGCTGCGCGGCCCTCGCCGAAGTCGGGATCGAAACCGGCCCGCTCTGGATCGCCATCGGCGCCATCTCGATGCTGCTCGCCTGGTGGCTCGCCTTTCGCGACATGCGCCTCGCCGGGCGGCTGATGCTGATGTTCGAGGGCGCCGCCCTGGTCTGCATCGTCGTCCTGTGCATCTGCATCCTTCGCCGCACGCATCCGGGGACGGAGGAGGTGCTGGACACGATGCGGCCGTCCACCCGATACGGCGGCTGGACCGGGCTCGGCTTCGGCATGGTGTTCAGCATCCTGTGCTTCGCCGGCTTCGAGGGCGCCGCCACGCTGGGCGAGGAGACCATCGACCCCCGCCGCAACATCCCCATCGCGCTCCTGTCCACCGTGCTGGGCTCCGCGGTGTTCTTCATGTTCGTCGCCTACTGCGAGGTGATCGGGTTCGGCCCCGCCGGGCTGAAGGCACTCGGCAGCGCCACGGCGCCGCTCAACGATCTGGCGCTGCGCTACGCCTCGCGCGAGCTCGCCATCGCGCTCGATTTGTTCGCGGCGGTGAGCTGCTTCTCCGGCATCGTCGGCGGCGTGGCCGCGTCCGCCCGGGTGATTTTCGCGCTCGGGCGGGCCGGCCTATCGCCGTCGCTCGCCGCGGTGCATCCGTTGCACGGCACGCCGGCAAATGCGGTGTCGCTCGCCTCCATCCTCATCATTCTGCCATTTCTGCTCTGGGCTCCGTTCGTCGGAGCGGGCAATTTCTACAGTTACACCAGCACCATCGGCGTGCTCGCCCTGATCCTGATATACATCGGCGTGGGCGGTGCGGAGATGGTGGAAGCCTGGCGCGAACGGCGCAAACCGTGGGCGGCACTCTGCCTGTGGGGGCCGGTGGTGCTGCTGTGGGTGCTGTTCCGCAATCTGTACCCGGTGCCGGAAGCGCCGAACAGCTGGTGGCCCTACGTGGCCCTGGCCTGGGTCGCGGGCTCCGTCGCGCTCATCAAGCTGCGGCCCGCCGTTTCGGACGCGCCTCTGCCCGATTACTCGCCCTGAGGTCCGCCTCACCATGACGACACCCATTCTCTCGCTGAATGCCTTCGACATGAATGCCGCGGCCGGCCTGCCGGGTCCGCTCGCCGACACCCTGGCGCGGCGTGCCCGGCTGTTCGGTGCGGCTTCCATGCTGTTCTACGATGAGCCGCTGGAATTTCTGCGCGGCGAGGGTTGCTGGCTCTACGACACCCAAGGCACGGCCTATCTCGATGCCTACAACAACGTGCCCTCCGTCGGGCATTGCCACCCGCGCGTCGTCGAGGCGGCGACGCGCCAGATGCGGATGTTGAACGTCCACAACCGCTACTTGCACCCGGGCATCCTCGAGTATGCCGAGCGGCTGCTATCGACGCTGCCGGAAGAGCTGTCCAACGTCACCTTCACGTGCACCGGCAGCGAGAGCAACGACCTCGCGCTCCGCCTGGCCTCCGGGTTTACCGGCGGCGAAGGGGTGATCGTGACGGCCGCCGCCTATCACGGCAACACGTCGCTGGTGACCGAGATCAGCCCGAGTTCCTACAGACAGGGAGTCCCTCCGCCGCACGTGCGCGTGATTCCGGCGCCCGACTCCTACCGGATCCCGGCCGCGAGGCTGTCCGACGCCTTCGCCACCGACGTCACCGCCGCCATCGCGGATCTCGCCAGTCGAGGCGTGAAACTCTCCGCACTGATCGTGGACAGCATTTTTTCGAGCGACGGCGTCTGCGCCGGCCCGCCGGGATTTCTGCGCGCCGCCGTCGAGGCCGTGCACCGCGCCCAAGGGTTGTTCATTGCCGACGAAGTTCAACCCGGTTTCGGCCGCACCGGGACGTCGCTGTGGGGTTTCGAGCGGCACGGCGTACGCCCTGACATCGTCACGCTCGGCAAGCCCATGGGCAATGGTTATCCGATCGCCGCGGCGATCACGCGCCCTGAAATCCTCGAGAGCTTCTGCCGGCGGGTGGGCTACTTCAACACCTTCGGCGGCTCGCCGGTGGCGGCGGCGGCCGGTCTCGCCGTGCTGGAAGTGCTCGACGAGGAGGACTTGATGGGCAACGCAGTCCGCGTCGGCGCTCACCTGGAGCGGTCGATCGCCGAGCTCGCGGGCCGTCATGCGTCAATCGGCGACGTGCGCGGCGCGGGCCTCTATCTCGGCATCGAACTCGTGGAGCCCGGCACGACCGGCCCCGCCGCGCAGCTGGCGACGCGGGTCATCAACGCGTTGCGCGCGCGCCGCGTGTTGATCGGTGCTGCCGGCCGTCACGGCAACGTCCTGAAAGTGCGCCCGCCGTTGTGCTTTTCGGCGGCAAATGCGGATCATCTCGTCGCAGCGCTCGACGAGTCCCTGACGCTCGCCTCCGATGATCCACAGCCTCGCGCCGACCGGAGCTGACGATGGCCGGTGAATACGCCCCCGACATCGTCGCCGATCTCGAACTCATGGTCGCGCGGGGACTGCCCCTCTGGTGGCTGTCCCCGCACACCGAGATCAGTCTGCTCAATCTGTCCGAGAACGCCACGTTTGCACTGAGCGATCCCGCGGCCGGCCGGGACCTCGTGCTGCGGGTGCATCGCGTGGGCTATTCCTCGGCGATCGAAATCCGTTCCGAGTTGCAATGGATCGAGGCGCTCCGCCGTGACGCGGTCATCGACACCGCGGCGCCGGTGAGGGGTCGCAATGGCGACTGGGTTCAGACGCTCGACTCCTCGTCGGGCCGCCCCTCCCGGCATGCCGTTGCCTTTGAACGGCTGCCCGGCCGTGAGCCGCTAACCGGCGCGGATACCAGCCGGTGGTTCGAACGTCTCGGTGAAATCACGGCCCGCATGCACGTGCATGCGCGCTCGTGGCAGCCACCTGCGGGATTTTCCCGCAAACGCTGGGACGTCGACGCCATGGTCGGACCGCGCAGCTTCTGGGGGCCGTGGCAGGCCGGCGCCGGCCTCGACTCGCGTGCCATCGCCGTCATCGATGAGGCTCTGGGCGAAATTCGCGGGCGCGTCGTCCGCTTCGGGGATGCGCCTTCACGGTTCGGATTGGTGCATGCGGACCTGCGGCTCGCGAATCTGCTGGTGGATGGCCCGCACCTGCGCATCATCGATTTCGACGATTGCGGCTTCAGCTGGTTCGTCTACGACTTCGCGAGCGCGGTCAGTTTCATTGAACACGAACCCATCCTACCCGGCTTGCTGCAGGCGTGGAGCGCCGGCTATCGGCGGGCGGCACCGCTCCCGGCGGAGGACGCGGCGGAAATCCCGACCTTCGTCATGCTTCGGCGGGTGATGCTGACCGCGTGGCTCGCCTCGCACGCCGAGGTGCCATTCGCGCGCGAGATCGGCGCGGCCTACACCGCGGGCACGGTCAGTCTGGCCCGCGATTTCCTCCAGGGACGGTTTCTCACCCACCCTCTCGATTGACCCAGGAGTTTCGCATGTTCACCTCCCTCAAAGACCGCAGCGTCATCGTCACCGGAGCCAGCAAAGGTATCGGCCGCGGCATCGCCCGGCGTTTCGGGCTGGCCGGATGCAGAATTCTGGTGGTGTCGCGCAAGCTCGAGGAGGCTGACTCGGTGGCCGCGGAGATCGTCGCGGCCGGCGGGACGGCACGGGCCATCGCCGCCGACGTAACGCGGGAATCGGACATGGCCGGCATGGCGCGGGCGGCCCTGCAGGCCTACGGCGCCATCGACATCCTGTGCGCGAATGCCGGGATCTTCCCGGCGGCCAGACTGGGGACGATGACGGCGGCGGATTTCGATGCCGTCATTGGAACCAACCTCAAGGGCACGTTCTTGTCGGTCTCGGCCTGCCTGGACGCCATGAAGGCTCGCGGCGCCGGACGCATCATCCTCACCTCGTCCATCACCGGTCCCGTGACCGGCTTTCCCGGCTGGTCGCACTACGGCGCGAGCAAAGCCGGCCAGCTCGGCTTCATGCGCACGGCGGCGATCGAACTCGCCCCCCACGGCATCACGGTGAACGCAGTCCTGCCGGGCAACATCGCGACCGAGGGCCTGGCCGGCCTCGGCGAGGGATATGAGCAATCCATGGCCGCTTCGATTCCCATGCGCCGCCTCGGCACCGTGACCGACATTGCCAACGCCGCATTGTTCTTCGCGAGCGACGAAGCGGCCTACATCACCGGCCAGAGCCTCGTCATCGACGGCGGTCAGATCCTGCCGGAATCTCTGGCTGCACTCGAGACATAGCACTCTGTCCGCTGGCTGACGGTTATCATGCATGTCCGAACGTCGTCACCGGAGCGCCTCATGAAGAAATGCCTCGCCCTTGCAGCCCTCCTGTCGGGATTCACCGTCCAGGCCGGCGTTCCGCAGGATACCCCGGCCGGCGAATCGCGCTTCCGCGACCTGTACAAGGAACTGGTGGAGACGAACACCAGCCTGTCCGCGGGCAGTTGCACGCTGGCGGCCGAGCGCATGCAGGCGCGGCTGAAGGCGGCCGGATTTCCAGACGGCGATCTGCACCCCTTCTCCGTACCCGAACATCCGAAGGAAGGCGGCCTGGTCGCCGTCTTTCCGGGTCGCGATCCCAAACAGAAGGCCATCCTGCTGCTGGCACACATCGACGTGGTGGAGGCCAAGCGAGAGGATTGGACACGTGATCCGTTTACTCTGGTGGAGGAAAACGGCAATTTTTACGCGCGCGGCGCCGTCGACGACAAGGCCGAGGCCGCCATCTGGGTCGACCTGCTGATCCGTTATCGGACGGAGCATTACACTCCGCGGCGCACGATCAAATTGGCGCTCACCTGCGGCGAGGAAAGCGCTGGAGCGTTCAACGGTGCGCACTGGCTCACGCAGAATCGCCGCGATCTCATCGATGCCGCCTTTGCGCTGAACGAAGGCGGTTGGGGTGAACTGGACGCGAACGGCCGCCGGATCGCCAATGACATCGAGGCCGGCGAAAAGGTCTTCCAGAATTTCCGGCTGGAGGTCACCAACCCGGGCGGTCACAGCTCCCGACCCGTAAAGAACAACGCAATCTATCATCTGGCCGCAGCACTCACCCGGATCGCCGCCTACGATTTTCCAATCCAGTTCAACGACGCCAATCGCGCCTACTTTGCCGGCATGGCCAAGCTGCAGGCCGCGAAGGGCGAAACGGCGGTGGCCGACGCCATGAACGCCTTCCTTCGCGATCCCGGCGACAGCGCCGCCCTGGCGCTGGTGACCGGCAGGGATCCGAGCTGGAACGCCACTCTTCGCACGACCTGCGTCGCGACCATGCTCGACGCGGGCCATGCCACCAACGCGCTGCCGCAGCGCGCGCGCGCCAACATCAATTGCCGCATTTTCCCCGGAGTCTCCCCCGAGTCCGTGCGCGTCAAGCTGACGGAATTGGTGGCCGACCCGGAGGTCAAGGTCAGCATGCCGGATGAACTCGATCCGGTGTCGCCGCCGCCGCCGCTGACGCCCGCGGTGCTCGGCCCGCTCGAGAAAGTCACCGCCGAATTCTGGCCCGGGGTGCCGGTGCTTCCGGTGCTGCAATCGGGGGCGACCGACGGCCGCTTCACGAATGCCGCCGGCATCCCCACCTATGGCGTGGAACCCGTATTTGTAGGCCCGGACCTCGGCCACATTCATGGTTTGAACGAGTATGTGAGCGTCAAATCGCTGCTCGAGGGCCGCGAGTTCCTGTACCGTCTGGTCAAGATCTACGCGGAACAGAAGTAGCGGCCGCGCCGGCGATCCGGGCGAATCGATGGACCGAGCGCCCGGGCGGTCCACCGACCCTCGCGGTTTTTCAAAACTTATAGTTGACCTGCATGCCCACCGTCCGCGGCTGGTTGGTCGAGTAGCGCACCACCTGCGGAATGTTGAACTGGAAGCTCGTGTTGTTCGCGGTCATCAACGCCACCTTGTTGGTGAGGTTGTCCACGAACACACTGGCCGTCCAACTGTCGTGCGCCAGGTTGACGCGGGCATTGGCAAGATTGTACGAGGGCAGATGATAATCGAAATAATATGCCACGTCGTGCGAGGTGCCCGTGAACGAATCCGACACGCTCGCGGCGAGGTGGTAGTCGCTGAGGACGTCGGTCGAATAGGTCAGCGACAGGCTGGCCGTGTCCTTCACGACGTTCATGATCGGCGCGGTGCAGTTGACCGCGCTCGGACAGGCGGGCGTCACGCCATCCGGCCTCAGAGCCACTGACGTCAGGAAATTCTCGTAAGACGCATTGGGACTGGTCAGCTTCGAATCGGTGTAGGCTCCGCTGAATGAGGCGGCCCAGTGCTCCGACAGCTTGGCGTTGATTTCGAGTTCGGGGCCGAAGGCCCGCCCGTCGCCCGCATTGTTGTAGTACTGGTACCCGCAGGGCAGCGTGAGCACCTGCTGCACCCCGGTCCACTTGATGTAGTACAGGTCGCCGTTGACGGTGAGCCAGTTGTCGAAGAGCTTGGCCTTTTCACCAACCTCGTAATTCCAGGCGCTGTCGGGACCGAAGGTGAGCGAACCCGCCTGACAGTTGACGGGCGGCGCGGTGTCCAAGATCTGATTGGCGCCTCCCGGACGGAAACCCTTGGAAACTGTCGCATATAAATTCAGGTCCGCGCTCGGCTCGTACGACAGATTGACCCGCGGATTGAACCCCTTGTCCGACGCCTTGGTGACCAGGACGGGCGCCACGGCCGGCGATGGGTACGGCGCATCGACGCCCCAGGAGAACTCGTCCTGTTCGCTTTTGTAGGTGTACCAACGCACCCCGGCGGCGAGTTTCCATTGATCGGTGATCTTGAAGGAACCGTCGGTGAACAAGGCCGTCTGCTTCACCGTGTACGGGTTGTAAGAGGTGAAATACGAGCCGTCGGGGGTGGCGGTCGACGCCACGGCCGGATTGCTGCTCTCCTCCTGCCAGACCGAGTGCAGGCTGCTGTAGAAGGCGCCCGCGACCCAGTGCAGCGCGCCCACATCCTTTGACACGAGGCGCAACTCCTGGGTGAACTGCCGGGAGGGATCCACTTCCGAGTAGGGCACGGGCACCAGCGGCGTCGCACCGTGATTCGACCAGTAGATCGAGACCGAGGCGTCCTGCGTCTGCCAGCCGAGCCGGTCGAAATATGACATGGCGCTGGTCAGGTCGGCGAAACCCAGGTTTGCGTTCAGGGTCAGCCCATAGATATGGATGTCATCATGCACGCCTTCGCGAAACGGAAATGCCTCGTAGTGCGCGTCGTAGATGGGGCCCGGCGACGCGGTGGTCGGCGTGCTGTCGACCAGGTCGTAGCCGCCGAGCGCCATGTGCTGAGTCATTGCCGTCAACAGCACCGAAAAATCGTCGATTGGCTTGAAGAGCAGCGCGGCGCGTCCGCTCGACAGCCGCTCATCGTTCGCATTGCGGATGACGCTTTGCACGGGCGCGGTTTTCAAGTTGCCGAAACTGTTGCTGGCAAGGCTGACCGGAAACGGATTCAAGGTGATCAGGTCGATCCAGCCGCTGCGGTACAGATCGCTGGCCACGACCCGCAAGGCCAGCGTCTCCCCGATCGGCAGGTTCAGCATCAGATTGCCGCCATAGTTCCCCCCGCCGCCGTCGGTGTAGGAGCCGGTGCCTTGCACGGAGCCCTCGAACGCTCCGAGCTTCGGCTGGTTAGTGACGACCTTGACGGTGCCGCCCATGGAGCCCGACCCATACAGGGTGCCCTGCGGGCCGCGCAGCACCTCCACACGGGCGACGTCGTAGAGATTCGGATCGATCACCACCTTGCCGGACTGCGACAACGCGGGAGGCGACAGGGGAATTTCATCGAGATAGAAGCCGACGGTGGGCGCCGCGCCGCCGTTGGAGGCGAGGCCGCGCGCTTCGTACTCCGTCAGTCCGGGTCCGGCCGACCGCATGGACAGACCCGGTATCTCGTGTGCGATATCCTCGATTCGGGTCAGTCCCGCCGCCACCAACTGATCGCCGGAGAGCGCCGAGATGCTGATCGCCGTGTTCTGGATGGTCGACGTGAATTTTTCCGCGGTGACGGTGATCTCCTCGAGACCGCCCGTATCCGCGGCGTCGGCGCCCGGAGCGGCGACGCCGGATCCCGGCCAGCCCCCCGCCAGCAGGATGAAGCCTGACCAAGCCAGACGGCAGGCGGCACGCAGCCGGTTCTTGATCGAGAATTGGCTGGAGTACATCGAGTATCCCTGTTGTTGTAGGAGCGAGACAACGATAATGCAAAGGGCGCACCATCGCAAACTGAACGGTCGCTCAGTCGAAATGACGTGCGATCAACCTTGGACACGGCGGCGGATGCGCCGCATCCCACAATCCACCGTGATCAGGTGAACGCCCGCCCCGGCCCTCGCCCCATGCTCGAACATGAAATCGGCAGGACGCACCGCGGTGGTGCGCGTGGGTTTGATTGATTGTGGTATTTTCGCTGCAATCGGGCTAAGGCATCTGCACTCGCAACGGCCTGCCGAACGCATGACATGGCGGCGTCATGGCGTCATGGCGGGCGTGGCGTCATGGTGTCATGGCGCCATGAATTTTGAGGGAGTACTCGACCGGCGCCTCGCGCCGACGACGGCACAAAGCCGGAGGATCGGATCGCGTTTTACCGCGACGGACCCTCCGGCCTTCACGTCGATCGCGGGTGACGGCGCGCTAGTGGCCGGTCGCGTCGCCGCCGCGGCTCGACTCGAAGAGAAACCAGGTCCGACGCTCCGTCTCGTCGATCCAATTTTCGATCAAACTCGCGGTTGCGATGTCGTGCAGTTCGTCGACCATGTCATGAACTTCGCGCAGCCGGGCCGACAGGGTCTTGTTGTCCTCGCGCAGCTCGGCCAGCATGTCGAGGGGATCGACGTACTCGGCATCGTTGTCGCTGATGCGCTGAAGCCGCGAAATGTGACCGATCGAGCGCAGCGTGTTACCGCCTGTCTTGCGGATGCGTTCCGCGATCGGATCGGTCATCGCGTACAACTGATCGGCCTGCTCGTCGAGAAGCAGATGGTAGTCCCGAAAATGTGGGCCGCTCATGTGCCAATGAAAATTCTTCGTCTTGAGGTAGAGGGCGAACACATCCGCCAGAATGCCGTTCATGCCGCCGGCAATGTCCTTGGACGCTTCCGCGGTCAGATCCGTGGGCGTGTGCAGAGGAGCCGACCGACGCTGTTGCAATGCCTTGGTGCTGGATTTCTTGGTGGCCATTGGGATGGTTTCTCGCTTCTTGGGTTGAAACGCCGATAATTGCATCGCAGCGGTAAAGACAAGGGACGACTTTAGGATTTGTCCACGTGTCGGCGGCCCTCGCGTCGCCGCAGCTCCCGCCTCAACACCTTGCCGGAACCGTTTTGGGGCAGTCGGGCCACCATTTCCACGCTGCTCGGACATCTGAAGTGGGCCAGACGTCCACGCGCGAACTCAATCAACGCGGCCTCGGTCAGCACGACGGAATCCGGCGTGAGGGGTGCGGCTACGACGAAGGCCTTTACAGTCTCTCCCCACCGCGGGTGCGGCACTCCGATGACGGCAGCCTCCGCGACTCCCGGATGTTCCTTCAGCACCTGCTCCACCTCGGCCGGAAACACGTTCTCGCCACCGGTGATGATCACGTCCTTGAGCCGATCATGGATATACACGAACCCATCGCTGTCCTGCGATGCAGCGTCACCGCTGCGCAGCCAGCCGTCGGGACGCACGGTGGCGGCCGTTTCCACCGGCTGATTCCAATATCCCTGGGTGTTCATGCCGGAACGGATCCAGATTTCACCCACTTCGCCGGCGGGCACGGGCCGGCAGGTGATGGGATCGAACAACCCGAACTCGACCCAGGGGACGGGCTTTCCGCAGGAAAGCAAGCGCCCCTCGCCCGCCCCCCGCGGATCGTAATCGTGCGTCTGCAGCGTGAGCACGGTGCCCGAAGTCTCCGTCATGCCATAAGCGTGGCTGAACCTGCAGCCGAAAAGCTCGGTTGCTCGTGACAGCAGAGTCCCGCTCATGGGGGAGGCGCCGTAGACGATGAGTTGCAGGCCCTGCAGGCCGCCGCGGTCATCACCCGCAGCCTGGACCAGATCGAAAATCACCGTGGGAACGAAGAACGCGTGCGTCACGCGATGGCGCCGGATCGCGTCGAACACGGGCAAAGGAGACGGCTGTTCCAACAGAACGGTATGACCTCCCTGGCTCAAGGCCATTGTGCCGTAACCGAGGCCGCCGATGTGGTATAGGGGCATTGCAACGAGATTTACGCTCGCGTCGGTGAAGTTCCACAATTCACGGGCCATGCGTGACGAGAACGATAAATTGGCGTGCGAAACGACGACGCCCTTCGGACGGCCGGTCGTGCCCGACGTGTAGAGCAACGCGAGTGGCGCGTGCGGGTCAATCCGTAGCCCGGGGTCCGTCGCCGGGGACGCATCACGCCAGGCCGCATAGCCGTCCTCGGTGTTGATGCAGCCGGCGACGGCACGCACATCCGCCGGCACCAGCGGCAGGTAGTGGGTGTCGGCAAACACGAGCCTCGGGCCCGCATCCGCAAGCACGGCGGCCACTTCGCGAGCCGAAAGCCGCCAATTGAGCGGCACGAACACCGCGCCCGCCTTGGCGCAGCCATACAGCAATTCGAAGTGTACGGGGCCGTTGCGAGCGATGAGCGCGACGCGCTCGCCCGGGGCCACCCCGGCGCGGGCAAGTGCTCGGGCAACCCGGCTGCTGCGGCTATCCAGCTCGCCAAAATCGAGGGCAAGATCCCCGAACGTCAGGCACGGCGAGCGGGGCCGGTCTGCGGCGTGAGTCCGAACCAGATCGGCGAGATTGAAAGCCAACCCATCCCCCCGCGCGCCGACGGTGCCGTTGATCATCGGCATCTCACGCAGCTTCGGTCACGGCGCGCCCGACACCACCGGCAGTACGGCGGCGCCGGACGGCTTTTGCCGCCGGCCGAACGAGACGACACCCAGGCCCGAAGCGAGTACGACCGCGCCGATGTACCACGCTTGGTACAGGTCCTTCGGATCCGCCGGTGCCGCGCCGGCGGAGTACATCAGATAACCCAGCACGCCGATCGCCAACCCCGGCAGCACCGCCGCGAGCACAGCCTGCAAAAGCCCGAGGCGCGCGAACATCAGGCGAATGAATGCCGCCAGAGCCGACATATAGGCAAGGGCCAGGGTGACGACCACCATGTTGTAATAGAAGTTGACGTCGGCCAGCGGTTTGATCCAGATGAACAGAATGCCGACCGCGGCGATGGTCACCACGCTGACCCAGGGAGCCCGCTTGACGTTCACCCGGCCGAAGACCCCCGGCAGATGGCCCTCCTGTGCCATGCGGTAAGCAGTGCGGGCGCCGGCGGTCAACGACACCTGCAAGCCGGCCACGGCGGACGTCACGACGACGAACAACGCCACCCACGACAACATCGGCGGCAGGTACACCTTGGCGACGGCCCCGATGGGCCCGCCGTCGCCATTCTCCGCGATCTTCGCGAGCACATCCACCGGCACCGCCCGCTGCCAGCCGATGGCCGCGACCATGTAGACGACGAACGCAGCCGCGAGCACGAGCAACAAGGAACGCTGCACCGTGCGCACGGGGATGCGCGCCTCCTCGATATAGTTGATCGCCGAGTCGAAGTTCGCGAGCATCCACATGCCGAGCAGCACGCCGGACCCCAGCACGGACCAGCTGGCGGGCAGCGCGAACAGCGCCGACGCAGGAACCTTGACGTGCGGCGACACGATCCCGAGCAGGCCTAGCCCTAAGATCACCGTGAGCTCGCACACCAGCAACACCGTGGCCACGCGCGCCGTGAGCGCAACGCCGCGCAGACACACCGCCATGAACGCCACGATGAGGGCGCTGCCGATGAGGGGCGCCGCGAGACGGCCCGACAGCCCGGGCAGAAGCGCCTGGATGTATTCCGTTGCGATGATCGCGGTCATGGGTACGATGGCTGCACAGGAAATCGTGTAAGCCCATCCCAGAATGGTGCCGGCCACGGGATGCAGAAACCGGCTGCTGAAGGTGAAGATGCCGCCCGCCGAAGGCGCCTGGCGGGTGAGGTACACGAGACACAGGGCCAGCACGCCCATCGGAAATACGAACGAGATCAGGATGGCAAGCGGCGCGGCACCGCCCATCACGGAATACAGCACGGACATGGTCGCCGCCGTCACCCAGGCCGGCGCGTTGAATGCCATCGCGGCGAGGCTCACGTCGAACGTCGACAACGCATTTTTTTCGAGCGTGGTCTCTATGTCCTGGATCGTGCCGTGGCGGTCGTAACCGAACAAATCGAGGATCATGTCGCGGCCCTCATCGGGACAGACCGAATTCGGCGCGCACCGCGGCCGCCATGCGTGTGACGACCTCGGCGCAGATCAAAGCGCCCTTCTCGGCGGTGGCCCCGCGGGCGGACGACAAGACGCCGCTTGCCGGAACCCATTCGGTGCGGGTGGGATACATGTCGTACGGCGGAAACGCCGCCGGCGGATCGGCCGGGATGCGCTCGATGCTCACCAGTTCAGGATGCAGGTGCAGCATCATGGAAGTCTCGATCACCGCGGCATGTTCCAACGCGAAGCCCGGAAAACCGTCGGGGAAAATGCGGGCCAGCGTGGCCTCGGTGCAGAAGTCCCAGTATTCCAGGCGCATGACGGACAGACTCGCCGACTTGCATTCCCGCAGCGCCAGATCGATCCCCTCGATCATGAACCAGGTGTTCTCGTAGTGACCGTTGACCAGCACCAACCGCTCCACGCCGTGCCGGACGAACTCCCGGATCGTGTCGCGCACCTGGCCGATGAGCGTCGACGCATCGAGACTGGTCGTGCCGCAAAAATGCTGCCCGCCGCCGCACTTCGGCTGCGACTTGTAGCCGTAGGCAAATACGGGAGCGACGATGCCGCGCACCGCCGCGGCCGCCTCGGCGGCGATCGCCGTCGCGAGCAGCGCATCGGTGCCGAGCGGCAGATGCGGACCATGCTGCTCTAGGGCACCGACCGGCAGGAATACGGGCGCCCTGCCCTCGGTCACCCGTTCCCGATAATGCTGCCAATTCATTCGGTTCATATGGACTTCGGACATGTGCGCTCCAGCGGAAACGTGAAGAAGGGTCGGCGGAGAAAGGGACTCAATTCATGACCTCGCCGTGGCTCACCACGAGCGACTGGCCGTTGATGGCGCGCGCGCCGTCGCTCGCGAGGAACAGAAAGGCGCCCGCCAGATCGGCGGGCTGCAGAAACTGCGGAGTGACCTGCCCGGACAATGTTTCGGCGAGCACGTCGGCGACGCTGCGCCCGCTCGTCGCCGCCACCGCCTCGAGCGACCGGACGGCGGCGGCGGTCTCGATCCACCCCGGACAGATCGAATTCACGCGGATGCCGGCGGTGCCGAGTTCCCAGGCGAGCGAGCGGGTCAGCCCGATCACAGCGTGCTTGCTCGCGACGTATGCGGAAAACTCCGGATAGCCCGTGAGGCCCCAGATGGACGCCTGATTGATGATGGCGCCCCCCGGCCGCATGAGCGGCAGAAGCGCACGCGTAAGCCGCATCATGCTGCCGACGTTGTTGCGCAGCAGACCGTCCCAGCGCGCCATGAAATCCGGCGCCGCATCGCGCAGCGGGGTCGGAAATTCCGTGCCCGCGTTGTTCACGAGGACGTCAACCTCCCCGAAGCGCTCGCGCAGCCGGGTGGCCGCCGCGGCAACCGAGGCATCGTCGGTGAGGTCGGCCGCCAGCACCAGCGCCCCGGCGGGAAATGCCGCGGCGACCGCGTCGAGCCGCGCGGCGTCACGGTCGATCAGCGCCAACCTCGCGCCTTGGTCGGCAAACGCCCGCACGAGCCCCGAACCGATGCCGCCGCCGGCGCCCGTGATCACCACCACCCGCTCGGCGATGCCGTAATCCATCCCTAGGAGCCTGCCTTTGCGGCCATCCGGGGGGCGTCGCGGCGCTCGCCTCTCTCGTGAAAGATGTAACCCAAAAGGTTGAGCAGCACCTGCGCCGCCAGGAAGCTGGTGCTGCCGCCCGGATCATAGTCCGGCGCGACTTCACACAGGTCGATGCCGACGATATCTCCCCGCTTGGCCAGTCCCTGCAGGATTTCCATCACCTCGTAGTAAAGGAAGCCGCCGTGGCTGGGGGTGCCCGTTCCCGCCGCGATGGAGGGGTCGAAACCGTCGATGTCGATGGTGACGTAGTAGCGGGCGCCGGACGGGATCGTCCCGAGCACGCCCTCCGCGCCCAGCGCGCGGCACTGCCTCACCGACAGGATGGTCGATTTCGTGCGGCGCGCATCCACGTATCCCTCGCGCGCCGTCGAGGAGACGTTGCGTATGCCCAGATGACTGATGCCCTGCACGTAAGGCTTTTCGGCCGCGCGTTTCATCGGGTTGCCGTGGCCGTGGCGCACCTGGTGGCGCACGTCGACGTAGTCGAGATGCGCGTCGAACTGGACGATGTGGACCGGCGCCTGCGAGTCGAAGGCTGCGATGCACGCATCGTTCACCGAGTGATCGCCGCCGAGCACCACCGGCAGGGCGCCCGCCGCGAGGATCGCCCGCACACCCGCCTCGATGTTGGCGAGGCTCTGCTCCTGGTCGGTGTGGATGATATCGGCGTCGCCGATGTCGACCATCCGCACCCGGTCGCGCGGCATGTAGACGACGTCGTCCTCGTGATCATAGGCGCCGTCGTGGCCGAAGGAGTACAACGTGGACGCCTCACGGATGCCGCGCGGGCCGAAACGGGCTCCGGCGCGATACTGGGTGCCCATGTCGAGCGGGGCGCCGAGCACCGCCACATCGGCGTCGATCTTGTCCCAATCCAGCACGGGAGGACTCTTGGCGAAGGTGCAATGGCCGACGAACGGCAGGTTCAATCGACCGGATTCGTAGCCGTGCTTGCTCATGCGATCCTCGGGGGACTTCAGCGTTTGCGACTGGACGACAAGGCGGCCTCGAAGCCGCTGCTCGCCCGGTCGATGAATTCGTCGAACAGCGCGCGCAGACGCGGCGACATGCGTATCAGGCGCGAGCGGCCGTCGTCGGGATTGTCGAACTCCTCGAGATACCCCTCCGCGGTCGCCTGACGCACGTATTTCATGGCGGTCTGCGTGCTGACGCCCTGCACCAAACCGTACGCATCGGACTTGGGGACGGCGCCCCCCCGGAGCAGCCACAGTTCGGTGAAAAGCCGCGAAAAGTAGACGTCACCGAAGCCCGTGCGGTGAAACGCCGCCACCCAGGCGTCGTCGACCTCCCGCAGACCGCGCAGGAAATGAGCGCGGTGATCCTCGAGCGGACGGGTTTTCATCTTCATCATTGGGACGTACTCCTGTCGAGCGCCGAGCATATCACGGGATAATTAGATACAAATTTGATTGTAAAATGATTGCTTATTCACGTCGCGCCGCGGTATACAAGGACGACCGGACAGGTCTCGCCCGCGCGGAGCCGCCCGGGCGCTCGTTCCCGAAGGAGGATTGCACGATGAATGCGGCCGTTTCCGCGGCGCCCCGGCGTCTGTTTCGCGACCGCCAGGACGCCCTTTACCACTCGCTCGCCTTAGGCCTCACCGCAGCCGCATGGCTCAGCTCGTTCGCGCTGATGACTTCCGGGAGCATCGTTGCCGACGTGATGGGCACCCTGCTCTGCGCGCAGAGCATGGTGCTCGCGGCCTACCTGATCCACGAGGCCGCACATCAGACGCTGTTCACGAGCCACCGGGCGAATCATGCAACGGGCGAGGCGCTGAATTTCATCGCCGGCTCCTCGTATGCCTCTTTCGATCGGATCCAGCACATGCACATCCGGCATCACGTCGACCGTGCCGATCTCACCTGCTTCGATTTCAAGGGCTTGATGCAGAGGCGGCGGGTGGTGCGGCGCACGCTCCAGCTCCTCGAATGGGCCTACGTTCCGGCCACCGAGATCCTCATGCATCTCCAGGTCGTTTGGCGCCCGTTCTTCGTCCGTTCGCAGCGCCGGTACCTGCGGCGCGTCGCGCTCATGCTGGTGGTGCGCCTTGCGCTTCTCGCCTGGCTGTGGAGCGTGTCCCCACGCGCCGTGCTGCTCTACGCGCTCGCGGTATTCGTGCAGCTTCATGCGCTCAATTTCTTCGACGCCTTCCACCACACCTTCGACCAGCTCGTCGTGACACCCGAACAGACGGTGTCGCTGGAGGGACGCGACCGTGCCTACGAACAGGCCAACACTTACAGCAACGTCATCTCGCTGCATCATCCGTGGCTGAACGCATTGGTGCTGAATTTCGGATACCACAATGCCCATCATCACCGGCCCTCCGTGCCCTGGTGGCGACTGCCGGCGCTGCACCGCCAGACCTACGGCGGGGAAGCCGCGGCCCTCATGCCGCTGCGGGAGCTACTGTTCAGCTGGCATCGCAACCGTGTGAAGCGGGTGTTCGCCGTCGATTACGGCGCCCCGCGGAGGGGCGGAGCCGGGCCGGGCACGCGCCGCGCCGACGATTTCGTCGGGGCGCACGGCGTATCGTTTCTCACGGTCGTTTGACGGTGCGGTCCGGCCGCCGGAACCAGAGCCCGTGCCATTGACAGGCCGCCGTGCCGTGGTGACCGGTGCCGTCGGCGGCATCGGGAGCGCCGTCGTGGACGCACTCCTGGCGCAGGGAGCGTTCGTGCATTGCCTCGACCGAAAGGGTTGGGGCGGCGCGCGGGGCGGCCTAGCGTCCGGCGGCAACGTCGCGTATCACCAGGTCGATCTCGCCAATCGCGCCGACACCGACCGCCTGCTCGTCCGTCTCGGCGTCGAGTTGGGCGGTCGATGCGACATACTGGTCAACGGCGCCGGCATCTCACGGGTGCGCCCCTTCGATGCGAGCGACGACGCGCTGCTAGACTCCATCCTGGCCATCAATTTCACGGCGGCGTTTCGCGTCACGCGCGCGCTGCTGCCGGCGCTGCGGGCGAGCGGTTGCGGGTCCATCGTGAACATCGCCTCGGAACTCTCGCTGGTGGGTCAAACAGGTTACAGCGCCTATAGCGCCAGCAAGGGCGCGCTTCTCGCCTGGAGCCGCGCTCTTGCCGTCGAACTCGCCGGCGAGCGCATCCGGGTGAACGCCGTCTGTCCGGGACCCGTCGACACCGCCATGCTGGCCGATGAATTTGCGACTGCGCCCGACCCGGGACGGGCGCGCCGCGAGGAAATTGCGGGCATTCCCTCGGGACGGCTCGGCGCGCCCGCCGAGATCGCAGCGGTGATCGCGTTCCTCGCGGGCGACGCGGCGGCCTACGTCACCGGAGCGGCCTGGTCCGTCGACGGCGGCAAGACGGCGCGCTGAAGAAACGACGCTCGCCCCGACCTAACCCGGAGAGTTCATCGACCCTGCGCCTTCAACAGCCCCGCATCGATCTCCGCCGTCTTTTTCACCGACGGCCGTGCATTCCAGCGGTCTATGTAGGTTTTGACCACCGGCACCCCTTCCACGAGACCGAAGCCGACCATCCAGGTCAGCGCCGACCCCCAGAGGACGTCCGCGGCGGTGAACCGTTCGCCCAGCAGCCACGGTCCCTTCTCCATCTGTCCCAACACCGACTTGAGCGTGGTTTCCACGTCACCGTACGGCACCATCGCCGGAGGACCCGGCTCCCGCTTCAACGCCTTGTCGACCAAGGCCGGCTCGAAACAGGCGCTGTAGAACACATACCATCGCAGATATGACCCGCGCAGGGCATCGCCGATGGGCGGCGCCATGCCCGCCTCGGGGAACATATCCGCGAGATAAATCCCGATCGCCACTTGTTCGGTGACCAGCGTGTCGCCGTGCAGGATTGCGGGCACCTTGCCCATCGGGTTGATGGCGAGGTACGCGCTCTGGCGCTGCTCGCCCGCCTTCATGTCGAGCACGTGGATGGTGTAGGGAGCGCCCAGCTCCTCGAGCAACGTCAATACTCCGGACGAGCGGGTCTGCGGTGAATGAAACAGCGTGATCGGCAGCGTTGTGGGCATGATGACCTCCTGAGGATTGGGCGGATCCTGCCAGAAGGGCCACGGCGCGTCCAACCAGTACCAGGCCCGTTCGGTTGCTGTATGAAAATGTGCGTGGGTGCTTGACCGCGGGCTTTGGCGGCTATGCGAAAAGCTCCGGTGGCGGGTGATAGACGCCGCGCCCGATCAATCCCAGTTCACCGCTGGCATCGAGAATGGCCAGATTGAAGGCGACAGTCGCGTGGGCGCCCGCGGCCGCGATGCGGACGGGATCGAGGATGCCCGTACGCGGATCGATGAGGGACCGGCGCAACGCCGGATCGTCCACTTGGCCGCCGAGTCCGCAATAATCGACGAGCACGCTGTCGCCGATCGCGGGCAGCGCTGCGGCCTGCGCCCCACCTGGTAGCCGCGGGCCCGCCGGCGGGGTCGCCGGCAGTCGCCGCCAGGCCGGCTCGCCGCGGCGGCGCACGCCGAAATCGACGCCGTTACCACCCAGGGCCTCGATGGCGTTGCCATGATGACGCACCGCCCCCGCTGCCGCCGCCATCATCACCGGCAACACGAAGGCCGGCACGGCGCGCAACATCGCCGCGACGCCGGGCGCCAGATCGACGAGGCACGCGATGAGCGCCTCGTTGGCCGCCGCCGTGCGCGAATGACAGTCATCCCCCGCTGCCACCGCGCGGCGGATCACCTCGTCCACCAAAACCGGCGCGCGCCGCACGCAGGCGGCGAGGGCAGCGCACTGGACTTGCCGGAGCGTCGCCAACCGGTCGCGGCACGATGCGGCCGACGCGCCGAAACGCAATGCCGGCGCGGAGCCCTCCACCATTGCACCGAACACCGCCTGCGCGTGATGGGTCACGACGGCCAGCGGCATCGATGCCGAAACGACCTGGGCCAGCGGTGTGACGACGCCGTGGTCCTGCGCCGGCTGCAGTGTGAACTGGCCCCGGACCAAGCGGCGCCGCGCGTCGACCTCGTCCGCAGCGAGCCCCTCGAACAGCACTGCGTGCACGGCGGCATTCATCACCGGCCCCGGGGGTGGCCCGAGGTACGGCGGCCCCGCATGCAGCAGCACGTCGGCGGTCAATGCGGGGCATGCCACGGAACGAGGCACCACGTCGCACCAGACCGCACCCACGAAGGGCTGCGCGAAGTCGACCTGCGGGGCCGCGGGCGCCGCGCTCATCGCAGCCGCAGAGGAACGGCGGCGATGTCGTTGTTCGATTCCACCAGCCGCAGGAGCTGGGTCAGGAACACGCCGCGCTCGGCCGGACCAAGGTGCGCGATCGTGCGGTCGTGGGCCCGCTCGACGGCCGGCCGCATCTTTCGCAAGAGGGTGACGCCCTTGCGGGTGAGTTTCACGAGCTTGACGCGACGGTCGTCGGCCGAGCGGCGTCGCTGGAGAATGCCGCGCTCCTGCAGACGCGGCAGCACCTCCGCCACACTGGTGCGCTCCAGCCCGATCTCGAGCGCCAGGCTGTTCTGATCGATTTCGCCGCGCTCGCCGAGTGTCGTCATCAGGCTGTATTGCACCGGGGTGATGCCGAAATCCCGCGTCTCCTCGAGGAACAGCGCGCAATGCAGTTGATGCAGCCGGCGGATCAGGAATCCGGGGCGCCCGAGCAGCGGAGACTTGGTGGTGGCGGCACTCTGCATGGAGGTCGAGCATAGTGGCAGCGCGGCCGGGACGCCACCTGCGCCGCAATGCACGACAATAAGGCATCGAATCGCCCGCACGGCGTCATATGGTGCAACGAGATGCGGGGTATCCCCCCTAATTTGGCCGGCATGGGTCCAGAAAGGCCGCGGCAGCGCGATGCGCACGACTGTCTCGGTCCGGCGCAGGCTGGCACGTGACTTGCTGTGCCTTACGCCATGAAAAAAATTCTGCTGAAGGGGGGCCGGGTCATCGATCCGGCATCGGGGCTTGACGCCGTATGCGACGTCGCGGTGCAGGGCAACCGGATCCAGGCGATCGGCCGCGATGTTGCCGTGGCGGACGCCGAAGTCATCGACTGCGCCGGGCGGCTCGTGCTTCCCGGCCTGATCGACACGCACGCCCACGTGTACGAACACGTTACCGGCAGCTTCGGCCTCAATGCGGACCTTTGCGGCGTGCACTCCGGCGTGACCACCCTCGTGGATCAGGGCGGACCGAGTTGCATGACTCTGCCCGGGTTCCGGAATTTCATCGTCGCGCCTGCGCGGACCCGCGTGGTCGCCTACCTGTCGGCCTACCTGGTCGGCGGCCTGGAGGGCCACTATTACCCGGCGCTGTACCGGCCGGATTGCGTCGACGTCGCGGCGACGGTCAAGGCGGCGGCGGCCAATGCGGATCTCGTCAGGGGCATCAAGGCCCACGCCGAGATGGGCGGCTTTGCGCGCTGGGGCATCGCGGTGATGCAGGCGGCGGCCGAGATCGGCCGGCGCGCGTCGCTGCCCGTGTATCTGCACTTCGGCCAGCTTTGGCCCCTGCCGCATCAAGGCGGTCTTCCGGTCGATCCGGACGCCATTTTGACCCAGGTGCTCGAGCTGATGAAGCCGGGAGACGTGTTTGCACATCCGTTCAGCCGCCATCCCGGGGGCTTCGTGAGCACTCAGGGCACACTGCATCCCCTGGTCAAGGAGGCGGTCGCCCGGGGTCTCAAAATCGACGTGGGCCACGGTTCCCACTTCAGTTTCAAGACGGCGCGCACCGTGCTGGACGCGGGCGTGCGCCCCGACACACTCGGCGCGGACATGCATGGCCACAACACCCGGACCGGCGCATCCCCCCGGGGCGCAGCGCCGGACGACGAACACCTGTTCGCGGGGAGGACCCCGTTCAGCCTGGTTTCGGCCATGACCAGCATGCTCGCGCTCGGACTGCCGCTCGATCACGTCGTCAAGATGGTCACGGTCAACGCGGCCGCCATGATCGGCAGTCCTGAGGATCTTGGCCGGCTTCGGGTGGGCGGAATCGCCGACGTTTCGGTGTTGTCGGACACCCGAGGCCGCTGGCAGCTGAACGACAACGAAGGCACCCAGGTCGAGGCGCTGCGATTGCTGCAGCCGGTGTTTTGCCTGCGGGACGGCGTGCGCTTCGATGCCGACGCCGCAATCCTGCCCGTTCTACGGGCCGCCTGAGGTGTCGCCGGCCGACGGACCCTTCGACTTCATCGTGTGTGGCGGAGGAACCTCAGGCTGCGTGGTTGCACGACGGCTCACCGACCGCGCGTCGTCGCGGGTGCTCCTGCTCGAAGCGGGCGGCGACGAGCGCATCGACGCGGTCCGCAACGCCTCCATTTGGATGAGCAACATCGGCAGTGCACGGGACTGGCAGTTCGAGTCCGAACCCGGCGCGGCCTTGGACGGCCGGCGTGCGCCTCTGCCGATGGGCAAGGTGCTCGGCGGGGGGTCCAGCATCAATGGATTGATCTGGGCGCGCGGCCACCGGAACGATTTCGACCGCTGGGCCGAACAGACGGGCGATCCCGGCTGGAACTACTCCGCGGTGCTCGATTTGTATCGGCGCATCGAGGATTGGGACGGGCCGCCCGACGCACTGCGCCGCGGCCGCGGCGGACCCATGGCCGTGAGCCGTCCGCGAGATCCCATACCCCTGGTCGCCGCGCTCTGCGAAGCGACGGCGGCGGCGGCCGGGGTTCCGTTGGCGCAGGACCTCAACGGTGTGACGATGGAGGGCGCAGGCGGCTGCGGCATCCCGAACATCACGCTCGATGGCGACGGCGAGCGCGTCTCGACCGCGGGCGCCTATCTGCGGCCCGTCATGTCCTGCGACACGCTGACCGTGCTTCTGCACGCCCGCGTGCGGCGACTGCTGTTCGAGGGCTCCCGCATCGTCGGGGTGGAGTTCACGCATCAGGGACGCCGGCGAACGGCCCGCGCCGAGCGCGAGGTGGTGTTGTCGATGGGCGCCATCAACACGCCGAAGGTGCTGATGCTGTCCGGCATCGGCGATGCAGGCCAACTGCGGCGCCACGGGATTCCGGTCGTGCAGCACCTGCCCGGCGTGGGCCGGAACTTCCAGGATCATATCCTGGTGGCCGGTTGCATCTGGGAATACCGGACCCCGGAACCCCCGCGCAACAATTCCGCCGAGTTCACTTTTTTCTGCAAGAGCGACCCTGCGCTGCCGACGCCGGATCTGCAGCCGGTGCTCGAGGAGTGCGCGTTCGGCAGCGAGATCACCCGCCCGCGTTACGAGCTGCCGGTCGACCCGGCCCGCGCCTGGACGCTGGCGCCGGGCCTGGTCAGACCCGAAAGCCGCGGCCACCTCGAACTCACCGGCCCCGACCCGGAGGACCGCGTGGCCGTGCACGCAAATTTTTTGAGCGAGCCGCAGGATGTCCGCGCGCTGCTGACGGCGGTGGAACTGTGCCGCGACATCGGCAATTCGGCCCTTCTCAAGCCCTTCGTGCGGCGCGAATTGATGCCGGGTCCGCTGGGCCGCCAGGAACTGGAGCGCTGGCTGCGCCAGGCCGCGGGCACGTACTTCCACCAGACCTGCACCGCCAAGATGGGTCGCGACGTGATGTCCGTCGTCGACAGCTCGCTGCGGGTGTATGGAGTGAAGGGCCTGCGCATCGCCGATGGGTCGGTGATGCCGGAAATCACCACGGGCAACACCATGGCGCCCTGCGTGATGATCGGCGAACGCGCCGCGGATCTGATGCTCGGAGGACACGCATGACCCCGTCGATTCATCCCATGTACATCAATGGCGCGTGGCGTGAAGGCAGCGACGGCGCCGTCGCCGATGACCTCAATCCGGCATCCGGCGAGGTGTTCGCGCGCATCGCGCAGGCCGGCGCCCGGGACGTCGAGGACGCCCTCGCCGCCGCTCACGCCGCCAGGGTGCCCTGGCAGAAACTCCTGGTGAACGAGCGCGAGGCGTTGCTGCACCGGACGGCCGATCTCATCGCTGAACACGCGGCGGAAATCCGCGACCTCCTCATCGAGGAGACCGGCTCCGTCATGATGAAGGCGCCGTGGGAGGTGGGTTACGCCGTCGAGTGTCTGCGGGTCGCCGCCGCCTGCCTGCGCCAGCCTCATGGCGACACGTTTCCCGCCTGCGCCAAAGGTCAGATGGGCATGACCATCCGCCAGCCGCTGGGAGTCATCGCCGGCATCGCGCCCTTCAATTCGCCGTTTCTGCTCTCCATCAAGAAAGTCGCGTTCGCGCTGGCCGCGGGCAATACGTTCGTCCTCAAACCTTCCGATCTCGCACCCCTTTCCGGTCTGAAGCTCGCCGAAATGTTCCATGCGGCGGGACTGCCGCCCGGCGTGCTCAACGTCATCCCCGGGCCCGCGGCGCTGGTCGGTGCGGCGCTGTCCTCGGATCCACGCGTCAAAATGATCACGTTCACCGGGTCCGTGAAGGTGGGCCGGCATCTGGCCGCCGAAGCCGGCCGGCACATGAAGCGCGTCACCCTCGAGTTGGGGGGCAAGAATCCGCTCGTGGTACTCGCGGACGCAGATCTCGAGTACGCGGTGGACGCGGCGGCCTTCGGCATTTTTTTCACCAGGGTCAGGTATGCATGGCAAGTTCCCGGGTCATCGTCGAGGCGCCGCTGTACGAGGCTTTCCTCGAGCGGTTCGTTGCCAAGGCTCGCACCATCAAGGTCGGCGATCCGCGCGATCCGACCACGGTGATCGGGCCGTTGATCCGCCCCTCGCAATGCGATTTCATCCGCGGCCAGTTGGAGGATGCCGTCGCGAAGGGCGCGCGGATATGCTGCGGCGGCTCTCACCACGGCCCGTATTTCGAGGCCACTGTGCTCTCGGGCGTGACCGCAACGATGGCGATCTACGCCGAAGAGTCTTTCGGACCCGTGACCTCGGTGCTGCGCGCCGATGACTTCGAGCACGCGCTCACCCTCGCGAACGATACCCGCGCGGGATTGTCGTCGGCTGTCGTTACCAACGATCTGCAGAAGGCCTTCGATTTTGCGCTGCGTTCGGAGTCCGGCATGGTACACATCAACGATACGACCATCTCGGACGAACCGCACATCGCTTTCGGCGGCGTAAAGGACAGCGGATTCGGCCGGGAAGGGGGCATGGCCTCGATCGAGGAGATGACGGAAGTCAAATGGATCACGATCCAAATGGGCCGGCGGGAGTTCCCGTTCTAGCCGCGGTTCTTCCGCCGGAACCGCCGGTGGCGGACGCCTTCGTGCGGCGGTTCGTCATTGAGCCGACCGCACCGGGCCCGCTGCGCGGAGCCTCGTTCGCGGTGAAGGACCTCATCGACGTCGCGGGCTGGCCTACGGCGTGCGGCAATCCGTCCTGGCGTGCCACTCACCCCGCCCCCGCCGAGCACGCGGCGGTTGTGCGGCGCCTGCTCGACGCCGGTGCACGGCTCGAGGGCAAGACATGCACCGACGAACTCGCCTATTCGCTCGAGGGCTGCAATTTCCACGAGGGCGCGCCGCTGAACCCGGCGGCGCCGTCGCGGTTCACCGGCGGCTCCTCGAGCGGCGCCGCGTCCGCCGTTGCCGCCCATGAGGTCGATTTTGCCGTCGGCACCGACACGGCGGGTTCGGTGCGCGTGCCGGCCGCGTGGTGCGGTCTCATCGGTTTCCGCCCCACCCATGGGCGCGTCTCCGTCCACGGGCTGACGGCGCTGGCGCCGGACTTCGACACCGTGGGCTGGCTGGCACGTTCGGGCCCGCTGATGCGCGACATCGGTGCCGTGCTGCTGGACGCCGGCGCCGCACTCGACCGGGTCGATGGCGACCCGGTCGCCCGCGACCCGGTCGCCCGCGACCCGGTCGCCTTCGCGTACGATCCCGCCCTCGATGCCCGAGGGCCCGTCACCGACGCGCAAGTCGGGCCGGCCGCCGACGCCGCGCGGCGCCTGGACCGATTGTGTCCGGATCTGCGGGCCCTTTCCCTCGGCATCGATTGGGCCGCGATGGCGGAGAGTCTGCGCGTCCTGCAGGCCGCGCAGGTGTGGCGCACTCATGGGGCCTGGATCGACCGCGAACGACCGCATTTCGGACCGGGAATTGCCGAGCGGTTCGCGGCCGCCCGCACCATCGGAGCGGACCAGGTGCAACACGCGGAACGGCAGCGCGCCGCGCTCATCGCCCGACTCGATGAGGTGCTGCCGCCCGGCCGGTTCCTGCGCTTGCCCGCGGTCCCGGGACCCGCGCCGTCGCGCGATGCCACCGTCGCTGAACGGCAACGCATGCGCTCGCTGCTGCTGCCGTTGACCGCGCTCGCGAGCCTGACGGGCCGACCACAGTTGGCGCTGCCGTTGGGACAGGTGGGCGGGGCGCCGGTCGGCATCTCCCTGCTCGGGTGGCGCCACGGCGATGAGGCTTTGTTGCGGATCGCCGCCGAGGCGCTGCCATGACCCGGGTGACTCAGCACTCGGGCGGCGGCATGGTGACCGCACCCCACGCCGCCGCCGCCGCTGCGGGCGCACGCATCCTCCAGGCAGGCGGCAACGCCGTCGAGGCGGCATTGGCCACCGCCGCCGCACTCGCGGTTGTTTATCCGCACATGACCGGTCTCGGCGGCGACAGCTTCTGGCTGATCGCGGAACCGGATCGCGAACCGATAACGATCGACGGCTCGGGCGGAGCGGGAGCGGGTGTGAGCCCGTCCCTGTACCACACCCATGACTTGAAGGCGGTGCCGTGGCGCGGCCCCCTGGCCGCCAACACGGTCGCGGGTGCCGTCTCAGCCTGGAGCGCGGCGTGGGACGTGAGCCGCTCCTGGGACGGCCGCCTGACGCTGGCGCGGGTCTTCGAGGAGGCCGTCGCGCTCGCGCGCGAGGGCAGCGCGGTGACGGCCGGCCATGCCCAGGCGCTCGACACCTATCGCGCCGAACTTGAGCATGTGCCCGGCTTTCGTGCGGTGCATTTCGTCGGCGATGCGCCCCCGCACGCCGGCGACATCCTGCACCAGCCCGGACTCGCGCGCACCCTCGAGCGAATCGCCGACGCCGGCTTCGATGACTTTTATCGCGGCGCCCTCGGCCGGCAAATCGCCGCGGAACTCGCGGCGGCCGGCGTGCCGCTGCTCTGCACCGATCTCGAACGCCACCAGGCCCGGCGCGGAGCGCCGCTGCAGGTCGTGCTGCCCATGGCGGAGGTCTACAACTGCCGCCCGCCGTCCCAAGGTCTCGCGTCGTTGCTGATCCTCGGCCTGTTCTCCCGGCTCGACGCGCCCGCGGCCGACTCGTTCGCCCACATCCACGGCCTCGTCGAGAGCACCAAGCTGGCCTTCGCGGTCCGCGACCGCGAGGTCGGCCACCGCGAACACCTCGAGCTCGAACTCGAGCGGTATCTCGCGCCGGCGGAGCTCGAGCGGGTCGCGCGGCGCATCGACAGCAGACACGCCGCTCCCTGGGACCCCGCACCGGGCGACGGTGACACCGTGTGGTTCGGCGTAATCGATGCCACCGGTCGGGCTGTGAGCGCGATACAGAGCCTGTATTTCGAGTTCGGCTCCGGTGTGGGACTTCCCGAATCCGGCTTCGTCTGGCAAAACCGCGGCTGCGCCTTCCGCTTGGGCGGCAATGGCCCTAACGTGCTGGGCCCGGGACGCAGACCCTTTCATACCCTCAATCCGGCCTTTGCGCGCTTCCGCGACGGACGTACGATGGTGTACGGCGCGATGGGTGGCGATGGCCAGCCGCAGACCCAGGCGGCGTTGTTTACCCGGGTGGCGTTTTACGGACAGGATCTGCAGGCCGCGATAAGCGCGCCACGCTGGGTTTTGGGTCGCACCTGGCGCGATTCGGTCACCTCGCTGCGCCTGGAAAGCCGGTTCGACCCGGGATTGATCGCCGAACTCGCCGCCGCGGGTCACCGGGTCGACACGGTGGCGCCTTTCGATCAGGCCATGGGCCACGCCGGTGCCGTCGTGCATGCACCGGGCCGCGGATTTCAGGGTGCCAGCGACCCGCGCAGCGACGGCGCCGCGGTGGGATGCTGACGCGCGGCGACAGCGCTCGGAGACAGTGATGAAGACAACAGACAAAGGCAGGCCATGAACAATCGCGAACAAGCTACCAGGCTCGAAATCAACACCATTCAGCAGATTCCTGCCGAGATGCGGCATGGGCGGGCAAGGGATTTGTTCACCATCTGGTTCGGCACCAACCTGCAGCTACTCACCATCGTCACAGGCGGCCTGGCGGCGACCGTGTTTCACCTGCCCTTCTGGCCGGCGGTGCTCGCCATTACCATCGGCAACCTGACCGGCGCGGTTTTCATGGCCCTGCATGCCGCGCAGGGTCCGACGCTGGGCGTGCCCCAGATGGTGCAGACGCGCGGCCAGTTCGGGTCGGAGGGTTCGCTGCTGGTGGTGGGCATCGTGATTCTCATGTACGTCGGATTTCTGGCCTCGAATCTGGTGATGGGCGGTCAGGCCCTCGCGTACCTCATCCCCGGCGCGACCGCGACTCCCGGCATCCTGTTGGGCGGCCTCCTCGGGCTGGTCGCGGCCATCTACGGCCACGACCTCATCCACGCCTACGCCCGGGTGATGGCGTATTTGTCGGGTGCCGTGCTGCTGCTCACCGGCATCTGGATATTTTGGGTGCACGGCGTGCCCGAGGGCATTTTCACCCGCAACGAATTCACGTGGGTCGGATTCTTGGGAAGCGTCTCGGCCTCCGCCCTCTGGCAGCTGTCCTACGCGCCATACGTGTCGGATTACTCACGCTACATGCCGCGCGCCACAGGCGCCCGCCCCGCGTTTTGGGCCAGCTACGTCGGGTGCACCTTGGGCTCCATACTGCCGATGATACTGGGCATCGTCGTCGGACTGACCATGTCCGGGAAGGGCAACCTGGTCGCGCAGCTCGGAATCCTGACGACGGGCATCGCACCGCTGGTGCTGATGGCATTCTCGGTCGGCATCGCGGCGAGCAACGCGATGAACCTGTACTGCGGGGCGTTGTGCGTGCTCACGTTCGGCCAGACCCTGTTCGCGGCCTGGTCTCCGGGCGCCCTCGCGCGCACGTTCACCTGCGTCGTCCTGATCGCCGTGGCGCTCACCGGAGCGCTCCTGAGCACCGACACGTTCCTCGCCAATTACGAGGCCTTCATCGACCTGCTGCTGTACGTGCTGGTGCCGTGGACCGCCATCAACCTGGTGGACTACTACCTGTTGCGGCACGGCGACTACGACGTGTCTGCCTTCCTCAGGCGCGACGGCGGCATCTACGGACGGTTCAACGTGCCGGCGATGGCGTGCTACGGCTTCGGCATCCTGTTGCAGCTGCCGTTCGTGAACACCGCCTTGTACACCGGCCCGGTGGCCCGCGCCCTTGGAGGTATCGACCTGTCCTGGATCGTCGGCCTCGTCGGCACCTCGCCGCTGTATTACTGGTTGGGAAAGCGCTCCCAGGCACGGCGCGGGATCGCGATGGCGGCGGCGCTGTCGGCGTGAGCATGGACAGAAATCTCGTGGTGGATTCCGGCAATTGCACGGATGCGGTGCTCCTCAACGACTGGCACGTCGTGGCGTTCTCGACCGAGGTGGTTGCGGGCACGCTCGTCCCGGCCAGCCTGCTCGAGCGGGATCTCGTCATCTGGCGCGACGCTGCCGGCGAGGTGCACGTGTGGGAGGATCTGTGCATTCACCGTGGGTCGCGCCTGTCGAAGGGTTTCATCCGCGACGATCGCGTGGTCTGCCCCTACCACGGCTGGAATTACGACCGCTCCGCGCAGTGCGTGCTCATGCCCGCCGCGGGCACGGAGCGTCCCTTGAAAAAAGCGCGCGCCATCGCCCACCGCGCGGTCGAGAAATACGGGCTGGTGTGGGCGTCTCTCGGTGCGCCCGCCCACGACATTCCCGCATTCCCGGAGTGGGACGACGACAGCTACAAGAAGGTGGCCTGCGGGCCCTATGCCTTTCGCTCAGGGTTCAGGGCCGTGGAGAATTTCGTCGATCCCACGCATTTCCCGTTCGTCCACGCCGGCGTGAACGGCGTGTTCGAACAGCCGGACATCATCCAGCCCTACGAGGTGACCGAAAGCACCGAAGGTCTCGCGACGTCGGAGATTCGCGTCACGCAGCCCTACGGCGACCCGCGGCAAATCCCGGTGATCGCGTACTACGCGTACAAATGCCTGCGACCGCTGGTGGCCTATTTCAAGAAGCGCGTCGTCATCGCCGATCCCGCGAGCGCCTCCCTCGGCAGCGATGCCGACCGGTTCTGCACCTTTCTGACCGCCCAGCCGGTGAGCCAGACGGTCAGCCTCGTGCGCATCGTCTGCGCCATGAACTTCGTCCCCGCCCCCTCGGATGAGGACGTGCGGGCACGCCAGGACCTCGTCTACGCCCAGGACGCCGGCATCGTCGACACGCAGCGCCCGGAGCGCATTCCGGTCGACCTGCGCGACGAGCTGCATCACCGCACCGATTTGCTGAGCCAGAAATACCGGACGTGGATGCGCACGTTGGGCGTCACCTACGGCACGCTGTGATGGATGAGGGGCCCGACGATTCGTTCGTGGTGCAACTCGCCCGCTCCGGGAGGGAATTCGCCGTGAAGCGCAGCGACACCATCTTGGGCACCCTGCGGGACGCGGGGCTGGACCTCGCCTACTCCTGCGAGGAGGGCATTTGCGGCGCGTGCGAGGTGAAGTTCCTCGCCGGCCAACCCGAACATCGCGACTTCGTGCGCACCCCCGAGGAGCACGACCAGCGCTCCACCGTCATCATCTGCCAGGCCGGCTGCAAGTCGCAGCGCCTGGTCCTCGACTTGTAACAGTCCCCGCTTCGCCCGGCTCCATAACGACCGCCCCACGGTGTCCGCGGCCGTTACGATCGCACTGCACCAATCACTATAGTCCGACAGCCGGACCGCGAACGGCCGGCGGATTACAAAAACCCATAAAGGAGATGCCATGTTCCATGCGATCAGCCGACATCCGTCCACTCAACTTTTGACCACCCGATTCCTGATGTTGGGAGCCATGCTCTGTCTCGCCGTCGCGGCGGCGGCGCAACCTGCCTTCGCCGACGAGGGTACCAACGACTCCTGCGCCGGGCTGCCGTCCCATCACCAGCTGGAGACGGCGCTCGTGTCGGCACGCGACCAGCACAACGGCGGCTTCAATCTCGACATGTGGGGAACCATCGTGAATCGCGACGGCATCGTCTGCCAGGTCGCCTTCACCGGGACGAACCGCGGCTCGCAGTGGCCGGGCAGCCGTGCCATCTCGGCGCAGAAGGCCAATACCGCCAACGCCTTCAGCCTGCCGGGGCTGGCGCTGTCCACGGCGAATCTCTACGCCGCCGTCCAGCCGGGCGGCACACTCTACGGTCTGCAGGCCAGCAATCCGGTGGACACCTCAGTCGCCTACCGCGGGCCGGCCAGCCATTTCGGGCAGTCGGACGATCCCATGATCGGTGAGCGCATCGGCGGCGTGAACGTGTTCGGCGGGGGCCTCGCCCTGTACAACTCGAAGGGCGTGCTGATCGGCGCGATCGGCGTCAGCGGCGACACCTCCTGCGCGGATCACAACATTGCGTGGCGCACCCGTCACTCGCTGAATCTCGATTTCGTGACGGCGGGCGTGAGTCTCAAGGGCGACGACAACATCAACTATCAAGGGCTGCTGCCCGTGCCGAGCCTGGCCAACGACTTCTCGCAACCCATCTGCAAGATTGCCGGGGTCGACGGCGTGTCCGCTATCAGCGCGGCCCTCCCGCCCATCCAAGTAGTCAAATAGGAGGGTCGCCGGGACCAGCGATCCGCAGCCCGGGCACTCACCGCAGTGTCCGGGCCGTCCCGCCTCACAGATACTCCTTCAACCCTTGCGCGAGCGGTTGAAGTTCCACCTCGTAGCGGCGCCACAGCTCCACCGACGATGCATAGATCGGCCGGCGCACCTGCGCCGCGCTGGCCGTCGTCGATGCCGACGGATTGCGGTGGAACTCGGCGCAGGCATCCTCCCACTCGAGGCCGCAATGCGCGAGCAGCTTGCGGGTCTCGCCCAGCTGGTCCGCGACCACGGCCTCATAGCTCACTTCGTAGATCGCGCCCGGCAGGGTGCGCCGCCAATGATCCATCAGCCGCCGGTAGGCGCCGTAATAGCGGGCGATGTCGGCGAGGTCGTACGAGAACGGGTAGCCGTCCTTGAACAGGGTCTTGTACATGGCGTAACCGGCGGCCATGGGGTGACGCGTCATGTGGATGATGCGGGCATTCGGCAACGCCCGCAAAATGAGACCGCAATACAAATAATTGAGCGGCATCTTGTCGATGAACCGGCCCGCGCCGCCGAAGGTGTCGTAGGACCGCGAGAGGTAGTCCCGGCCCAGCGCGGCGAAGTCGAGCGTCGCCGACGCCGCCACGAGCTCGCGCCGCGGCAGCGGCCGCCCCGCACGCAGGCGGGCGGCGTCGACCAGGGCGAGCGCAAAACTGTTGAGCTCGCCGGCGGACGTGATGGAGGAATGACTGCCCAAGATCCGCTCCACCAGCGTGGTGCCGCTGCGCGGCAGGCCGACGATGAACACGGGCGAGTCGGCGCACGCGCCGGGGGTGGGCGCGGCGGATCCCGCCGGAAAAGCCGCCATGATCCAGGCCGCGGTGTCGACGTCGGCCGCCACGTCGTAGGCCATGTGGGCGCGCCGCGTATCGGCGCCGCGGCGCAGCTGCGCGAAGGACTGGCTGTGCGAGCCGAGATCCTCGAGTTCCTTCGCCAGCGCGTGGCGGATCTGCACCTCGCCCCGCCAATCCTCGAACGGCCGCGCGGCAAGCGCCTCGAGTTCCGCGACGTGGTTGCGCGCCGCGCTCTGGGTGCGCAACTCCGAGCGGTTGAGGTAGGCCTCGTAGTCGCGGGGATTGGCGGCGATGGCATGATCGAAGTCGGCCTCCGCACCGTCGAGGTCGCCCAGGAACCGGCGCACCGATGCGCGGTTGTAGCGGAAGCGCGGATCGAGCGGCGCAAGCGCCACCGCCCGGTCGTAGGCGGCCAGCGCCCGGCGCTGCTCGCCCAGATTGCTGAGCAGCGTGCCCACCGCATCCAGCACGAGCGCATTAGCGGGCGCGCAACGCCCGGCCGACTCCGCCGACTCGATCGCGTCCGCGCGGCGCCGCAGCGCCATCAGGCACGTCGCGCGCTGCAGCCGGACCGCGGCGTTTCCGGATTCGCGCTCCAGCAGCCGTCGGCATGCCGCCTCCGCGCCGGCCCAGTCCCGCGCCTGCATGAGGCGCTGCAGGTCGCGCTGCAGGTCGGCGGCGGCGCTCATGGAAGGGTCACCGCTTCTTCGGACTTTGCGACGCGACGCGGGGCGCCATGCCGGGGATGTGGGCATCCGAGACGAGGTCGGCGCAATGCCGCTCGAACGCGCCCACCAGTCGCGTTTTCTTGAGCTCCCGCAGCGTCGCGATCCCCATGCGCAGCGGCGGTGAATCGCCCGCGAGGGGCACGCGGTGCAGCCGCCGGCCGTCCACGGCCACCTCCGCCCGCGGCCGCACGTTCGCCAGCGTGTAGCCCATGCCGTTCGCCACGAGGGAACGAACCACGTCGAATTGCGCCGATGACCACACGATGTTCGGTTCCAGCCTCTCGCGGATGAACAGCGCCAGAAAATACTCGCGACTCATCGGCATGTCGAGCAGAACCATGGGCAGCGAGGCGAGCTGGCGCAGGTTCACGCTGCGCTCGCGCGACAGGGGGTGCGCCGAGCCGAACAGCGCATACGGCGGCAGTGTCGCGAGAGGCGTGAACTCGATGTCGGCGCCGAGCTGCAAATCGTAGGTGATGGCGAGCTCGGTCTCCGCGCGCCGCAGTCCCTCGAGGAGCCCCGCCTGATGATGCTCCTGCGCGCGGATGGTGGTCTGCGGAAATGCCTCTAAAAACGAGCCCACGATCTCCGGCATCACGATGGGGGCGAGCGTCGAGAACCAGCCGATCGACAGCTCGCCGCGCAGGTTCTGACCGATGTCGGCGGCCGACGTGTACAGGCTCTCGGCCTGCTTCACCAGGCGTTTCGCGTCACGCAGCAGGGCGCGGCCCGCCGGAGTCAGCGACAAGCCCTGCGCGTGGTGCCGCAGGAACAACTGCACGTCGAGCTCCTGCTCGATGTGCGAAATCGCCGCCGAAATCGCCGGCTGCGAAATGTTCACCTGCCTCGAGGCGAGCGTGATGCTGCCGGTCTCACCCGCCGCGATGAAATACGACAGCTGGCGGAACGTGAACTTCAGCGGCTCTACCACTCCTTGAAGGAATACCCGAGCGTGAAGCCCACCGTCCGCGGCTGCGCCACGATCGCCTGATCGCGGTTGCCGAAGATCCCGGGATCCCCATAGGAACTGATGCCCAGGTTGTTGGTGAGGTTGTTGACGTACAGCGTACCCATGAAATGCGAGCGGCTGTAGCTCAGGCGAGTGTCGACCAGCGTGTAACCCGCCACGGTCGGCACGGTTGCGGACAGCGCCGGAAGCACGCGGCTCTGGTAGTGGGCGTTGATGGCATAGCGCAAATTGCCGCCGGCGATCTCGACGTGGCCGTACTCGAAGCCGAGGGCCAGGCTGTTCTTCGGTGTGCCCGGAAGCTGGGGCGCGATGCCGACGAGGGCCGCACTGCCGCCGGCCGGACTCTGCCCCGGGACCTGCACGGACACGTTCGGGTAGTAGAAGTTGGGGTTGTACGACTTGATGCGAGTGTCGTCGTAGGTGTATCCGATTTCCGTGCTGAGGTGACTCGTCAGATTGACGAACAACTCCAGCTCGAGCCCCCGGCTCACCGCCTCGCCGATGTTGAGCGACGCCGGCAGCACCAGCGGCGTCACCTGCACGCCTTCCTGGATGTTGTGCCACTGAATGTCGTAGATCGCCGCCGAGTACCGGATGCGGTTGGAGACGGTACCCTTCGCCCCGACCTCGTAGTTGTCGGCGGTGTCGGGTTGCAGCCGGGTCAGCGATGCCGGCGTGACGTAAGGCTTGCCCGTTGTCGGATCGATGTACGGCTCCGTGGCTGGCAGCGCATTCACGCCGCCGCGGCGGAACCCCTGCGACCAGGTCGCGTACACCAGGTTCGTCGAATCGAAGTGATAGGAGGTGTTGATCTTCCAGAGCGCGCGCCGCCATTCGTCGCTCAACGAGGAATTGGCGACATAGGCCGGACCGTCGAACAACAAGCCGGTCTGCTGCGCCTGCGTCAGCGTCTGCTTGAAGACGCGGCTGCCGCCGGTCACGGTCCAATCGTCCAGGATGTGATAGGTCAGTTCGCCGAAGGCGGCGAGATCCTTGAAATGCGTCTCGAAATCGCCGATGTAGGCCTGGTCGACGGTGTAGCTGATGCCCTTGAGCGGGTTCAGGGCGCCCGGCGTCGTGATGTATTCACCGAATCCGCAGGGATAGAAGGGTCCCGAATTGTCCGCCGGATTGGCCGCCACGCACGCATTGTAGAAATCGTTGTAGCCCGGGTAGTACTCGTGCTCCACGATGTCGGTCGTTTGATCCTTGTAGAACAGGCCTGCGACCCAGTCGAACTTGCCACCCGACTTCGACGCCAGTCGGAGTTCCTGGGACCAGTTCTTGTCGTTGAACTGATCGTGGGACACCTGCAGCGACCGGGGATTGGTCCCATAGTAGGGCTTGTAGAAGCTGAAATTCGTGTATTCCGCCGTGAGGTCCTCGCTCGACTGGTTGAGGTGGTGGGCATACGAGCTCGACGAGGTCAGCGTCGCGAACCCCATGTCGTAATCCAGGGTGAGTGCGACCACGTCGACCTTGTCCTTGGCCGTCTCGATGGTGTTGGTGGCCGAGGACAGCCGGTCGATGCCCGACGGCAGCGGCGCCGTGTACAACTGCGGCAGGATCCCGGGCGGCGTTGAAATCGGTGCGTTGTAGGCCGCGCTCGTGGTGGCGACATACGGAAAGCCGTCGGCGCTCGCCACCTGGTAGTAATAGGAGAGCTGCGCCTTGAACTCGTCGCTCGGCTTCCACAACGCCGACACGCGGGCGGTGCGGTATTCGTAGGAATTCGTGCCGTTCTGGCCATAGATGACCGGCGGGCTCAACACGTTGCCGGGCTGTGCGGCGATGGGTGCACCGCTCGAATCCAGTCTGTAGAGGTTCGGCTGGTTGATGAAACCGGCGTCGTCCGAGGAGCTGCCGTTGATGCGGATCGCGAGGGTGTCGGAGAGCGGCAGGTTGACCATGCCCGAGAAGTCGTCATTTACCGCGTGCGTGTGCGCGGTCTTGCTCATGCCCGCCTCGGCCTTGGCGTCGAAACCGCTGGGATCCGGCGCGTTCTGTACGAAGCGGATCGTGCCGCCGAGCGAGCCCGAGCCGTACAGGGTGCCCTGCGGACCGCGCAGAATTTCCACGTGATCGAGGTCCTGCAGCCGCAGGTTCGCGAACAGCGGCGTGTCGTCGACATAGGTCGCGACCGGCGGCACGACCGGCGACGCAAGTGCCAGCTGGCCACCGGTGCCTTCACTGTTGAGACCGCGGATGATGAGCGAGCTGCCGTTCACACCGCCGAAAGGACCCTTGTCGGTGACGTTCACGCCGGCCACCGAGTGCGCGAGGCTCGCAATGTCCTGGATGCCGGCCTGGTCGAGCGCGGCGCCCGACACGGCGGTGATGCTGATCGGAACGTCCTGCGCCGACAGGGCGCGGCGCGTCGCCGTCACGACCACTTCCTGCAGGGCATTGTCGTCCGCGATCGCGGCGGAACCGTACAATGCGGTCATCACCGCTGCGGTCAAGGTCGTGGCGGTGCCGATATGCCGGCGCTCATGGCCACGAAAGTGCTTAGACATTCATCATCCCCTCTTCTCGGTAATCGTGATGTTTTATGCCACATTGATTCGCAAATACAAAAGCGAAATGCGAGAAGATTCACTTTGCACGCACGCGGTGCATTTCCATGAAATCCGGTGTTTTTCTGCGCCATCACGGTGCCGAACGATGGCGCGCCGCGACGCAGGCCCCCATGCCCGTAATTCAGACGTTTGGAGGCGGGGCGTCGCGTCGCCGCGGTCGTCGAGATCATGCCGACGGCCGTGACGGCCCATGTCGCGCGCAAAAGTGGTGCACGCACCGGGCGACTCACCGGGGTCCGCGGCGGGACACTGCGCAAAACCGACGCGGCGAACGTGTCGCTTACACGCAAATGAAGGTCGGAATCAGCGCAACGCGATATACCTGCGCGCGAGCGACCAGTAAATGAGCGCGGGCACCGCCAGACCGACTTCGAACGACAGATCCGCACCGCCGAACAGAGTCCGGGCCAGCGGACTCTCGTACGACGGCGAATACGAACACGCGACGGATGCCGCCGTGCCGGCGACGAAGGCGAGGATGCCCGGCCACGCGCAGCCGTTGCGATACCAGTATTCGCCGCCACCCCAGCGCATCAGGTCGCGTGCGTCGTAGCGACCGCGCCGCATGAAGTAATCGGTGACGACGATGGCCGCCCAGGGCGTAGTCCAAAATACCAGATAAGCGAGGAACTGCTGGTAAACCTCGTAGAACTGGCCGTAGTACACCGTGATGATGCGCACGACCAGCGTGAACGCCGCGATCACGCCGAGCGACTGCGCCCTTGTGATCGGCACGCGCAGCGCCAGCATGCCGAGCGCGGCGGTGTAGCCGTTCGGCACGTTGGCCGCCACGCCCCCGAGAATGATCGCGAAGAGCAGCGGCACCATGAACCAGGTGGGCAGAAACAGGCGCAGCTGGCTGACGGGATCGTCACCGAGTGCGCCTTTCAGTGCGATGGCGAACAGCACGCCGATCAGCTGGCAGAACACCAGGGCGACGAACTGGCCGCCGCCCGCGCACCAGGCAATTTTTTTCCAGCTCATGGCGGCGGGAAAATAGCGGCTGTAGTCGGACGCAAAATTTGCCCACCCGATCGGATAGGAAAGGACGATGCCGACGCCGACCAGCCAGGTCGTGAACGGCGCCGCCCCCTGGGTGAGACCGGGCACTCGCAGGTCGGGTACATGCGGTATGACGAACCAGGCGAGGCCGGCGAACAGCACCGCAAGCACCACCGCGATCCATTTCTCGGCCGCAATGATCGTCGCATGGCCGAACAACGCCAGGAGAATCTCAGCCGCGAGCACGACGGCGAGCGCCACCCAGATCGTCGCGGAGCCCGCGAACCCCCAGATCTTCAACAGCTCCTCGAGTCCCTGCGTCGCCACCACCGATTGTATCGAGAACCACGACAGCGCCGACACCAGGCTGATCGCCATCGGCAGCAGCGCGCCCCGCTGCCCGAAACTCGAGCGGCTGGCGACGATTCCCGCCGATCCCGTCTTTGGCCCCATGATCGAGCAGAGCCCGAGCACCGTGCACCCCAGCACGTTGCCGATGAGAATGGCACCGAGGCATTGTGCGAAGGACAATCCCCTGGCATAGATGAGCGAACCGGTGACGACCACCACGTAATTGATGTTGGCACCGATCCAGAGCCGGAACAGCTCGATGGGCGTGCCGTGACGGTCCGCGGCGGGAATGGGTTCGATCGCGTGTTGTTCGATGCTCCACGCCTTGTCCGCCTCCACGACCCGGGTCGTGCCGCTCTCGTTTCGCCCTGCCATGTTGACTGTCTCCGGTGGGAAGGGCTTTATACCCGCAAATGCATCCGTCCGCCGAAAGACAGACACCATGGACCCCGCGCGGGCCCAACGAGCCGTTTCGCTTCGGGTTCCTGGTCGTGCCCCACTTCAGTCTGATCGGCCTCGGCTCCGCCGTCGATCCACTGCGGCTCGCCAACCAGGTTGCTGCGCGCGCCCTGTACGCCTACGTGACGCTCTCGGAGGACGGCGGTCCCGTGCGCTCGAGCGACGGCATCCGGATCATCCCGGATCACTCGATCGCGAGCGCGCCGGCGCTCGATGCCGTGCTCGTGATCGGTCCGAATCCGATTCCGAAACGGGGCGTCGATCCCGTCGTGCGCTGGTTGCGACGGCTCGCGCATGCCGGTATCGCGCTCGGCGGCGTCGACACCGGCAGCTATTTCCTCGCCCGCGCCGGGCTGTTGAACGGCTATCGCTGCACGATTCATTGGGAGGACATGGACGAGCTGCTGGGACGCTTTCCGCGGTTGATCGTCTCCCCCAAGCTGTTCGAAGTGGACCGCGACCGGTGCTCCTCGAGCGGCGGCATCGCCGCCGTCGACATGATGATTCACCTGATCGGTCTGGGCGCAGGGTCCAACCGTCTCGCGGCGCGTGTCTCGGAGCTGCTGATCTGCGAGCACCGCGGCCCCGACGAACGCCAGCGCGTCCCGCTGCGCAGTCTCCTGGGCCCCGGCAATCCGAAGCTGCTCGAAGCCGTCACGCTGATGGAATGCAACATCGAGGAACCCTTTTCCATGGGCGAGCTCGCGAAACTGCTCCTCATTTCCCCGCGCCAGATGGAGCGGATGTTTCACGATCACCTGCATTGCACGCCGACCCGCCACTACCTGCAGGTGCGGCTGGCACACGCGCAGCAGCTCCTCAGACGCACGGATCGTTCGATCTCCAGCATCGCCGCTGCCTGCGGCTTTCGCTCGCTCCCGCATTTCACCTCGCGCTACAAGACCCTGTTCGGTGTCCCACCGCGGCTCTCCCGCCGGCAGTTCGCGGCGGGTCGCGCGCCGGCCCGCTGAGCTGGGCACTGCCCGGCGGCGCCGCGTCGGATATGCGCAAGCCGCCGTCGCCTGCGCGCAAATGCCGCCGGTCCGGTTTGCTTACAGTGGGCCCCGCCCCACCATCAGGAGTCACCCATGTCGAGTTCCGCCTCCATTGCCGACATGCCGGATGTGCTCACGATCCAAAATGGCGGCAAAGCCCTGCATACGTTCTCCGACCAGGAGTACCGCAGCCGTCAACAGGCGCTGCGACGTTCGATGGCGGAGAACCGGATCGACGCGATCATCTTCACGTCCATCCAGAACATCAATTACTACGCCGATTTCCTGTATTGCTCCTTCGGCAGGCCGTTTGCCCTGATCGTGACCCCGCAGGAGGTCGTCTCGGTGAGCGCCAACATCGACGCGGGCCAGCCGTGGCGGCGCACCGTCGGCGACCGCAACGTCGTGTACACCGACTGGCGGCGCGACAATTTCTTCCGCGCCCTGCAAAGCGAGGTTCCGGACCGCGGCCGCGTCGGGGTTGAATACGACCATCTGACGCTCGAACGCATGCAGAAGCTCAAGCATGCTCTGCCCAATGCCGAACTCGCGGACATCGGCGCCTCGACCATGCGGTTGCGCATGGTGAAGTCCGATGAGGAGATCGCACTCATCCGGAACGGCGCCCAGGTCTGCGACGTGGGCGGCGCGGCGCTGGTCGCCGCCGTGCACGAGGGAGTCCCGGAATACGAGGTCGCGCTCGCCTCGACCCAGGCGATGGTGCGCGAGATTGCCCGCCGCTACCCGGATTCGGAGTTGATGGACACGTGGACCTGGTTTCAATCGGGAATCAACACCGACGGCGCGCACAATCCGGTGACGTCGCGCCGCGTGCGCAAGGGCGACATCCTGAGCTTGAATTGTTTTTCCCAGATCTCCGGGTACTACACGGCGCTCGAGCGCACACTATTCTTCGACCACTGTGACGACGCGTCGTTGAAGCTGTGGGAGATCAACGTCAAGGTGCACGAGGCGGGCCTGGCCCTGGTCAAACCGGGCGTGCGCTGCTGCGACGTCGCGGCGGGACTGAACGAAATCTTCGCCGCGCACGGACTCCTCAAGTACCGCACGTTCGGCTACGGCCACTCCTTCGGCGTCCTGTCGCACTACTACGGCCGCGAAGCGGGCCTCGAATTCCGCGAGGACATCGAGACCGTCCTGCAGCCCAACATGGTGGTGTCGATCGAACCCATGATCATGATTCCCGAGGGCACTCCGGGGGCCGGCGGCTACCGGGAGCACGACATCCTGGTGGTGACCGAGAACGGGGCCGAGGACATCACCGGGTTTCCCTACGGACCGCAGCACAACGTCATCCGACGCTGACGGCTATTTGCTAGGCTACGTGCCCGGATCGAAGGCCGGCGCCCGGGGCGCCGCGCCGCGGTCGTTTGCGGAGATGGACGGTGAATTTTGACCTGGTTCTGCGCCGGGCCGTGCTGCCCGACGGCCGCCTTGTCGACATCGGCTGCGCGGCGGGGCGGATCGCCGCGATCGAGCCCGTCCTCCCGGCAGGCCCCTGTCCCGACATCGACGCGGGCGGCCGCCTGGTGACGGCCCCGTTCGTGGACCCGCACTTTCATCTGGACTCCACACTGTCGCTCGGCCAGCCGCGCCTGAACGAGTCGGGCACGCTGCTCGAGGGCATCGCCATCTGGGGCGAACTCAAACCCCATCTGACCCCGGAGGCGATCGTGGAACGGGCGCTCGCGTACTGCGACCTGGCGGTTGCCCAAGGCATCCTCGCGATTCGCGCACACGTCGACGTGTGTGACGACCGGCTGCTCGCGGTCGACGCCCTTCTCGACGTCCGGCACCGCGTGAGTCCGTACCTCGACCTGCAGTTGGTCGCCTTTCCCCAGGACGGCTACCGGCGCAGCGCCACCGCGGCCGCCAATCTGCGGCGGGCGCTCGACAAGGGAGTGGATGTCGTGGGCGGCATTCCGCACTTCGAGCGGACGACGCCTGAGGGCGCCGCGTCGGTTCGGGAACTCTGCGAGATCGCCGCGCAGCGCGGCCTTCGCGTCGACATGCACTGCGACGAGACGGATGATCCCGCCTCGCGCCACGTCGAGACCCTGGCGTTCGAAGCGCAACGGCTCGGCCTTCAGGGCCGGGTGACGGGCTCCCACCTCACCTCCATGCACTCGATGGACAACGCATACGCCGCCAAGCTGATCGCCTTGATGGCGGAGGCACACCTCGGTGTGATCGCAAATCCCCTCGTGAACATCACCTTGCAGGGACGGACGGACTCCTACCCCAAACGCCGCGGCATGACCCGCGTCGCGGAGCTTCATGCCGCCGGACTCACCGTCGCCTTCGGCCAGGACTGCATGATGGATCCCTGGTATCCCCTGGGCACGGCCGACATGCTCGATGTCGCGCACATGGGGCTGCACGTCGCCCAGTTGACCGGGCGCGAGGCAATGCGATTTTGTTTCGAGGCGGTCACCACCCACCCTGCGCGCCTCCTCGGGCTCGAGGGATATGGCCTCGAGGTGGGATGTCACGCCGATTTCGTCGTCCTCGACGCGAACGACCCGGTCGAGGCCATTCGCCTGCGCGCGGCACGGGTCTACGTCGTGCGCCGCGGCCGGATCGTCGCACGGTCGGAGCCACGCCTGGCCCGACTCTCCCTCCCGGGGCGCCCCGCCACGCTCGCGGCCGCCGATCTGACGGCGGTGCTGTCCCGCCGCGGGTCTGTCTGACTCACGACTCCGCGGTGCCGCGCGCCAGCGCCGTGTAAACCGCGCCGGCGACGAAGAAGCCCACGAACCAGGCGCCGGTGAAAATCGTGTCGAACACCGGCGCGACCGCGGACACGAGGCCCACCGAGTGCAGGAAGCCCGGCAGATTCGGCGCGATCGCACAGGCGAGTGCGATCACCGCAGAGAGGTTGAATCCACGCAGGCCGCGATACCGTCCCGCGTGCCGGAACAGATCCTGGGTCACGAGGCGGCGGTGCCGGACGAGGTAATAGTCGCAGATCATGATCCCCGCAATCGGCCCCAACAGAGCCGAGTAACCCACCAGCCACACGAATAGGTAGGTGCCGGCGCTGGCGAGCAGCTTCCAGGGCATCATCACGAGACCCAGCGCCGCCGTGATGTAGCCGCCGCCCGCGAAGGAAATCCGGGCCGGCGCGAGATTCGAAAAATCATAGGAGGGTGACACGACGTTTGCCGCCATGTTGACCGTCAGCGTGCACAAGAGCACGACGACCAGCGTGAGCACCGCACCCGGCACGCCGAGATGCGTGGCGAGTTCGGTGGGCTGCCAGATGGCGTGGCCGAAAATCACGACCGTGGCCGACGTGACCGCCACTCCGATGAACGAAAATAGCGCCATCGGCAGCGGCAACCCCAGGACCTGGCCGATGACCTGATCGCGCTGGCTGCGGGAAAACCGTGTGAAATCACAGATGTTGAGCGCCAGCGTCGCCCAAAATCCCACCATGGCGGTGAGACTGGACGCGATCGTCGGCCAGAACTGCGCCTCGCGGCCGCTGCCCGGGCCGAAGGCCGACGGGGTCGATACCATCGGACCGAATCCATCCGCCCGCACGTAGGCCCAGCCGAGCAGCACCAGCGCCATCAGAAGCAGGACCGGCGCGGCGAGGGTCTCCAGCCAGCGAATCGACTCGGTGCCGCGGGCGATGAACACCAGGTGCACGCCCCAAAAGACGATGAAGCAGGCCAGCTGGCCCGCATCGATGCCCGCCACCGGCAGCGCCGGGCCGGAGAGCGAGTTGCCGGTGATCAAATTCACGACCGAATAGATCGCGGACCCGCCCACCCAGGTGTTGATGCCGAACCAGCCGCAGGCGACCAGCGCACGGGCCAGCGCCGCGACCTGCGCGCCGCGCGGACCGAACGAGGCACGCAGAAGCACCGGAAAGGGCACCCCGTAGCGGGTGCCGGCCGCGCCGATCAGCAACATCGGCACCAGGACGATCACGTTGCCGACGAACACGAGCATAACGGCCTGGGCGGGCGACAGGCCGGAGGCGATCAGGCCGCTCGCCAGCATGTACGTCGGGATGCAGGCCACCATGCCCACCCATAGAGTGCAGTAGCTCACCCAGGTCCACTGGCGAGCGCCAGGTTCCGTGGGCGCGAGATCGGCGTTCCACAGGTCCCTGTCCACTGACATCAGCGGGCCGCCAGACGGCGATCCGTGTCGAGCACCGCCCGCAGCAGCACGTTGGCACCGGCGGCAACGTCGGCCGGCGTCGCACTCTCCTCCTCGTTGTGACTCAATCCCGTGGCGCAGGGAATGAACACCATCGCGGCGGGCGCGACGCGCGCCAGATAGCCGGAGTCGTGCCCGGCCCCCGACACGATGTCGCGATGCGCATGCCCGGCGGCGGAGGCCGCACGGCGCACCGCCTCGATGCAGTCCGGATCGAAATGCACCGCAGGCGAATTCCAGACGCAGCGCACGTCGATGACGAGACCCGCCTCGCGCGCAATCCGCGCGGCGCGCTCGCGCACCGCCTGCTCCATCCGTTCGACGACGGCGTCGTCGGGATTGCGCAGGTCGATGGTCATGAAGACCGAACCCGGCACGGTGTTGCGGCTGTTCGGCCGGCTTTCGAGCAGTCCCACCGTGCCGACCGCATGCGGCGCGTGGTCCAGCGCGACGTCGTTGACGGCGCTGACCAAGCGGCTCGCGCCGAGCAGCGCGTCGCGGCGCAACCGCATCGGCGTGGTGCCGGCATGCGCCTCGTTGCCGCGGATCGTCACCTCGTACCATTTGATGCCCTGGATGCCCGTGACGACCCCGATGGTTTTCGCCTCATCCTCGAGCACCGGCCCCTGTTCGATGTGCAGTTCGAAATGCGCGGCGAGCCGGTGCGAACCGCACGGTTCTTCGCCGCGGTAGCCGATCCGGGCAAGTTCGGCATCGAACCGCGTGCCCGCCCGGTCCTCGCGCGCATACGCATACTCCGGCGTGAACACCCCGGCGAACACGCCGGAACACAGCATGGCCGGCGCGAAACGCGAACCCTCCTCGTTGGTCCAATCGACCACCTCGATCGGCGCCTGCGTCTGCCAGTTCGAATCGTTGAGCGTGCGGATCACCTCGAGTCCGGCCAGCACACCGAGTATTCCGTCGAAACGTCCGCCGGTGGGCTGGGTGTCGAGGTGACTGCCGATCGCAATGGGAGGTAGCGAAGGATCGCGGCCGGCGCGGCGGCCGAAGATGTTGCCCATCGAGTCGATCGTGACGGTGCAGCCGGCGGCCTCGCAGTTGCCGCGAAACCAATCTCGGACCCTGCGATCCTCGTCGGTCAGGGTCAGGCGGCACAGGCCGCCGCGTGGCGTGGTCCCTATGGCCGCGCTGTCCTCGATGCTCGCCCAGAGTCGGCCGGCATTCACCGAGGACGGCAGTGCGGTGTCGTTCAGCAGTACGGTTTCATTCAGCATTACGGCGTCGTTCATGAGCGCGGCTCCCGGCGCAGTGGGTTGGCAGGGTGATCTTTCCAGGTCAACGGTGGACTCGAGGCAGGTTGCGGCACCATCGTGATGCAGCCCTCGACCGGGCACGCCAGGTGGCACAGATTGCAACCGACGCACTCCGCGTCGATCACGTCGTAGCGGTTGCCGCCGCCGGCCTGCCGCGACGGACGGATCGCCTGATGAGACGTGTCCTCGCAGCCGATGTAACAGATCCCGCAGCCGATGCAGAGGGACTGATCGATGGCAGCAACGGTACGGAAGTGCAGGTTCAGGTCGTCCCAATGGACATACTGCGGAACCGCGCGACGCCGCACCGTATCGAGCGAGGCATGGCCCTTCTCGTCCATCCAGTTCGACAAACCGTCCACCAGGTCGTCGATGATCTTGAAGCCGTGATGCATGGCGGCCGTGCACACCTGGACGTTGGTCGCGCCCAAGGCGATGAATTCCGCCGCGTCGCGCCAGGTCGCGACGCCGCCGATGCCTGACAGGGCGAGGTCCGGCAGGTCGCGCGCAATGTCGCCCAGCATGCGCAGCGCAATAGGCTTGACCGCCGGTCCGCAGTAGCCGCCGTGCGTGCCGAGTCCGTCGACCACGGGCATCGGCACCATGCGGTCGAGGTCGACCCCGGTGATCGATTGAATCGTGTTGATGAGTGACACGGCATCGGCTCCGCCGCGTCGCGCCGCGGCGGCCGGTACGAGGATGTCGGTAATGTTGGGCGTCAGCTTGACGATCACCGGGAGCCGCGTGTGGCGCTTGCACCAGCCGGTCACGCGCTCCACCAGTTCCGGCACCTGACCCACGGCCGACCCCATCTGGCGTTCGGACATGCCGTGCGGGCATCCGAAATTCAACTCGATGCCGTCACAGCCCGTATCCTCCACGCGCGGCAGTATCGCCTTCCAGTTCTCCTCGCGGCAGGGCACCATGAGGCTCACCACCAGGGCGCGATCCGGCCAGTCGCGTTTCGTCTGCGCGATCTCAGCGAGATTCACGTGAAGCGGGCGATCGGAGATCAGCTCGATGTTGCTGAAGCCCGCCATGCGCTGGCCCCTGTAGCTGATGCCCCCGTAGCGGCTGCTCACGTTGATGACCGGCGGATCCTCGCCGAGCGTTTTCCACACCACGCCACCCCAACCCGCTTCGAACGCGCGCGCCACGTTATAGGCCTTGTCCGTCGGCGGGGCCGAGGCGAGCCAGAAGGGGTTGGGCGACGGAATTCCGCCCAATGAACAGCGCAGGTCTGCCATGGTTCCTCGCGTCCGCAGGCTAGGCGCTTCCGCTCAGCTGTCGGTGAATAGCCTCTGCCGCACGCTTGCCATCCTCGACGGCGCTCACCGTGAGATCGGTGCCCGGCACGCAATCGCCGCCCGCGAACACGGCGGGCAGCGACGTCGCGCCGTCGGCGTCGACCGCGATGCGTCCCTCCTTGAGTTCGAGCGCTCCGCCCAGCGGATCCAGCAGTCCGCGCTGGCCGATCGCCTTCAACACCATGTCCGCCGGCAAATGAAACTCCTCGCCGGTATGAATCAGCCGCCCCGCGGAATCCAAACGCGTGCGGGCGAACTCGACGCCGCCCACGACACCCCCGGCAACGCTTAGCCGCACCGGTGCCGCCCACAGGCGTATCGCCACGTCGTTGGTCTGTGCCCAGCGCCGTTCCTCCGACGTGGCCGACATGTGCTCGGGTCCCCGCCGGTAGACGATCGTGACCTCCTCGGCCCCGAGCAGTCGCGCCTGCACCGCCGCGTCGATGGCGGTGTTGCCGCCGCCGACCACGACGACCCGGCGGCCCACCGCAATCTCGGTGCGCGGACGCTGGCGGATCTCCGCGATGAATTCGACGGCATTGAGAATGCCTTTCGCCTGTTCGCCGCGCAATCCGAGACCCTGCGCGACGGCCTGACCCAGCCCGAGGAATACGGCGTCGAATTGGCGGCGCAGCGTGTCCAGGGTGAAATCGCGTCCGAGCGCCTGTTCGTACTCGATGCTGATGCCGCCGATCGCCAGCACGAACTTCAGTTCCCGCTGCGCAAAATCATCCGTGAGTTTGTACGCCGCGATGCCGAACTCGTTGAGGCCTCCGGCCCGATGTTTCGCCTCGAAAATCGTGACCTCGTGTCCATGACGCGCGAGCCGGTGGCCGCAGGCGAGGCCGGCGGGACCGGCACCGACGATCGCGATGCGGCGGCCGGTGGCGGGCGCGCGTCCGAACGGGGACGGGGTGCGCTGCATCAGCCAGTCGGTCGCATGACGCTGCAACAGGCCGATCTTCACCGGCTGACCCTCCTGGGCATTGCGCACGCAGGCCTGCTCGCAAAGTTCCTCCGTCGGGCAAACGCGCGCGCAGGAACCGCCGAGTATGTTCGCCTCGAGAATCGTGAGGGCGGAGCCGCGCAGGTTGCCGCTCGCGATCTTGCCGATGAACGAGGGGATGTCGATGCGGGTGGGGCAGGCCTTGACGCAGGGGGCATCGTGGCAGAAGAAGCAACGCTGCGACTCGACCATCGCCTGGGGCGCCGTGAGCGGCGGATTGGCGTCGGCAAAATTGACCGCCAATTCCTCGGCGGACAACCGGCACGCGGCGATATCACTCATCGTTCGATGCTATGCGCGCAGGCCGCAGCGGTCAACCGAAGTTGACCGATCGGTCAGGACGTTCTATAAAAGTCCGCGCACTCCCGCGTGCCCGAGACCTCGAACCGGTGCTGCACCTCACGTCAGACTCGGCGCATCGCCGCCCGTCCGGTCGCGCCTCGCGCACCGCTTCGGTGCCGCCCGCCGCGCCGGCGATGCGACGGCGCCGGAAAACGGTGCGCGAGGCGAACATGGCAAGGATACTGACGGCCACCGAGCCCGTGTTCGCGCTGCACGGCTACGCGGGCGCGTCCATGAGCAGGCTCGCACACGCGGCGGGCTTGCCCAAGGCGAATCTGCATTACTACTTCGGCACGAAGGAGCACCTGTTCCGCGCGGTGCTCGAAGGCATCGTCCGGCGCTGGCTGGATGACGCGGCGCTCTGGATCGTGCCGGAACGCCATCCCGCGGAGGCGCTCGCCAACTACGTGCGGGCGAAGATGGCGATGACACGCCGGCGTCCGCATGCCTCGCGCATCTTCGCCGCCGAGCTGCTGCGGGGCGCGCCCCACATCCGCGGCTACCTCAGCGGGGAGCTGCGGCTCTGCGTCGTGCGCCTGACGCGCGTCATCGAGGGATGGAGCGCGCGCGGGTGGATGGACGCGGTTCCGGCCCCGCACCTGTTGTTCGACATCTGGGCGATGACCCAGACCTACGCCGATTTCGACGCGCAAATCACGGCGGTACTCGGCCGCAAGCGGTTGACGGAGCGCGACTTCGAGGCGGCCACACACACCATCGTGACACTCGTGCTCAAGGGATGTGGAATCCGGAGGCGCTCATGACCCTGCTGATACGCGGTGGAACCCTCGTCAACGCCGATCAGAGCCTGCGGGCCGACGTGCTCTGCGCCGACGGGATCATTCAGGCGGTGGGCCCCCGCCTCGAGGCGCCGACGTCAGCCGAGATTCTCGACGCGGGAGGACTGTTGGTGATGCCCGGCGGCATCGATCCACACACCCATTTGGACATGCCCTTCATGGGCGCGACCACGAGCGAGGACTTCTATACCGGCACGGCGGCGGCCGCGGCGGGCGGCACCACCAGCATCATCGACTTCGTGATACCGGAGCCCGGCCATTCGCTGGTGGAGGCCTGGCATGCGTGGCGCGCGAAGGCGGCCCGCAGCGCCACCGACTACGGCTTCCACGTCGCGGTGACGTGGTGGTCCGAGCGGGTCGCCGACGAGATGTCCGCGCTGGCCCGGGGACATGGGGTCAACAGCTTCAAGCACTTCATGGCCTATAAGGGCGCGCTGATGCTGGACGACTACGGCCTGCTGCGCAGCATCGGTCATGCCTTCGATCTCGGCGCTCTCTGCAACGTCCATGCGGAGAACGGCGATGCCGTCGAGTTCCTCCAGAAAAAACTGCTCGCCGAGGGGATAACGGGACCCGAAGGCCATCCCCTGTCGCGGCCGCCGGAAGTGGAGGCGGAGGCCGCCCACCGAGTCATCACCCTCGCCGGCCTGCTGGGCGCGCCCATCTACATCGTCCACGTCTCAACCGCCCAGACCGTGGGGGTCATCGCCCGAGCCCGCGCCGCGGGTCAGCGGGTATATGGCGAGGTGCTCGTGCAACACCTGGTCATTGACGACGGCGTCTACCGGCATGCCGACTGGGCGGTTGCCGCCGCGCACGTGATGAGCCCGCCCTTCCGCTCCCCGGAACACCAGGACGCCCTCTGGGCCGGGTTGGTGGCCGGCCAGTTGCAAACCACGGCGACCGATCATTGCTGTTTTTGTGCGCCGCAAAAGGCCGCCGGCCGTGACGACTTTACGCGCATTCCCAACGGCACCGGGGGGATTGAGGATCGCATGAGCGTGCTGTGGGACCGGGGCGTCGTGCCGGGCCGCCTCACGCCCAACGAGTTCGTGCGCCTCACCTCGACCAATGCCGCCCAAATCTTCAACATTTATCCGCGCAAGGGAGTCATCGCCGCCGGCGCCGACGCCGACATCGTGCTCTGGGATCCGGATGGCCGGCGCACCATCTCGCACAAGACCCACCACCAGCACGTCGACTTCAATGTGTTCGAGGGCATGTCGGTGCAGGGTCTGGCGCGGCACACCGTGAGTCGCGGCCGGGTGGTGTGGACCGACGGCGACCTGCGCACCGTCAAGGGCGCCGGAACCTATGTGCCCCGACCCTGTTTTGCGGCCCCGACGGAGGCGGCAGCCCGTCGGCGCACGCGACTGGGAACTGCACCGAAGTAAGGTTTTCTCCTACAGGCAAATGCCTCCCCCGGGAAGCCGACGCACCGCGGCGGCCGGCGTATACTCCTTTTATCCGGGCAGGTGGCCGACGAGCAAGACTGCATCTCGTGGCAACGATACTCATCGTCGATGACGATTCCATCAACCGTAAGTTGCTGGTGGCGCTCCTGAGCCATTACGGGCATACCCCCATCGAGGCCCGCGACGGCATCGACGGCTTGGAGATGGCACACGCCCATCGCCCCGACCTCGTCATCTCCGACATCGTCATGCCGTCCATGGACGGTTTCGCCTTCGTCCGGGCGTTGCGGGCGGATCCCGTGGTGCATGCCACGCGCGTCATTTTTTACACGGCCATCTACCACGAACGCGAGGCCGCGCGTCTTGCCGCGCAGTGCCAGGTGGCGTGCGTGCTCGTGAAGCCGTGCGAACCTGCCGTTCTGCTGGCTGCGGTGAAGCAGGCGCTGAGCGGTGTCACCCCGCCCGCCGAGCCACTCTTCACGGACGGATTCGACCGTCAGCACCTCACCCTGATCAGCAACAAGCTCGCCGAGAAGTCCAACGCGCTGGAATCGGCGAACGCGCGCCTGATGGCGTTGCAGGACCTCAACATCCTGCTGACGTCGGACCGGGATCCCCAACTGTTGCTGGAACGGGTGTGCGCGGGTGCCCGTCGGCTGATCGGCTGCCGGTTCGCCGTGCTTGCGGCGGCGGACGAGGGCGGCAGCACCCGCTTCTTCGCCTCGAGCGGCATCGCGTTCAACGCCATTGCGCCGCCGCCGACGGTGGACTCAGGACCCCTTGGCGGCGTCGTCGCTCACCGGCATTCGTGGCGCGCGCATTCCGGCGCCGGCGCGCCGTTGGATTGCGGGCTGCCGCCGGGATATCCAGCGGTCAAGTCCGTCGTGGTCGTTCCGCTGCTGACGAACTCACGGGCCCTCGGCTGGTTGTTGCTCGCGGACAAGATCGGCTCGGAGTCGTTCGACGCCGAGGACGAGCGCTTCCTTTCCGGTCTGGGGGCGATGGCCGGACGCCTCTACGAGATTTGCGCCTGGCAATCCGACCAGCTCGTCGACCTGAAGCTGCTGCAGGGTCAGGACAACCGTTTCCGCGAACGCATCGAAGACCAGGAGATGCATCTGCAGCGGATGCACGCGATGACGCACGGCCTCGTGGCGCTCACATCCCAGGCGGACACGCATCAGGCCCTGTATGAGGGTGCCTGCCAGCTGCTCGTCGCGGAGGGATCGATGGACCTGGCGGTCATTTACACGCGCGACGCGCAGCCGGGCGACGTGCGTAGGGTCGCTGCGGCGGGAGACCAGGCCAGCCTGCCGCCAACGCCGTCGCGCGAGGCATCCAGCCTCAAATTTTTGACGGTCTCGGTGATGGATTCGCTGCATCCCGTGATCTGCAACGAACTTCGGGATGCCAGCGAATACCTGGCCTTCCATCAGATGTTGTTCCGGAAGGGCGAGCGGGCGCTCGCCGTCATCCCCCTGACGTCGGGCGACGTCGCCATCGGCTGCCTCGTCGTCGCCACTCGCCGGCCGGACACCTTCGACGCGGCCGAAACGCGCCTGCTGTCAGCCGTGGTCGACGCGATTGCCCTGTCATTCGGGCGCCTCGACCACGAAGCGCATGCCGCTTAGACCCGCGACCCTCGATCTTTGTCACCCCAATTGCGGGTGGGGTAAACTGAGCCCCTTCGGTCACTCCAAGAACTCATCGAAGGCTGCTCATGAAAAATATATCGCGCGTATTGCTCCTGGCCCCCCTGCTGCTCGTGGCCACCCTGGCCCACGCCAGCCGGTATTCCGACACCATCGCTCTCTTCAAGAATGCCGGCGCCAGCGCCGAATTTTTCAACAGGAGCTATGCGTATGCGGTTTTTCCCACCATCGGTGAAGGCGGCTTCATCGTTGGGGGCGCCCACGGCACCGGCCACGTCTATGTAGGCGGCAAATACGCGGGGGATGCCGCCATGACGCAGCTGAGTGCCGGGTTTCAGGCCGGCGGCAAGGCGTACAGTCAGATCGTGTTCTTCGAGGACAAGCGCGCACTCGACGAATTCGAGTCCGGCTCCTATGAGTTCGGAGCCGGAGTAAGCGCCGTCGCAGTCACAGCGGGTGCCTCGGCGAGCGCCGGCACCAACAGCGTCTCGGCCGGCGCCAGCGGCGGCATGAAGGATGCCACCACGGCGAGCGCGGGATATTACAAGGGCGTCGCCGTGTTCACCATCGCCAAGGGCGGCCTGATGTTCGCGGCAAACGTGGCCGGCCAGAAGTTCACCTACAAACCGCACACCGGCGGCACGGAGTAGGCTGCCTCCGGCATCAAGTCAGTTCCGGCGCGTCATTGGGTGACGCGCTGGACCAACCACACCAGCGCCAGCGCGGCGATCGCCGCCGACCCCCAGGGCATCACGGCGCGGCGATAGAATCCTCCGGTGCGCAGTCCGTAGATCACCGGCATGACCAGCAGCACGACGGCCAGCTGACCCGCTTCGATGCCGAGGTTGAATGCCACCAGCGATATCAGGCGGGCTCCCTGGGGCAGCCCCATGTCCGCGAGCACGGAGGCGAACCCGAATCCGTGCAGCAGCCCGAAGCCGAAGGCGATGCGCGCACGGCTCTCCGTGACTATCGGGAAAATGTTGTTGAGCGCGGCCACGATGATGGAGGCTGCGATCACCGATTCCGTCAACCGGCTGGGAAGCCGCACGATATCGAGGGCCGCCAATGTCAGGGTCAGCGAATGTGCGAGCGTGAATGCCGTCACCACCTTCACGACGCTGACCAGCGCAGGCCGCATCTGCAACACGGGCTCCCAATGCCGTTGCTTCCACAGCAGCACGGCCGGCAGCAGCAGCGAGATCAGGAAAAGAAGATGATCGATGCCGCTCAGGATGTGCCAGACGCCCGCGTGAAAGTACTCCACGAAGGAGCGCCATCGCGAGGGCGATGACACGGC
>Ga0182030_10000806_pt1 | contig 61696 bp, 62 predicted proteins | sample 812S3MmetaG_FD_121299 | JGI IMG/M metagenome (GOLD analysis project Ga0182030, IMG submission 121299) | Permafrost microbial communities from Stordalen Mire, Sweden - 812S3M metaG (Illumina Assembly) | ecosystem: Environmental > Terrestrial > Soil > Wetlands > Permafrost | place: Sweden... | reverse complement strand
TCAAAGTGCGTCTTGTCCTTGGCCTTGTCCGGATCCTCGCCGTCCACCGCCTCCACCTTGAGCAGGGCGAAAAACTTTTCCTTCTCCTTGGGCGGGCGGATCTGGCCGGCAATCAAATTGCCGGTCTGCAAATCAAACCGCCGGATTTGCGAGGGCGAGATGTAAATGTCCTCCGGGCAGGGCAGGTAATTGAAGCTCTGGGACCGCAGGAACCCAAACCCTTCCGGCAGCACTTCCAATACGCCCTCCGAGAACAGCACCCCGGCGCGTTCGGCGTTTTTTTGGAGGACATGGAAAATGACCTCGTGCTTGCGCATGGTGCCGAAGTTTTCCACGTTCAGCTCGCGCGCCATGTTGTTGAGATCGGTCATGCTCATCGCCTGCAGCTTGGCGATGTTGATGGAGGTGGCGATCCGGTCACGTTGGATGCCCGGTCGGCGCTCATCCGCGGCGGTCTCATCCGCGGTGGGTTCCACGGGCGTGGACGGCGGGCGCAGCTCGTCGGAGCCCTCGGCCGGAAGCGGGGCCGGGGCCGGGTTGGCGGCGGGGGGGGGCGGCGTTGGCTTGACGGCGGCGGGCGGCACCGGTCTTTCCGGCACGTGCCGGTGGGGGTGCTGGTGAGGGTGTTGGTGGGGCGCCGGTTTGCCGGGACCCGGGGGCCGCACGGGTTCGAAAGTGTTTACCGGCCGGCCTTTGGGCCGGGCCTCGGCGGCCGCCATCGGCACGGGGGCCGGGGCCGGGGTGGGGGCGGGAGCCGGCGCACGGACGGCGGCCGGCACTGGAACCGCTGCCGGAGCTGGAGCCGGAGGCGGCACCGGGGCGGATTCCAAGGGCAGCCCGGGGGCGGCTTCGGCGGTCTCCACCGCTTTCTTGGCGGCGGCTTTCTTCGTCGGTTTTTTTGCAGCAACTCTGGCCATATACAAATATTAAATAAACGGGAATCCAACGGTTTGCCGGCGGGGAACGGCCGTCACGCATTGGACGGCCCGCCACCGGATTGGTTCAAAATGATTTTTTCAACCGGAGCGTTCGAGGCAGATTATCCTCAAAACGACAAGGGGAATATCGCGTTAACTCGGGCACCATCATGGGGCAAGCCGGCGCGGGTGTCAAACAAATAGTCAGACAACCAATCAAAAAAAGACGCAACCGGAGATCGCCCCCAAACCCAACCGGGTGGGGGTAGGGACAGCGCGCTGCGCCGTCCCCGCCCGCGTCCCAGCGGGCGGTCTGAACGGGGTGAGCCGTCCGTTGGCCGTGATTCGGTTCCGTCGCCTGACGCTACGCTCAGCGACGGGGGCAGCGCAGCGCGCTGTCCCTACCACGGGGGCAGTGCCTGGCTGCGCTGGGCGGCGATAGTCCCGGGCGTTTGCCCGATCCTTAGTGGGCCACTTAGGCGGCCACTTCTTTGGGATTCGGCCCGAATTGGTTTTCCCCCGGCGTGCCATCCAAACACATAAAAACCAACAGTACGATCACTCCCACACAGGTGAAGACAATCAAATACCACCAACCGCTGCGGCCCGTGTCATGCAAGCGCCTGACCGTGACCGCAATGGCGGGGCACAAGACAGCCAGCGCGTAGAGCCAGTAAATAATCATAAAAACCATGCCCAAGGCCGAGGATTTTGTGACGGCGATGGTTGCGATGGAAAGAGCTTGCAAACCAATGCAAATAATTAGGTTAAACAAGGTGAACATCCAATATTCTGTGCGCCGGGCCCGACCGGAAAACACGGCGTATTTCTTTAAAACTCCCATGTACCATTCCATACCGATTTCTTTCCTTTAGCTTGGTTTGACCTTATGAAACCGGCGACTCGACAGAAATCCCGGTTGGACCCAACAAAAACAGAAGCCCTCCCGAAAGTCAAGTGTTAATTTCAGGAAAACTGATGAAAGGATGCAGGTTGCCGCCCCCGGGGGACAAACTGGCGGCATCGGTGCGCCGGGCCGAACTCCGAAATAGAAATGGGAGCGCGCCCTCGCGGAAAACCTCGTGCGTACTAAAGCGTCCGCCACGGGCGCGTGGGGCGTGCGTCCAAACGGCTGGCCGTGAGGGCGCGGCCAGCCGCGGCCGGAGCGGGCGTGCTCCCCAACCACGGAGTTCGGCTTCACTGTTGATCAATACGGCAGAGGGAATTTGGCCGTTAATTCCCGGACCCGGGCGCGGACTTTGGCCGCCGCCTCCACATTTTTCACGTCCAACAGCACTTCGGAGATCATGTCGGCAATGGCCGCCATTTCCGCCTCTTTCATTCCCCGGGTGGTTACGGCGGGGCTGCCCAGCCGGATGCCGCTCGCCTGGAAGGGCGACCGGGTCTCCCCAGGAATGGTGTTCTTGTTGACGGTGATGCCCGCCTCGTCCAGAGCGTTCTGGCAATCTTTACCCGTCAGGTTTTTGGTGCCGACGTCCACCAGCATCAGATGGTTGTCCGTGCCGCCGCTGACCAGCCGGAAGCCGTTGCGCTGCATCCCGCCGGCCAGGGCGGCGGCGTTGAGGATGACTTGCTGCTGATAGGCCTTGAAGTCCGGCTGCAGGGCTTCTTCAAAACACACCGCCTTGCCCGCGATCACATGCTCCAACGGTCCGCCCTGAATCCCGGGGAACACCTGGGAATCAATTTCTTTGGCAAACTGCGCGCGGCACAAAATCAACCCTCCGCGCGGCCCGCGCAGGGTCTTGTGGGTGGTGGTCGTCACAAAATCCGCATGCCCGACCGGGCTGGGATGCAGCCCGGCGGCGACCAGTCCGGCGATGTGCGCAATGTCCGCCAGCAGGTACGCGCCCACCTCGTGCGCGATTTCCCCCATCCGGGCAAAATCGATGATCCGGGCGTAGGCGCTGGCCCCCACCGTGATCATCCGGGGTTTGTGTTCCCGGGCCAGGGACGCCAGTTGATCGTAATCAATCCGTTCGTCTGCCGTGCTGACGCCGTAGTGGACGATCTCAAAGAATTTGCCCGAGAAATTCGCCTTGTTGCCGTGGGTGAGATGCCCGCCGTGGCTCAAGTCCATGGTCAGCATCTTGTCGCCGGGCTTGAGCATGGCGAAATAGACCGCCATGTTCGCGCTGGACCCGCAATGCGGCTGGACATTGGCGTGCTCGGCGTTGAACAGCTTCCGGGCCCGGTCAATGGCCAGTTGCTCGATGATGTCGATGTTTTCGCAACCGCCGTACCACCGCTTCTTCGGGTAGCCCTCGGCATATTTGTTCGTCAGCACAGATCCCTGGGCCTCCAGCACCGCCGGGCTGGTGAAATTTTCCGAGGCGATCAGCTCGATGTTTTCCTGCTGGCGCCGGCGTTCGTGTTCGACGGCCTCCGCCACCTCCGGGTCCACATGCCGCAGCCGCAGCAGCGGCGCGGCCAGCCGCACGTCCATCTTCTCCACCCGGCGCTCGTGGCGGCCGCCCTCAAACTCGGCCGCCAAAAACGCGTCCAGAATTTTGGCGCCCAGTTCGGCGGAAACGATCCGCCCGCCCAGGCAGAGGACGTTGGCGTTGTTGTGCCGCCGGCTGATGGCGGCCAGGTCCTCGGTCCAGACCAGCGCCGCGCGGACGCCCCGGTATTTGTTCGCGGCGATGCTCATGCCGATCCCGGTGGTGCAGATCAGCAGGCCGAATTCCGCCGCCCCGCCGGTCACCGCCCGGGCGACCCGTTCCGCGTAATCCGGATAATCCGTGGATTCCGTGGACTGGGTGCCGTAATCATGGACCGACAGGCCCAATTTTTGCAGATGTTGTTTGAGCGCCTCCTTTAGTTCAAAGCCGCCGTGATCCGCGCCCAGGGCGAATTTCGCGATGGCGACGTCGGGCGGCGTGTGGGCGCCGGTGAGGACATGATGTTGTTCCATAAATATCAAGAGTGAAGCAATGCCTTGCTCAATCTGGTCGCGGCAGTTCACATAAACCTGGTACGACCCGCCGATCGGGTCGCTGATGTCCTTTTCATAAGGTTCCAGTGTTTCATCGAATTCCCGCAGCAAAAAAGCCTTTTCCGCCATCTGCGGATACATCAGCGCGATGGTCTCCACATGGCTGTGGGTCATGCCAAAGATATAATCAGCCTGCCGCACCAGGTCCGCCGTCAGCATCCGGCTCCGCTGGTTGGAGATGTCCACCCCCAGCTCGCGCATGGCGCGGACGGAATGCGGGGTGGGCGGCTGGCCATCCAGCGCGCCCAGGCCGGCGGACAACACGCGGAATTTGCCCCGCGTTTGCACCGCCCGGCGGAACAGCGCCTCCGCCATCGGGCTGCGGCAAACATTGCCGGTGCAGATAAATAATATGGTCTTCATGCCGCGTTAATCGCCAAGATGAACCAAGGTGAATTGTGCCGGGCCGGTCGTCAATCTGAAATCACCGGCCCGGCGTCTTTAACACCGCCAGCGCCCGGGCCAAATCCAGCGCCCGGGCGAGCACCGCATCGCGCAATACCGGTGCCGCCTCCTCCGTCCTGGCCGGGGGCTCCGGATTCACGGCCGTGGGCCTGTCCCCGTCCTTCCGCCGTTGCCGGACCAAATCGGCCTCCGTGGTGTGGTCGAGCAGGGGAATAAAACTGTTCGTGCCCGTCCGCGCCGTTCCGCCGGCGGATGCCGCCGGTCCGTACGGGTTTTCCAGCCAGGCCCGTTCCTCGGCCAACCCCGCCGGCACCAGGATGTCCGGCGTCAACGCGGCCATGGCCACGCCGTTGAGCTTGATCGGTGTGGTGGCCACGCGTAACCGCTGGCCGTTGGCCAGCGGAAAATCCTCCGTGGTCATCGCCAGTCCCGCCGTGGGGTTGCCGATGAGCAGCGCCCCCGCCGCCCGCAATTTCGCCGCCAGCACCTCCGCCGCCCCGCTGGTCTCGCCGTTGACCAGCACCAGCAGCGGGGACTTGTTCGACATCAGCCGGTTGACCGCCTCGCCGACCGTGGCGTAGGCATCCCCCGGGGTGAACCGCAAATCCACCACCGTGCCGGTCGGCGGGTTGGTGGCCGTCCAAGCCTGGGCGGCCGCGCTGAACTGGCCGGCCAGATCGTCACCCACCCGGCTGACCCGCAAATAAGCCACCGTCTGCTCCAGCACCTTGGTTTGGACCTGGGGGTCCGGCGAGGCGGGGGGCGCCGAACCAGCCGCGAGCGAGGCCCGACCCTGGAGTTGCGCCAGCAATCCATTGACGGCGGCCTCGTTCAAGCCCGCCTCCGTGGCGCCCGGCAGATGCGCCCGCAGCAGGCCGTAAACCTCCTGGAAATCAGGCGCGTTGGTGCCCTCCGCCCGCCCGGCCGGCAAAACACCGGCCAACAGCAGACCCGTCACTGCCGCCCAAAGGATTGTCCTGCGTAATGTCATGCGCCCGGAAAAATGCGTCACCCGGCCCCGAAAGTAAAGTGGTTCGTCACACCGTGGCTGGCTAAAGAATTCCCTGCAAGATTCCACCCGGCCCCCCGTATGTGTTGTTGAAGTGCCCGGCCATGCCTTGCAAGCCCAGGCATATGGTGTTAGCGTAACCTTGGTAACGACAAATGGATAAATTTATGAAAACGAGCAATTGGCAGAAACTGCTGGCGACCTTGGCCGTCGCCGGCCTGGTGGTCTCGGCCTCCACGGTGCCGGCCCAGAATGCAACGGCCCCTACCGCGGCTCCGACCGCTCCGGCGGCCCCCGCCCCGCCGGCCCCGGTCGCGCCTGTGCCCGCGCCACAACTGGCTTACGGCGTGCCCCAAATCCTGCAACTGGCGCAGGCCAAAATCAGCGATGACACCATCATCGCTTTCATCCGCAACTCCGGCATCGGCTATGGCCTGAACGCCTCCCAGATCATTTATCTGCGCCAGCAAGGCCTGACCGACGCCGTCATCACCGCCATGCTGAACCAGCCCGGTCCGGCGGTGGCGGTCGCCCTGCCGTCCACGCCGGCCCCGCAGCCGGTTTATTCGGCCCCCGCCCAAGTCCCCGTTCAGACCTATGCCCCGGCGACCTCCACCCCGAACGTGACCTATGTGGAAGCCGCCCCGGCCACCACCTATGTGCAAACCGTCCCCACGACCACCTATTATTACCAGCCTTATTATCAGCCATATTACGATCCCTATTATTATTCGGGATATTATTATCCTCCGGTGTCCTTGTCCTTTGGCTGGGGCTGGGGTTTGGGTGGCGGCTGGCATGGCGGCGGTGGCTTCCGGGGCGGCGGTGGTGGCTTCCATGGCGGCGGTGGCGGCTTCCATGGCGGCGGTGGCCGCCGGTGAGAGATCTTTTGGCTGACACCGCCGGGACGGACCCCTCCGTCCCGGCTTTTTTGCGATCATCTCTTGGTCAGCAAATCAACCACCGCCTGTGCGTCGTCAACGGATGAAAATGATAATGACACTTCCGGACCGGTGATTTCCGCCCTCACATACGGCTGCGCCACCACCTTCGATCCAACCAACAGCCGGGTCTGCTGGTTGATATGCGCCCTGGAAAACTTCCGAAATTCATCCGCTTTGGCCTTGGTAAACTGTAAATGGACCTGCACGGATTGCCGGCCATCCGGCACAGTTCGGGTGACAATTTCCGCCGGCACCGCGAGGTCTGCGGGGGCGATGGTGAACTGATTTCCTTGATCCCCGCCACCGGCCGCCCAATGGTGAATGGCCACCGGCGCTGTGCCGGCGGTCAGGATCACGGCACCCATCACGATCACAGTTTTTGCCTTGGTCCACGCCATAATTTTCAATGCTCCTTTGCTGAGGGTTGTGGTTGAAGCCGCCACGGCCGCCCCTTTCATCACTGCTCCAGTGACCGTCACCGTCAATCCCGCCGGCGCGGCCGCCACGGAGTTGGCCGCCACCGCCCCGGCGATGACCGTGGCCGCGAGGGTCACGCCTCGCCTCGCGAAACGGGCGCGCAGTTTGTCCAGCGCCCGCGCCACGCGCTTTTGCGCGGCCGCCTCCTCCAACTGCAACGCCGCGGCGATTTCGCGCGCGGTTTTGTTTTCAAAGTAGCGCAGCACCAGCGCGGCGCGGTCGGTTTCGCCCAGTTCGGCCAGGGCGTCATCCAGCAGCGGCGCGAGTTGCGCCCAGGGGTCCGCTTCCGGTTGGTTCAAGGTGGATTGCATGTAGGCCTCCTGTTCGCGGGCCTGACGCCGCCGCCGGGCCTTCACCGCATCCGCCGCCGCGTAGCCGGTGGTGCGGTGGAGCCAGGCGGAAAGAATGGTTGTGGACCCCAGCGACGGGGCCTTGCGCGCCAGGATGAGAAACACGGCCTGGGTGATTTCCCCGGCCAGGTCCGGGTCGCCCGTCTGCCGCAGCGCCGCCGAGTGGACGAGACTGACGTGCCGTTCCACCAGCGCTGCAAACGCCGGTTCACTCCGCTCAACGGCAAACGCCCGCACCAGCGCCATGTCATCCTGCATCATCATCTATATTATGGACGCACCCCGCGGGTTTCGGACAAAGTTTTTTACGCGCCCCGCCGCCGGTCGGGCGTTATTGCCGCAGCCCCGCCTGCCAGGCAGGGTCTTATAGCCGCGAAGCGGCATCCGACCATCGCCCACCGTTCCAACCGTCGGTAAGGGTTCCCATGAACCAATCACGTCCCGGAGGGACGGCTGAACAGCGGGCAGGTCGCACCTCAGTTCCCATTTTCAAGTTGGGGGGAGACCTTTTGGAGTGCGGTGGCAGCCCCGCTCCGAGCGGGAGCGACACCGCTTTGGATGGGAACGAGCGACCGCGCACGAAAGCGCCGTCGCCGCTCTGCCGGCGCACTCCATATGGGGCAAACACCATCGTCCGTCTTCAGATTCATGGGCGGGGCGGCGGCAACGGCTCATGAGACACGATTGATCCCCTTCGCCCCTTTAGATTTGAAGTTTCCCGTCTTGCCCCATCGCCTGGTTTTCAACTTCTGCCAGCCATCTTTTTACGGTCTGCCAGTAAAACTGCGGCACCAAATTTTGGCGAATTTAGGAATGCATTTCCAGATTGTCAATCATGGTCTCAGGCGGTATCGCGGTTTCAGGCGGTTTATGCCGTTGCCGTGACCGCCCTGGCTCGGAGAATTTCCTTGGGCTTTGATGATTGGATTATGAAACCTGCCCGGTTTTATAGTTTATACTTTATCCTTTATAATTTTCCATGGCCCGGCTCGGATTTTGTCCTAAAAAAGCCAATAAAAGGCTTTAAAATAGGGCCGGTCCCGGCTTATCATTCCTTATTGCAACCGGCGCCAATGCCCAGTTGTGTTAATGATGTTTATAAGCAGAAAGATGACCTATGCCCGCTGAAAAAGGTTTGTTCCTGGTGTGCCGGAAATCCGGCAACCTTGTCGGCCTCAACCGCCACCACTGGTGGGGCCGGTGGCTGTTCCCCCTGGTGGGGCTGGCCGCCCTGATCTGGTTTCTGGTGCGGGTTCTCCCCAAGCCCTCCCGGGCGGAATATCCCTGCCAGCAGGTGGCGGCGCCGCTGGCCGTGGGCGGGCTCGGCTGGTTCCTCAGCTTGTTCGGCTTGGTGTCCGCCTTCCGCCAGGCCCGCCGGTTCATCCGCCAGCATCGCTACGCGGTGGCGGCCGCCTGCCTGGCGATCGCCCTGGCCTGCGGCCTGACGGTCCTCCGGCAGAATGAAACCGCCGCCCGGGCCGAAGACACCGGGATTTTCACGCTTGGTCCGGGGGACGGCCCGAACCAGCCCATCGGCGTCGCGCGCGGCCTCTTCCCCGGCCGGGTGGCCTGGAGCTACGACCTGGGCGCCTGCAATTGGGATGGCACCTCCAAATACTGGTTCTCCACCAACTTCAATGACCAGACCAAGATCACCAAGATCCTGAACAATGTGATCTGCTCCGTGGCCGGTCAGTCGTCCATCAGCAACGCCTGGGACACCCTGTTCCGCGCCAAGAACAGCGGCCCCTCCTACGTCAAAGGCGAAAAAATCTGCGTCAAGCTCAACCTCAACAACGGCGGCAAATACAGCAACGCCATTGATGCCTCGCCACAGTCGGTTTACGCCCTCTTGGACGGGTTGGTCAATCAGTTCGGCGCCGACCCGGCGGACATCACCCTCTGCGACCCGGACCGGGAGAACCAATGCTCCGTGATCTCCAACTACTGCGGCGCCGAGTTCCCCAACGTCAACTATGACCGGCATCTCGGCGGGTTCGTCCCCAACTCCTTCTCCTATTCCTTCACCGGCCCCGGCAAGGGACCAACCGAGACCTCCCTGGCCAAGGTCGTCCTGGACACCAAGTACCTGATCACCATGGCCATTCTCAAGCGCCATTGCACCCCGTCCGCCACCTATGGCACTCCCGAGGATAAAACCGACTATGGCAACGCTTCCGTCACCATGATTTTCAAGAGCTGCTGGGGCCTCATCGGCAACCGGCGCGCCAGCCAGCATTGGCTGCTGCATGACTGGGATTTTCCGGAGGACAGCTACAACCAGCTCGTGGATATTTTTGGCGGCAAAAACATCAACGGCAAGACCGTGCTGAACATCCTCGATGGGCTTTACACGGGCGACCGCTGGAACAGCCCGCCGCACAAGTGGGCCATGGCTCCGTTCAACGGCCATTGGCCCGCCAGCTTCTTCGCCTCGCAGGATCCCGTCGCCCTGGAATCCGTGGGCCTGGATTTCCTGAGGTCGGAAATGCCGCTGATCAAGAACGCCGACCGCCATCTCCGCGAGGCCGCCCTGGCCAACAACCCGCCCTCCGGCACGGTGTACAAGCCCGATGGCGTCCGCCTGGAAAGTCTCGGCGCGCAGGAACACTGGAACAACCCCAAAGACATGCAATACAGCCGCAACCTGGGCACCGGCAACGGCATTGAACTGGTGAAAATCCCGGAGGGCCCGGCCACCACTGTCAGCGCCCCTGTCTCCGTCCCCGGCACTGCGACTGTGGCTGTCAACCAATAATACTCGGGCGCGTTGTACCGTAGAGTTCCCAGTCTGCTGTCTCGCGGGTTTCCAACCCGCAGGCGGCACGCCAAACTGGCGCACCCGGCATACGGACCATCCGCCGATTGGGAAATCGGCGATACAGCAGGTTGGGAACCCTGCGGTACACCCGCGCACCTATGAGTTTCAATTGCAACGGCCGGGACGGTGCGGCATTTTTGTGGCGGCGGGCGTCCCGCCTGCCGTAGATGGCGGCAGCCTGCCGCCCGGTCCGAAGCCCGGTTTTAGCCGGCCTCGTATTTATTTCAACCTCCCCAGGCAGGGTTGCATTTTTCCGCCGGGCGGGACGCCCGGTCCTACGGCAGGCAGGATGCCCGCCGCTGCAGCAAAATGCGTGTAAGGTGCGGCGGTTCTCCGCCGCTTTGGGTTGTCCGACCCACGAACCCATGATACGATAAATACCATGAAACAACTCGCTGCCGTCCTGCTGCTGGCGGTTTCCGTCGGCGGCGCGTTCGCCCAACCAACGGCCACGCAACCGGCGGTGGCGCTGGCAGCACCGGTCGCGCCGGTCAGCAATGCCTACACCCCGCCGTTTGACGCCAAAAAGGCCGGGCTGACGCCGCTGTTTGACGGCAGGACGCTGGACGGCTGGGTGGGCGACCCGGCGTGCTGGCAGGTGGTGGATGGCGCCATTGTGGGGGTGAAGGGCGACCAAAACCTCATGACCACCGGCGATTATGATGATTTCCGGATCATCCTTTGCACCCGGCAGGTGGATTCCCCCTCCAACCACCAGGGCGTGGGCTTTTGGGGCGGGCACATGCCGGCCGGGAAATACGGCTACGGCGGCTGCGTGGATGTGATGCCACCCATGCCTTGGACCTGGGATTACACCGTGAACAAGGGCGCGCCGGGCAAGCTGACCATCAACCGGGACTTGGACAAGGAAATGGGCATCAAACGCTCCGACTGGTCGCAGGCGGAGATTCTGGCAAACCGCGCCCAGGGCACCATCCGCATGGCGGTCAACGGGATTGAGGTGCTGTATTATACCGACGACCATCCGGCGCGCTTGAAGAAAGGCCCCCTCGGCCTGCAGGCCCACTCCGGCAACAAAGACGTGCGGTACAAGGGCATATACATCGAAGTTGCCCCCCAGGAGGACCGGCTGATCACGCTGAAATAATTTTGAACAAATCCGGGGGTCAGGCGTCCAATGTACATCTGACCACAAGGTCTTAAGCCGGCGGCGACGACACACCGGCGAGGGACTCTTCAATATCAACGGGGTGGCGTCGCCGACCGCCCCGAGTTTTTTATCCCGTCGAATACCATTTCACTTTTCTCGCGGCGCCGGTTGGGTGAATGGGTCGAACGCGCCGAGCACGGGCAATGCCCGGCCCGCGTTGTCAAAAAAGCCCCGGCCGGCCAGGCCGCCGGTGACGGCCGGTTCCCACCAGAACACCCCCCGGCCCCGGCCGCCCGGCGCGGCCATGACGGTGCGGGTGAGCGCCTCCAGAAACTGGCGCTGGCCGTCCGGGGTTTCGGGGAACGGTCCGGGCCGGGCCGCCGTCTCCCGGTTCGTATGCCAGTAATAGGCCGTCTCCACCACAATGATGTCCTTGCCGTATGCCCGCGCGGTGAAGGCCAGGTTGTCCCGCAGGTCCGTGAGCGGGCCCTGCCACCACGGATAATAGGAAAATCCAATGACGTCGTAGGGAATGTCGTAGGTGTTTAATTTGTCAAAGAATTGCCTCGTCTGCTCCCGGCTGCCGCCGGTGTCGATGTGGATCATGATCTTGGGGCGCTTCCCGTTGCCGCGCCCGGCATCCACACCGTTGATCCCCGCGTAAATATATTGGGCGAAGTTGTCCCAATGATCCGGCAGCTTGCCGTCCGGCCACAACAGGCCGTGGGTCACTTCGTTGCCGATTTGTGCCATGTCCGGCAGCACGCCCGCGTCCCGGAACGCCGCGAGGGTGTCCCGCGTGTAGCCGAACACCGCCTCCACCCGCTCCGCGTGCGACAGTTTTTCCCACTGCGCCGGGGGGGGCTGCTTGCCCGGATCGGCCCAGGTGCTGGCGTAATGAAAATCCAGCAGGAACTTATACCCCAGTCTTTTGGCGTCCTGCGCCAGGGCCAGGGTGTAGGCCAGATTGTTCGGCAGCCGTTCGCCGACCGGCTCGACGAAAATACGCAGCCGCACCCAATTGTACCCGTGGTGGCGGAACAACTGCAGGGCGGGCGCGGCATTGGTGCCCTCTTTGAAAACTTTGCCGCCGTCCTCCGCCTGTTTCAGATAGGAAAAATCCGCGCCGAAGGCGAAATCGGCGGCGCGGCCGCGGACGGCGGTCCCCGCCAGAAACCACAGGACCGCCAGGGTTCCGGCAAAAAGCTTCATGGGTGGATTATCCCACAAGCCGGGCCGTTGACAACTCTGGCCTGACCACGGCCAGTTGGCGTGCCTGCACCAGTTCGCGCCGGCGCAGACCGATTTGCCGAGCCGCCGCCTCACATTTGAGAAAACCAGGTTTGGATGCATTTTAAACGGTAACCTCGCCATGATTCTTGCGTCTAATCATGATATGAAAATCAGACATTTGACAACGGGTGCGGTCCTGGTGGCGGTGCTGGCGGGGGGCAACCTGGGTTCGCTCACTGCGGCGCCGGCCAATGGCGCGCTGGCGGGGACGACCGGCCAGGCCCGGTCTTCAGGCTTCAACAGCACGGCGGAGGCGGACATGCTTCGGAACGCTTATAACATCCTGTCCACCGGCGACCACGATTATAAAGGCCATCGCGTGCGCGCCATGGCGGCGGTCAAGGCGGCGGCGGCATTGCTGGGTGTGGAGCTCAGCGGGGATGCCAAGGACAAGGAACAGCAGGCCTTGTCCGATGAGAAACTGAAGGAAGCCCAGGGGTTGTTGCAACAAGTGCTCTCCGCCGCCGGCGTTCAAGCCCGGCCGAAGGTCGCCAAGCACCTCAACGCCGCCATTCAGCAGATCACCATCGCCCTGAGCATCAAGTGACTTGGTGCTCGGACCGCAGCAGGCCGTACACGGCGTGATCCGCATAGTGGTCGTGCAGCCATTCGACGTGGCGGACGACGCCTTCCAACTTGAAACCGAGCCGTTCGGCCAGCGCCCGGCTGCGCGTGTTCTCGGCGGCGCACTCGATGGTGATGCGGTTGAGCTGCCAAGTGTCGAAACAGTGCGCGACCATGGCCTGACAGCCGGCCGTCATGAGTCCGCGCCCTTGGTGCGCGGCATCCAGCCAGTAGGACAGGGCCGTCCAACGGTTGGCCCAGTCCAGATTCAGGTGGTTGATCACACCGCACAAGCGGCCTTGGAACCACAAGCCGGCATAAAAGCCGCGGTTTTTCTCGTCCTGCAGCCGCCAGACGGCGATGGCGCGTTTCATGTCCGCCGGCGAACGCAGTGCGTCCACCCACGGATGCCAGCGGCGGACATGCTCCCGGTTGGTTTCATAAAGCTGGAACAGCTCCTGGGTGTGCGGATGGTCAATCAAGCGCAGCTCGGTCTGTTCGTTGATGAGGCAATGAAAATTGGTCACCGGCCGAAATCCTGAGGTTTGAGGGGCAAGCCCGCGTTCATGGGAACAGGAAAAGAAGTTGCCCGGCGATTGTCAAGCTTGGAGGGGGGCGGACGGAGTCCCCAGGGCAAGGCTGCCGACAAAGTCGGGGTGGGCACGGCTCGTCCCCACATCCGGCCACCGCCTCGTCCGCCCCACCCTTCGCGAAACCGAAACTCGAAACCCGTCCCCCCTGTGCCTGGCTTGCAGGGTGGAGCCCCACCCGGCGGAGTGTTCCGACTTTGTCGGTAGCCTTGCCGGGCCGCCGACACCGGACCGCCTTTCGCTGGCAAACGCCCGCCGGCTCTGCTACGCTGTACCCCGGTTGATGAATGATTTTGGACAAAAATGGATTATTGGCGGGTTGACCGGGCTGGGCCAGATTACCTTGCTGGCCAAGGAGGCCTTGGCCTCCTGTCTGACTTTCAAGCTCGCCAAGCGGGATTTGCTCTTCCAGATCTATTCGATCGGGGTGAAATCGCAGTCGGTGGTGCTCGTGACCGGTGCGTTCACCGGCATGGTGCTGGCCGCGCAAACGTATTTCCAGTTTCACAAGATTAAAATGGATACCGCCACCTTGGCCGTGGTCAGCGTCTCGATGTGCAGTGAGCTGGGGCCGGTGCTGACCGCGTTGATGGTCGCCGGCCGGGTGGGCGCCTCCATGGCCGCCGAACTGGGCACCATGCGCGTGACCGAGCAAATTGACGCCCTCCGAACCCTGGCCACCCATCCGGTGGATTATCTGGTGGTGCCGCGCCTGGTGGCCTCGATCATCGCCCTGCCGCTGCTCACCACCGAGGCCATGGCCATCGGTATCGGGTCCGCCTATGTGGTGGGGGTGTTCTTGTACGGCATTGACCCGGCCTATGCCTGGTGGAACATGTTGAAATACTCGCACGACGTGGATGTGCAAATCGGGATCATCAAGTCCGTCATCTACGGGGGCATCATCGCCTTGGTCGGGTGTTACAAGGGGCTCAATTGCGGCATGGGCGCGGATGGGGTGGGCCGGGCCACCACCGAGGCCGTGGTGTATGCCTCCATCTCCATTCTGATCTCCAATTTCTTCCTGACGACGGTGCTGGAACAACTGGCGGTCATCTTCAAGTTATGATTGAAGCGCGCGACTTGAACAAGGGCTTTGACGGCCACCCGGTGCTGGAGGGGGTCAGTTTCCAAATTGAACATGGCGAATCCGTGGCCATCATCGGGCGCAGCGGCGGCGGCAAAAGCGTGCTGCTCAAACTGATCATCGCCTTGATCCAACCGGACAGCGGCACCGTCCTCATTGACGGGAAAAGCATCACGGGGCTGAATGAACGGCAGTTGATCCAGGTCCGCGCACAGTTCGGAATGGTCTTCCAGGGGGCGGCGTTGTTCGACTCCATGACGGTGGCGGAAAACGTGGCGTTTGCCCTGCATCGCAAGGGCGGCCACACCCCGGGGGAAATCAACCGGCTGGTGGCCCGGACGCTGGACGTGGTGGGGCTGCCCGGCACGGAACGGAAAAAGCCGGCGGAACTCTCCGGCGGCATGCGCAAGCGCGTCGGCCTGGCCCGCGCCATCATTTACGAACCGCGGATTCTGTTGTATGATGAACCCACGACCGGGTTGGACCCGATTGTGTCCGACAGCATCGACAAACTGATCATCCGGGTGCGGGAAACGTTGCAGGTGACCAGCGTGGTGGTGACGCATGACATGCGCACCGCCCGGCGGGTGGGCCAGCGCATCCTGATGCTGCATGACAAAAAGCTCTACGCCAGCGGCACGCCGGACGAAATATTCGGGTCCACCGACCCGGTGGTGCGGCAGTTCATTGACGGGGTGGCGGACCCGGAGGACATCTTGTTTTAAACCATGGATAAATCAAAGCGGTTGGAAATCAAAGTCGGTGCGTTTGTCTTTGCGGGGCTGTTGCTGCTGGCCGTGCTGCTGCTGCAATTCAGCAAGAGCACCAGCGCGTTCCGCGGCACGTATGAACTGCGCCTGCACGCCGCCAACGTGGGCGGCATCAAACCCCGCGCGCAGGTGCTCCTCGCCGGGGTGCAAGTGGGCACCGTCGCGGACATCAAACTCGCCCCGGACACCAAAAGCGTGACCCTGTTCCTGAACATTTACAAAAACTATGTCATCTATCATGACGCCCGCTTTGTTATCGAGCAGGAAGGCTTTCTGGGCGACAAGTATGTGTCCATCATCCCCACGCTGAATACCGACCCCAGCCTGACCAACCACGCGGACGTGCCCTGCGAGGAACCCTTCAATCTTCAGGAGGTGGCGCGGTCGGCGGCGGGTTTCATCCAACACATCAGTGAAACCGCCACCAATGTGAATGCCGCCATCGCCGAGATCCGGCGGACGGTGCTCAGCCAGCAAACCCTCACCAATTTCGCCCAGGCCATCAACAATGTGCGCACCGTTTCCGAACAGGCGCTGACCATGGTCGGCCATCTTGATCAATTGGTGGACACCAACCGGGAGCAGGTCAATCTGGCGGTCAGCAACCTGGTGTTTTTTTCCCGGCAGCTCAACGACCTGGCCGGTTCCGGCGATGCCTTGCTGGCCACCAACGGCGCGGCCATCACCGTGGCCGTGAACAACCTCGAAGCTTCCACCGTGATTCTAACCAACGTGCTGGGCGAGGTGCGGGCCGGCAAAGGTTTGGCCGGCACGATCCTGCAAAATCAGGAGTTGTCTTCAAACGTGCTGGCCATCGCCGGCAATCTGTCCGTGACCACCAGCAATTTAAACCGCGAGGGCTTGTGGGGCATCCTCTGGTCCCACAAACCACCCAAACCCTCGGACACCAATTCAACCCCACCGGCCGCCCGGTCCCCCAAATAATCGCATGAAACTCGTCACCATTTACAAGGCCGTTTCGGCGGCGCAGGTGCAGATCGTCCGTTCGCGCCTCGCGGCCGCGAATTTTCACCCTTTTGTGCCCGATGACCTGTCCGCCTTCGGTTCGGACCCCCTGGCCCTCGGTTCCGGCGGCGTCCGGATCCAGGTGCCGGAAAACGAAGCCGCCGATGCCAAAGAATTTCTGGCCAGCGACGCCCCATGACCCCCGCCCAACTCAAGTCGCTGCGCCGGCTCAAGAAACTGCTGCCCGGGGAAATCGTTCTCGAACCCGCCACCCTGGCCAAATACGCCGGCGACAAGTGGTTCGCCACGCATCAACCGGACGCCGTGGCCCTGCCGCGGTCGGCGCAATCCGTCTCCAGAATTCTGCGGTTCGCCGACCGAAACCGCCTTCCGGTCACGCCCCGCGGGGCCGGCCACGGCTACGTGGGCGGGTGTGTGCCGGTCCGCGGCGGCATCGTGCTTTCGCTGGCACGCCTCAACCGGCTGCTGGAAATCAACCGCCGGGATTTCGTCGCCGTCGTCCAACCGGCGGTCATCACCGAACAATTTCAAAAAGCGGTGGAAAAGCGCGGCCTTTTTTATCCGCCGGACCCGGCCAGCCGGGCCGATAATTTCATCGGCGGCAACCTGGCCACCAACGCCGGCGGGCCGCGCTGTTTGAAATACGGTGTCACCCGGGATTATGTGCTGGGCCTGCAGGTGGTTCTGGCCAACGGCGACATCGTCCGCCTGGGCGGCCGCACGCACAAAAACAAAACGGGCTTTGATCTGCACCGGCTCTTCATCGGGTCCGAAGGCCTGCTGGGGGTCATCACGGAGGCCACGCTCAAACTCATTCCGCTGCCCCCGTTCCGGGCCAATCTGGCCGTCGGTTTTGCGTCCATGAAAAACGCCGTGCGCGCCCTGCAGGCCATCCTGGCGTCGGGCTTCCTCCCCTGCGCCCTGGAGCTGGCCGATCAATTCACCCTCGCCGCCGCCGCCCAACGCACCCGCAGCGAACGCCTGCTCGGCTGCCGCGCCCATTTGATCGTGGAACTCGACGGCCAGGAAAACTCCGTGCGGGGCGAAATCAAGGAACTGGAGAAAATCGTGGGTGCGCACGCGCCGCTGTTCGTTGCCGCCGGGTACGGCGCGGCCCAGTGCGAGGAGATTTGGAAAATTCGCCGGGAATTTTCCTACGCCCTGCGCGACACCGGGCTGACCAAGTTGAACGAGGACATCGTGGTGCCGCGCGGACGGCTGGAGGATTTGTTCCGGTTCACCGCCCGGCTGCAGAAAAAACACGGCCTGCCCATCGCGTGTTTCGGCCATGCCGGCGACGGCAACATCCACACGAATGTGATGGTGGATTACACGCAGCCCGGCGCCCGGGCCCGCAGCGAGGCGGCGCTGGACGAACTGTTCCGGCAGGTGATCGCCTGGGGCGGTGCCATCAGCGGCGAACACGGGATCGGCCTCGCCAAGTTGCGCTGGTGGCCGCAGGCCGTTTCCCCGGAGTCGCACGTCCTGCATCGCACCATCAAACAGGCGCTGGACCCGCATGGCATCTTGAATCCGGGCAAGTTTGTCCGGGTATAAACCCGAACCGCGAGATTTTAGGGAGCACGCCCGCCCCGGGCGTTGCTGGCCGCGCCCTCGCGGCCAGCAGTTCGGACGTATGACCCCAGGCACAAGTGGCGGACTATTCCGTACGTACGAGGTTTTCCGCGAGGGCGCGGAAAACAGCGCCCGAGGCGGGCGCGCTCCCCTCTCTCCTTCGGAGTTCGGGTTTATTTCGCCCGGCCGGCACGATGCGCCAGCACCAAAGCTGCCAGCACCACCGCCACGACCACCAAACCCACGGGCCAGTTCCGGATGTGCGCCCGCGCCTCGGAAACCGGCGCGTCATCAATGCGGAGCTTGTAGGGGAAGGAACGCAGGAAGCCGGCCCCCCATAACAACCGGGCTGTGTGCTCGGAACCGGCGTGGGTGAACGTCGCCACTTCTGTGCCGGTAAATTTCATCCGGCCGCCCGTCTGCAGGATGCACCGGCCGTCCAGCAAAACCTCAATGGAGGCCGTCGACCACAAATAGCGCGGCACCAATCGGGCCCGAACCTCGATTGTGCCGTCCTGCCATTGGATGGGTCCGCTCATTTATGCCAATCTACTGCGGAGCCGGTGGGATGCACGACGAAAGCGGGGTGCGCCCGTCCTCGGGCGCAGCAACGTGCGAGCGACGATCACCCTTGAAAAATGGGGTGGTATCAGGGCCTGCGGAGCTTGCCGCCCCGGAGGACGAGGGCACTCCAGTGTCGCCTATCCCACGTCCTGGCAGTAATATGAAAAGCATGGAGGACTCATAAAATTATGGACTCCGCCGGTAAACGTGCGGTGAAGCGCCGTGTTCGACCCGCTGTGCCCGCTGATACTCGACGGGATCAAGCTGGCGTCGGCGTAGTTTTCCGTCCGGGCCGCGCGTCACGCTCCATACCCGAGACGGGGCGGCTTCCCCCCGCCGCACGGCTTTCGCCTGCCGCAGGCCTTCGCTCAATTCGGCAAATCGGTCTGACTTCATTGGCTCTAATCCTCAAACGTCTGGTTGCGGCTTGTCAAGGTTGTTCTTTGAAAGGTCGTCATGACAGTCCGCTTTCTTAAATTTCCAAGGCAACATGGCCACGATATGGGCCGTATTCTTCAAATATTCCTGAAATATTTCCGTAAACTCAGCCTGCAATGGTTGCTCAATTACATCCAAATCCTCTTGGCAGTCCCAAGTCACCAGAGCCGACTTAAGCCGTTCGTCAAGCGCCGATTCTAACCGCCTTATCCTCCCCGCCCGGTCAAAAATAACGATGCGAAACAGCTTGGGCAGTGTGGTTGAAAATGTAAGCGAACCGGCGTTATAGGCCAATACGACTATCTGAATCCGACAGTGGCTTGATAACGTCGCTTGCTCTTGCTCGCGAAGGCGTGACACGAAATCAACCAAATGTGGCAAACCCAACATGGACAATTCAATGATCCATCCTGGTGGCTGTTCCATCGCCACGATTATCTGATCCGCCCAACGAACAATGTCCTCGGGCTGAAGAAGCTCGTTTTCAACGGCTTCAAGAAGAATAGCTGTCTCTTCAGAAAGGGTCATGTTGCCGGCTTAAACGTCCAGGCGCCTGGGGGTTTCCTCTGCCGGTCTTGAATCGGCGGGGTTTTGCAGCAGTCGTAATGCCAGCAGCTCATAGGTTGGACGTCCGAATCCCGAGCGGGTGCGCATCCGGGTCACGCGTAATTCCGCCTCGGCCGGCAGATCCACCAACAATAGCATGGCTTTGGCGGCATCGGCCGTCACCGATTCGGCGAGCACACCTGAAATGGGCGGTTGGCCATCGGGATTGAAATCGAACCGCCATGATTCCAACAGGATGCCGCGACAAACCCCTCTGGGAGATGCCGGCCCAGTTTCCGGTTTAGTTTCGGCAACACGGGCCTTGGCGGCCGCCACTTTATCAACACTCAGGGCGCATTGCCGGGTGGTGGAGCGCAGCACGATGCTCGCTGCCTGAGCTTCCAGCACATTCAGGAAATCTTTCAAGGGCGTCAAAACCCGTGGATGGAATTTCTCCACCGTGTCGGCAAACGCCGCGTCGCCGCTGGCGGCCGCCTCAACCAACGAGGTGATTTGGTCCATCGCGTCGGACAATTGGGCGGCAGCGATAAAATCATGTGCCTGTGGTTGGGTCAGCATTAAGCCAAAAGAACCCCGAGGCAGGGCGGTGAGGCAGAGTCGGGACTCATTTTCGCCGGTGCGGGGGCCTCGGCTTCCCACGCCGCCATGTAGAGATGCCGAGTAGTGATTAGCCACCATGTCTTGATAGTCGTTTAATATCCGGGCGGCGAATTTGGCATCCAGCCCGACTGAACCGAACACCGGGCCACCAGCGAAGAGTAACTCGGCTTCCGGATTGGCGGGGACTTGCTTTTCCAACCTGGCCAGTTCCATTTCCAGCCCGGTCAGCCGGCTGGCCATCAGCGGCTTCGCCAGCGGGTCATCCGGCATGTCCTGCAACATGGTTTTCAAACCGGCAATTTCAGCCTGCCGTTGTTCAAGTTCGCGTAAATAGCTCATGATGTCCTCGCGCGTATGATTTCAGTCGCCGCTTCATCATCGGCTGCCGTGTCCAATGGCAAATATAGCATACCTTTCCAAACGTCATCGCTCCGGCGGTGTGAAAACAGGCCGAACCAATAACCCACATCGTCCACCAAACGTTGGGCGTCCGCCATGTGATCAGGCGTTGAAGCCAATGGGATCAAAATATGATCCACATGGAACCGCTGCTTGGTGGCGTCTCGGTCACGAAGCACCGGCAGGAGTGTTGCCACAGCCGGTGGCTAATTCGGCGACAACATGACTGGCTGATAATACGTCAACACGTCAATGTCGCCTGGCGCCCGTCCGCGCGTTCGTTCCGCGTCTTCCGTGAAGCTGCCGTCGAGCCATTGAAAACCCGAGGTGATGCCCAATTGCCGCAAGGCGGTCCGGAGTTCAAAAAAACCAAGTAAAATTTGCAGGCGAGCTCCGCTGTTGCCCAGTTTTGTGCAAAGTTCCTGGCTGGTGCATGGATAGGGTGACATGCAGTCGCGATTCGCCGCATGGTTCCCCACATGGGGTGGTAACACCCCGTTATGGTCAAAATCCGGTATCGGCATAAGCCACAGTTTTATGTTAATGGTTTAAGGGCATCCTCACCCCGGTCTCGCCGCAATTCGCGATGGCGCCGATTGCGCGTCCGCCGGCTGCGGCAGGCCGGTGGCGAAGTCGCCGGGGACGTCTTCCGGCAGCAGGGTGGTGAGGGCTTCGCGGTCGCACAGGCCGCCGGCCACCAGGCGGGTGCTTTGGTTGCGCACCGCCGTCTCGAACAGGTTCCGCATCTCGCGCGCATTGCCGAATTGATCGTTGCGGGCCGCGTACAGATTGATGCAGAGGGTCAGGATCTTGGCGCCCGTTTCAGACGGACAAACCAGCCCGCTTTGCGCGGCCATGCGGTGGAAGATCTCCGCCAGATCTTCCGGCGGATAATCCGGGAAGTTCAGATAGTTCGTGAAGCGCGATTCCAAGCCGGGATTCGACGCGATGAATTGTTCCATCGGCTTGGTGTAGCCGGCCACGATGACGATGAGCCGGTCGCGGTCGTCCTCCATCCGCTTGAGGAGCGTCTCGATGGCTTCGTTGCCGAAATCCTCCGCGCCCCGGCCGGCCAGCGCATAGGCCTCGTCAATGAACAGAATGCCGTCGAGCGCGGAATCAATCATCGCGTGGGTGCGCACCGCCGTCTGCCCCACGTATTCCGCCACCAGCCGGCCGCGGTCGCACTCGATCACATGGCCGCGCCGCAGCAGGCCCAGCGATTTGTAGATGCGCCCCATCAGCCGCGCCACGGTGGTTTTGCCCGTGCCGGGATTGCCGAAGAAAACACCGTGCAAACTCGCCTTCACCGTCGGCAGCCCCTGCTCGCGGCGCAACACCTGCATCCGCGCGAAATTGGTGGAGCGATGAACCTCGCTCTTCACCGGTGCCAGGCCGACCAGCGCATCCAGTTCCTTGAAAATGGCGGAGAGGTCCTCCTCGCTGACGCCCGGATCGGCGGCCCGGGCGGTGTAGTCCACGGCGTACTGGCGCGACACCTCTGTGAACTGCGCGGACAGCACGGCGGAGCGACGGCGGCAGGCGTCGGACGGGTCGGCATCCAAATTCGCCAAAGTGGTCAGGAGCGTCTGCAATACTTGGCGCACAAACTCGATGGTCACCGGCTGCAGCCCCAAATCCAGCGTGTGGCGGGTGAGCAGACCGAACACTTCGTCCAGCCCGACCTTGTCCACCGGTTGGAGCATGGCCGCCACGCGTTCCATGGCCTTGAGGCCGTTGGCGTCAAACCATTTTTTGAAGGCGGCGGGGTCGCCGCGGGTGGCGGCGTAGCCGGATTCCAGGAGCGCCAGCGCATCCTCCGGCCGGCCGGCCACGCCGGCGATGCACAGCGACAGCGCACCGTAGGCCTGCAAATCCGATTTCTCGGTGGCCAGCCGCCGCCACAAGGCCAGGGTCAGCAGCCGGACGAAGCTGTGGAGGTCGTCAATGAGGTCGAACTCCTCGTTGCCGATGCGTTTGACGGTCAGCAGGGGCGGCGTGAGGATTTGCACGCAATCCACCAGCAGGCGGAGTTGCAGCAGGCTGCGGAGGATGGCCTCCTCGCGGGCGATCGCGTAGCCGAACACCTGGCTGCGCCAGTCGCTGTTGCGCAGCAGTTGGTTGTAACGGCCCGAATGCAGCTCGATGCTGGCCCGCAGGCGCGCCGCGTCGTCCGCCGTGAACAGGGACTGCGACTGGTAATAGTTCACCAGGTAATCGGTGGTCATGGCGTCCAGTTCGCCCAGCTCCTCGCGCTTGAAGGACACGGTGCGACCGGTGTCAGGCTTGCGGAAGAGGGTGGTGAGAATCGAGCCGGGCAGCAGGGTCGGGCGGCACGGCAGGGCCGGGCGGGGCGTGGTGACGCGGGGCAGATTGGCCGGCGCGCGGGTGACCTCCGCCAACGCGCGCGCCTGGCGCAGCACTTCCTCCAAACGCTGGCGCAGTTTGATTTCGTCCGCTTCAGGTTGCTGATTGGTTTCCATGACGCACGGTTGCCGGGTTGACTCGCGCAAGTTGCCACCGGGGGGATTGGGCTGGCAAGCTTCAAATGTTGAGGCGAGAATTTTCCGAATGAGAAATTCGCGCTTTGAACCCCTGAACCCGCCGATCACGTGAAATCGTATGGAGTGCGGTCTGCACCTTATACGCGTCTATCGGTTTCAATTGCCACCGCTTTGGTCGGGTGTTTTAAGCCGGTCGGAGCCTTGCGCTCCCACGGCGGTCCGGTGATTGCCAAAACCGGCGTTTTTTTCCATACTTGCCCCGTGGCCAAATCCGCATCCCGCCCCCGCCGCGCCTTCGTGAAATATTTCCGCCGGCTGGCGGGGCTGTGCCTGCTGGCCGTGCTGGCGGGCGGGGCGGCCCTCTTTTACCCGCAACATCTGCTGACCGTGGACAGCGGCCCGGTGACTGCGGATGTGATGGTGGTGCTGGGCGGCGGGTCGAACTCGGAGCGCGCCAAGTATGCGGTCGAGTTGTACCGGGCCGGGGCCGCCCCCAGGATACTCTGTTCGGGTCTGGGCGATGCCGGCGCCAATGAGAATCTGCTCAAGCGGGCCGGCGTGCCCGCGTCCGCCATTCTGGTGGAGGACCAATCCCGCACCACCCGGGAAAACGCGCAATTGTCCATCCCGCTGCTGCGCCGGCTGGGGGCCAGGCGCGTGATCATTGTGACTTCCTGGTATCATTCGCGCCGGGCCTGGCTGTGCTTCCGGCATTACGCCCCGGACCTCACCTTCTATTCCCGGCCGGCCTATGCGGGCTATCCCGCCTCCGCCTGGCGGCCGCAATCCATCCGCGGCCGCAGCGGATCCGAATACCTGAAACTGCTGGAGCATCTGTTTTGTTACGGGATCAGTCCGGTTTAATTAATGACTGACTTCCGGCCGGTCTGCTGTTACAAATTCCCGAGAAACTTATGGACACCGCCGCCCAACAACTGGATGCGCTCCGCGCCACGCTGGAGGATTTCCGCCGCCTCCTGCCGGCGGTGGAAAAAGCCGGGGAAACCCTGGCCGCCGGGTTGGCCGCCGGCGGCAAAATCCTGACCTGCGGCAACGGCGGCAGCGCCTGCGACGCCGCGCATCTGGCCGAGGAACTGGTCGGCCGCTTCGACCAAAACCGCCGGTCCCTCGCCGCCCTCTGCCTGAACGGCGACGCCGCGCTGCTGACCTGCATTGCCAATGATTTCGGTTACGACGCCGTCTTCGCGCGGCAGGTGGAGGGACTGGGCCGGCCGGGCGACGTGCTGGTGCTGTTCTCCACCAGCGGCAATTCGGCGAACCTGGTGGCCGCACTGAAAGCGGCCCGGCAGACGGGCGTGACCACGGTCAGCATCCTGGGCAAGACGGGCGGGAAATGTAAGGGTTTGGCCGATCTGGAGATCATTGTGCCCAGCCACATCACCGCCCGGGTGCAGGAGGTCCATACCTTCATCCTGCACGTCTGGCTGGGCATCATCGAACAGCGGTTGGGGTTGGTGAAGTGAAACCAGCCGGTTTCGGGCCGACCGTCGGCCTGGCGACAGGTCCGGAGCGGTGTCATAATTGAGCCGGTTCGCCGGTTGACTATTCGCCGGAACGTGGAAGATGATGGCATGAAGACATTCACTGCGGTGATCGAACGCGATCCGGTCACCGGCCTTCTGGTGGGTTATGTGCCCGGCTTCAAGGAGGCGCATTCGCAGGCCGAAACCTTGGACGAACTCAATGCCAACCTGCGGGAGGTCATTGCCATGCTCCTCGAAGACGGCGAACCGCACCTGGACTCGGAATTCGTTGGCGCCCAAAGCATGGCCGTCGCCTGACCATGGGTTCCGTCCCTGTTCTCAAACCGATGGAGGTCTGCCGTCTGCTGGAACACCGCGGGTTTGTCATGGTGCGCCGGCGCGGTTCGCCTGCCCAATACCGCCATCCCGACGGCCGCAGCACCACCGTTCTGATGCATACTGCGGAGCCGGTGGGAGTCACGACGAAAGCGGGGTGCGCCCGTCCCCGGGCGCAGCAACGCGCGAGCGACGATCACCCTTGAAAAATGGGGTGGTGTCCGGCCTGCGGAGCTTGCTGCCCCCGAGGACGAGGGCACTCCATTGTCGCCTATTCCACCGTCCTGGGCGTAACTGCCTGGGGTGGCTCTGGCGGAAAATAAAGTTGAATGGCAAAACGGGTCGCCTCCTTTGACCAGACGGCTCAGTTGGCCCTTGTCCAGTCACCGGCCTCAATTCCTCACAGATTGGTGCAGAAGTGCTTTTTCCGGTGGGGGGCCAATGGCGTTGCCAAACGGCGGGTTTTTGATATGGTTAACTCATGCCGGCGCTTGAAAAAATCGAAGCCGCGGTGAAGCAGTTGTCCGCCGCCGACCAAACGGCTTTGCGCGACTGGCTGGATCATCTGATTGAGGACCGGCTGGAATTGAAGGACGTTTTCAAGACGGAAATCGAAGCCGGCGTAAAGGATATTGCGGAAGGGCGTTATCGCATCCACCGCCCCTGAGTTTTCTATTTCCGCACGGGCAGCAGGCCCACATCCAGCACCAGCCAGACGGGGAGGGCAAAGATCACAATGGTCTCCAATTCCAGCCAGTTCCAAGCCAGACAGTGGGGGGCCTGCATGGGGTAGATGGTGATCATGAAGTAATTGGCAAAGCGGGTGTGCCCCAGAAAGCGTCCGTATTTGGGGAAGCGCCGGCGGAGCCCGCTCACCAGCGCGGCAATCCCCAGGACCAGCACCAGGGCGGTCACCGCCAGATTCACCGGCAGCATGGCCTTTAGTTCGCCCTCGAGATCATGGAATCCCCCCTGCACACAATACGGATAAAGCCATTGCGCCGCCGCCCAGAGGAAACAGAACCCGGTCTGCACGGCGGTGCGGTAGCTGGCCTTGGTCGAAGTCAGTTCATTGAGCAGCCAGCCGAAATACAGCGGGACAATCCCCCAAATGAGGGCGGCCTGCGCAAACGGGGCTTTGATCAACAACTCAAACTCGGTCCAATATGGGTGCATCACGTTTCTCCGCCCGGATTTGAGATTTGAGAATTGGTGGGTTTTTGGGGCTTTAAGATTACGGCCCCGGAAACGAGCACGACAAATTCGCCCTTGAGCGAGCGCTTCGCCGCCTGGGCCATGAGGTCGGCGGGTTTGCCCCGCAGGTATTCCTCGAATTTCTTGGTCAGTTCGCGGGCCAGCACCACGTCGCGGGCGGGATAAATTTCATTCAGTTCGCCCAGCAGTTTTTCGATGCGGTAGGGCGACTCGTAAAACACCAGGGTGCCGGGGACGCCGGCGAGGGCGGTGAGGCGGTTCCGGCGCTGGCCGGATTTGTGCGGGAGAAAACCGACGAAATGGAATTCATCCGTCGGCAGGCCGCTGGCGGTGAGCGCGCCCACGAGCGCGCAGGGGCCGACCACCGCCTCCACCCGGAAGCCGGCCGCGAGCGCCGCCTGCACCACCCGTTCGCCCGGATCGCTGATGCCGGGGCTGCCGGCGTCGGTGACCAGCGCGACCTTGCCGCCCAGCCGAAGGCGTTCGAGGATTTCCCCGCTCCGGCGGGCCTCGTTGAACTGGAAATAACTGAGGAGCGGGCGCGAGATGCCGAAATGCTTGAGGAGTTGGCCGGAGCGGCGGGTGTCTTCGGCGGCCACCACGTCGCATTCCCGCAACACCCGCAACGCCCGCAGGGTGATGTCCTCCAGGTTGCCGATGGGGGTGGCAACCAGGTAGAGGGTTCCGGGCGTGAGCGGCGGCAATGGAGCGGATTCATCCATGCCGACAGTTAATCAAAACCGGGAGGAAAAGAAAACGGATTCGTGGCGGGAGGGGGCAAGGCTGCCGACAAAGTCGGGGTGGGGACGGCTCGTCCCTGCATCCGGCCACCGCCTCGTGCTGCAGCGGGGACGGACCAGCTCTTTTGTAGCGGCGGACGTCCTGCCTGCCGTGGCTGGCGGCATCTTGCCGCCTGGTCCAACGCCCGGGTTTCAACCGGGCTCGCAAATAATTCAACCTTCCCGGGCCGGGGTGCGTTTTTCCGCCGGGCGGCACGCCCGACTCTGCGGCAGGCAGGATGCCCACCGCTACCACAAGATGCGTATAAGGAGCAGGCCGCCGCCCCCCTCACCTCATCGGGTTGGTGTTGCGCCCCGACGGCCCACCGGCCTTTTCCTTGAGTCCGAGCTGGAAATGAAACTCCCGGCGCCAGCTTTCCGGGAACCTGAGTCTGAGCAATTCCCGCTGCCAGGTGATCCAGACCAACGCGCAGGCCAGAACGCCAATCGCCCCGCCGGCCCGCGCGCCAATCTCAGCGGGGAGCAGGTGCGGTCCGCCCGGATGCGCGGCAAGGTGGAGGGCCGCGACGAGCGTGTAAAAAACGGTGAAATAATTGACAAAAACGGCGGTGAAGGCGCAGGGTATGGACAGATATTCAGGAAAAATGGCGGGCGAGGCGGCCACCATCACGCCCGTATAAAGCAGCAGTGATTCCAAAGCGGGCTTGGCGCGGTGGAGGAAGGCGAATCCGGCCACCAGCAGGAACCAAAACATCCGGGGGCTCAAAAAAAATTGGAGGAACCGGGGCGCGGTCGCGTAATACAAATAGGCGGTGACGTGGGGATGGTAGCCAAAAACATTGCTGGTTATTGAAGCCGGTGATCATGATGGAAACCGGGTTCCAGAAAAACAGCGTGGCCGCCAGCCGTCCGAATTTCCGCCAGAGCACCCAGAAAATTCCGACATCCGCCGCGCTGAGAAACCCGACCAGCAGCTCGCGAAACACCTGGGGATCATGCCCGGCCGCCACATCCAGCAGGTGGATGAGCTGGAACCACACCGGCCCGTAATTGTACCGGCAGGTTTCCGCCTACACATTCCGGCCCTGCTCCATGAGGCCGGCCACCAACTGGTAGGAATCCAAATCTTCGTCGTGGCCGAGCGATGCCATCCCAAACCGCCCCGCGACCCCGCAAACGAGCACCAAGGGCAGCCAGCACCAGCCGGCGGCCAGCAGCACGCTGGCCCCCAGCACGACCACCGTCTTCATTTTGGTCCAGGCCATAAGTTTCAAGGCTCCTTTAATCAGGGTTGATCCGCCGGCTGCGGCACACTTGGCCACGGCGACGGTGGAAATTGATTGTGCCAGAGCCGCCGGGGCGGCGTGGACGGAATTGGCCGCCAAGGCCGCCGTCAGCACGGTGGCGGGCAGCACGACGCCGCGCCGGCTGAAATATTTCCGGAGCTTTTCCACGGCGCGATGGACCCGACGCTGGGCGGCCACTTCAGTCACCTCCAGGGCGGCGGCGACTTCATCCAGTTTCTGATCCTTGAAATAACGCAGGATCAAAGCTTCGCGATCCTTGCGGCCAAGCCGGCCCAGGGCGTCGTCAAGGAGGGGCGCGCGTTGGTGCCAGGCGGGATCAGCGGGAGAATCATGAAGGGGGGATGACATGCAGGCCTCCTGTTCGCGTCCTTGGCGCCGGCGCTCCGCGCGGAGCGCGGCCAGGGCGGCCAGCCGGGCGGTTTCGTGCAGCCAGCCCGCCAGCACGATGCCGGGACGCAGGCGGCCGGCCTTGCGGGCGAGAATGACAAAGACAACCTGGGTGATTTCCTCGGCGTGGGCGGCAATGCCGACGCGGCGCAGGGCCGTGGAGTAAACGAGGCTGGCATGCCGCCGGACCAGCTCGGCGAAGGCGGCTTCCGAGCGTTGCCGGTGGTAAGCCCGCAGCAGTTCCAGATCGGTCAGATCGTGCATCTGTCTATTAACTGCCGCCAAACACATCGGCAGACAATTATTTTCTTCAGAGCCCCCATCCGCCTTTGACCTTCCGCCTATCTGCTTGGAGAATTCGCTTCAGTTTCCGGAGCTACTGCCGCCGAAGGAAACACCGCCACCACCACTGCCGGAGCCGCCACCGAAAGAGCCGCCGCCAGTCCAACTCCGGCCCACAGCGGGCGCCGGGTCAACCAGCTCCGGCACGCCATTGGTGCCCACCTGGGCCTTGGCGAACATCCCCGCCCCGTGGCCGTCGCCGCGGCCGAAGGTCTTGTACGAGTAGCCATACACGGTCACGGTAAACAAGGAGTCAAATTGATCATCCACCGGCGCCTTCTCCACCACCACCGGTTCGGTCCAAGGCAAGTTGGACCCGAACCACCCTCTTTGGCCGGTGTTGGGGACGTTCTGCTCCGCATCACCCGGGTCAGTGGGTGGGTACACGCCTACGATCGGCACTTCGCTCAATTTCCCGGTTTGCACCAGTTGATAACGTTGCAGGATGGCGTTCTCCACCGGCAGCAGTTCGTAGTGCGGAGGGTCTCCGGGTTTCCAATTGGCGTCAGCCACCGGCGGCGTGAAGAAGGGCTTCAACTGCGAAAGCTCCGCAGGCAAGCGTCCGTCGTTGGCTTTGGCGTAGTTGTGCAGCGCCTGACCCAGCCAGCCGGCGAACAACAACTTGGCCCGCTGCCGCGGCAGGCTGAAGGCCTAGCGGTAGTCCTCGTCAGTTTCCTTTTGGCCAAAGGCCCGGACGGTGTACATCTCCCACTCCTGATCGGTCAGGAACCGCAGCTCGGGGATCTTGTACTCCGGCATTTGGTCCAGCCGCACCTTGATTTTGGCCACGCGCCCGGCGGCGCCGGCCGGGTCCGCCTTCAAACCGGCCCGGGCCTGCGAATCGCCGCGCAATCGCGTGGTTTCCGCCCGCAGTTGCAGCAGTTCGGTTTCGTTCGAACTGGATTTCAATTGCCGGTTCTCGGCCAGCAGGCCCGCCACCTGGTTGGTCGCGGCATCAAGTTCGAGTTGCAGCCGCTGGTTTTGTTCGGCCAGGGGCGCCTGCTGTTGCCGGAGAGTCTGGTTTTGCTCGCGCAACTGCGCCGCCTGGCGGGCTTGGTAGATTCCCGCCCCGGCCACCGCCGCGATGGTGGCGGTGATGAGCATTTTATGCAAGCTGGTCAGGGCCAGGGCTTTGGTTGCGACCATTGCGGTTGCAGCGGGTGCGACCGTCCCAGCCAGCGCGGCGGCGGCGGAAATCGTGACGGCCAGTCCCACCGGCGCGGATTGGATGGCATTGGCGGAAATCAACAGGACCAATCCGCCCGCCCCAATCGTCACATGGCGTTTCGAAAAATAGTCGCGCAGCCGTTCCACGGCGCGATGGACGCGCTTTTGCGCGGCCTCTTCGTTCGTGCCGAGGATTTCCGCCATTTCGCGCGCGGACTTGCCTTCAAAGTAACGCAGCAACAGCGCGTCGCGGTCGGCTTCGTCCAACTCCCCCAGTCCGGCATCGAGCAGCGGGGCGATCTTCTCCCAAGGGGCCTCCGATTCGGTGGAAAGCAAGTCATTCATATCAGCGGCCTCCTGTTCCCGGGCGCGGCGGCGCACCTCGGCGCGGACGGTGTTGGCGGCGAGGTTGTGCGCGGTGCGATGGAGCCAGCCGGACAAGACCGGCCGGCCGGCCAGTTGCCGGGCATTTTGCGCCAGCGCCACAAAGGTGCCTTGCGTCACGTCTTCGGCCAGGTGCGCGGCGCCAACCATCCGCCGCGCGGCGGAATAGACGAAGTCAACATGCCGCCGCATCAGTTCCGCAAACGCCGCCTCCGAACGGCGCTCGGTGTAATCGCGCAAAAGCTGTGGGTCGGTCACATGGTTCACTCATATAATAGTAACCGCCGCCGCTCAAATCGGACAGAGAAAGAGAAAAATTCATTTTCAGGCAAGTGTCCTCAGTCCTCAAGATTTTCACCTTTTCGGGAAAATGTCGTAAGTGAGGAGTGGCGCGTGCCCGGACTTGGTGTCGTGCAACAGACTTACCGGACCTGGACCGCATACAGGTCAAATCTTGCGCCGTCTTTGCGGTGAAAATAGAGCAGGCGTTCGTCGGGGCCAAAGGCGGTGCCCTCCACGAATTCGCCCAAGCCGGCCACATGCTCGGGCTCATCAAAGGGTGCCTCCGCTGAGAGACGGCCGGCGCGAAAAATTTGCGGTCCCCGGAAACGGGAATGTGGGTCGAACCGGGTGAAGTACAAGGCCAGTTGGTTGGAAGAAATTGTCGGGGCGTAGTTCAGCCCCGGCTGGTTGACCCGCGCCAGCAGGTGGGCGCTCTCCGGGGCGCGGACGAACTGCCGGCCATCCCAACGGGCGATGACCAAAACGGCGGACTTCGGCCCGGCGCCAGGCTGAAACCGGCTGTCCACAAAGACCAGCATCGTGCCATCCGGACTGACATCCACGTCGAAGTTCACCCATCCCGGTTGCTTGCGGGAGATGGACTCGACCAGATGCACGTTGGTGACCGCGCCGTCCTTGAACTGGCCGGTGTAGATCGTGCCCAGCGTCCGGGGATAATCGCGCGGCGAAATGAAAAACATCCGGCCGTTGTGATCCATCGTCGGGCAGCCTTCCAGGGCCGGCGTGTTGACTCCCTGGACCGGGCCGCGAAAAAGCCAGGTGAAGTCGTCCTGCCGTTCGGCGTAGAAAATGTCCGTGTTGACGGGCGGCTCGTTTAAGTTGTTGAAGAGCAGGTAGCGGCCATCGCGCGTGACGAAGGGTTCCATGGTGTCGCCCTGCCAGCCGGCAATCACCACCCGGCGCGGCGGCGTTTGCGGATGATAATCCCGGATGGGCAGGGGATCATTTTCCGGGCGAACATAAATGGCAACCATGATGAAAAACACCAGCGCGGCCAACCATCCGACGGCGGGCAACGCAGCCATTGCTTTCCGAAGTCCACTCATTTTAATGGGCAGTTCTGAAGTTTAACCACCAACAAGTGTCAACGCAAGTGTCAGGCAGGCGTCCTCACTGCTTGCACTTCTTTGGAATATTTCGAACGTGAGGACACTGGCCCGCCCACCGGCAGCGCGCGGGCTTCCGGCCCGGTGCCGTCAGTCCAACCGGACGCAGGATTCCATTTCGTGAATCAAAAACGGCACCCGATCCACCCTGAGTGCGAGTGGGCCCAGGTGTTCTTCCGACAGGAAGAGCTTTTCCTCCTGCAATTGCAGTTTGCCGCGCAGGCGGATGCCGCTGGTCAGCCACACTTCGACGGGGTGATTGAGCGGCAGATTGATCTGCCGGGCCAGTTCGACAAGCGCCTGCTGGCGCTGGGCAAGCCAGCGGGTGTAACCCCGGCCCGCATTCCCGGCGTCGAAATCGAATTCGCCTTGCGCATTCATTTGGCAGCAGTTCCAGAGCCGGGGTCCGCATCATGGATGCCGGCCCGCCCGTGGTCGGGGGCGAACTTATCGCCGCTGCGCCGATGTGTCAAACCAAGATTGGGAAAGGAATTTAACGCAAAGAAAACGGAGGAAGCGGCAAGGGGTTGAACCGCAAATAGCGGCATTGGCCGGGCGGGGCCTTTTGCCGGGCGACCGCCGGGAGAAACGGCTGCAAGCGGCGGAAGGAAGGCGATAATGTGCGATTGTGTGGAAATGACAAACTTCTATCACTTCAAGGGATTGCCGCTACGGTTGAACTCTTCGCCCGGCGACGGGGACAGCGCGGCCCGCCATTCCTATCAGGGCAGCCACCGGCATTAGTCCATGAAGGTCGGACGTGGAAAGTGGTGGTTGACAGCTTGGGCAGATGGTGTAATATAGAAACTGTTTGCTGGTGCGGACCGGGGCCGGGAGGCTGAAGGCGGCCGACGGCGGATGGATTCAGGCCATCCGGGTTCTTTGACATGGCCGCCAGAGGCGGCAGGCTTTCAGCCCTTGCCGATATGGGGGTGGAAAACCATGGGCATTGCCCAAGGCTGGTATAAAACTGGGCCGTTGGCCCTCCGCGAAAAGCCGATACCCAATTGCTGATAGTGTTGGCCGTAGGCCGTCCTGCTGAGTCCGGCTGAGTCCGGCTGAGTCCAGGCATGGCCGCGTGGGTCCGGGCGGTCGGCGACCGGGACGGATGTCCGGGCGGCGCGGCAGCACCGCCCTCCCCGGGGGGAGTCCGGGTGAGTCCGACCTTTTAGCCTGAAGATCCGTCAGAATCCAACTGAATCCAACCTTTCAATCAGTGGATGGGGTTGAATTTGTTGTAAATGCAATTCGCGATCACTCTGATCGTTATTACAGGTGGAGCAGAATCGCTGATGGCCGAGAGCCGATGGATTTGGCCGAGACAGTCAAGCTGAGTCGCGCTGAGTCCAGGCATGTCCAGGTGAGTTATCCGATGACTCCAACGGCCGGAGGATCCACGGTTCGTGGGCGGGGAAAAGAGCCGGGCGGGCGTTGGCCGCGCTCGACAAGGGGCCGGAAAAGTGCGACCTTGGGCGCGTGACGAACGGCAAACATGAAGAATTGCGGCGCATCCTGCAGGGCTACGGCTCGTGTCTGGTGGCGTATTCCGGCGGGGTGGATTCGGTGTTGCTGGCGAAGGTGGCGCGGGAGGTCTTGGGCGCGCGGTCGCTGGCGGTCATCGCGGATTCCCCCAGCCTGCCGCGGCGGGAGCTGGCGGAGGCGCTGGAGCTGGGCGCGACGTTTGACTTCCCCGTGCGGGTGGTCAAGACCGCGGAGTTTGACAATCCAGAGTATCTGGCGAATCCGGCGAACCGCTGTTATTTCTGCAAGCACGAGCTGTTTGACCATCTGACGCCGATTGCCCGGGCGGAACAGTTTACGGTGATCGCCTATGGTGAGAACGCGAGCGACGCGGGGGATTTCCGGCCGGGGGCGCAGGCGGCGGCGGAATTCCAGATCCGGGCACCGTTGAAGGAGGCGGGGTTGACCAAGGCGGAGATTCGGGAATTATCGGCGCAACTAGGACTGCCGACGGCGGACAAGCCGCAGATGGCCTGCCTGAGTTCGCGGGTGCCCTACGGGGAGGCGGTGAACCCGGAAAAGCTGGCCATGATCGAGGGGGCGGAAAATGTGTTGCGGGACGCCGGTTTTTACGAGGTGCGCGTCCGGCATCATGAATCGGGCACGGCCAAGACGCCGCTGGCGCGGATCGAGCTGGCGCCGGCGGAAATCGGGAAATTGCTGGCGGACGGCGTGCTGGCGCGGGTGACGGCGGCCATCCAGAAGCTGGGGTATCAACATGTGACTTTGGATTTGCAGGGCTACCGGCGCGGGAGTGTGAACGAGGTATTGAAACAGGCCGGCTGAAACTTTTGCCCGCCGGCGGTTATCAACCAAAGGCATATGCCGCAATTTACTTACAAAGCCAGGCGCCGGTCCGGCGAACTCGTGGAAGGCGCGCTGGAGGTCAACGACCGCACGGCGGCGCTGACCCAGATCCAGCGGCTGGGGCTGTTTCCGGTGGCAGTCGACGCCGTGCGCGCGGGAACGGTGGTGACGGCGGACGGCAAGGTGATGGCCAAGAGCCTGGATTTGATGGCGTTTCTGCCGCCGGCCTTGCGGGCCAAACTCCAAGAGAAGCGCAAACCCAAGATGCAGGAGCTGGCCACCTTCACGAATCAAATGGCCAACCTGCTGCAATCGGGGATGCCGCTGACCGTGGCCTTGACCAGCATGACGCATTTGGAGAGCAAAGGCATCCCGTACGAAGTCAGCCGGGATCTCAAGCAGGAGGTGACCTCGGGCCGCAGCCTGTCCGACGCCATGACGCTGCAGCCGCACATCTTCTCGGATTTGTATGTCAACATGGTCAAGGCGGGGGAGCAGAGCGGGTCGCTCGTGCCCGTGCTGCGGCGGATGGCGGGGCATTTGCAGCAATTCGCGGAGGTGCAGGCCAAGTTCAAGTCGGCGTTGATTTATCCCTTGCTGGTGGTGGTGGTGGGCGGCTGCATCATTGCGTTTTTCATGTTCTTCATGATGCCGAAGTTCATGAACATCTTCCAGGGGTTCAACGTGGATCTGCCGCTGCCCACGAAAATGCTGATCAGCCTGACCAATTTCTTGCTGGCCTACTGGTGGTTGCTCGGGTTTCTGGCGCTGGCGGCGGTCATCCTGTTCAAACGCTTCCAGTCCAGCGAAGCGGGGGCGCGCAAGCTGGATGAAATGCGCCTGAACATGCCGGTGGTGGGCAAGGTGGTGAAGCTCAACGTCTATGGCCAGTTCGCCCGCACCCTGGGCACGCTGCTCCAAAACGGCGTGCCCGTGCTCACCGCCTTGAAAATCACCGAGCAGGTCCTCCCCAACCGCATCATCCGCGAGGCCATCGCCAAAACTCGCGAGGCCGTCACGGACGGCAAGACGCTCGCCCAACCGCTGGCGGCCAGCAAGGTCTTCCCGCAGCTCATGGTGGACCTGGTGCGGATCGGTGAGGAGACGGGCGACGTGCCCGGAGCGCTCAACAACATCGCCGACACCTACGAAAGCGAACTCCAGATCGGCCTGCGCGTGATGACCCAGCTCATCGAGCCGATCATGATCATCCTCATCGCGTTGGTCGTGGGCTTTTTGCTGATCAGCATCCTGCTGCCCATGTTCAAGCTGATTGGCCAGATTCACTGATGAAAACGGCGGTTCCACCCACGTCGCCTCGCGGCTTCACGCTGATCGAGATCATGGTGGTGGTGGCCATCATGGGCCTCATCATGGCCATGGGCGTGCCTTCGGTGCTGGCGTCGCTCAAGAAGGAGGGCATGCGCAAGGCCATCGACGACCTTCAGGAAGTCTGCTTCCAGGCCCGCGCCCAAGCCATCATGCAAAACCGGAGAGTGACAGTGACGTTCCATCCGCTGGACCGGAGTTTTTCCACGGACGGGGGAGGGGCGGGTTCGAGCGGCATGGTGACGTCGTCCGTGCTGCCGGACGGCGTGTTTTTTGACATGCTGTACATCAACCTGATGGACTTCGGCGCGTCGGACCCGGCCTGGGTGCATTTTTTCCCGGATGGCACGAGTGATGAGATGACGGTGGTGCTCCATGCCAAGGACCAGTGGAAAAAAATCACGCTGGAGTATTCGACCGGCATTCCAATCCTCAGCGACGTGGACAAATGAAGCTGCCACCAGAAATCCGAAGTTGGGAAGCCCGCCCGCCCCGGGTGTCGCTGGCCGCGCCCTCGCGGCCGGCAGTTGGGACGGACGGGGCCACGCACCCATCGGCCACGCAAGGTGAATGTCCGGTGCAGCGGTCTGCGGCTGCGTTTTCCCTGCTGGAGGTGATGGTGGCCCTGGCCATTTTCTTCGGGGCGGCCTTCGCCATTCTGGCGCTGATTTCCGGCGGGCTGGCCAATGCGCGCTATTTGGAGCGGCCCCAGGTGGATGCGGCGGCCGTGGCCGGCATTTATTCGCAGACCAACAAGATTGTGGAGGGCACCGAGAGCGGCGATTTGGGGGATTTGCTGGGCGATGGTTATCGCGGCTATACCTTTGAATCCACCAGCGTGGAGGTGGAGTCCAACAAGCTGTTCCGGGTGGATTTCACCATCTACAGTCCGGTACCGGGTCATCCGGTGTTCTCACGCATCAGCACGCTGCTCTACCGCCCGCAGTCTCCGGCCGGCAGCCTGGACTCCGGCCTGGGCCTTCACTGAAATCGCCATGAAACTCCCCGCCGCCACCGGCCGCCGCGCCTTCACCCTGCTGGAGATCATGGTGGCCATGTCCATCTTTTGCCTCGTTGTGGCGACCATTTATTCGACCTGGATCCTGATTGTCCGTTCCGCCGTGGTCGCCCAGAACACGGCAGCGCGCGTGCAGCGCGAGCGTGTGGCCGTTCACACGGTCGAAAACGCGCTGATGTGCGTCCAGTCGTTCCAGGCGTCCATGAAATACTACAGTTTCTATGTCGAGAACGGCCCGGAGCCGGTCTTCAGCTTCACCTCCCGCCTGCCGGACGTGTTTCCCCGCAGCGGCCGGTTCGAAGGCGTTGACAGCAACGGGCGGCAGATAAACTACTGTGTGCGGCGGGTCACCTTCAGTCTTGAGGCCGGGGCCGACCAGCAGAAAGATCTGGTGTTGCGCCAGAGCCCAATCCTGATGGACCTGGATGAGGTTGAAAGGAACACGCCGCTCGTCCTGGCGCACGATGTGAAGGATTTTCTCGTGGAATGCTGGGACACAAATGCAATTCAATGGGATACGGAATGGGACAACACCAACTCCATCCCGCCGCTGGTGCGGCTGACCTTCACCATGGGCAGCCGCCTGCCGGACGGAACCGAAGCGCCGCCGCTGACCCTGACCCGCCTGATTGCGCTGCCCTGCAACACGCTGCCCGCCTCCGCGCAAACGCCCCGCGGGATGGCCCCGGGGGCGCTGCCGGGGCCAGGTCCGGGCGCCGGTCAGGGCGCCGGTCAGGGAAACAACCCGGCCCGAAACCCGGCCACAACACGTCCGGGGACACGATGAGAACTTTGATGATGAATGAAATGGCCTCCCGCCGCCCCTGATGAAGCTGCTGCCTTCCAACAAAAACGCCGGCATCGCCCTGATCGTGGTGATGATCGCCATTGCCGGGTTGTCGGTGCTGGCGATTCGCTTCGCGTTTGCCATGAAGATCGAAACGCGGCTGGCGATAAATGCGGATTCCGAGCAGCAAATGTTGTGGCTGGGGCGGGCGGGCGTGGAAACGGCCCGCTGGCTCCTGGCCCAGGAGCTGGCCAACGGCAGCGCGCCGTACGACTCGCTCGACCAAGTTTGGGCGGGGGGGCAGGGCGGACCGGGCGAGACCAACAGCGTCTTGTCAGGCTTTTCCTTGGACAACATTCCCGTCGGCGACCCGCAGAAGGGCGGGGGCACCATTTCCCTCAAAATCATTGATTGCGAACGGATGGTGAACATCAACACCGCCAGCCCCATGCAAATTCAGCAGGTCCTGACCGTGATGGGCGTGTCTGCAGACAGAAGCTCCGTGGTGGTGGATTCCATTGAAAACTGGGTCAACCCGGAGATCGCCGCGCGGCCGGCCGGGGCGGAGAGCGATTATTACCAGGGCCTGATTCCGCCCTATTACGCCAAGAACGCGCCGATGGATGACTTGTCGGAGCTGCTGCTGGTGAAGGGGGTCACATGGAACATGTATAATGGCGGAGGCGGGGACGACGAAGGCAACCAAACCCAGCCGGTCTTTCATAATAAACTGGGTTTTAGCAGATCATCCGACGATGGGCCTTATCCCTTCGGCTTGAAGGACGTGTTCACGCCCATTTCCACCGGCCGCATCAACATCAACACCGCCGATGCCAACGTCCTCCAATCCCTCCCCGGCGTGGACGCCCAGATCGCGCAGGACATCATCAATCAGCGCAATGGACTCGACGGCGGAGACGGCACGCCCTATCGCAACGTCGGCCAGCTCCAGGCCGCCGGCCTCAACCCGCAGGTGGTGGGGCAAATGAACCAGCTCTGCGACGTCCGCAGCCATACCTTCGAGGTTCACATCACCGCGCAAATCGGGAGTTACCAGCGCGAATACGTCGCCCTGCTGCTCCGCAACTCCCCCTCGGACATCCAGGTCGTTGGTTTCTACTGGATCAACAAGACCGCAAATGGGGGTTGAATTCGCCCCGTCAAAACTTATCATCCCGCCATGCGACAGATATTCTTGCTGCTGCTGGTCTCCTGGGTGATGGCGCGGACCGCGCCGGCGGCGGAGCCGGCGGTCTCCGGCCGGGTCCTCAAAGTGCTTCCCCTGCTGCTCAACCTTCAGGGCCACGACGCCCTGTCCCCCAGCCTGTTTGAGCGGGACGCCTACCAGAATTACCTGCGCCAGCACACCAACGAAATCTCCACCGTTCGCTATGATGTGTTGTGGAAAGCCTCCGGGGCGGCGGCCACCAACCTGACCGTCCGGCTGGAACTGCGGGCCGTCGCCACCGATGGCCGCCCCGTGCTGAAGAACTTGGAAACCAACGCGCCGCCGACCGGCTATTTCGGTCGCTGGATTTCGTTCAATCTGGCCGGGAACGACTATCGGAACCTGGGCACCGTGGTGGCCTGGCGGGCCACGGTCCGGTCCGGCGACCGGCTGCTCGGCGCGCAGCAGTCATTTCTTTGGTGAGCCGTCGTCGAGATTGAATTTCAATCGGGTTTTCGAATCGGTCCGGTCATTGTCCATTTCCATCGTGCCCACCCGCCACTGGCGGCCGACTTTTTGGAAATCCTCTGGATAGAACTCCTTGAGCAATTGGCCCTTCGCGTCATAGGCGAAGGCTTGGACAATGCCGCCGCTTTCGGAGTCAATCCACGACACCACCCGCGCATAACCGTTGGCGGCCGGGTTCGGATTTGAACTTTCCAGCACGCAGCAACCCTGGCTGCGCTTCACCTCTTTTTTGAGCAATTTCTGCTGCGGCCACTGGAGAAATTCCAGGCCCAGATCCGCAATCCAAAAGTCCGAGCCGGCAAAGGCGGTCATCGTTTCCCCGGCGGTCAATTGGGGGCCGCGGGGGCGGTTGCCCTTTACCGGCCCCTCCTGTTGAGTGGTGCTGTAATAATATTCATTCGCCCGACCGGGAGTGTGGATGATATAAAGCCGGGCGGTCGCGTTGGTCCCGCCCGCCAGGTAGGCGGTTTGCCAGCCCATGTCCGTGACCTGGATTTCACACCGCACCGGAATCTTCGTGGTCTTGCCGTCTGCGCCGCGGATCTGCAGGACGCCGGTGTTGGTGTAATTCTCCGTCGCCCGTTGCTCCAGCAGTTGTTGAACAATCTGCCGGCCCTGAATCTCCGCGTCGGTGGGTTCCGCCGCCGGGGCGCCACCCGCCGCCAGCAGCAGGGCCACGATCAGAGGGATTCTCATTTGTCCTCCAAGGCCAGAGGGAAAATCTCGGCGATTTGGCGGACAAAATGCACCTTCAACCGGTTGCGCACCTCCTCGGGCACCTCCAGCCAGTCGGATTTGTTCTGCTCGGGCAGGATCACCTGTTTCAGACCGTGCCGGGAGGCGGCGAGGACCTTTTCCTTGATGCCTCCCACCCGCAGCACCCGTCCGCGCAGGCTGATTTCACCGGTCATCGCCACATCCGACCGCACCCGGCGTTTGGAGAGCAGCGAGGCCAGGGCCGCCACAATGGCCACGCCCGCGCTCGGTCCGTCCTTGGGCGTCGCGCCCGCCGGCACATGGATGTGCAAATCATATTTCCCGTAGTCATCCAAATCCACCTCCAGCTTCTTGGAGTGGCTGCGCAGATAACTCACCGCCGTCTGCGCGCTTTCCTTCATGACCTCCCCCAGTGAACCGGTCAGCAGCAGGTGCCCGCGCCCGCGCATCCGTGTGGCCTCGATGAACAAGATGTCCCCGCCCACCGGCGTCCACGCCAGGCCGGTGGCGATACCGATTTCCGTGATCTTCTCCGCCCCCTCCGCAATGAACGGGGCGTGGCCCAGCATGGCCTGCAATTCGCCGGGCTCCAGCTTCAGCGGGGCGGCCGAGCCGTTCTGGGCCGTCAGCTTCCGCGTCGCCTTGCGGGCCAGCGCGGCGATTTCCCGTTCGAGCTGGCGCACCCCGGCCTCGCGCGTGTATTCGCGGATCAGTTTGCGCAGCGCGGCGTCGGTGAACGCCACCTCCTGCCGCGTCAGCCCGTGCTCCTCCAACTGCCGCGGCACCAGGAACCGCCGGGCGATCTGAAGTTTCTCCGATTCGGTATAGCTCGGAAGTTCGATCACTTCCAGCCGGTCCCGCAGCGCCGGGTGGATGGGCTCCAGCCAGTTCGCCGTGGCGATGAACAGCACACGCGACAGGTCAAACGGCAGGTCAAGGTAATGGTCCGTGAAGGTGTGGTTCTGCGCCGGGTCCAGCACCTCCAGCAGCGCGGCGGCGGGGTCCCCCCGGAAATCCGCGCCCACCTTGTCAATCTCATCCAGCAAAATCACCGGATTGCGGCTCTCCACCCGCCGCAGCGTCTGCAGCAGTCGGCCCGGCATGGCCCCCACGTACGTGCGGCGGTGCCCCCGGATTTCCGCCTCGTCCCGCATGCCGCCCAGCGAGATGCGGGCGAACTTCCGCCCCAACGCGTCCGCCACGCTTTTGCCCAGCGAGGTCTTGCCCACCCCGGGCGGGCCCACCAGGCATAAAATCGGCCCCTTGATTTCCTTCCGCCGTTTGATCACCGCCAGAAACTCCAGCAGCCGGTCCTTGACCTTCGTCAGCCCAAAATGCTGCCGGTTCAAAATCCTTTCCGCCTCCGCCAGATCCAGCTTGTCCTCGGTGACCTTTTCCCAGGGCAGGCTCACAATCCAATCCAGGTAATTGCGCGTCACACCGTATTCGGCCGCCGCCGGCGGGGTTTGCTGCAGCCGTTCCAGTTCCTGTTGTGCCGTCTGCCGCGCCTCGGCCGGCATCGGCGTCTGCTCAATCTTCTCCCGCAACGATTTGATCTCCCCACCGTTGGGGTCCGTGTCGCCCAGCTCGCGCTGGATGACCCGGAGTTGCTCCCGCAGGAAGAAGTCCCGCTGGCTTTTCGCAAACGAAGAATTGACGTCGCTCTGGATTTTGGTGCTGAGGGTGAGCACCTCCTGCTCACGGTTGAGCAGGGGCAGCAGCCGTTGCAGGCGCTCCCGCACCGACACCGTCTCCAACAGTTTCTGCCGGTCCTCCAGCGACAGGTTCAGGTTCGCGGCGATCAGGTCCGCAAAATGGCCGGGGTGCTCCGTGTTCAGCGCGGCGATCTTCACCTGCTCGGACAGGGCGTTGGACAATCGGGCAATCTCCTCAAACTGCTTGTGCGCGTTCCGCAGCATCGCCTGCAGCTCCACCGTGTCCTCCGTTTCATCCCGCAGCAGCTCATAGCCCGCCCGCAGGTAGGGCGCCGCCGGCAGGAAATTCTTCACCCGGATCCGCCACAGGCCCTCCACCAACAACCGCACCGTGCCGTCCGGAAATTTCACCATCTTGGACAGGCGGGAAACGCACCCGATGCTATGCAAGTCCTCTGCGGCGGGTTCGAGCACCTCCGGCTTGCGCTGCAGCACCGCCCCCAGCAGGCGGTCGCCGGCCACCACGTCATCAATCAGTTTCAGGCTCGGGCCGGTCTCCACCAACAGCGGCACCACCGCCCCGGGAAAAATGACGATGTCCGACAGCCCCAGAATCGGCAGATTCTCCGGCAGCGAACGCGAGGAAATGCGCGGGGGCATCTCGGCTTTGTCCGCCCCCAAGATGCTGATAAACTCCGTCTCCGCCGATGTGATCGTCGTGTCCACAACTGTTAGATGCTGGGGGGCGGAAAAAATTCACGCCCGGCTTCCTCCCCGGTCCTCAATGGATGGGAATTTTGGTTGTTTTCGACTGCCCCGGGCTCGCCTTGGGCACGTCAATCCGCAGAAAACCATTGACGTAAATCGCCCGCGCCTGGCTCAGATCATAGCCGTCGGGCAGGTCCAGCACGGCCTCAAACGGACCGTAGGTGATTTCCATCACCAGAAAATTGCACTGATGTTCCCGGCAGCAATCCGGCCGGGTCCCCGCGATGCGCACGCGCCGGTCGTCAATCGTGATCTCCAGGCTGTCGCTCTTCATCCCGGCCAGCTCCGCCTTGATGACCAGCCCGCTGCCGGTCGCATATACATCCGTGTTGGGCACCCACCGCCCGTTGGCGGCGCCATCGTGACTGCTGACCCCTGTGCCGCGGGAAACAAAATGAACGGTTGAACTGATTTTGGTTACGGCCATGATAATTCCTGATTTTATTGCCGCCCGACGATCCGGCCGGCAAAACGCTGCTGTGTCTTCACAACAGAAACATAACCGCAAAATCGGAATGTGCAAACGGGAATTTTAGGCATTGAACTTTCCCGCCGGCCGCTTACGCTTCGGACATGGCCGCACGTTTCCGCCACCCGCACCGCGTCAGCTACGCCGAATGCACCGTCGGCAACCATGTTTACCACGCCCGCTACCTCGATTTTCTGGAGGCCGCTCGGGGCGAATTACTCCGCGCCCTCGGCACCCCCGTCGAGTTCTGGCAGGCCCGCGACACCATTTTCCCCGTTATCGAAGCCCGCCTTCGGTACGCGGCTCCCGCCCGCTACGATGACCTGCTGGCCATTGAGGTCTGGCCCGCGCTCGTCCGGGGCGTCCGCGTGAATTTCGGCCACCGCATCCTCAACCAGGCCGGCCGCCTCATCCTGGAGGCCGAAACCTTCCACGCCTGCACGAGTCTCGCCGAAAAACCCAAACGCATCCCCCCCGAACTCGCCGCCCAACTCGCCCAGCACCTCCCCGCCGCCTGATTCAACCCTGCACCCCAGGGCGGATTCAAGAACGCGCCTGTTTCATCTCTGTGGCTTTGTGCCTCTGTGGTGAAAAATCCCCACCTTTTCTCCCGGTTGCCATCCGTCATCCGTGGTTTAAACTCCCCTGCTTGGCCCCCCTTCGTTCGTTAGCCGTAACCAAGCAATAGAAGCGCAGTGTTTGTTTGATAACATTGAAGATGCGAGGACGACCCCGTCCCCGCCCCGGTTGTCAAGGGTGCGAACTAAAACGCTTGAATGTGGCCGGCGGCGGGGTAGCTTAACGCCATGTACTGGAAGACCTCCACCATTCTTATTATGGCCATCAGTCTGACCGCCTGCCGGAGCGTCCGGCCGCCCGCCGCGGCGGGCACCGGCGACCTGTCCGCGTTTCAGGCCCGGGCGGCGGCGTATCATGCCGTCGTGACCGTGCCGACCTTTGAAACCACGACCAACGAAATCCAGGCGTCACTGGCCGGGGTGATCGCCAATGGGAACGCCGCGCTGGACCAGATTGGGAGAATCACGCCGGCGGCGGCCACCTTCACCAACACGTTTGTGGCCCTGGATGACATGAGCTACCAGATGACCACGGCGGACAACCGGCTGTCGCTGATCGAGCAGACCAGCACCAACGCCGCGGTGCGCGACGCCGCCACGGAGGCCCTCAAGGCGCTGGACGAATGGTCCGTGGGGATTGATTACCGCGACGATGTGTATCAGGTGCTGAAAGCGTGGGCCGCCACGCCGGCCGCCGCCACCCTGACCGGCGAGGACAAAAAGCTGTTCGAGGAAACGCTGCGGGATTACCGCCGCGCCGGGCTGGAGCTGCCCAAGGACCAGCGCGACACGGTGGAGAGTTTGCGCAAGGAATTGAGCGGGCTGGAGACGGATTTTGAAAACAACGTCACCAAGGCGCAGCAGTCGTTGAAATTCACCAAGGCCGAACTGGCGGGGGTGCCGGAGGATTTCCTGTCCCAGCAGGGCATCCAGACCGGGCCGGATGAATATACGCTCCAAGCGAACATCACCTTCCATTACATCATGGTGGAGGACAACGCCAAACGGGAGGACACCCGGAAGCGCATGCTGGTGGCCCAGTATAATCTCGCCCGGGCGGCCAACATCCCGCTGCTGCAAAAAATCCTGGTCCGGCGCGATGAGATCGCCCACCGCCTGGGCTATGCCAGCTACGCGGATTACGCCACGGAAACGCGCATGGTCAAGAATGCCGCCACCGCGGTGAAGTTCCTGGAGGACCTTAAAACCGGGCTGCAGCCGAAATACAACGCCGAACTTGAGGAGTTCCGGCAGTTGAAAATCGCGGAGACCGGCGACCCCAACGCCATCATCAACGTGTGGGACTGGCGCTATTTCGCCAATGAACTGCGGATCACCAAATACAACGTCGATGCCGAGCAGCTCCGCGTTTATTTCCCGTACCAGCGCGTGCTGGACGGCATGTTCACCATTTACCAGCGCATCTTCGGGCTGAAATTTGAACGCTTGGATCCGCCGTACAAGTGGATTGACGACCTGCAGATGTACTCCGTCTCCGACGCCAAAACGGGCGAGCCGCTGGGCCTGTTCTATCTGGACATGTATCCGCGCGAGGGCAAGTACAACCACTTCGCCCAGTTCGGCATCATCGAGGGCAAACGCCTGCCGGACGGCACCTACCAACGCCCGGTGTGCGCGCTGATCTGCAATTTCCCGCCGCCGCAGGCCGAGAAGCCGTCGCTGCTGTCGCATGATGAAGTGGTGACCATTTTCCACGAGTTCGGACACGCCATGCACACCATTTTGACCCGCGCCCAATACTCCCGCTTCTCCGGTACCAGCGTGCCGCGCGACTTTGTGGAGGCCCCGTCGCAGATGCTGGAAAACTGGCCATGGGACAAGCGTGTACTGGATAGCTTTGCCGCCGACTACCGCGATCCCGGCAAGAAAATTCCGTCGGCCATCCTGGATCAGCTCAAGGTGGCGCGCTTCGCGACGGAAGGCACGTTTTACCGGCGGCAGCTTTCCTTTGCGCTGACCGACATGGCCCTGCACACGCAGATTCACGCCACCAACGCGGACCAGGTGCTGCCGCTGTCCAACGAAATCTTGAGCGAGGTTTCGCTGCCGGTGCCGCCGGACACCGCGTTTGTGGCCTACTTCGGCCATCTCATCGGGTACGGCGCGGGCTATTACGGCTACGCCTGGGCCGACGCGATTGCGGCGGACATGGCCACCGTCTTTGAGAATTCGCCCGACGGGTTCTTCGACCGCACGGCCGGCATGAGGATGCGCAAAGAGATTTACGAGGTCGGCGACTCGCGGGACATCAACATTTCGATTGAGAAATTTCTGGGCCGCCCGCGCTCCATCAATCCGTTCCTCAAGAAGATCGGGGTGGAAACGAAGTGAAGAGGCGCGCCCGCCCCAGTGGTTTCACCGGGAAAATATTTTGGCCCTCCGTTTCGGGCGGTCGAAACCCGGTGGTCGCATTGAGGATTACGATGACCTGAAAAAAACATCAATGTGCGGGTTTGGGCCGGGTCCGATAAATTGCGGTCATGAATGTGACCACCATCCAGCAAACGAATCGGTCGAGGCCGTGGTTGGGATCCACCGCCTTTTGCCAAACGCTGAAACCTATCACCCTCCTCGTTCCGTTGACTGTGATGCTGCCCTGCCTCACGGGATGCTTCACCAATATTGAACGTGGGGGTGAAGCCTGAGGAGGAGGCGCAACCACCTCGGCCCGGGCCACCGCCACCACGCTGGACGTGGTCACGGCCCCCATTCAAACGCCTTTCTATTTGCTGGATGCCGTCAGTTCGCCGTTGACGGTCAGCAAAAAACCGGCGTCGCAGGCGGTCGCCGAAAAGCAGCGCCTGCTGTCCTCCTTGGAAAACGATCCCGGAATCGCGTTCAAGGAGGGCTGGAACCTTGAACTATCCCCTTGGTGGGAGGTCATCATCGCCTCCTTCTCCGACCAAAAAGTCAAATATAACGATGATTTGCTTGAAAAATTTCACCGGCAATACCCCGGTCTACGGGATTCTGTTTATTGCAGCCGGGGAGCTTCGAAGGAATTTTTGGTCAGGCATTTTGATGAAGAATATCAGCGCTGCCAAAACATATCCTACACCGGGCTGGCCAACCTGGTTTCCAATCCAAACACGCCGTTGGATCTCGTGCAGCGGGTGGCCTCGTCCAATCTTCCATTCGGGGCTATTGAACCGGCCCGAAAAGCTCTGGCCGGGAGAAGGTCGGAACGCCCGCCGGAATCATCAGCTCCTGTGAATTCAGCGGAATTGAAACAATAGCTGGTCCGAAGATCAGGCTGGACAGCCACAAGCCACGGAATAAAATAGCTGGTGATGCCTTGGGAAAAGCATGACCGCACCATCCAATGACAGCCAAACCTTAAGATGTCGTGAATTACTGGATCAGAACCGCCGTGTTGTTGCTGGCGCTGGCGCCGTTCCACTCCGGCCGGGCCCAGGATTTCATCCGGCCGGCCGTGGAGCCGGACCGGCTCGATTTTGCCTACCGCCGGATCAAGGCGCTGGAAAACGAGGCCGGCCATTATGTCCAGGATTTCGAGTACTCCCTGCCCGTGGACACGAAGCTGATCGTCAGCGTCATCGTGCGCAAGGACGGGAAGATTTCCGCGGACGATTCGGGCACGTTCCACCTGACGGCCAAAGCGGAGGAGAAGCGCAACCGGGGCATCCTCAGCGCGACCCTGCTGACCAAAACCGGGAACGCCGCCGGTTCCCTGATGTATTACATCTCCCTGGACAACGGTTACAGTTACGGGATCTGGTTTTCCAAGGAGGCGCAGAACTCCAAAATCATCCGCAGTGAAATCAACCCCGCCCCGGGGCAGAAGGAGCAGCAGTTATTTTTGCACGACTTCGGAGAGAAGTTTTCCTTGGAACTGCGCGCGCGCACCGTGCCGCGAACCGAGGCCGATCCGTTGAACACGGTCCGGCGGGAGGCTTATCGGGAACCAGGCAGTTGAAAAAGAAATTAACCGCAGCCTCAACCAACATCCTCAACCGCAGATGGACCCAGATGAACGCAGATGGGGACGGGGAAAGGGGACATCATAAAGTGTAAATTATAAATTATGAATTTTTACCACGGAATACGGATGGCACGGATATTGGGGAAATGTGGAATGCTGTAAAGCTGAAATTGAAACAAGGGGTTTTTGACCGCAGATGAGGAGAGATGGCAAAGCCCGAGAAATCAAGGCCCCAATTGGTGCTCGGTCACGGCCGGGGTTCGGTCCCGCCGCCGCTACGCTTTGGCGCGACAAGTCCGTCGCCTGATGCTCGGCGAGGGGGACAGTTCAGCGCGCTGTCCCTACCTGGAGGCGGTAAGGCTATCGACAAAGTCGGAACGTGAGCAAACGCTGCGCCGGGTGGGGCCCAGCCTGCAAGCCAGTCATAGGGGGGAGATCGCTGGACGGCAAACCCGAAGGGCCGGGGGGACGAGGCGGTGGCCGGTTGTGGGGACGAGCCGTCCCCACCCAAATTTTGTCAGCAGACAACCTGGGGGCGGCGGCCCTCCCGCCTGACGATGCTTGGCAAAAGCGCACTGGTGGGCTAGATTAACAACCAACGGTGATATGAGTTCAATTGACGTGCTTGGGCGCACCCTGCCAGTGGGTTTTGCCGGAAATCCGCTCCTGACCGGGGCGGAGTGGTTTTGTGTGCAGGCGCAGCCAAAGAAAGTGTCCATGGCCGCGCAGGCGTTGCGGCAACTGCCCGGGGTGGAGGCCTACCTACCGATGCTGCAATTCCGTCGCACCCGGCGGCAAAAGCCCGTTTTGGTGACCGAACCGCTTTTTCCGGGCTATTTGTTCGCCCGCTTTGTTTTCCAGCAATCGCTTCGGGCGGTTTTTTATGCGCAAGGCGTCAGCCGGGTCATTCACTTTGGCGATTACTGGCCCATCATTGCCGGTCAGACCATTGTCCAGCTCCGGGAGGCCGTGGGGGAAACCGACGTTAAGCTGGTGGAGAGTCCGATTGTCCCCGGGGACGAGGTGCAGGTGAGCTCCGGCCCGTTCCAGAACCTCACCGGGCTGGTCAGCCGGGTTTATCCCGGCCGGATGCGGATTGCCATCCTGCTGGAGTTTCTGGGTCGGCAGACGATGGTGGAAATCCCGATGACCGTGGTGCAAGGCCGGCGGGATGCGCGCCAGAAAGTCTTTGCCCTGGCGGGGAGGTGAGGGGAAAGGCAAAGGTTTCCGCCTGCGTCCCGCAGGTCGGGACTACGGCGCGACAAGAAAGGCTAAAAGAGCGGGAGGAATTTTGACCACGGATTACGAAGGACACGGATTTTTGGGGAAAAAACTGAAAAACTGACATGCTGAAAAGCTGAAATTGAAACAGTGGATTCTTAACCGCAGATGAGGGGAAAAGTGACGGCGCGCATCCCGCACTCGTGGGACCCTACCCGTAGACAGGCTTTGGGCGGGGAAGGAGTCCAAAGTCCAAGGTCCAAAGTCCAAGGGCGGGAAATTTGAGATTTCAGGATTTGAGAAGTGTTAAATGGGCGGCGACGGGTCAGAGGCGGGCCTTGGCCAAGCGGACCATTTCTTTCTCTTCGGGCAGCAGTTTCGCGGTTTCGGCGAGGGCGAGGCAGGGGCGGGCGATGTCTTTGTGGCCGGCCTGCGCCTGGATGGCCCCGTAATAGGCGGCGATGGCGGGAACCTTGAGTTCCTCGGCATTCAGGCCGGCCAGCACTTTGAGCGCTTCCTCCGTTTTTTTCTGCACGGACAGGGAATAGGCGTAGGTGGAAATATAGAAGGGATTGTTGGTGGCGGTGTCGTAAGCCGCCTTCGCCAGGGAATCCGCCTGATCCAACTCGGTTTTGCGGAGAAGCAGCACGCAGGCCAGATTATTTTCGATGTGGACGTCGGCGGGATCGGCGGCGTGAATTTTGGCGAGCAGACTCTGCAGACCGCTGGTGTTCCCGTCGGCGTAAAGCTGGGCCATCAATTGGGCGACCGCCCATTGGCTGCCCGGGAATTCATCGGTGAGCTGGCGCAATAGTTCGACTTTCTCGGGAACCCAGCCCCAGGCGGCGGCCACTTCGGCGAGCCGCGTCAGACGGACCTCCCGGTGCGACGCCAGGTGAAGCGCTTTGCGCCAGTCGCTTTCCGAGGGGGCATTCTGGCCCAGCGAACGGTGGCCGAAGGCGGTGACGGCCAGCCGGTAAAATTCGATTTCCCCCCAATCTTGTTTGTCCACAAAGGTGAGGAGCCCTTTCCAATCCTTGAGGGCGATCTGGCAGTCGGTGATCACCAGCGGCACCGGCAGGTTGGTTTGAATTTCCGGCGGCAAAGTCTGAAGCCAGCGCAAGGCGGTGTCGGGCGTCTCCGCCTTGGCCAGCCATTGGCCCAGCGCAAAGGCGTCCGGCGCCGAATGCAGCGCCGCCGCTTTCAGCGCGGCCAGTTGCGGGGTGTAATTGCTGCTTTTGGCCTCGCGCAAAATCTGAAGATATTCAATCTTTTCCGCAAAAGTGGCCGCCGGATCGCCGGCTATTTCCTTGGCATAACCCACCGCCCCGATCATCTCTTTGCGGGCGATGGCCGCTGTTAACAGATGGCGCAGGGCCACCGGCCGCAACGCCGCATTGGTGATGCCATTCTCGATGGACTGGGCCGCCGCCGCGGCCACCGCCGGGTTGGTGGAGGCCAGCCGGATGGTTTCCAGATTGAGCAGGTTCGCCTGATTCCCGGGCTCCAGGCGCAACGCCTCCACGTACTGCTTTTCCGCCTCCACCGCCCGGCCCTGGTTCCAGGCCAGCGCCCCGGACAGTTTGTGATACTCCGCCGTGGATTTGTATTTGTCGTCCACCGCCGACAGGGCCTCCGCCGCCGATTTCAAGTTCTCCAGCCGGATCGCCGTTTGGGCCCAGAGGAACCGGTTGGTGACATTGTTGGGTTCCAGCTTCGCGTTCCGGATCCGCCAGGTCAGCGCGCCGGCCGAGCCGTTGACCTCGAACATCTCCGCCTCCAACCGGCCGGCCGCCATGCTGATCGGATTGATCTGGAGCACCCGTTGCAAACAAAGCTGGGCGTTCCGCCAATCCTTCTTGGCAATATATTGATTGGCCTGGGCGATGAACCGGTGTTCCTCCGATCGCTTAAACGCCTTGCGCCCGAACCAGGCGGCGGCGGCCACCAGCGCCATTACCGCCGCAAAAATCACAAATTTCTTGATCAAACTGTTCATAGGACTTTATTTATTTGAGTTGATTGCAATTATTACCTCGGGATCAGAAATTGAAGGTTTTGGTGGTGACTTGGATCACGTCGAACGGCTTGAGATAAAACGGGGTGTCGTCATGCCCGCGAAGCACCCGCTTCAAATTCACCGGGTAACTTTTCTGCTTTCCGTTCTCCACCCGCAGCACGAGCACGTTCGACAGATCGGCTCGATAGGGATCGTATCCCCCCGCTTCCATGACGGCTTCCAGCACGGTCATGGGCCGTTCCAGCGGAATCTTGCCCGGGCGGGTCACGGCGCCGGAAACATAGACGGCGGATTCGGCCCCGATGACTTTTATGGTGATGGGATCATCTTTCACCTGGCTTTTGTACAGCTCGGTCAGTTCACTTTGCAATTGCAGCGGCGATTTGGCCGCCGCTTTCACCTGCCCCACACCCTGGAGGTTCAAGGTGCCGTCCAGGCTGATTTTCTGAACCGCGTTGTAGTTGGTGGAATACTGGAAGGTGATGCTGACCACATCGCCTTCCACCAGATTATTGGTGGCATAAGCCGCCATGCCGGGGCCGCCCGGTGAAGTGGCGCCATGGTCCGCCGCCACGGGATAACTGGGCCGGTCTTCCGAAGAAGTGAGTTGACAGCCGTTCAGCAACGCGCAGCCGCCCGCCAATAGCGCAAGGAAGGTCCAGGGTCGGTGGCTGGCGCCACCGACAGGCTTTGGGCCTTGGGCTTTGGGCTCTGGGGCTGGGGCGGGGAGCGGCTGATTTCCTGGCGTTTTGTTTCTGTCCTGGGATTGGATGGTCATGGCATTCATAATTTTATTCCATTCACCTACATTTAAAACGAATAATTTAGCTGGAGGCTCAGGATGTTGTTCTGGTAGCCCGTCCCCGCCAGATTCGACGTCCGTTCCCAATGCGAGTACGACAGGGTCCCGCCCAGCTTTTGGGTGAACTGATACGTGATGCCGGGAGTGATCCCGGTCTGGCGGTAGTTCTCGTTGATGGTGTAGGGGAAATACACCGGCACCGGAATGCCTGAAATTATCTCCGCGGTATATCCCGTCAGCGGTTCATTGCCGGCGGTCCAGCTCAGATTCAGATTCAGCCCCAGATGGGGGGTGGCCGTCCAGTCGAGGGAATACTTGGCGAACCATTGTTCCGTATAATTGTTTCCCTGCGCAAGCCCCAAACTGATGTCCCGCTCCACCGCCAGGTTTTGGGAGACAAATTCGGTCAGTTGGTGGGTCACGGTCAGGTTGGCATAGTAGGAATCCAGATTATAGGCCGATTGCCCGTTGGGGTTGGCGTCGAACGCGTAAATGGTGTAGCCGCCCCGGACGCTGGTCTGAAGGAAATGGGTGACCTGCCATTGAAAATAGGGTCCCAGACTGTAGCTGGTGTTGTTGCTCTGGAGCGGCAGGTCGTACCGGGTGAGGCTCACGCTGGCCTCCAATCCCGCTTGCGTGTCCTCGACCAGGCGGTGTCCGCCCCGGACATAGAAATTCTCCGTGCCCCGGTTCAGATAGTCATCAATCGCGGCATCGGAAAAGAAATAGTCGTAACTGGCGCCAAGCTGAAACAGCCAGCGCCCCGGATCCCATTCGGCGCGCACACCGGCCGTATTATCAATCCGGGGCAGACCGCTCACCCCGCTGACCGAGGCCACGGTGATCACGGATTGCGAATCGCTGAATTGATCAAAAAACGTCAAGCTGCCGTCTTCAAAGCCGATTTTCCACGAGAGCACCGAACCCGGCGCGATTTGAAGCTGGTCATGCGCGGAATATCTCAGATATTTGGCATAGCCCACCGACGACGACAAATCCACCTCTGATTGCTCGGTGGCCGGCCAGATAAATCCCAGATTCAGTCCGCCGGAGAGCACCGTGTCCGACTGTGGCGAGCTCTGGGTCTCGTTGACATTGTCGTCAAGTTCCACCCCGGCATAAACACCCAAATTGTATTGCACCGGTCCTAGGTGCCAGGCGTCCGGGAAGACGACCGCCGGAGCGTTGGTCGCCTGCGCCTTCAGCGCTTGGGCCTGCGCTTCCTCGGCGTCGAAGGACAAAGCGCCGGTCAGGGCCTCCTGCGCGCCCGCGGTGGTGCCCAGACAAAGGACGCCCGCGGCCAGGCCACCCCGCCGCCGGGTGATCAGTTGGCGCATGGATCGGGGAAGAAGCTGAAAAGCTGAAATCAAAACAGGGGATCCCGCAGAGCGGAACCGCGGATTACGGGTGGCGCGGATGGGAAGACGAACCTGATTTTTAGACAGAATTAACAGAATGGACAAAATTGCATTCTGAGCATTCTGTCATTCTGTCCAAAACCGGGCGATTTAACCGTCCCACAAAGCGGGAAACTCAGATAAAAATCAGGAAGTAGCAGCCGACGTTCTTGTCGCGCCGTAGTCCCGCTCCGCAGGACGAAGGAGGAATGAGGCGCTGGCTGAATTTGGAGTTACACCCCTCTTTCAAACCGTCTTGGGGGATATCCTGCCCCCGACGAGCAGTAATACGCCCAGCGCTGAAAGGCCGGCAAACTCGGTCGTTGACACCGGCTCAGGAATGGCGACGAGGGTGGCGGTGCCAAATGCATTTGGCTGATTATATCCGTCTGCCCCAAATCCAGCGAGATTATAGGTGGTGCCAGAACCAAGCGAAAAGTCAATTCCCTCAGTGTCGCCAACTGTAACGAATGCCAAGCCGTCAGTGTCGAGAAAAGGATTTGCCCCGATGGTTACCAAGTTGTCAACGATCAAGTCCGTACCGCCGGTAACCCGGACACTGGATGACCCGCCCCCGGCCCACGTGTACAAGGCGTAAGTGCCTTGCGCCGCCCCAGCCGTCACATCAAGAGTACCACTGGTGGCAACGCCGCCGACCACGTCAATCGTCCCCTCGGCGGCACTTCCGCCGCCGGAAAACGTGATGTCGTACAATGCCGCCTGTGACTGGAGCGCCAGGCCCATGGCGGCCGCTATCGCCAACTGAAACTTCAGTATTTTCATGTTTCGTTTCCCTTTCGGATGGTTAAATTGTTAATTTATCTTGAACTGGACTCACTTTGACAGCATGAAGGTCTTTTATCCATCTGAATCCAGACAACCTTCGGCATTATTTGGACATCCGAAAACCTTTGCAACCACTGCAATTAAAACACTTTAAGTGCAGAGCTCGCTGCAAACAGCCAAAACTCCGCATTTTGTAACATAAAAAAGGAGCCTGATTTCAGTTTTCAGCTTCTTCCCCAATATCCGTGTCACCCGTAATCCGTCGTTAAAACCCCCGTCTTTTGCCCCATTCGTTCCCTTCGTTAGCTTCTGTTAAAATCCCCCTCTTTTCTATGTGTTCTCTGCGTTCTCTGCGGTTAAATAAACCGTTTTTCCTCCGTGCCTCGCTGGTTACCCCCCGTCTTTTATTTCAGCATTTTAGCTTTTTAACTTTTCAGCTTTTTCCCTTAAAATCTACGTTCTCTTCGGTTAAATAAGGAGTCATTGCGGCCGGATCAGGCCGGCCAGTTGCTCTTTCAGCGCGGCCACCGCGGCCTCACTTGAATCCGGGCCTTGCACCACGAGTTCCAGGACTTTCTGCCCCAGATTGCGCTTGCCCGCGAGCACCGCCCGGAGGCGGCTGGCCTGCGAGCCGTCATCCGCCAGCGGGTCCTCGTGTGGGGCGATGCGATCCGCCCACAGACAATGAAAGACCTGGATCAATTTCGTGCCCGTTTCAAAACTTTGGTGACTGAAAGTCAGCGTGATGCCGTTGGCCACCAGCGTCACCCGGCCAAAATCTTCGACCAACTTCGCGCCGGCGGCGGGAAAACAGATGTCCGGCCGGTGGCCTTTGGCAAGCTGCTCGGAGTTCTTGCCGGGATTCCACCGGAGCAGAAAACCGCTCCATTGATCGCCGGTGTCATCCGGCCAGGCGCCCGCTTCGCTGTCGGAGCAGCGCAGGATGGCGAGGGAAACCTCTGGAATCGTGGTTTTGGCGAACTGCGGATTCCCCACCGGCCAGGCGACGGTCCAGCGCGGGTTGGGGACCAGTTCCCTTTCGTGGGAACGGTACCATCCTTCCGTGACCACTTGAACCGCCAGCAACCATCCGATCAACCACAGCCCCACCCAGCGGGGGGTGGGTAAAAAGGGAACGGCCGGGGCCTCCGCGAGTAATTCAGCCGGGGACCCCTTGGGTCTGATGAGCCAGGCCAGGCCCATCAGACTGGGCAATACAATGATCATGATCACCGTGCCGGCGGCATCATGCCAGGCCTCCATTTGATGCAGCCCGCGGTTGGCCGCCGCCCAGACAAGGAAGGACGTGCGGGTGAGATTGGCCGCCAGCACAAACACCAGGGAAGCACCGATCAGGACCGCCCGCCGAACCCCGGAGAAGCGGTGCATCTCCCCCAGAAACAACGACAGCATCAACGCGGATTGCAGGGAACGGATGCCGCTGCAGGCCTCGTCAATGCCCACGGTACCCGCCCCGACTTCGATCAGGTTGCCATGCTGGAGGGCCGCGATGTTCAACACCCCGGCCACTTCCACCGTCAGGCCGGCCACAAACCGCATGAGTCCCTGGATGATCCCCTGTTCCCACTCCATCGGCCACGGCACGGCGATGAGCATGAACGCCACGGCCGGACCGAAATGGCGGACCCAGGGGCGGCCGCCCCAGCGGTACAACAGGCAACCGGTCAGGCCCACCACTTGGAAGCCGTTGACCCAATACATCATGCGCCACTCGGGGTTGGCCTCCAGAATAAGGGTCAACGGCAGTTGCAGCAGGAGCAGGCCGACGACCATAACAAATAACCACCCGGTGGAGACGCCCGGCGAGGCCAGGGGGCGGTCCGGCCAGCGACGCCACAGCAAGGCCGCGCCCAACAGCGGCACGACATAGCCGTAGCCATATTGCGGATTAACCTGCCATTCATCCCGCAGCTCGTTGAAAAACAGCAGCCAGCAGACGCCCAGCGCCAGCAAAACCAGGGTTTGCCCGTCCCCCAGCCTGGCCCAGGAAAACCGGGGGGAGCCGATGGCCGCATCTGCCGGCAATGCGGTTGCCGCCGGCGCAGGGCATTGGGAAGGATCAGGCATGACGGGCGGAAAGATTATCTATTGGGACTCAGGTTTCAACCCGTAAGTCCACCCGTAAATCCGGCAAACGGTTGTGATATTTCCAGAGAATCAGCAGCAGTTGCAGCGCCTTGAAATAGCGGGGCACAAAGCGTCCGGGATTGGCCGCGCACCGAAACAGCCAGCCCAACATCCATTGATCGGCCCAATTGGGAATCCGCACCTGATCCCCGCTCAAAAACCCGATGGCGGCCCCGATGCAATGAATCGCCGGCCGGCCCGCGCAGTGGTATTTCAAATACAGGCCCAGTTTCTCCTGCACGCCGCCGCCGAGTCCGATGATGATGTGGCGGGGGCGGCGCTGGTTGACCAGAGCCGCCAAGGCATCATCCGCGACTCGGCTGGCATACTTCGGGGCCACATAACAATCCTCCCGCCGGATGGAACAACCTTGCGTCTGGAGCCAGACCAGGTTTCGTCCCAAAGAGGCCTCGGAAGGCATTATCCACAGGGCCGCACCCGGTTCGTAAAACTCCGGCCGTTTCAGGAGCAACTTAAGGTATTCCAAACCCGAAACCCGCTGAATGCGATCCCACGTCATGAAGTTCCACAGGATCACCATGAAGCTGCTGTCCGTAATGGCCAGGTCGGCCTCCAGCAGGGCTTGACGATAGTCCGCGTCCCGCCCCAGTTCCAGCATGGCCGGCGCGGCCGGCACCACCACCAACCCGCCGCGCACGCCAATCCCCACCGCTTCCGGCGCATCGCCCACAAAAAAGCGGATGCCCAGGATGCGGCGGTAATCCTTTTCAGTGACCGGGGAGGGGGGCATGGTTGGAAAGGCTAAAGGCTAAAGGCTCAATTTAGGCTCTGGGCTCTGGGCTTTAGGCTTTGGGGTGACGAGGCTCTAAAATTTTCGGGTTCAACGTGGCATGACGTCCAGCCCCACCGATTTCAGCCAGAGCCTCCTCACGGGTGTGTTGCCCAACCCCCGGAGTGTGCCCGTCCTCGGGCACAGCAACGTTGGAATCAATGCAGTTGCTGGGTTTGTCGTATGCCCGACAGATGGAATGTGTGCTGTTCTTTCCGTTTTTGTCTTTGGGCAACCCGCCCCCCAAGTCGGCTGCTACGGTTATTGGGAGGTAGGGACGGCGCGCTGCGCCGTCCCCGCCCGCGTCCCAGCGGGCGGCTTGGAAGTGGTGAGCCGTCCGTCGGCAGTGGTGTGGTTCCGTCGCCTGACGCTTCCCTCGGCGACGGAGACAGCGCAGCGCGCTGTCCCTACCCTTAAAATCCCAGAGCCCACAGCCCACAGCCCACAGCCTACAGCCTTCGCTTCCGTTATTTCCATCTGTTTTTGACGGGCACACAGGGGTTGCCGGCGCAGACCATCCGGGCGGGTTGGCTGCGGGTCACCACGCTTCCGGCGGCAATCACCGCTTCACCGCCAATGGTCACCTCCGGCGCCACAAAGGCCTGCGCCCCCACCCAGGCCCCGTCTTCGATGGTGATCGGACGGTTCCGGAAGGACATTTCCGGAACCCGATAGTCGTGATTGCCGGTGCAGAGAAAAACGCGCTGGGAAATGCAGCAGTGGCTGCCGATGGCCACCGGTTCCAGGTTCAAAATAAACACTTCTTCGCCAATCCAGGTATGATCCCCGATGGTGAGTTTCCAGGGAAAATGAATGTTGACCCGGGGTTTGATGATGACGCCCCGGCCGACGCGCGCGCCAAACAGCCTCAGCAGGGCGCATTTGAACCGCGACGGCCATGGCCACGGTGACAAAAGGAACAAACACTTGGCCACATACCACAACGCCTCGACGACGGCGGGCCGCCCGCGATCCAATTCCGGTCGCGGGCTGAACCGGTCATTGCGCACGATGGTGGTACGTTCAATCATTCAGCCATCCAGCCCACAGCCCTTTTTTGTTAGCCATTCCTGTCATTCGTGAGGTAGGGCGCGCCGTTCCCCCGCGATGGTGGTGATTCGTGTTATCCGTGCAATTCGTGGGCAAAAATGTCGCGGATTGAACCCGTCGTTGCGCGCGTCGGTTGACGTTTGCGGCGCATCTGCTAAATTGAACGCATGAAGCAGATGGCTTACGTGGTTTATCGCGAGGACGAATTCGTGGTGGCACAATGCCTGAACGTGGATGTATCCAGTTTTGGCGCCACCCGTGCGGAAGCGGTGGCCAACCTCAAGGAAGCCGTCGAACTTTATTTCGAGAACGAGCCGAACTCCACGTTCACCACTGTGGCCGATCTCAACGTGGGTGAGGAACTGGTCAATGCCTAAACGGCTTGGCTCGACTGAAGTCATCCGGGTGCTACAGGCACACGGATTTGTGTTCACCTCGCAGAAGGGCAGCCACACCAAATACCGTCATGCCAACGGCCGCACGGCCATCGTTCCGCATCCCAAAAAAGAACTTCCCATCGGCACGACACGCGCCATCATCCGTCAATCCGGCCTGACCCCCGGGGATTTTGGTTTTTGATCCCCGCACAACCGCAAAACGCGCGGAAAAAGCGTCCCGCAGAGCGGGACCACGGAAAGAAAAAGGCTCATTTAACCGTAGAGAACGCAAAGAATACATGGAAAAGAAGGGTTCTTAACCATGGATTACGGATGACGCCGATGGAAAGACGAGAATTTAGAGCCTCGTCACCTCGGCTGCTACTTTCCGCTTTTTTTAGCCTTTAGCCTTTAGCCTTTAGCATTTGCCTACAGCCCACAGCCCAGCTTGTCACGCCATAGTCCCGCTCTGTGGGATGGCGGCGGAAGCCCACAGCCTCTTTTGTTACACTATGTCCACACAGTCCGGCTTCGGTCCGGTCCCCAGAATCCACTTGCAGAGCGCCATGGTCTCCGCCGCAATGGCGGACCAGGCGAACTTGTTGGCCACGAGCGCCCGGCCGTTGGCCGCCATCTTTTTCCGTTCCGCCTCCTCCAGCCGGAAAGACTGGCGCAGGCTCCCGGCAATCGAGTCGGCATTCGTTTCCATCCGCACCGCCGCCCCGGCGGCGAAGCCTTCCGGCAGGTTGCATTGCGGGGTCATCAGCACGGGCACTTCATAGCTCCAGGCCTCCAGCACCACCGTGGGCAACCCCTCGCTTTTGGACGGCAGGACGAACGCGTCCACATGCCGAAAGGCCGCGTCCTTGTCGCCGTTGAACAGCGGACCGACAAAGTGAACCGTCCGCCCGAGGGACAGTTTTTCCACCTGAGCTTTTAATTCGGCTTCGTGGCCCGCCTGGTCCCAGCCGGCGATGACCAGGTGCCAGCCTGCGGCGCAAGGATCGGCGGGCGTCACCCGCCCCCACGCTTCAATCAGCGCGGGCAGACCTTTCTTGGGATGGATGCGGCCGATATAGAACAGCACCTTCGCCCCGGCCGGGAGCGCCTGGCGCCACGCCGGGGGGGCGACCTCCCCGGCCGGCGGCAAATCCACCCCGTTGGGAATCAGGCAGATCGGAACGCGCACCCCGTACGCCCGGATGGACTCGGCCTCGGACTGGGAAATGGCGCGCACGCAGGCCGCCTTTTGAAACAACTGATCCATGTACAATTTGCTGGCCACCCATTTTTGCAGGCGGGATTTGTTCAGATCCACAATGTCCAGCATCCCGTGGGGGACCATGACGAAGGGCCGGCCGGTCTTGCGCGCCCACTGGAGCGTCACCAGGTTGTGATGGGTCCACAACCCGTGGCAGAACACCACGGACGCCTCCTCGGCGAGCAAAAAGGGATACATCCCGGGCGCATAGAGCAGTTTCTCCGGCAGCCAGGCCACCGGCGGCATTACATTGATCGGGCATTTCCACTGGTGCCGGTCGGGGATGAACTTGTCATCAAACACGCCGATGGCGCTGGTTTGGATGCCGTTATGCGTGTAATGCTTCAAGGCATGGGCGAGGCCGGAAACGGTCTCGAACAGGCCGCCGGCGTTGCGCGACGTTCTACTGAGAATGTGGACGATGTGCATGGTGTTCGGGAAAATGTGGAACGACGAAGCCTTTAGCATTTGCCCCTCAGCCCTCCGCTTTTATAATTTATACTTTATAATTTAGCCTTTAGCCTTCAGCCTTTGCTTGGCTTTCCCTTTTAGCTTTTCAGCTTTTCAGCTTTTCAGCTTTTTTTGCGGCCCGGGCCGGGAACAGCGGCGAGCGGAGCAGGCCCGCTTTGGCCAGCCGGAACCGCAGCCCGGTGTTCAAACAGCCGAAACCATAGGTGATGCTGCGCGACAGATTAATGGACGAGGCTTCGGGAAAATACTTGGTCGGACAACTGACCTCGCCAATGGTGAAGCCGTGCCAGAGAATTTGCGCCAGCATCTGGTTGTCGAAGGCGAAATCATCGGAATTGCCGGACAGATCCAGCGTTTCCAACACCTCCCGGGAAAAGGCGCGATACCCGGTGTGATATTCCGAAAGCTTCGCCCCCAGCAGAATATTCTCAACGGCGGTAAGCCAGCGGTTGGCGACATACTTCCAGAGCGGCATCCCCCCCTTGAGGGCGTGGCCGCCCAGAATCCGGCTGCCCAACGCGCAGCCATACAGGCCGTTGCCGATGAGGCACACCAGCGCCGGCAGCAACTGCGGCGTGTACTGGTAATCCGGGTGGATCATGACGACAATGTCCGCCCCGGCCGCGAGCGCCAGGCGGTAACAACTTTTTTGATTCGCCCCGTAGCCCTTGTTGACGGTATGCACCTGCACGTCCACCCCGGCCAGGCTCCGGGCGATGGCCACCGTTTCGTCCCGGCTGTGATCATCCACCAGGATGATATGATCGGCCAAATGTTGCGCGCGAACCTCGTCATAGGTCTGCTGCAATGTTTTCGCCGCGTTATACGCCGGCATCACCACCACCACCTTCTGGTGGTTAAACATAAATTAGCTGGTTAATGGTTGCCATGATCCAAATCGCCGGCCGGCCGCCGGCGTTGCGCGATATTTTACTGGGAAGGTGGACCGGGAGGCGATAATAAATTTCAGGCCTGGCGCAGCCATTTTGGAACCCGGAGACTGTAACGTTCGACCAGCAAGAACAGAATGGCCGCCACGCCGACACATCCGGCCATCACCGGCAGCACAAAAAGAATGTTTCTCACGGGCGCCCCATGAAAGAACAGGGAGCGGAGAAACAAACAGACCGGCTTGTGCACGGCGTAAAGGGAATAGCTGAAGAGGCCCAGTTTCGCCAACCAGGTCAGCGGAAGCCGGCACCAGCCGGCAATCGGCGCCTGCAGGCCTTTGAGGAGGATAAGCGCCCAAAAGCAGCCGGTGCAGGAAAATGCAACGGCGCTCAACGGGCTCAAACACAGCCCGAAACCCGCCGCACTGATCAGGAACCATACGATGAGCCGGCCGCGCGACAAGTTAAAGCTCTTGCCCGATCTTTCGAATTCAGCCACCGCACACCCCAAGGTCCAACAAAACCAATAAGGTCCGAACCAGGTGAGAGACCTTAAGCCAAGGAGCAATCCCAGTGCCGTACAAATCAGGCTCACCGTCAGCGTGGTCCGCACGCTCGCGTTGATGCCCCGCCGCCGGGTCAGGTAAAAAACCACCGGATACATGGCGTAAAGCTGGATTTCGAGCGACAGGGTCCAGAGCGGGCCGTTCGAACCGAAGTAAGGCCCGGCCACGCCTTGGAGTGCGCACAGGTTCACCAGCATGGTTTGAAATGACAGCGAACCCAATTTAATGTCGTCCGGGTATCGGTGGATCGTCAGTTGATCCAGCAACAAGGTGATCAATAGCACGGCAATCAAGACGGGATAAATCCGCCAAGCCCGGCGAATAAAATAAGCCCGCCAGCCCGGTTCATGAGCGGGGTCCGCCGCCAGTTGGAGGGCGAACGAGCGGTGGATGCAATAGCCGCTGATGACAAAGAACAAGGAGACGGCAGTGCCACCCAACGCCAGCGGGGCGGACAAGACGCCCAGAACGGTCTCCAGAAAACTGTCCTGCGCCCGGTCTGTGATGCACGAATGAAGGCCCACCCAGATGATCTCCCGCGCATGCAGGGCGCAAACCATCAGGGCCGCAGCCCCCCGGGCGGCATCAATAATGGGCAGTCGGGCGGGGTTGGCTACCGGTGGATGCCCACTCGCCTGAGCGGCAGGCTGATCCGCCGTTGGCGAAACGCCCGCCGGCGGACGGTCAGGAAAGTGGGCGTCGGCAACGATGCTCATATTGAAGCGGCCCGGAGGGCCGCATTGCGCCGGTAGTTGGCCCAGGTCCGTTCCCCGCGGCTCGCCCAGGAGGCGGCCTGCCAGTGTTCACACTGGACGGGATTGGCCACGAGCTGCTGCAGAGCTTCGG
>Ga0182030_10000805_pt1 | contig 61712 bp, 74 predicted proteins | sample 812S3MmetaG_FD_121299 | JGI IMG/M metagenome (GOLD analysis project Ga0182030, IMG submission 121299) | Permafrost microbial communities from Stordalen Mire, Sweden - 812S3M metaG (Illumina Assembly) | ecosystem: Environmental > Terrestrial > Soil > Wetlands > Permafrost | place: Sweden... | reverse complement strand
CAAGGCACACGATCAGTCATGTCTCTGTAGATAGGGCCAGGCTGGGCCGACGCTGCGACTCCAAAACCGCCGCGCGCTACGACGTAGGAGGGTATCTGAGATACTAAACAACCTACAACATGTCTGTAACCCGACATAAATAGAATAAAAGATGTAAAATCCTGATTAAGGGGTCGTTTATCTGTTTTCAGACAAATGCCTAGTATCACGCCCTGTCACTATCTGAAACAGGAGTCAGAACACTGTTCGACCTAGGGTCTCAGGGTTCATGATCTCTACTTGGAACTGCGCCACACCAAGAAGACAAGTCTACTGAATCCAGACAGGGTGTCAGCACTACCACCAATATTCGCATCACGGCTGTGATGGCGCGTATGGTTCGGCTGCGCTTGACATGCCTCGATGTAGAAGTTGTAAGTCGTCGTCAAATTGGAGCTGAGTAAGACTCATAATCAGATCGGTGCCAAACGATGTAGCTTTTGGCTTTTGTTGTCGAGTGTCGAAGCTTTAATTCCTCCTCGCACAACAGGACATGATTTAACCCACAGCCAATCCTACGATCCCACAAACCTCCACCGATAAGACATGGAGATCCAGTACCAATAGACTGATAGTGCCAATACCCAGAGTGGATACTGCTCCACTAAAAGGATTTCGTAAGAACTCCTAAGAACACTATTGAATAGGCGAGTACGCGCAGAAGATGTGGGAAATGTATCCATCGGAGAGATTGCCGACCAGCTAATTGAAATGGCACATTGTTCAGTTTATGACAGCACTCTGACGAAGTATATGATAAGGGCCTGGAGATTGTTACAAAATCATGCTTCATCATACTTCTGTTAATCGACATGACTCACAAACTTTACCTCATCGCCCCAACGACAAGGAATCCAACTACATGACAGCCCCATAATTTGATCGACTGATACTTTCACTCTGGCAAGTGATAGAAGCAAATTGTCGGAGAATATGGAATGAACGTAGCCTTAGAAGGAAGAAGTACAATGATTCTTCAAAATACTATCGCATGACCTAGTGCTTGAGTACTGGGTATAACCGATATACGCCAAGTCGCCAAAAACTCAATGGTCAGGATCTCACTCAAGACCTTCCCTTCACTGCGTTCATTGCCAGAACATCAATTCTCCGGGCATACAACTTCATCATATGACAAACTGGATCCCCCCAAACGACGTTCCTTAATAACTGGTCCGAGATCATCTGAACCACTACGCCCTCATCCATCCTCTCAAAAATTTGCTTCTTTTTCTTGGGTCGAGTTTCGGGATTCTGAACGCCCCTCAATAGAACAATCCTGCCTGCATTACTTAATGTCGCCACTGGAACTGGCCAAATAGCCACTGGAGGCGTTGCTGATTCTGCCGTCTTGGGCGCGGGCCGGAGTCTATTGATGGTTAGGGAGCTACTGGACTTCCCTCCCGAGTTTGAGATGAAGGGTTGAAGTTTTGGGTGAGTCAAAGACGTGAGGCACGACTGTCCTGGCGCCGGGGTTGAGTAGAGCTCGAGTAGCGAGCGGACATAGGGCTTATCAGCTCTCGTAATGGGGTCACCCTCATTGACAAAAGAAAAGAATAGTGAGCCTTTGAGTTTAGGATCGTCCGGTTTCAATAATGGGAGGATGGAAACGGGAGGTGCTCCAAAAGTGACGCAATGGACGCGTTTGAAGAAACCAGCGACATCCTTGAGCTCAGAATTCACCTCTCGGCTCATAGAAACTATGTGAGAATACAAGAGCGCCGCAACAGCTCCCCCGGCAGAGTGACCAGTGATGAGGAGAGAGTAATTGCATCGGTATGGATTTTCTGCAATAAGTTCGCGTAGTCGAGTTGCGACGGGACTGATCATCTTTCGTGCAGACTCTAGAAATCCTTCATGACATTTGTTCCCTTCATCATCCTACAGGATCTGGTCAGATTGAGCAAAGTCTTGAACTACAATGCTTACTAAAAACCCGACTGGTGGAACGGGCTCCGTCTTTAAATTCACTGACCAATCCATGAAGGACTGAGTTCCTCTGATAGCAAATACTATCGTGCTCATATCATCATTTGGGAGACTTTTAATGACCATTGCTTTGACACCATTATGGGCATTAATATGAGTTTCTCTTTCCTGACCAGAGGCTTTTGTATAAGCAAGTTCGGAATACTCGGCTGCTAGATTCAGCAAAGGGAACGTTGGGAGATATCTATGATTTGTTAAAAAGCAAACGCTGAACTCGTGGATGCTTGACTTACATTTTCATGGGAGGTAAATTCAAAGGTAGTTTCGAATTTGCGTAAAGGTTTACTTTTGCGGAGTAATTGATACTGATGAGCGTCGATGATATCAAGTTGTTGGTTGCTGCTTTCGGTCTCCCTGGAATAAGCTCTCGGCTCAATTGCCCTGTCTCTGGCTGTTGTTGCCATGGCTTAGGAGAGGTGTGGACAGCTAGCTCTCCTTCATCTCCGCTAAAACTTTTCTCATCAATCGAAGTCACAACAACATTGAACTTCGAGGAGATGAGATTGTACAGCTCTCCATATTCAATCGGCTGATTATTCCCTCGCAGCTGCAATTGAGCGACGCCATGATCAAGAGAAGGTAAATCATTTGTGGAGGCGAATCCGTACTTGTTAACTAAGGTTCCAGTACTTTGAGGCCCTAATAATTGAGGTGATGTTGCTAGGTAGCCGTTTGGAACAAGATTTGGCTGATGTTGTGGATAGGGCTGTTGGCTTATATGACTCCAGTCTGATTGCGGACCACTTAGTTGAGTTGAGGAAAAGCTTTGCTGCTGATCGAATTGCTGGCTGAATGTAGGCGCTGATTGAGGAGGGGTTGTCGTCGTTGGCTTGCTCTTCTTTTTGCGGAATATCGCCTCCATGTTGCAATCCCTGCCGCTTGATCACCGCGAGCCATTCCTTATCACCCCTCGATACCAAGAAATACCATACGGATGTATCCCAAAAGAAGGCACAATTCGAGAGTAAAAATCGAGATTATCGTTCGTTTCATAAAGGTTTGGAATACGAGGGACCGATAGATACTTATGTCTTTCTTTGAATCTGCCCAAGGCGCTCAATGATGCAAATGATTCGTCGTCGACTCCGCCACACTGGGCGTCCCGGGCGCCTGCACACCTTCGAATTGCTCTGAAACAATTGATGCAGCTGCGTTTTCCCGAACGAACCATATCGCGTTGTTGTTCGAGTGGTGATTCGTGAGAGGAATCCCTTTCGCACCTAGAGAAGTCTCCAGGTCCTTATTTACCGTCGCTGTACAAGTCGCCGCATTTGGTCCACAGATCGCTTTGATGTTAGTTGAGGTTATCTTGCAATCTAGATATTGTCATTGTGTAATGGGATATGACCGTTTTCATGTCTGCTACGCTCCACACATTGAGACTATGTACATGTTCCAATGATAAGCGTTGAAGTATATATTTGATTCAGTATCCCTAATACTCGATCTCTTTCGCACTCTCAAAACCTTTGAATCCCAAGAGCTTGCTGCCACCCATGGCGCTATGCTCAATCGAAGGCAGAGCTCGCTTCCACATTTGATCTCCATACTTCTGCATCGTTCCATCTGATATTCCTTCTTCTGCAATTATCTTCACCAACGAAGCAGCATCAAGCAAAGCAGTGTTGGCTCCCAACCCACCAGCAGACATCACTATAGGTAAATCAGTATGAGCTTGTCACATATCTTTTAGAAGCTCAGGAGCCAACGGGCTCTTGAGACATGTTTCAAGAGCCCGGCTCCCAAAGTGTTGTGGAATCAAGGGCAAAATGGTACATACTCGCATGAGCAGCATCCCCCAGCAATGTTACGCGAGATGATGGTGGCCATTCCGGTCGTTCAGGTTTTGCTGATACGAGTCGGAGTGGTGATGTTTACCCAGAATTTTGAAGGTTAAACATGGTCCGGAATGCTGGTTTCCAATTCTCAGTGAGTTTAAGGGTCAGACCGACCGCTTGTCTGCCAGTCATAGTGTAGAACTCCTCGTCTGGCACGTCAAAGAGCTCAGCGCTCCCTCCGAACATCCAGTATACATAATCATTCGTTCGTGGAAGTCGCCCGGAGGATTCTGCCGAGGCATCCTTAGGGAAGTGAATAGGCCCGAGTAAGAGTGTAAGAGGTTTCTGGTCCTGGATGACCGTTGTCCATTGCATGGCTTCAGCAGGAAAACCTGCTGTGAGCTCAGGGGTAAGAGGTGTCTTTCCGTAGATGACTCGACTACTAGTATCTACATATCGATGATCTGGGAGGAACTGTTTCCTAACGGGGAAGCAACACCATCTACCCCAACAAGCAACGTCCCTTCCATACTGGTCCTATCTTCAAAAAAAAAGCTCTGACACCAGCAGAAGTACATTCATATCGATCGAAAACCTTACCAAATTTGACAACATCTGCTTGGTCCAAAAGCAGCAACGAGCGAAGCATAGTTCTATCAACAGTGTAGGCTTTCTCACCGACACCGCCAGGCCCCATGAATCTCCCTGGACCCGCTCCAATTCGTGCAGGTCCCATGAACGCTAATTCGGACCCATCAACGGCATCGAGTCTAGATCCGCCTCTTTTCGTTTCCGCACAGGTCCCTTCAAATAGCCTCTATTTGTCATCACTGAGACATTCATGAAGAGCATCAGCACCTCCAGCTAATCGAATCTGGTAACCTTGAGCTCGAACAGCCGGGGATGCATCACGTTCAAAAAGGGTAAAAGAAATCCCGTGCTTTCCGAGACCTTGAGCAAGTGTAAGGCCACCTAGTCCGCCACCTATGATGAGAACATGATGCGTGGACATATTTGCAGAATGAATTTATACGGAGTACAGGGTAATTTAATGAATTCTCTGACTTTAAAGGTTGGCTTGGTTATAAGGTGTAAAGGTTATGGAAAGACTGGGTTGGAAGAAGTTGATGAAAATCTACTTGAATATATAGGCACCAGCAAACAATTGACATACATATCCAAGTATACAATCAGAGTCATATCGTAAGATCGGTAAGATTTATCTGCCATAGGAAAAAAAAAATCTTCTTCAATCCACGGTTTCCACTAGGCACCTGGATAGCGTCGGCGACGTCTATTTTCCGAGTGGTATCCTCTTGTCGGTACCCCGTAAATGTATCATATGAGTTATCATTGATACAACTGAGCCTTAATCTCCAGACTTGGGAAATCGAATAATGGGTAAGCTAAATCTTCAGTAGATCGTGTAAGGTACCTAAAGGTAGGAAAGAAATGGGGGATAGTAACCGAGGTGTCTAGTTCTCGCTTATCAAGGCCTCGTCCAAACAAAAATCTGGAGTCGCGGTCTCACGAAACGCGTCAACTATTCAACAACCTCAACAGAAATTCACAATAACCAAGAGACTGATTCAAAAATGCCATAAATTATTATTCTGGAGTTCTCTCTGTTTCTCAATAGTCTCCGACCTTAATTAAAATGCCCCGTCCAAAGCGTGCAAAAGTCGCGCCTTCTGCGCCTGCCCCGCGCGTTCGAAAAGTTGCCAAAGCTGCTGCTTTGGCCGATCCGACACGACAGGCACCCAGCGAAGGATTCAATGAGTTATATGATATTAGTGATCCAGTTGAAGAGACTGCGACGAGTGCGCGACTTGTTAAAAGGAGTAATGCGAAAGGGAAGGCAGTTGCTGGTGACCAAACGAATAGTCGCGTGACGGGGAACGCTCTGGATTTGAAGGATAATAACCCGCCTCGGTCAAGTTCGAATGATGTGGGATCGGATATCCCGAATGAGGAAGCTCTCTGGGGAGAGATTGACCTTGAATCCAGCAGCCCTGCAGTGGAGATTGGCAGACGTGATAGAGGTATAACTATGGCGGAAGGCTCAATAATGGCAATTGGAAACTTCGGAAGTAGACCAGGACGAACTAGAAGCCTTGGACGGACAGCTGTGCGAGCTCGGTCAAGTAGCCTGGAGTCAAATATGGCAGACAACAACGGGCTTATGAGTGTAGGAGGGAAGAACAACTCGGCGTCGGCAATTGGCAATTTTAAAAGGCGTCCTAGGGAACCTAGTCTAATACGACGAAATGCTGCGACTGTAAGATCTAGCAGTATTGGGTTGGAAATGGACAAGGGAACACCAGCTGTAGGGTCAGCATTAAAAATTCGGAATTTTAAGAGGCGAGCCAGAGAACCAAGCATCTTAAGGACAACCCAGAAGGACCGACAGCTACGACCTGAATATGACGACGAGGATGAGGACGATTTCCATCCCGAGGATGAGTCAACGCCGTTGAATTTGTCGAAATCACGCACTCTGACTACATCTTCAGCCGCATCAAACTCAAATATTAGGAAACGGAAGCTTTCTCCTCTTCAAGTACCACAGTCAAGTCCAACTTTAACTTTTCCTGAAGATTCTGAAAATCAAGATATTTTGCCAGCCACTGCTCTTCTCAACGACGAAGAGGAAGGAGAACTCCCCACAGAAGACATACCGATGCCTTCTATCGAAACGGGACTTGATGCTGCTGAGGCAATGAGCGAAACTATGGCGCCTCCTCAAAGCAGTAGCCCCTCACCTAGCAGTCCTCAAATACCACGGCAACCCCGAAGGGTGCAAGAATCAAGACCCCCGAGTCGAGGACGAAGGCCAATTCGAGGCAGGGCTCCTTTACTGTTAAATCAAGATTCTCCACCGTCCTCTCCACCATCCCTCACACATTCTCCAAATCGTCCGGTGACAACAGCGCCGAAGCCCAAAGCAAAGACACAAACTCCAGCGGCTAGCACTTTCTCTACAGCCCAACTCCAAGCTTTGTTACCTCGAAGACGGCGACGTGGTACACAGGATCCATTCGATATTGCTAGTTCAGAAGACGAAATTGATGTCTCCGGCCTCGGATCAGATGATGACGAACTTACACACTCATCAATCCGTGCGCCGCCTCGTACCTTAAATCGCCGCCCAGTGCCTATCAAAAAGCCGGCTAAACTCAAGGCTCCTGCAAGATCCAGCAAATCCGTAGCGGGAAAGGGTACATATGGTTCAAAGGGAAATGTTGCATCTGACAAAGAGAATGAGGTTGACCCTGATGATAGCTTAGCGCCACTGCCCGATGATGAAGACGGGGAAGGAAGCCCGGAGAATAGTCAAGAGCTGGAGAAGAGGGTTGGGAAGGAATTGAAGAAAGCGGCGAGAAAATTCAAGGAAGTCGATGAATGGGAGTTAGATTTTGAAGAGGTCACTGCTAGTAGCAGCTCGCCGAAGGATGCCCGATAGCATAGTTGAGTCTAGTTGGATTCGCGTACATGATGAGATTATTACTTTACTGGTATTGTGCATGGAGTTAAGGGAGTAAGAAGACAGGATAATGCATTTCATGAGGCACATGTTAGGAATTGCATAGCTTATGTTTAAGTAGTCGGTATTGCTTGCTGGGCTTGAATAGCTAATCTATAGGCGCAGAGGGAATGAGAAATTCAGTCTTATCAAGTTTTCCATTTTCATGACAGTTTTATAATATTTCCATTGATGTGGGAAGTATTTTTTTTACAAACAAAGCGCCTGGTATCTGAAATCGTATCTATGTTTCCTTCATAGAATCCCAAATTTTTGATGCCATCTAAACGCCACTCCATGTCTTCAACGCCACGCCTTCACTGAATTCCATTCTCATCCTTGAGAGAATCCTCCTTCATTTCCTCATCCGACCCGCCAGCTAAAACCCTCGTCTTTGGCACGAAACCATCCTCAGGTCCCCCTCCCGGTGTAACAGCCACAACTTCGCCTTTCTCGTCAATGAACTCAAAATTATACCTTGACAACAAATGCGGAATCGCTGACAATTGGGGACCGTATCTTGCGGTATTGTCGTAGAGTTCAAAGAGAGGAACAGCGAGAAGTTTCATGTTCTTTGGGACACTTAGAACCTCTGTACAACCCATTAGTCTGCATTACTGACATAATGAAAGAACTTACTTTGTCTAGGAAGTTGAATAAAATACAACTTCTTGCACTCCTTCGGCCTTGTAACATGCGCCGGGATGAAAGGGTACATAAAAGTTTCGAAATTGGGCCTCCACCACTGCGCAAGCGTATCTCCAATCTCCCACTCCTCATTGACTCCTTCACCCGTGAACTGTGTCCCTACAGGTGCCAATCGCTCATTTAAGCGCATCTTGAATCCTTCTACTTCTTCATCTTCGGGCTTGAGGTAATCGCCTGGCAGTTTGAAGAACGCGTTTGCGATTTGAAGCATGAGGATGTGGGGATGGTTGTGCTCATGGCAGACGAGGATACCTTCACAGGTTCGACGCATACCGTGCTCGACATAGTGTTCTTCGAGGCGCTTTAGGCGGGCGAGGACGGAGGGGTCTTCTTCGGGTTGGGTTTCTTTGGTGCCAAAGGTGTAGTTGGAGAGGGGGTAGAGGCGGATTGTTTTGGGTTGGTTGGCATTGAAGGAATTCGGTAGTAGAGGTGGGTATGAGGTCTGAAGAGCGGTGGTTGTTATGGTAGACATTTTGGTGGTTATGAGGGGGAAAGAGGTCTGACGTTTGGGCTTCTTGTATCGCTTCTAGCAGAATTGGGCGTTTGCGCTTGATACTGAAAGCGGTGAGATAGCTATATTTTTGATGGGAAGATTCACATAATTTTTTGTTCAAGATCACAATTACGTTAAAATTAGAGATTTAAAAAGAGTAGCGAGCTTCCCCCCAAAAATCCACCACAGGCAGTTGTAACGTAACCATCAATACTTCAACATTCGCCATTTGGCAGCATCGAGGCAGCTTCATTCGACTCGAAATCCCAGAGAATTGGAGCATAAATCTTCTAGTGATGTAATTTTTGAAGGACTGGGGAAACAAAAAAAAAAGGTGTGAATGCTGTGAATGCCATCACCTTAAGTGACAATCTCGATATGGAAAGTAGACAGCGAGTTGATATTTATTTCAATCATATGTACAGAAGGGACACCAACCCTATCCATACAACAGCTTGTCTATCTTTGCTCAAGTGCCTCATTTGTAATTCGCTGTGATTCCGGAATTTCGGCAGCATCACCTCGTGGAGCCAAAGGATATGCCAATTGCTCTGCTGGTAGTGATTCAAGATGCTTGCGGTGGTGTTCGTTTGCCTGGAAACATGTCAGTCTTGTATTTCCAAACGGCTAAAGATCCCAGCTGGCTCTTCGACGCTAGTGTAATTTGGTACTTACAAAGGGTAATCCACAATATGTACACATGCAGATTTGAGGTTTGTCTGTATTAATGAAGATTCTTGGGTGTCCTAATGGCCCTCCACCCCCATCACATTCTACTACCCGGTTGTGAGTCCATCGTACGGGTTGCTTGTGAATCAAGTCGATAGCCGCTTGAGGAGCGGGCTGAGAATGGCATTAGTTTACGATAGACAGTCTTTTATAGGATTGTAGAATAAGTGAAAATAAAGACGTCACAAAAGAGGACAAACACACCTGATATTCCATGATCGTTTGCTCGAATCTTGGTCCAGACATAGCCTTGGCTCTTAGGTTTTGACTCCGTGACCAAACACCAGGTCTATTCGGGGCCTGCGTCAGCCGCAGCTTCTCTGCATCCTCTGCATTCTCCTGAAGCGCCTCATCCTTGTGCGGCGATTCAATGGGAAGCTCGTTCGTCTTCGAGACATTTGGGACCTCCTTAGGTTTATTGGGGTCGTTGATTTCTTGTTGATCATTCGCAGAGAAAGCGTAAAACCGTCTCGAAACTACCTGAACCCTTCTCGAGAGCTGCCATACAGCTCGTGATCGTGCGGTAGACAACATCGTGTTCGTTGGTATATCAATTGACTAAAAGATCGCGACTGACTGTGATTGTCGTTCGTGACTGGGAGCTCCTGCTTACTTAGCGTGGCGGAACGAGAGCGGAACCTTATTTACGCCTTGGCTTGATCGCAGGGCTCAAGAACTCTTTCCTCCGGCATCTCGAAAAAGAACATTTTGCTTTCTGAGAAATAAATTCTTCGGATCTGCCAAAACCATCCCATCTTTACGATTGCTCCTGCAAGCAAACATGTCGAGCCTATCCAGCTCGCCAGCTGGCAGTGTGCCAAAGTCAATGTCTTCAAGACTTCTGACTATGAAATTCATGCAACGAGCAGCTGCCTCTTCTCCTACCAACTCCTTTCCTTCTACCCCAGATGAACCCTCTCCAAAGCGCCGAAAAAAGGACTCAGATTCTCTTTCAAGACCGAAATTCAATGTCGATACTCTAGTTGATCAGAACGCAATACAAGCAGCTGTCGAAGCGGAAGAAGCAAAGCGACAAGCAGCGTTAGAAAGACAGGCTGCTGAAGCAGGGGATACTCGATGGGTATTAAGCTTTGAGGATCAAAAGGGCTCCATTTCACCTTCTAAGTTGGCAATACGCGTCGTTCAAGCTGGTTACGCAAACCTAGATATTCCGTCATCATCGAACAAGTCTGTGGAGGAGCAATCTACATGGGAAGATAAGCCCGTAATGGTTGGACGGAGAAGTTTTGGCAAATTCAACAAGGTCTTGGAGGTATGTCATCAGCAACACTAGGAGGCAACAGGCATTGACAAATTATTAGAAGCAGCAAGATCCGTCGATTGAGGATTCATCAGAGTCTGACGACGATGATGACGAAAATGGGGAGTCTGAGAATTCTAGTAGCGATGACGAGGACCCTACAAATACTTTGATCAAAGCTTCACGTGAAGAAGCAGCAAAGTTAGCAAAAGCTGAGAGAAAGGCCCAAAAGAAAGCAGAAAAGGCAAAATCATTAGAGTTGGCGAAGAAACGGCAGAAGAAAGATGTTAATTTGAACGGGCGAACCTCCCTCACTGGAAGGCAAGACAGATCAGACAGCATCAAGTGTTACACATGCGGTGGACCACATGTGAAGGCCAAGTGTCCTCAGAATAATAAGAGACTCTTTGAAGGTGGCTTTAGCGGCCCTTCGAAGAAGGCTCGAATTTGAAGTTGGAGGAGGATTTTGTTTTAGAGGACACTTGATTTATACATGATTATCACATTGAGCGTTGGTTTGATGTTTGCTTATAGACAGTTGATGCCAGTTTTGAATTTGCCAACTGCTCAAGGCTCGTCCTTGCATAGTCGGTAAGGACAAGAGTGCCTGAAGACTCGACCCCTGATAGTTGAATGGAAATTTCGACTTCTACTTGCATGGTGTTTGCTTCCTAATTTTTGCAAATAGACATATCAATTCCCCCTCTACATGCAACAAATCCACCAGCCCTTCATCGAAGCCGTGCCTATCCAGAAGTAGCTGTCTTTCTCTCCAATTGCCTCTTACGCCTCTTCCCAGCATTCATAACCACAGGAATCGTCGCCAAAACACTCACACCAGCCAAAACCCAAGCAATAATCTCAATGATCCTCAACTCATGACACTCAGTCAATCCACCCTTCGGCTTCCCAATTCCCTGATTACACTTAATAGTTCCCCACATCGAATGTATCAAAACTCCAGAAACAACCCAGAAGATTGTTGACAGCACGAGAAAGACCTGTTCTTATCAGTCTCAGGGAAAGGGGGAAGGATAGAAATGTCTCACGGTATGAAACATGGAATGGAAGTATTTCTGAGCGCAATGAAAACCTGTGTAGACGGCGGACAAGGCAATCGTTCTTGCGGACGAGAATATCAAGAAGGCGAGTCTTGCTCGCTCGGTTTTGGAATCCCAGGTGTGTGTTTTCTGCTTGTATTGGAAGGAATCAATGGTGAAGAACAGCTCAGCAATAGATAGGATAAACATGATGCCGAAGAAGACTCTATGAGAGGTTGTTAGTGCTCTATCTCTGGGGAAGTGTTAGGTTGAAATATTACGGGAGAGTCCCATGCTCTGGCCTAGTGCTAGATCGCGTGTTGCGTGCAGGTCTGGCGGCTGTGTTTCCTCCGAACATCGTGGGAATTTTGCTGTCAAATGGTATACAAGAGCTTCAATTCGCGCCTTGTGCAATGTTCAAGTCAGACAAGTTGAATCTCAGCTTTCAAATGGTTATGGCTTTCTCTTATACGTGCAGAAGCAGATCCCTACCAGCGATCCTTCATAACAAACATATCATGCTCCAACTTCCGCCAACCACCTTCTACTCTTGCGCCTCTTCCCAACAATTAAGCCACGGACACCTGTTCTACCCCAGCTTTTGTTATTGTTTTAATTTGACCATTTTGCAAGTAGATGAAAAGTGACGTCGGGTTTCGAGATGTGGCTGTTCCTTGGTTCTTACCCCTGCTCTATCCCTGTTGGCCGTTGTGGCTTTTCTTAAACGACTTGTTAGAAGTGCCTTCCTACTTACATAACACATCGTGACTTGTAAAGGATTTAGCGGTATTGAGAATTTCCAGTGTTCTAAGAATAAAACTAATATTCAATGGATAGAGCATTGCAGAAATGAGTGTTTGAAAATGGTATAATGATACATTTATACAAACGCTGTTCGACCACTCGTATTAGTAGATGGTATCCCCGTTTCAGCCCCAATGTCTAGAACTTTAACGCCACAGGCTCCAAAAAGTGCTCAACTATTCACGATGCTATCATATCCCATCCTATCCAACCTGAACCCCGAAATCTAGCTAGTACAATGTAATCAACGCTACAACCCTCCAAAACGACCCCCATTCCACATCGCCTACAAAGTTTATCGATCAACTCATGATTTATATCCTGCATTATAACATCATGAAACCCCGTATCCGTCACCGGGTCACTGATCCATCCCAATTCCGCAACCGCATTAAACGTTATATACCACGCCTTCACCAGCTTCGCAAACCTCACGACATTCGGATGACTATCGTTGAAATAATCAGTCTGCGTATCTAACAGCGTCCTCATATCAACTAGATCGACATAATTTCCTGCATCCCACCTTGTTTTGACCATTGATCCTCACGCCGTATCGTATTGCGCGACCCAGGCTGCGACGTTTACGTCCCTATTGGTTGTGATAGCTGCTACGAGTATAACAGCGTCAGGACAGCGGTCCAGTAAAGTCTCAGCCATGCCCCCAAGCGGATCGACACTTTTGGAGACGTTCAAATTCTGTACAGCATCGTTCCTACCAACGAAGATAAGAATAAAGTTTGGGTGCTGCTTCAGGATCGTGGCACGGGGTTTATTATCGTTTATAACACCGACAATGTTGTCGGCGATATAGCCAGAGTGACCTTCGGTATGGTTATGAATCAAGTTACCGCTTTCTACGGATCCGATAGGCCACGCCATTGTTGCCTTGTTCGAGATGTCTTCAAAGTCCTCGCTAATATCCGTTCATATCGCTGCTTCCAAAGCCCAACGTTATGGATGCTGAGAAGAATTTTAGCAGGCAGGGCTAGGGAGGAGGGGAGGATTACCGCCGAGAGGCAAGATGCGGACTTTCTTGTTTCAACACCGAGAGACGTGAGCAAGAAAAGAGAAGCGATGCTTTGAACAAAAATGCGATTTGGATATTGTATGCATGGAGACATTTGAAAGAAGGAGAGAATTACCAACGCAGTTAACTTCTCGTCGGAAATGCCAAGATGGTGGACGAACGTTTTACTCATCCTGACCCTGCACTCAGTCCCCAGGAATATGTATGGAGAGCGTCCCTTCGTTCGAAGAACCCTATAGAGCCCCATGTGGCTATAACCAAACGCGGTCGCGTCTATATAGTTGGTCCGAGGAGCAAGGTGGAGAGTTAGCCAACGAGCTTTGTTCAAACTTTCCCGGCTAAATTGAGTAGGAGTAGCTGTCGTTTCCATACAGCTCCATAGCACACCTTTCCCCCCATATTTCAAGTTTGACTATCTACGGCTTCGGTGCCCTGGATTTTGATTGGTTGGGCACCGTGAATATACCCATGTATTATTGCTCCCCCTTGTGGTAGAATTGTCTGAGCCCCACTCTGAAATCCCAAATATATCCAGTTGCAAGTGGTGTAGATCCGACGAGAATGAGAAATGAATTAGAGGATTCCTTGGCAGAAGTCTTATCTTTTTTAATTCGGCTCAATTGGTCGCCTTCAAAATTGAAACTAATACTTAGAATTCGGGAGAAATGGAATTCCCGTCGCTAGATACCTGCTTCGGCCTTCTTTCCCTCCTCGATCATAATCTCCCCTCCAGATCGAAAGATTTAGATTGAGCCACTGCCATTTCGCAAGTATGCTAATTGATTCGCCCGTCTTCGAGGGCTTGTGATCTTAGAAGTCATTGGGCTGCTCCATTTTTGCATGATGCTCATTTGGTGCCGTTGCGATCATTGACTCTCGAGTCGCCGTGGTTCTTAGGCCAAAATAACTTTCTAATCGTAGCAGTAGGATGTAGCGGAGACGACACTTGCCATTTGACATGGGTACCAGGGGAACGAAGGTTTATTGTTGGATCTGTTGTATAGAACGATTAATAGTTAGTGGAACTGTTTGTTTAACCATGAGCCATAAATTGGAATAGCTCTAACCGAGAAAGAGACGGCTATTATGAATTTAGTAAATTGTGCAATTGATATTACCTTTTATGCTGAGGTAGGAAAGAGCAAATATGTAATTCCTCTCTTTCTCCAAATAAAGCGAGACTCCTCAGAAATGGCAATAAACTCTTCTCAACTCCGGGAGGAGAGATCGGTTGCTCAACATCGCAAAGTAGGGGGGGCTAGATCTTCCTCTCTGAATCCACTCGGTCCAGATCAAGGGAAGAAGCATATCGATTTGCTCACTCCTCAGCGACTTGCGCGGCTTCCCCAACGACTATCATGCAATGACCGAGTTGCTTGAATCAGTCATCGATATTCATGCATGAACCCATCCTCGGCATGATCGAGGTGCGGTAACACAAAAGTCTTATAATATCAGGTGCATACAGCCGGTAACCATCCCAGCGGGCGGCTACAGAAAACATAACACGCACATTAATCATTCGGATCGTGATTGAATGTACCACGCAGTACGTAACCCGAGGCTGCATATGCACGCAACCCTCCAACTTAGATTCAGTAAGGTGATCGGGGTCATTGAACAGCACGTGAGGCCACCGGGGGGGCCTTGCTGGCAAAGTCATGGATTGGAGGGTATCTACAAAGCCTGTAACCACAACCATCTAGATACCTATGCTTCATGCGCCGGAAATCCAATGCTTTCGTTAGTCGAAGAGAATTTCTTGAGTCGCTACCCCATATGCCCATGATTGAAGTTACCCCAAAGACTACACAATGCCGCCCCCAATTATTAGCCCTCCACTATTTACAATTTTGAGTCAGTCTCCTCAAATTCGCTGATGTGCTTTACTGGCTGAGGTCCAGCGCTGATATGCATCTTGGACTTGAACTCTCGGACATCTGTGATGACGAAAGGCGTTGTTCCATTTCCTTCCACTTTGACGGATACTATCTCCCCGTCTTCCTCGTCCTTTTTGTCCTTGTTTAATCCCAGAGCTTTCAACCCTTTCTCCACAACACCTGTAACACCAACTGCCTCTTCCCCACTGGCTTGTGTTTGGGCATTGAGGTGAATAGCTAATTTCGAACGTGCAGGTGACGATGGAAGAATATAATGATTGAAAAACTCGATCATGTCTGCCTTTGTGAGTGATTTTATATGAGCAGCATCTTGGTAAACTATGGAAGTTTGTTAGTTGGCGATCGACATCCGATCAGATGAACTTACCAAGTTCAAAATCAAAGTATTCGCCGTCAATGTGAGACCAAAGACGGCTTGATTCTTGATCGAGGTTCTTTAATTTCTCCAATCGCTTAGTGATCAAACTTCTCTTGTGACCTTCGAACTCCGTCTCGGACATGTTTGCCATGATCTCTGCATAACCGGCAAGGAAAGAATCAATTCGTCCTTCTAGGTATTCGGGTGTCTTCTCACTTTGAATAATGAATCTATACCCTATTGTAGTGGATGTGAGGCGAGCTCCGCTGAACACAACATATCCGAGTTGCTCCTTAGTCCGCAATTGATCAAAAGCCGGTTCATGGGTCATTTGATCAAGGAGAAGGGTCTTCGCTCGTATCGGGCGCACAGACTTGTCACCGATGTACAAGAGATATTCTATGCAGTGATTGACATTCGCAGGATCCTTCAAGGTCTTGTGATAGACGAAGTTGCCGCCCGGGGGAAAGACAAGAGACCGAGCAATCGGCCATTGCGTTTGAGGTAAGGGTCGAGGTTTTAAAATGCCTTCGATGAGATCGCCTAATTTTAGAGCATCTTCTTTGTACAAATTTCCATGTGTAAAAGTTTCAATGTGCATTTGTCGCAATAGGTGGGGATAGAATTGTTGGATGTCGACAGCCTGAAGATGGTGTAACTCTGCTAGTATCTGGTCATTGATGTAGCCTTTCTCGCTATTGAGCCACCTAGTGAAATCTCCGACTTGGTTGTACGGTTGCTGGAAGTCCCAATTTTTAAGTCCTCTCAACAATCGCTCCTTGATGATCTCGAACCGATCCGATTTGACCTCCAAATCTCTCATCGTGGTAAGCACTTTCTCTAAAAGGACCGAAAGTTTGTCGTTGTAGCCCGATACCGCAATTTCAATTCCCATTGAATGACTTGTAACGGAATAGCTCAATCCGGCAAGTTCAGCGTCATACGAGTATTCTTCCAATGCATCCCGTACCATATCGGTATAGAGTCTAGCTTTGAGGGAGTTCTCGGCTGTTGCGTTTGGCAAGGTATTCCTGCAATTGACAAAAAGATTGGCCTTTGGTACCCAGAAAGTATCATCTTTCTTAAACCATATCCTGGCCATATCATCGTTTCGAATTAACTTTGGCTCAATCGCAGGCTCCTTGATCTCCTTCTTCTCAACTTCTAATTTAGTCGGAATGAACTGATTTTCGTGCGGTAAATGTAACTCTGGGAGTCGGTCCTTTGTTGTACTTGTGCCAGCCTTTCTTATCTCGGCAATAAAGTCGGCAGGGATCTTCTCGTAAGTATACTCGGTACCATACCATTTCTCCTTCTTATCCCACGTACCAGGGACTTTCTGTGAAACAACAGTCATTCTAAAATTGTCCGGTCGAAGACAAGCCAAACTTTCTTCAATTCGGGCCGGATCAAATTTCCGCAGCCTATTTTCATGCATCAGCTATCATATAACAAAGGTTTCAAGTAAAAAGAACCATAGAGGGCATTAAAAAATGGCGCTTACCTGCTGTGCCCACTGAGAAGCCATTCTCGAGGTAATGGTGTCTGCATGACTGCGCTGATCTTGCTAGTGAACCGGCTGGCGGGCGTCTTTTGCTTGAACTTGAAATCGACATCTGCCAGTCCTTTCTGCTCTTCAAAGATCCACGCTTGCGGTGATGTCTCCCTTAAGAGGGAAACGTATTGGAAGAAAACCTTTACAATTTCCTTGTAGTTCTTTAAACCGTCCTCGGTCAAGCCGATCTGACAGTTGAAGACACCTGGGGAACCTGGACAAACTGAATATGCACCTGCACTGAGTCTGGTGGCCCAACCTTTCGATCTGATGTAGGACATGATAGAACCTGGGCCTTCATGACCAATCAAGTGGCTAATATACCGGCTTGGTTGGGACTCAAATAATAACTCCTCATCCACGAAGGGAAATGAAAGATCCAATTGCCGTGAGTCCATCACAGGTTTGGCGAAGCATTGTGTCAAAAGATCATCTGGCCCGAATGGCACCTCTGATTCCCATCTGTTTTGTGGTAGGCTCTTGTTCCGTACTCCAGCAAACAAATCGGCAGCCCATCCTTCCAAAACATCTAGTGGCTCCCTGCCTAGTACAACAAGCTTCATTCTATTTGCCGAGTAGTGCTTCTCGTGGAATTCCATAAACTTTTTTCGGACATCAATACCCCGTGCCTCTGGCTCAGTCTTTAGTACCTCAAAGTTTCCTGTCGAGAAATGGCAATATGGGTGCTTGGGATTCGACAATGATTTCTCTAATTGATGTAACCGCCACTGATCGCTTTGTAAATTCTTCTTATTCTCTGAGTCGACGGCTCGTAATTCTCGGTCAAGAGTGGAAGAGAGGAAGAGTGGATCTATGAAGAATTGTGCGAATCGATCCAAAGCACCGTAAAGAGGTGAGACTGCGGTAGAATCGGCGTCCTCTGCTTTCTTTGCAGCAACTTCGAAGTAGTAATTTGTAGAGGTAGCACCCGTATATGCATTAGAACTTCCGGAATGTGCGGATAGGTATTGGGAATATGCGTTTTCTACAGGATATTTTTTCGTACCCATGAAAAGTAAGTGTCTGCAAATTGTTAGCTGAGTTTCAGAGACAACGTTCTGGAAGACTTAATCTACTGCGTGGGCCATTCCTGGCATATCTGGCTCGTCGCTGAAGTTTCCAACATTGACATCCATAGCTGCGCTAGCCTTGTCTGTGTCTTCATCGTGTACAAGAAGTACCTCCAGCTGATTGGGCAATCGGATTACTCGATAACATCTTGTATCGAGACTCGGCGTCTCTAGGCGATCCGTAAGCCTCTCAACTGGCCTGTGTCTATGTTCTCTTAGGGGACTGTCCAATGCGGCAGGCGTTTGGGGTTGGGATAAAGTGGCCATGGCGGAGGAGTTCAAGGGCCGTGAAATTAAGCGTCCAAGTGTCTGAAGAGTTTGTAAAGAATAGGAGAGTCGGGTCGTAGAGACAGACAACGTCGATGCAAGCTGCTTAACCCCGCCTAGCTCAAAGACTTGGTGAATGTATGGTCGAGATCGAAAGGTCTGTGCGAATGGTCAACAAACTGATTCTGGGCGATCTAGCTTGGGGAATGGACTTTTTATTTACCAGGAGAGTCGAGGCTTGCTTAACAACCGGCAAATGAATGCGCTGTCTTTGGCTACTAGTAAACGCCCTGCTGACGGTGGAGGGGGCAAGATGAAGAAGACAGGTCAATTGATTTCGTGGCCGGAGGCGGGTGAACCCAGGGATGGAGCAGATGTTCATCGGCCAAGCTGGATCGGTAAGTGGTGCAGCAGGAGAACAAGAGGATGCACGCAAAGCTCTTGTGTAGTGATCATCTGGGGTGTTCCTTTCCTGTGTAGCGTTCTTTTGGGCCCCACGGTAATGGATCAGAAGGGAAAGGTGGTGGACCCAAGCGACTGCATCCAATATTCGCGGATGCAAGACCAAATTCCCAGAGTACTACAGTAGGTAGTAACTAGCGACTAGGTACGGTTCACAAATCATGGGATGGGAAGAAGAGGCACAATGGATTTTTTTTTTACAAAGGCGGTCAAATAAATATCCAGATGAGGTGATGAGATATGTACAGTCGAAGAACCCTGGCTGCATATAGACAATACTAGCGCCTCTTCCAGCGAGCCTGTCCATAGATTTTAATTGCATGACTGCCTATCCCCGTGCTATATCAGATCTATCCTTCCCCATAATATCATAAAAGCCCGAACAGTAAGCGATACTGTTTGGTTGGAACTATGTGTGGGAAATCCTCCGGCCACGACCAAGCACCAGGTTTGCGGGACTTATGATCGCATCGTGATTTATGTACGGCACTGTGCTGTGCTGTCCTGTACCTACTATCTATGTGTGCAAATGGAGAAGCATCGGCATTTGGCCTTCGTTGACTGGGACCCTTTACTAGTACTGCTGCGTACGGTCAAGGATTTTTAGGCGACTTGGTGACATGGAGATCGGATGGTTTAGTTCTCAAATTCCCACCACTCGCCCGCCCGCCAATGTCGCAGATGCATTTTCTAGCTGGATGCATGCTGTACGTGCGGCGTACGCAGATGCAAGAGACCTGGTAACGAGCTGCACCAAATACACTTTTACAATTGGGCCATTCCAACCCCTGCAGGAACCATGCACAACCTTCATCTCTCACATACCTAGTGAGGTCTCTCGAATACTTCAGTTCTATAACGCTCATGAGAAATCTTAGGATTTTCGTCGCTCAAAGTCTCAGATACCAGCATACCGCTGACTAGAGTGGGGGCGACCTCATGCCCTACCGAGTACATCGGAGGCGGGCTTTGTAGTTGCAATGCGGCTAGAAAGCAGCTCCCGATGTTTTGACAAAACTCTACCACGGCTGTGGTCCGATTCGTCCAAAATCTAAAGGAGTATACCTCTAGCTTCCAAGTCTGTTGAGCTTGTCGTGAGGTCGTTGAATCCTCTGAGTCTCAGGGCAATTGAAATCGACTCGAAGCATCCGAAGACTATGATTGTCGAATATAAAGTTTATGAGGATGCATCTGCAGCAGCGTCCTGAAACAGCTCTGAATATAAATAAGGTTTGCTATCCTCGACCAGCTGATGATGAAACATTCCCTGGAGAGTCAGGGAAGTCGAACAATCCGCCAACGTCTACTTCCAGGGTCTTCCCCGGACCCCTAGCGACTTACCTGCTCCTGATGCCAGGTTCATGGATCATGACTTGTTAACCTGTTGGCAACAGTTGAATAAATATATCCCTTTCATCTGCTCGTAGCCCACCTCCACTGAAACTTAGAACAAACTTGGACCAATTATTATCCGGTGTGGGCTCGTGTCTGCTCATGCTAAGCAACAAGTTTTCGTCCTATGTTTCTTCAAAAGACCGATCTGAAGTAGCCCAACTTAACGAGACGAATCTTGCAAACTACTCGATTGAAAAGGCCTTGCCATGAAATGGAATGAAGGTAATCGCGGATCATATTCACATGGCAAGCTAGAGAAGCTCTTCAAATCCGGATCCCGGTGAGAGAATTCTACCTTCACGGCAAATATCGGTAGATGGGCTTGATTCTTATCTGTCCTAACTCCAGTAATGCAACTTCCAAACTCCAGCGCTATGCTAAAACGAATTCAAAGAAAGTTGCGGGGGTTTTATTGTCCAGCAGCCAGACTTAAGGAACAACCAAATTCTCCAAAGTGTGCTTGACTTCGTGTAGGAACGGCGCAAGCTGATTAGGATCACGTAGAGCGATTGTGAGATCATCGGGCAATTTCCCGGAGAATAAGAGACCCTGACGGGAAGTTAATAGGAAGGCTTCCTGTGGGGGTACCCAGACATACCTGTTTCACTTTATCAAAGCTACTCTCTTTTTCACTGTAGTCCCTGATAACTTTGCCAGTGTTGAAATCCACATAAACTCTAGTGTCTCTAATTCGAACCAGGACGTTATCAAGCCTCATGAATAATCGGCATAGTAGCAGCATGCGATCCGGCATCACCCTCAGCTTACATGATAGTACTGAAATTCCATTGTCGTCCAGCTCACTTTCATAGAGAACGACCTCTTCGAAAAACAGAATTGGATCTGGTCTTTTAAGAAGTTCGATTGGTATTGGTTCTGCCTCTTGTAGATGTGGCATATGGAACAGCTTGCCCTTCGTAATAGTACCCTTATAATCCGTTGTGTATGACCAGTCGAAAGGCTTTACGACCTCTTTGATACCTTCATGAGTTTTCTCTCTGCTTTTAATCAGTTTTTTCCTAATGGCTAAGGCTTCATTCATACCTGCTGCTCGACCACTCCTTAGAGTATGCAACCTTGAGCATGTTTTTGTCTGTCTTATCTACTCGATCCAAGGCGTCAAATGCGTTGAATTCGATTCGCCACCCGCTTGCCACATGCTCAATCGAAACCATGTTATCTCCGAATATCATCTCTGGTACCGGAATACCTAGACTCTTTGACATATCATCGATCGGTCCTGACTTTGAGATTGGAAGTTTTCGTGCGCTGATCTTGAAGCCTTTCTGGAAATGCGATACTGTCGATTGCTCCGCGGCCACGGGCGTAGGGTATGGTTCGTCTACAGCGCCATTGAAAGACATTGTGGCAATTTCGATTTGTAGACTATAGCTCTCGAAAGTCACATACAGTCCTTGTGGGCAAAGTTGCGACGCGGTCGAGCTTTCTCGGCGGGGTACTTTATTTGGTGGGGAAGCTCTGTTTTGTGGTTGCCTTGTCAACCACTAGCGAGAATTAGAACAACATTCTGAATTGAGGTTGGGGTGAAGCCTCGATCTGAATACTCCGTCAGCCATACTAACTGAGTAACAGTACCACCAAGAATCAATTGATCTTTCCAACGATCAAGAACGGGCTCTCGGATATACTTAATATCTACTCTTTCTTCAGAATGGCAACCCGCACCCTAGAGTCACGTTTCGAGCGCATGTCGATGAACGATGAGAACGATCCGGGTGATGGAAGTAAATATCAGAAAACCAAAGTATGTTATCAGATACCTAATACAAATTTGAAGCTAACATTAAAAGATTACAACTTCCGTTTCGAACTCCCAGTTATCTCAAAATGCTAGTCGTGCGAACCTTCTTAAGATTGCCTTGCAAAATCAAAACACGACAAGCACGATTGTCACTGTCCCTTCCCAAGCCGCGCAATGGCGAGGTTCAAACATGCCGAACGGATCGGGCTCACCCCCACGAAAGGTAGCATCTGGATCATCCCGTGGGTCGGACGAAATGATCAAGGTTGAACGCAAGTCAAATCCCATGTATGAGCAACCTACCGCACCAAAACAGTTCCATCTTGGCATGTTCGAGATTGGTCGACCTTTAGGGAAGGGCAAATTCGGTCGGGTGTATCTGGCAAGGGAACGGAGTTCGGGATTCGTCTGTGCTCTGAAGGTGCTCCACAAGAACGAGATACAACAAGGGAAGGTTGAGAAGCAAGTCCGAAGAGAAATCGAGATTCAGAGCAACTTAAGACATCCGAACATTTTGCAATTATACGGCCACTTCCACGATAGTAAAAGAGTCTTCTTGATTCTAGAGTTTGCCGGCAAGGGAGAGTTATACAAGCACCTTCGACGCGAAAACCGGTTTACAGAGTCGAAAGCCGCTCAATATATTGCGCAAATGGCTGCTGCTTTAAAATACCTACACAAGAAGCACGTCATGCACAGGGATATCAAGCCGGAGAACATTCTCGTTGGAATCCATGGGGAGATCAAGATCTCCGATTTTGGTTGGAGTGTACATGCTCCAAACAACAGAAGAAACACTATGTGTGGAACTCTGGACTACTTACCCCCGGAGATGATCAAGCCCGGAAGTCAAGACAATTATTACAGCGAGAAGGTCGATTTATGGAGCTTGGGTGTGTTGACATATGAGTTCTTGGTTGGAGAAGCGCCGTTTGAGGATACGCCAGTTATGACCCAACGGAGGATTGCAAGGGGTGAGATGACCGTGCCACCTTTTGTGAGCCCCGAGGCAAAAGATCTGATTAAGAGAGTAAGATAATACTCACAATCTTTAAAACGATATCCTAACCTTTCTCAGCTCCTCGTTCTTGATCCGGATAAACGGATACCGCTGGAGCAAGTCCAGAAACATCCGTGGATAATCAAGCATTGTGTGAAAGGGGAACGAGCAGCTCAGCGAGACTCGAAATCGACGGGTACCAAGTCATCAACAGCAGAACGTGATGAATGAATGATGAATTTATGACCGGATTACTGGCGTTTGGAGTGTTGGAGTCAGAAAGATGGATGAGCATGATGGCTGGAGTCAAGAGATGTTCATATTTCCCTACGCCTACGCTGATCCAATATAATCATAAAAAGCGTACAACACCAGGCCCAGTTATCTATACTCGTACAAATAAGTTTTCGTGTTATTTTATCTGTATATTCCATCAAATGGCCGTGTATCGTTGAAACATGAATCCCAGACTTCATTGACCACCTTCACAGCCTGAACATCATCTTTGCAGTTTGGTCTTGCCATTACTGATTTAATCGCTCTCGCCCTGACACAGTTTTGGTGTTGCTGAGTAACCGTAAAGTGATTCCTCGTAAAGAACTCTCTTGTCCATCGACACTCTCCACTTAAACTTGACGCTCGAATCTAACCCATCATCAGCAACTTTCATCCAGCATCGAAAGGCCATAGCATACCTCAGTACAAGCAGCATGTCTCAAGTCACCCCAATCAACTTTCCACCTCAAATGATCCCAGGCATGAACCATTTCATGACTGAGCGTATCTTCCAAATGCTTCCTGTCCCTCATCTCATTCGCACATATCAAGATTCCGTGCGCAGGACTAAATCCCCCACCCTGCCTCGCAATTGCTCCATTCTCCGTCCTCCGCGCCGGGCATCTCCTACACAGCACGTTCTCCGCATTCAAATCCCCATTCAACTCCTGTATATGCTTCTGCATAAACCGAACCATTGGCGAGTATTTAAAGCTGTAATCCCGCCATTCCTCACATCTGGCACAATCCCGCGCTTCGTTTTTTATGTAAGCTGCCTCCCGGTAGTTTTCCTGGCCTTCTGGGGTCATTTTATTTGTTATGATGTTCCACAGGTTGACAAGATATTTATCAGGGTGGTAGCCAGTCCTCTCAGGGTCATTGGGTCTGTTCAAAGGCCCTAAAGGGCTTTCTGAAGAGTCAGACGCCATGATCTGTATTCCAAGATCCTCAGGGCGAAAAGGAGGGGATAACGGGGCGCATTTGATGTCGGTGTGTTAAAAGCAGGGCGTCCTTCGGGCGTTTGGCTTTTAGGTGGAGCTCCAAAGCGGTGTCTGAATTTGGACCAAAAATGTTTGGTTCTGCCGGAGCGATTTCGCAGTCATAAATCTCACAAAATGGTCAGATTTACCTAATATAGAATTTTCATTTATCCTCGAATTTCTTAGTATGCATGTTTCTCCGAATACTCGTCATTATTAAGAGCTACACTTTATTTCAAAATGAGGGGTCCTAAACCTCTGACTATTGTCATAAAACTTGGTGAGCTTACCTTGGGTTTGCTGGGATCGAGTGAGGCTGATTGCTTTTAGGAACAAGCTCCATTGTGGATGAAAAAACTCATGAGCCACTTTTGTCCGTTTTGACTCTTATAGTTGAGACAGCAGTGAAGCTTCATAAAGATGGACATAAAGTCATTATTGTGTCCTCCGGGGCCATTGGAGTTGGGCTGAGGAGAATGGATCTTGACAAGAGACCAAAACATCTTCCAAGGATACAAGCATGTGATTTCTCTTCAATTCCAAGGCTATTGATTGACTCTCGTGATAGGCTTTGGCAGCTATTGGGCAGTGTAGACTTATAAGTCTTTGGGACAACTTATTTGGACATTTGCGGCAGCCAATTGCTCAGATATTGCTCACGAGAAACGATATTGCAGATGTAAGTCATCACAATGTTTTAGTTGATAATTGCTCATGGCATCAGCGTACCCAATATCTAAATGCCCAAAACACATTCGCCGAACTCCTTGAAATGGGAGTAGTTCCCATAGTCAACGAGAACGACACTATTGCTGTCACCGAAATCAAATTCGGAGACAATGATACATTATCGGCGATTACTGCTGCCATGGTTCATGCAGACTATCTATTTCTCATGACCGATGTTGATTGTTTATATGATAAGAACCCAAGAACTTATCCTGATGCACAAGCAATTGAAGTGGTAGAGGATATTGCAGCCCTGCAAGCCGATGGTACTTGACCCTTACTGAGATGGGTTTATATTAACTAATGTGAGCGTAGTATCCAGCCCGGGATCAAGCCTAGGAACAGGCGGGATGTCTACCAAAATTGTGGCCGCACGTCTTGCAACTTCAGCCGGAGTAACTACCATTATCACCCGTTCTTCAAACCCAGGAAATATTGCCAATATAGTTCGATATCTCCAGGGAATCAAGAATTCGACTCCCCAACCTTCAACGCCTCCTTCTGGGAAAATCATCACCTCTGCAGATAATGCCTTTGAAGAACCTCTGACAAGGTCAACGGCTTCACTTACGATGGACACAAAGCTCGCGGCTCCCTTGCACACCAGATTCATTCCCTCTGCTCAGCCTATACGAGATCGCTATTTCTGGCTGCTGCATGGCCTAGCTCCACATGGAACGGTATATATAGATGCGGGGGCTCATCTTGCATTAGCCGATAAAGCTGGTCTGCTTCCAGTCGGTGTGGTAGACGTCGAGGGAACTTTCGCACAGCAAGAAGCAGTTCGGTTAGTCGTTGTGGATAGAATCGCGAAGTCAGTGCTATCTCCGGGAGGATCGAAACTGTTTGATGGACCCGGTCTGGAAGTCGGGAGAGCACTTGTCAATTACAGTGCGGCAGAAATAGCTCGGATTAAGGGTGTCAGGAGTAATGAGATTCATGGACTTCTGGGATACGCCGATAGTGAGTATGTGGCGTTGAGGGAGAATATCAGTTTCTTCAGGAGGGAGAGTCGGCCTGTCACTCCAAGTTTAGATTTATAAAGGGTCCTAACTCGTTGGCTTTGGTGTTTGCTATTTGGGCTAGGTAGGTAGATTAGGTGTTGAGGAGTGCCTAGGGTTGGGAAAAGCCCAGACTTTCTCGATTCTTTATCGAGATCAGCTTTGTGTCTAGGAGGATAATGTCTGGGAAGTAGAGGTTAATCAAAAGCAAATTCTTGAACGAAATACCCATCAAACACGTGACACAATATAAATATTGTCGTAGTACAACAGCCGACATACAGGGTGCGCTGCGAGCACACAACCTAGTCTTCAAGTTTCTTACTGCTTCTAATAGGTATTTAGATACTACCTAATAGAAAGGGGGGACCCCCGGCCCCTACCCGCCGCCCAGCCGAAGGCCCCCTAGGTAAATGGCAAAATATATTCAAAGTAGAAGGTGGTATATTATGTGATGCTTTAGCCAATCAGCGTCTATCAGGGACCCGTGGTGACTTTTCTCCTCGCATAACCCTTCAATCTAAGCAAGCTTAGACTTGAAGGCAAAGCTCGGCAACAGACCCCGCGTCAACCTCACGTCATGTTCTGCCTGTCTTTATCGTCCTTCTTTCTTAACCATCTCTCATCAATCCACCTCCCAAAATGCTTCTCTTAGGCCTGACAGGCTCAATCGCGACTGGTAAATCCACCGTCTCCTCAATACTCTCCGAACCGCCCTATTCCCTCCCCATAATCGATGCCGACCTCCTCGCGCGCAAAGTCGTCGAGCCAGGTACCGCAGGCTACAACAAAATCGTCGCGCATTTTTCCTCTACAACCTCTGATCTCCTCCTTGACCCCTCCACTTCCACAGACCCGGCGATCGATTTCAGCAAAGGAAGACCTCTAAATCGACCCGCGCTAGGAAGGCGCGTGTTTGGGGATGAGGAGGAGAGGAGGAAGGATCGCACGGTTTTGAATGGGATTGTGCATCCGGCTGTACGATGGGAGATGTATAAACAATTGTTGTTTTGCTATCTGAATGGGTGTTGGGCGGTGGTTTTGGATGTACCGTTACTTTTTGAAAGTGGATTGGATACATTATGCGGGACGGTATTGGTGGTTGCGGTTACAGATCCGGTTATACAGATGAAGAGGTTACGGGATAGAGACAGTCACTTAACGGAAGAAGATGCGGAGAATAGGGTCAAGAGTCAGGGAGATGTGAGAGAAAAAGCAAGGAGATGTGAGGCGAGGGGCAAGGGTGCTGGGTTGGTTATCTGGAATGATGGCGGAAAGGAAGATCTGAGGAGAGAGATCAAGAGGGTAATGAAAGAGGTCACTAGAGTGAGCCCCAGATGGTGGGCTTGGTTGTTGTTATTATGTCCGCCGATGGCTGGCCTTGCGGGTATATGGAGTTATCGTCGTGGCCAGCTCATCAACAGGCACTGGAAGGAACAAGAGCTTCAGGCCAAAGCCAAACTTTGAGGTAGATGATCTTTCTCTTGATTTCAAGATACCATACATGACACTATAATGAATGCGCCAGTGCGTTGTTTAAGAATATGTAGCCGTGCGAGCATCCATGAAAGGGGATCTGGGAGATATCACATATCCCATCTGGGAAATACCATAGTCTTACGACCTAACTGCACGGATATCTTACCGATGGTCTCTAGATGTTATATACAGTGTCATGTCACAATGAAGGACGGTACAAGAGAATATTCGGACAGGAGTATGTGGTTTCATTATCCCCTGGATGGCATTTTTTAAAAGGTAACCTCAAAGGTACAAAGTCATAACTTCATTATGGTACCATCCGGCCACCTGCAGGGCCAATTGAAGTCTATATATTATGTCTTATATCATTTTCTAAAGTAACACGAATACATGCTATGCAAATGGTGTTCATTTTTGCGGTTGATGGGATTTTTAAGCGGGAGAAAAATCGCAGACACTCATCGAGCTAATTCGTGGCTCGCATGACCTCTTCCCACCTCAACCTTCCTTGTCACGACACCATTGTCATAAATTCAGTTTCATTGTGTCCATCTCCATCTTTCTATAGTCACATTTACCCATCAAGGGATGAGCATTGCCTTGATTACATTACTTCAAAGCACTTGGTTTTCCCGTCATCACCAACGCACGGAAATCTTTCAGTTTACGACTCCACGAAACTATGATCTTGATTGTGGCACAACTTTAAAAGACTCCATTACTTACTCGGGTCTATGAGTTAGAGACTACCATTGTACAAAGCGTCACACTGTCTCCTATGCAAGCATTATACCAGTGGCCTGGGAATCTTGTCCATCGAAGCTCATAGTCTAGAACACTAATACCTATGTACGGCAAGCTATATGCGACGAACGCCGTCTATTACAAGCCCTTGAAGCATCTCTACAGATACTCAGATTGCGAATACCCCTTTCGTCTCTATACCAGTCAAGAGGCTTATTTTCCACTCCAAGACGGAACGGGACTTTATCAGCCACAATAGCTATTGTTCGTGCAAAGCGTCTCTACAGATCGCCATATTGTAAGTCGTTTGTATGTCATCTGATGGAGCCATCTGGCTTGTTGTCATAGGGCCTGCCACAACACCAGGGTGGGCTACTGCATCCCAGGTGCAGCACCTAGACCAGATTGTTTCTACAGGCCTTTACTTCGTGAGTTCTTTTTCATCCACCCACGTCATGTGGCTGACCATCTTGGAGCATTCAACAGCTTCAGCACCGGCTTCAAGGCCAGGGTGTCGAAAAGTAGTAAGCCATGGTTTATATAGTAAAACCACACTCATTCTTCGAATATGCTGCTGGGAGAAATGCACTGATAACCACCGTTCGACAAAAAAGATCTTCCTCTCCTGTCAGACGCACCATTATCGATGTTCATGTCGAGACCAGCGAATCCGAATGTGATAGCAGTGATACTTCCTCCGACAATATTCCAATGAAACAGGCAAAGAAAGTACGGTTCAAGGAAGACCTAAAGGAGTCAAAACAGAAATCGTCCTTGAAGAAAGATTCAAAGGAGAACTCTTCTGCTAAAAAAAGCTCCGATAAAAGTGAGCCACACTGCCAACGTTGTGATAATAGCAAGGGAAAATCTAATCCAAAGTCCAAAGGTGAATCGCAAAATCAGGGGATAAACAAAAAACCGGACACGCAAGCCAATAATCAAAAGCAGCAAAATCAGAATCAGAAGCAAACCAAAAAACAACAGCAAATTGAAGGTCAACAAAACCAAGGAAACTCGCGGGATCAAAACGCTCGGCCACAGACTCAGAATCGCAACACGCCTTTATATCCACAAAGTGGTCACTTTTATACCCCTGGCCCATATGGAAGAATGGTCTCTCGAGTAATCACAGCAGCAAGAGGAGATGTTGTGATCCGTGAGGATGTAATTGAAAGCCCTGATGATCCCCGTCCAAACGCATTCTATGACCTGAAGACTGGATATCTACGAGTCTACCACGGTCCTATCTATGGCAATCCCTATTCCTCTATTATCCCAATTCAACCGAGTATGCCCATTGGCACTTTCTCGCCGAATGTAGCACATTTTGGTGGTGGTCCACCCTCCATGCAGACTCCTCGTCCGCAGCAATTTCAACAATTCCCACAGCAACAGCCTCAAAATCAACAAAATTCCTGGGGTGGAAATAGCAACAATGCTCCTCAGCAGTCTGCATGTAATAGTGGATGGGATTCTGGCCCAAACCAAGGGGGTAACAGCACAGGTAGCGGAACAGTGCCCGGCGCTTGGCCCGACAATAATGATTCCAATCAAAACTCTGGAAGCTCAGGATGGGGCAATAATAATTCTAGCCAAAACAAAAGTCCCTCGGGAGGTTGGGGTAATACGTCAAGTTGGGCCAACAATAATTCCAACCAAGGCAATGGCGTCTCGGGTGGTGGTGATAATTCGAATCAAAACTCAAGTGGCTCGGGCTGGGGAAATAATGATTCTAACCAGAACAACGAGTCTTCGGGCGATAGAGGCAACTCAGGATGGGGTGGTGATAACTCGAGTCAAAACTCTGGTTCTGGTTGGGGCAACAACAATAAACAGTCTTCAGATCAAAATACCAACTCGTTGAGTAACCAGGGATCGGGCTGGGGAAATGATAACGACCAGTCGAACAACGAGTCCTCTACCGCCAACGACTGGGGTAATTCTTCTAATAACAATCAATCAAATGGCTGGGAAAATCATGATTCTAGCTCTGGCAATAAGGATGATTCGGACGATACCTGGGGTCTACCGAAGACACAGGCTGCATGGGGAGATCCTTCTGCTGCGCAATCCATTCAAGACAACAGCAATTCGAACAATTGGAATTGTGGTGATAACCATTCTAACAATAATTGGAGCAGAAACGCTGGAGGTGGTGGAGGAAGTAAAGGAACCGTGGCGTGGGGTGCTGAGACTGCGATGTCTGGCGGAAGCTGGGCTAACGGGTCTTCGACGGGTCCAACCAAGAAGGCTCATGATGGATGGTGAAAGATTCTCTTCCGAATTGTTCACTTTATACAGAGGTTTGGAATGGACCTGGGGTCGTCCTGGAGGATCATATTCAGGATGGTTGGCTGTGATTCTACTTGCTAGGGAGCAAATCTTATCGAGGGGCCGGTCTCTTGCTGTGCGGATGCACGAAGCAATTTCATTGGGGGTTTTATTGGAGGGCTCACTGGGGCGCTGATTCTACAGCATTGCAAGATGTGCAAAACTATATGGGGGCCGGTGGCTCTAGCTATTTGCCGCAGGGTGCTTCTTCTGAACTTAAGCAAAATACCAAAATCTCTCGACATTGAAATCCTTGTCTTTCCTTTGGGGGTGAGAATGGGTCACATCAAGCCGAGCCTAATGCCTCAAAGCAATATCGCTGTTATATTTCTTTCTTAGAACCTCTCACATCTTCTCCCCCTGTATCGTAGCCACCACCTTCCTCTGATGCTTACTAGCCCTAAACTCCAGATACCAAATACCCTGCCACGTCCCAGTCGCCAACTTTCCATCTTTAATCGGAATCGTAACACTTGCTCCAATCAAAGCACTCTTAATATGAGCCTACATTTCATTAGCATCTTTCTCTTACGCCAATATCACTCTCCTCTCCTCCCCAAACATTCAAACATCTGCATATCACATACAGGCATATCATCCAACCCCTCTGCCGAATGCCTATACAACTCCCCCTTCCTATCCTCTGGCGCAATCCTATCCAACGCGTCACTCATATCCTCCCTCACATCCTCATCCCAATTCTCATTCAGACTTAAAGCGCACGACGTATGCTGGATAAAAAGATTCAAAAGCCCGATTTTATAGGTCTTGATTTCGGGGAGCTCGCGCTCGATTGTGGAGGTTATGAGGTAGCTACCGCGCGATTTGGTGGGGAGTGTGAGGGACTTCTGAAACCAAGACATTGTAGGTTGGTATTGGGGTGGAGGGGTGGGAGTGAGGTGTGGGAGGTAGGTTGAGGGCGTGAGGATGTGGAGGGGGAGGGACCAGCTGTGGGTGTGTTGGAGGGGTTTACGAATGGTAAATGGGAATGTGAAGCTCACAGTAGATGGAAGAAACTGGGGAAGAAAGCGAATAGTAAGAGAAATAGAAGAAGGACTGTGGTGGTCAGCGATGTGGTTGTCGAGGTTCGAGGAGGCATTTATTTTGAGGTGGTCCTTTGGCGGGGCAATATTTTAGACGTCATACCTAGGTGAATAACGTCAAATGCTAAACAAAAAATTAAAAGTTTATTCGAACACGATGTTAGAGTGTTTAACAGTTTTACTTTCAGAGGGGCTCTCTGCAACAAACATTTATGTGAGTATAAAGATTTAGTTCTAAATCGTGAGTGTGGAATGGAAGCACTTCAGATACTCCGCATATCAAGTGGATCGATCAGGCAATAAGCTAAACAGGACACGTTGGTTCTATCATGAATACAATAGCATATAAATATCATATACTGACTGGTATGAACATCCAACATTACCATACATCAACATCGTAACCTTCATTATTTCATCAACATAAGATGAGCGACGTGAACTTCCGCCCGCTGAGTGAGTAGAATCCGCTCTTCCTCCCAATGTCCTAGAACTTAAACATTATGCCAACGGTACAGCAACTTCAACTTTCTTATCCTCTCCCATAAGCTGCTCATCAGGCTTGATACTTTGCTCGACAAGGACCACACTATCAACAGCCGCTGTACTTTCCTCATCCCCAAGTGCCAATGCCTTCTTCTCCCCATCGACTAAGGCAAGCTCCTCATTATTCTTAGTCCGTATTGAAAGTGTCGCGCCTTCTTCTTTATTTTTCAAATCATCCAGGTGCCCAGGTTCATCCCTTTCTTTGGGCATTGCATCCTTCCCCTGCTCATCTCCTTTCTCCTTTTCTTTCGTGTGCCCATCCTCGATTTCTACATCTGTTCCTTCTTCATCCTGCTCACTAAGAGTGGATTTCCCCTCCTCAACGCCATTTTCAAAGATCCTTACTTCCAGTCCTTCATCTTTACTATAAACCCTCAACCCCACAATGCATACCGCGTTCCAAGGTTCTGGCTCATCTTCGTCATCACTGTCCTTACCCCTTTTACTGGCGTCCGGACGAGGTGATCCGCTACTATTTATTGGTCTTGGCTTAAGCGTAGGATCATCATCGCTATACATATCATCGTAGTCAGATATTGGACTGGCACTCGACTCGCCATCGGATGTGATATATTGTGATCGCTGAGGAGGGCCGCGTGGATAGATACGTGGTGGCATTGAGTTTTTGCGGTCTCGGGGGCCGTATGGAGGAGGCGGAGGAGGGGGACCTCCATGATGAGGAATGCGAAGGAGATGTCGGGGTGGTGAATTCAGCATGGACGAGCTTTTGGGAGTTTCTGGAGTGCCTTGAGAGTCACTTGAGGAGACAGACATGTCTTCGGTTTGTACGCCCTTGTCAGTTTCATTGATGGGCTGAGTTTCGTTGTCGGGGCTCGATTTTGCCAGATCCAGAGAGATCTCCTCAGTTTGAATGGCTTTGTCCTCCTTTTCAAATTTGACTTCCTTGATATCCTCGGTTTGAACAGCTTTGTCTTTCGGTTCCTTTTCTTCTTTCTCCTTGGCTTCGGCTGTATCTTTCATCTCCTTTCGTTCACGCTTCTCGCGATTCTTTTTGTCTTGCTTCCGAACGATTTCTCTACTCAAGTGCCTTTTCTCCCAATTCTTTTTGCGAGTCGCTATCCTGGATTCTCGAGCCTTTGCCTTGTCCTGAGCTCTTCTTGCGGCTGCTCTGGACTCTATATGAACAGCTCCCTTGCTATGAGCAAGATCATACATAGCCCCTACTTGTGCTAGTTTGTCATTATCAACCTTCCGTCGACATTGTGCCTTGACGACATCTTCAACTGATGACTCTTGCGTATCCCGATCTGCCACTACTTGCACAAAGACAGAATATGTGCCAGCTGCGAGGCTCTTGAGTTCGGTGACTACACTGCGCTCCATCAAGTAATTACCGTGACTTCGCACAATATAATCCTCTTCTCCAGGTGAGTCTACTTCATGGAGTCGAAACTGGAGTCTGAAGCTATACTGGCCCTGCAATCCATCGAAGTATCTATCATCGAGTTGGCTCAGGACCAGAACAACCGGCGACTCCTTTTTAAGTACGATCCTGAACTTTTCTTCGAATTCGGCGTGCCATGGGACTTCAACACTGATCCACTTTTGAGTTACGCGCCAATCCGGAGAATCCATAAATAGTCGTGTTCTGTCAAAGTGCTGGTATTTGCGAAGAAGGTCCTCGAAAGATATCCAGAATACGCTATCATTGCCGAATTTGTGGTTCAGCTCTTTTTGCGCCTCTGGAGTGAACTCTTTGCTTCCATCTGACCAAGCTCCTTCCCAGTTACCTCTCTTGCCCTTACCCCATGGATTTCTAAAGGCGTCAGCAAAGCTCGAAATATCACTAAAAGTAAACTCACCGAAGCTTCAAGAGTCGTTGTCCAGTTGAAAGCTCGCGAGCTTCCATGATGACATAGGCATGTCCTTCTGAAATGCCGTCTCTGCTGCCATATCCGCCGTCAAGGAGACCAGTAGAGCATCCGAAGAGAAATTCCTTGTTGACTTTGAGGATTTCGTTGTTCCAGAATTCGTCAGTATCGAGAATATCAGAGGTTAATAGCTCAGTAGTAACGCCGCCTGTAAGATCTTCAACACCTTCACCAATCCAACCGCCTCCCAAAGCAGCATAGTCACCGTGAGCCTTCGCATACGCTTTCTCTAGCAGAGGCAGCCATGTTTCGTTCTGATCTCGACAATGGGCGAAGAACAAGGCTTGAGATCCTGTCTGATAGGTCTTCCGATACTCTTTCTCAACATCCTCTCGGTCAGTCTGTTCCAATAAGTGACGTTGTACCGATGGAGAATCCCAGTCAGGTGATTTAAGGTATAGCTTATCGTCGATGATAGAAATAATCCATTCGCCGTCTAAAACGCATTAGAATGTTTCAAAATTGGCAAGAAAGTTAAGAATTTGGATTTACAGAACAGCAGGAAATGGGGTTAGGGATGTTCAAGAGCCTCCATGTCATAAATTGTGACACATTCAGTATATCGACATTCATCAATTGCCTTTCAACTTTTCAGACAATCGTGCCTAACCTTGAATACCACTTTTCGATCAATTTGACTGCGATGCAAACAACATGAAGGGACGGACAACTTTAGTCGATCGTTCAACCCTTTCTTCCAACCTTTTAAAATCGTCCCATATTGAACAGTAGGTGCTTTTTGAGAGGAACTTGTGAGACTGAAAAATTATATGAAAACGTCCATCTACGTACCTCGATGAAACACAAATCCATAGATTCCAATTTCTTGGTCAAGGTTAGTAAATTCTCTCCATAGCAGGGAAGCCAACCTACTTGTATCATACTCCACACAGATCCGCTGTATGCCAACTTCCATATTCGCAAGTGCCGTCAGACTTGCCATCAGCCAGCAATCACCAAGACAGCCTTGCTTAACATCTGCTGGCGACACCTTCTCCTTCAAAAACGTTGGCTTGTCGAATATTTCATGGACTCTCTTGACAGCCTTAGGTACATTCGCAGTTGGATTTGCGAAAGCTCGGCCATTAATTTCAAACTTGCTATCCACAAGTCCATTGAGGCAATATCCTTTTTCCCATTTTAAATCCCAATCGATGTCGAAGGTCGGATCGCGATACCGCATATTTACCCGCCTGCACTCCTTTATCAGCTTCCTGACCTTTGTCCTGCATTCTTGTACAGCTCTTTCGAAGTCTTCCGAGACAAGTAGGTTATTCGGTGGAGGGTTCGAAGGGGGGACAATTTTTGAGGAATCGGTGGAAGTCTGTGTGGCGAAGGGCAAAATTGTAGTAGCTTTGCTAAACTTTGACACGGAGAAGCGAGCCCATATTTTGTTGATGGTTTCTTGAGGCGGTAGTGTTTTCTTCTTCTTGCTTTTCGCTTTTGATTTGGTTCCCCCAAATGGTGGTGGTGGTCCTGGACCCGGTGGTCTGGCTCGTCTTCTGCTATCGTCGGAGTCGCTTGTGCTATATTTGGTAGACATGTTGCATCGAAATGATGGATCGCGACGACCGAAGCCAGAAACAAATATGAAATGATTTGTGACAAATTCCACAAATACGTCGATCCTCGAGAAGTATTGCGCGGCTAGATCAGGATATATTGGGTAGTTGAGCCACAGCCTCGCGGATCACCAACAATGCAGTCATCTTGAGCGAACAAGCTAGAGCTTCTCAACAGGTAGGCAGACGCTGTGGGTGCCTCCACTGGTCGTGTTGCCTCCATGAAATTGGGCTGTTCGCAACCCATTCGTCGGGGATCAATCCTGGTTCGCCGACGCATAAGCTGCAGCCAAATGGAAGCCTCGCCCATGTTGCACGAGACTCGTTGAGTCGAGACTCGAGACGACACGCGATGGTCGGGTGGTGGGGGCCAGTTTTCAGCCGCAAACAGGAAGTTCTGTGCGGGTAAATCTCTATCACTAGTACCAGATGCTGCCTCGCAAAGTTGTGAACACGAGTGGTTTGTTCCAAGCCTTCAAATCACAGCCAAGGAGCAGCGCGTCTGACGTGTACAGTGTGACTGGGTTGTCGGCGTTGCAGTTTACGTACCAATCGCAAAGCTCCAGTCGACACCGAGTTTGAGAGGCTCAAAGTTGGGCCTAAATCGGTGACGGTGACTAGGACCTGTCACAGACCCCCTTGAGCTATGTATTTCTGAGCCCCCGCGACTAGATGATCTGCTCTATTATTTAAGCAGCTTTGTGTGTTTACGCCTGCCAACTCCAGACCTATCATCCTGTCTGGGAGAGATAAAAATACCATTACATTCTCTGAGTTCACGTACACCAATCCTTATTGTTTCACAAGTTCTGAAACAAAAAACAGTAAGGGTAGTGAGAAAGGCAGTCAAGGACGGCCTAGGTACTCCCATGTCTGATAGTCTCAGATAAATCTTACCTCTCCTAACCATCACGGTCTTGAGGGCCGCTGCAAAGACGTCTTGTCTTTACCATTACCGCAGATTCTAAAGATTCGTCATGAAAATTCTCAGACTCGTTCTTCGCACTGCATTTCTTTCTCTTCTCTCTAATTCTCGTTGACTCCTGTGGCACGCTATTTGAACAACTCGTACTTGGTTGCACTCCCGAATGTCAGGTGGCGACACCTCATGGATCCCATGCCCCTGTCGCCCTCCTTCCTGTCAAAATTTCTGGCTCTCCTTCATCCTTCACCAGAAAAATATCTTCATGTCTGACCCCGTATTTGTTCACCAAATAAATACCTGGCTCTGATGTGAAAGTCATACCAGACGTCAAAGTCACATTCACGTTACCCTTATTTAAATAAGGGCTTTCGTGCGCTTTAATCCCAATTCCGTGACCAACGCGATGCGTGAAATCGTCGCCGTACCCTGCATCGATTATGACCTTTCTCGCAGCAATGTCAACGCTTGCAGCTGAATTTTCGGCTTTGAAAGCACGCATAGATTGAGTTTGTGCCTCTAGGACAATGTCCCAAACTTGGAGCTTTTCCTTAATCTTGGGCGAAAGTGTATGAAAGTCCTCGCTACTTGATGGCTTAGGAAAGAATGGTGGAAAGAAAGTGCGACATATGTCGGAGGAATACCCGAAGAGGTGCGCTCTATTCACGTGTCAGTGCTGACCTGATACTTATTATAGTTAACTCTCACCCTACGTCAATCAGGACAAAAGTTTCTGGCTCTAGAATTTTGCTACCATCAGTTCCTCCATGCGGATTGGACGCATCTTCATCTGTGGTCCTATCAGCGCCGCCAAGTACTTCCTCAAAAACTTACCGAAAAGGACAATATCAAAAAAAGGCTCCATTCCTGCTACTCTGAGGGTATCGTCTAGAACATTCATTACTTGATTCTCGGTCAAGCCAGGATACAAGCACTCCCGCATTGCTCTCAATGCCTCCACAGTCCCAGTGTTCACAGCTCTGACAATCTCGATTTCTCGAGATGATTTCGTTTGCTTGACTCTTTCGACCTCCCCACCGAGCCCAACAATCTCAAATCCGTTCTCTCCGAGACCTCTTTGGATGAAGTCTCGCATTTCTTCATCTACCATGATTTTAGGATTTAGTTTCAAATCAGTGTCCGTGTTGGAGATTAGTTTCCACGCTGCCTTTAGCGTTGCATAGGGGTTCCAATGCTCTTCCCACGGGACTATATCAAGTTCCTTTTCAAATGGCATGCCCAAAAGCTTCACTCTCTCAACCTCAAAGCTGGGAGCGAGAAATGTAGTAATAGGAGTGATTTTTCCTGTCGTTTTATTGTTTGAGGGCTGGACGATCATGAGAAAAGGGCGTTCCTCGGGTTCCCAAACCTCCCAATCTTTTTGACTGATGTTGGCATAATACTGGAAAGTATACCCAGGTTCAACAGCAAAAGCGTCAATTTTGTCAGCAACGAGAGCTTCAGCTAATCGAGTTCTACGCTGAACAAACTCATCGAGTGGCAGTGGTGAGGCACTATCTAGGAATCTAAGGCCGGTACCCAAAAAATTGCTGACAGAACATTTTCGAAAATCTGCAAAGTTATGCCGGACGCGCGGTTCTGGATTGTATATCCAATTTAGATGGCATTTTGTGGCCTGAGATAAGATCAGTCATCGATCCCGATGTACCAACTAGTGTGAAAAATCACTTACAAGTAAGAGCAAAGTAACGACACCAATAGTTGCGATGGTCAAACAGCGTGTGGCCTTCGTCCGGCCAGGTATCGGTCGTGCGGTGTAAATCTTAAATTTTTGGTCCATATTGATCATTTGGTGTTCGAGGGTTGATCAAATCGACGTTTGAGTGCGAATTCCCATACTCCAGCTCATCCTTAATTTGATTTCGCTCCTGGGACAAATTTCATTGTCAACAGATGTATGTCAAACACATTAGTGGGAGGTTACAGGGATCTTTGGAAGGGCCCACCGCTAATTTGGCCGCATTTATCACTATCCCCCACTTTCAAGAAACGAGCCGTTGGCCGTAGGGGAACGAGATACCCTATCAACGCATTAGGAAGTGGAGGATGATTTTGACTCCATCTCGGCCGAAAATGGGCTCATAAGTGTCTCTGCGCTTCCTTGGAGCTGTCAATTCCAATTGGAATCAATGTTGTCTCGTTCATTCCTTTCATAATATACTTACCTGCGCGTTGAGACTAAAATGTCATCTATTGATACCCCAAAATCGGAGCTCAAAGTCAAGTCTCCAAGTAAGAAGCATGGCGTTATGGTTGACTCAGACGAGAAAGACGATAGTACTGTAGAGGAACGAAGAACATACTCTAAGCTCTCGGTGACGCTCATAGTCATATTTTCAGGTCTTGCCATCAGTTCTGACAGATTCAACGCTTCTATCATTAGCAATCTATCACTCATATTTGGCATTCTATACCCAGATCTATCGACTGTTATGTACTCACGACTCTCAAATGCTTTCATTATCGGAATGATCGTTAGAATGTTAGGATTTGGATATATCTCGGATCGACTAGGAAGGAAAAGTGGTGCAGTATTGACGACAGCTATTCTGGTATTCGGTATAGCCATGAGTGCTGGTTCAAGCGGAAAGGATGAGCTGGGTATGTTTTGGATGCTTGTCATCAGTCGTGGGATTGCAGGTGTTGGAGCAGGAGGAGAATACCCTGTCTCAGGAGCTGGGGCAACAGAAGCAACAGACGAGGATTCAGGAGTTCGCAAGAATCGCGGATTCATTTTCGCCATGATCGGTGACCTATCAGCCACTCTTGGATTCGTTTTTGGTGGTTTGGTACCTCTGCTTCTTATACTTTGTTTCCATCAGAACGAGAAGCATTATAACATTGTGTGGCGATTGTCTCTTGCACTGGGTCTGGTTCCTCCTATTTCGATCTTTTGGTTTAGATACAAGATGGCAGTTAGCACTGCGTACCGCAAAAGTGCCGCCAAGAAACAGAGAATACCTTATTGGCCCATATTCAAGAGATATTGGCGGCCCTTACTTGGTTGTTCCCTCGGATGGTTCTTGTAAGTGATGCTCAATACTTGATGAATAATGAGATCGCTAACATTTCCCAGATATAACTACATATCATACCCATTCGGTCTTTTTGCATCCACCATTCTTAGTCGTCTCAACGTTGGTTCCTCTCTGGCGAAAAATCTAGGATGGGGAACAGTCATTAATGTCTTTTACATCCCTGGAGCTATCATCGGTGGACTTCTGAGTGATAGGATTGGCCGACGACGAACCATGGCCCTCGGGTTCGGGATTCAGGCGATCCTTGGGTTCATATTGGGAGGAGCGCTCGGAAGTATCCAAACGATACTTCCTCTCTTCATCGTCCTGTATGGGATCTTCCTTACTCTCGGAGAAGTTGGCCCTGGTGCGACGATCGTCCTTACATCCAGTGAATCATTCCCTACCAGTATCCGCGGTCAATGTCTCGGTCTCATTGCAGCGTTTGGTAAAGCTGGGGCTGCTATTGGCACTGCTGTCTTTGCACCTATATTAGCCAGCTACGGAGACAGTGTGTACAGAGGGAATCAAGCTGTTTTTCTGATCGGTTCGGGATTTGCGGCTGCGGGTGCGTTGACTTCGTTGTTTATTATACCAGAAATCTCAAATAGGTTGGAGGATGAGGATGATGCTTGGAAGGTATATTTGAAGGATAATGGATATGATATTCAGTGGGGTGATGAGGATACTAAAGATCCCGTTGGGCTAAGGATGAGTTCTGTCAAAACTTAGATAATATCAGTTCAAAGCTCCCTGAAACTTCTTCTCGATCTTCTTGGTCGAAGAATATCTAGTATTCTGCATTTGAAAAGATAAATTTCAAGGTATTATTAGATCCATTAGGAGATTCATCAATAGTCGTAAATCATTACATATCCTTAGTGTCCTATTCCTTCTTGGGAGCCTAGTAATCTTCTCTCACGATTGCTTCTGAGTCTAGCTTTTCACTTCTTTCCCTCACTATTTTCCCTTCTTCAACGATCTCGGTTCCATCTTCCGCAACGATTCTATCACCACTCTTCTCTTCCCAAGTGAGATCCATCTCTTTGATCAACTTCTGATTCTCCGTCGGCCAGATTAGACATAACAGAACGTACACAACAAAGGTAACCGTGAAGGATAGTAGCCATCCGAGACGACCAAGATCCAGGGCTGGAGTCGAGACCTTCGCGCCAAGCGTACCGACGAAACCCGGAAATGGAAGAGCGATACCACAGATGTAGGCTATAACTGCTTGGATATTCCAGCCTTTTGTATAGTAGTAATGTTTATTTGTTCTAGACCCATCATACAAGTAGCCGATAAAGACATTGCCTTTGGTGAGGACGTAGTCTGCAAGAATGTGTCAGTTTGTCCGAACCAAGGTGACAACAGAACCTACAATCAGAAATCATGACAGCAACGACGCTCGCCATGAAAAGACCGTATCCAGACAGGAAGGTAGTGAAGACTGAAGCCGAACTAAGAATCTTCCATGGGCAGATAGCAAAAGCCAAAAACTCGACAATGTATTGTCCTCGAGGAATTGTGATGTAGCGAGGAAGTAGCATACTACTATCAGCACCAAAAGGGATCATGTTGGCAGCGATATTGGTCCCTAGGATAGAAAACATCCAGCAAAAAGCCAACAGGAAGACAGCAAATCTCGTCGTACCAGACCAGTATCTATCCAGAATTGCCTCAAGAAGATCCCATGGGTTCCAAAGATCCAGACCCCTATCATCAAATTAGCATATTTAAAAGTCGGTTTCTTTTGTGGGAGCTCCGGTGCTGGGAGCTGTTTCAGGAGCTGAGACATAAGGACAAACGCGATCCGTTTGTATGCTCTTGAGACAGCTCCCACCTCCGGAGCTCCCATAGAAAAAGATAGCAATTTCGTAAGGAAATAAGACGAACCAAGAGTTATTGATAGCAGCGGTGGATAGAATGCCCAGGGATGCCGAAACTGTGACAGCAATTGGATTCGTTATAAGCTGCGACCATTGAGCGCCACTTTTCGTCTTGCTCCACCTTGCAATGTCTGGTTGGTTGGTGATAAGCGTTGCGGTGTTACCCAGTCCGCTGTTGATGGCATATATGATGAACCATCCTTTGTTGCCTGTATAAGATGAAGAGTATAAAGATCCTAGGTTTGATTTGGTATTTACCATGCAGAAGATGAACAGACCGAAGACTGCTGGAAGGACGATGATTGATTTGAACCAGAAAAACCCCCTAAGTTGATAAGGTCTGAAGGCACAAAAAGGGAAGTGGACCAGCCAGAATAAAAAAAAGGCCAGCATCCCAGCAGTTGTGATCCCTATACTCTTCGGAATATGATTGGGCATATCAGTGTACTTGTGTCCAAAAATACACCGAAGAATGTTGGCCATGAAGCTTGATCCGGAGAATACTATTAATGTATTAGTAAGAATCAAAGGATGACTCTTGGAAAACCTACGCTGAACTCCATACCATATAACAGCCAAAGCTGCTCGAGCCCCGACAAAGTAGTAACTTCCCCACATACCGAAAACACTTCGAGCTACTACAGGGTATCCGACTGAAGACTAGGTGTCAATACAAACAAAATTTGAGGGCTGTTCGAACACACTCACTGTGGTAGACGCTCGCACATCGAGAATTGAAAAACATTGCAATAGATGATATCAGCTGACTTGCAAATATCACAAGTATAGCTTGCCACCAGTTTAACCCAATTCCAACCATAGTGCTACCCAACGTCCAATTTCCAAACGAGAGGCCCATGTAGAATGTGACATAGTTCCACCATCTCCATGTTCTCTATCCACAAAGTTAAAGACAATACATCCGAGTTGACAAGAATTGAGGCACCTTTTCGGGAGGGGTGGGGTCCAAATCTTCATTACTCCATGTCTGCTTTGATCCCGGGTGTCCATGCTCATCAAGTGCTGTGTCGTGGGTCTCGATGAAATATTTGAAGCCTTCACGACTGCGAAATGCGTTCTTCAAAGCTTTAAGTTTCGCCGAGACCGTTGCCCTAAGCTCGGTGGCGTGCATGGCGACTGCTTGGTTTCTACGGCGTGCTTCTCAAATCTGGATCATGAGAATAGAAATATGCGTAACTCGCACTACTAAAACAAGCCTTACGAAGAGTCTTTGAAAATGCTTCTAGAAAAAATGTGGGAAGAAAATAGAACGAAAGATTCTTCCTGTCATTATGCGCTAGGTCATTGTGCCAAAGGCAAACTAAAAGCCAATTGAGATAAGGCGCCACGGGTCTTCATCCACTTGGAGACAGATTTTACGAGGTTCTCGATATTTTTATCAGCCGGACAAAAGTTAATGGAGATAGTTGAGATAGCTGCTGACCTATCTCGTTTAGGGTTAAATATCCGCGCTCACAGCTGCTTCTTTGGGACTACCCCACCCTTGAGACATTCCCCTTGACTGTCAAAGTTGATAGTGGTGGCAATGGAAAGTTTTCAGTGATGAGAGTGGAGCTGGTAAGAGAGTTTGTTACAAAACACTGCGATGTTGAACGGCACTAAGATTGACGCTCCTAGAACAATCAAAGCCACCTCACAGGAATTGGCTGCCTCGAAATATGACACTCCAAATATCCAAGCAGCACTTGAAGCATTATACCAAGATGGCTTCGTCGTGCTCAAATCCGTGGTCGATGTCGCTCACATAGATCACTTGAACTCATACATGAGCGAAGAAGCGGAAAGTATTGTGAGGCACAAAAGCAAGCCTTTCAATCAAGGAGTCAACTGTACGCGAACTTGGGTGCTCCCTTTTTTATAGGCATGGACTGATGAAAGTCAGCGAATATACTCCAAGGCCCGCCGTTGACAAATCCAGAATATTTGTATAATGACGTGTTCTTCAATCCTTTTGTGATTCAAATAATGAACATGTTGGTGTTTGTTCTCTTCTTTTCTGGATCGCACTTTCCTTAGGACTCTGTTATAGAATCAAATTGTCAACCTTTTCGACGCATTGACGATAATTGAGAAATATCTTGGAATACAGAAGCGGTGGATGCACCTGACGAACTTTAGCTATTTAGGAGCAAACCCAAGTTGGGGTTTCGTGACTGGTAATAACGCGTTGCCACGAACCCATGGTCTTCGGCAACCTGTTCACAAAGACATCACGTTTTTCCACCCTCAGGTACTTCTGGTGCTCCTATATATAATTACTTATTAATCCCTTCAGTGTCCATTCTTTGTAATCGCTAATGTTCCTCTCTGTCCTTTCAACCCCACCACCAGTTCCACCGAATTCTAGCTTAGATCGCATGCTCATACCGTGGGAACTGATCAAGTCCTCGCCACACCTGATAGTCAGCTTGCAAATTCGAAGCTCGTGGTTGGCGAGCCAAACACATTCGTTCTTCCCGAAGTTGTGGAAGAAAGGAGAAAGATCAGGCCCCCCATTCAGCCGACCTGTGATAAGGGTGATATCATTTTGAGAGATCTGAGAACCTGGCATGCAGGAATGCCGAATGAGAGTGATGAGTATAGGATTATGCTTGCGCTGGGATATCAGGTAGGTGGTGGTAAGGCCTCATTGAGATCAGTCTGACATAGTGGGAATAGGCACAATGGTATCTGAATCATACCTTACGCTCGAAACTTCCTTTGAGTCAAGCAAATTTCTTCATGAGGCATGGAGGGCAACCTGTCGAGACTCGGGCAGATTTCTTACCAGATAATAGTGATTTTGGAAAGCTCAATGATGTATTCTCATTCAGGCCATCGGTATAAGAATTCGTTCTATGGAAAGGGGAGTTTCTAAGAAACTTCATGATCTTACATGTTCGCCGAGAGGTCATGTTCACGTGGTGGCAGGTTTGAGATGGAGAAGATGGTGGAACTCATGAATGATTAATATCTGATGTAGAGACCGAATGTTCTGTCTCAGGCTTGAAGTGTGCCATAATCCCCGAATCTCAGAACTCAAGCTTGAATTACTGGCCTCCCCATCTCATCTCATGCATTGATAGAAGTAGCCTTGACCACTAACGGCCTCTTCATATAGACCAATCCCAACATCTTCACCTTCTCCCAATCATAACTTTCCAGGGATAATTCGAGATCAAAGCTAAAACAACCACCAATTAGCATCTCGAGATTATTCATGAATGGGTACACTTACTAAGACAATAGTTTCGCTAAGATGAGTCGCATATCTGCAAACGCAAGACTTTTGAGCTCTTGGTCAGCAGATGGACAACCAGTAAAGGTTACTTTGTCTAACTTTCGACCAATATAGGCCAGAACTGAAGAGTGAATCACAACTCTCTTTTCGTTCTTGTGTTCTTTTTCATCAAGCCAACGCTCTGGAATAAGCGCCTCGGCATCTTTCCAACTTCCAGAGTTGTGGCCTGCAGCTCAGTTGTATATTGCAGCGGTTCTCTACTCGGTCTCAGCATAGAAAGATCCAAGAGGAGATTTGATGTACTCCCGGTAGGACAAATTCTCCACATGTTATGTTTCCACCTGAGTTTGTGACCTACCCTGAAGCATCGATTGTAGCGGGAAATAATCTCATGGCTTCTGTCAATATCGCGTGCTCATACCTCAGTCCACTGACTGCTGCTATCTTAATCTCATTGTCCGTCTTAAAATTCGATCTGATCTCTTGCTTTAAAACAAGCTTTGACAGACTCTTGAGAAGTGAACAATTGCTCCCCAAAACTAAGTCAGCCTCGACTCCTGTGAATCATTTTCAGCATATACCAATGAGACCGTTGCCGTAGTATCGCTACCAGCTACCAGTAGATTGGCACCCACAAGTCCGGCCTCCTGTTGAATGAGACCTTTAGGGTTGTTAATTTCCTTCGCTAAAAAGGACGAGCTGTCGTTGATTAGCACACTGTAACATTGTTTTCCGTCTCAAAATTGGAAGACTTACTAATCTGGAATCTCTCTGTCTTCCTTGCTTTCTGCGTGCCCTTCCCCTAAATAACTTTCGCTGAAGAAAGGGCTGAGCCTCTTGCTTTTCCGAGCATGTCAACATTATTGAGAATACTGAAGAGTTCATGCAACCTAAACAGATCAGGAATCAAGAATTTTTTCAATTGGCCATTTTCTTTGTGATTGTAAATTCCTTTCCATTCCTCGCCGATATATGATAGCTCATTCAGAGCAACTCGAAGTACCTCCAATACCTTCATGAGCATAAAATAGTACAAAAGCGTCGCTGACATCCAAAAATAGAGATACAGAAGGTCTAAGCTTACCGGTCCGTATTTCTTATGGAGTTTCGCAACCTTCAGGGCTTTTGTACCTTGGTGCACAAAATATGTATTAACAATGTTTGATGCAGCAAAGAAGCTCGGACTTGGGTAGTTTGACAGAGGCTGAAGGAAAATATTATGAGCCACATCAGCCACAAATGAGGAGAGGACCTGTAATTCAAATGTTAACGAACCACATTATCAGCATTTCAAGCAATCATCAGATGAAGTAATTAACAGGGATGAAACTAACTAGGCAAAGTAGACTTATTTCCAGGATCGTAATAAAGCTCATAGATTGAAATTAAAGCTGATTTAGGTCCACCATGATAGATTTTTGAAAGGAAGGTGAAGTACATTGAGAAAGGACACCGGGACGATGAAGAAATTATACCCATCTTCATTCTCAGCTTATATGGTAGAGTGGGTCTCTCAACTCTGATTGAAATGGATATGCGAATGCAATGATCATGATTGAGTTTGTATTCCGAACTTTGGAGGACCTGGTTAGAACCCCGATGTTTAGTGCTTACACTTGTGCGCTAGAAATTCAAAAACAAGGGAAGCGGGATGGAACTTGGTGAGGAAGCCATGGGTTATTATATCACGTGGTCTATTATATGGCTCTCAATCGGAGGATCGGTTCCTGAAGGTCCTACTTTCCCTTTCTCTTTCAAGGCGAATCTACCATTACAATCATTTTGGATAAATCTGTGAGTCCTGGGGACGCAATTGACAGTGCCTGAGCGCGTGGTGGCAATTTGTAGCATTACGTGTCAAACGAGCCCCCCGCAACCTGTACAGTGCGGCCGACCAGAAGTTCACAAAAACTGTGAGAAACCGAGCAGTTGATGGTTAGTGCAATGGAAAACAAAACCAAAGCTACTGGTAATATGCACGGGTGGCCGAAGGTGTCAGGGAGGTCGGCAAAAGGGGTTGGACAAAACCGGCAGCAAGCAAAAGGCGGTTTGTTGACACAGACAAAGCAGCAGATCGATGAGATCGGGTCTTCCCATACGAGTGGAAAAGGGATCACCTATCAAGAGAGTCAAAATTTCTGCGAACACTTACTCTTATCAGTATCTCGAATACTGGCAAAGCTGCTGGTCTGTTCTTCCAAAGTTCTTGTTTCGTTGAAACGTGGTGATCGTACAGCAATGATTAGGGAAATCTTTGATCCTTGCGGGCGTACATTGGCAATGCAGGAGTAGCAGCTTGGGCGCATTGCAGAAAGCCTCATACTGAGCTTTGTCGCCTTCATCTGAAGTTCTATTTTGGACTGGAAGTAGCACATTCGATCAATTATTGCCTGAGAACGAGGACCTGTATTTTATTTGCTCCATAATCTTCTCATTAGTTTGAATATGGATATACTGGACTGTGAAGCGTTTGTGCTCCAAGTTAGTAGTCTCGGCAGAGCCAGGCCTCAACATGCTCAGAACTGCTGAGCCCAATTTGCTCGGAACCGAAAAAAAATCAAAGCAACTGAATACATACGGATCTTGGCACATACGGTAGCTTTTTGATGGGACAGTCGTAATTGTAATTAGAATACATTGTATATTTCATGAGCTCGATTTGTTGAGGCAGATGCCAAGATATGTTCGTCAGCATTCAAGGCGAGAGCAACCCCGTCCTACTACTTTGTATAATTTCTCCTGTTTATGGTCCTCGATGATGGGCTTCTGATTCTTGCCGAGAGGTATTGTCATGGTTCAAAGTTGGGCCACTCAACTATCTATAGTTCCCATCTTGCTTCTAGATATTCAAGGCTAGATTGTGATTTTACCTCGAGATATCACCAAGATCTCAAAGCATGGAGGCAGAACCTCGTCTTCTGAAGTAACAAAGGACGGGGTAGAAGGGTCCATAAAGGAGGGAGCGTTTGGTAGGGAAAGTTCACCTCCTTCTCGCATTCTCGAACAGTCTCAGAGGACTTTGCTGGCAAGGCACAATGACATCAGGCATGCTTTGGGCAAGTCACAAGGTCCAGGTGCGTTTGGCACATATGATTCAAAGATGTTATGGGCTTGTATTGTTGCACATCGCATCCTTATCCACTCTTTGAAGCGACTGTTAAATTGTCAGGCTAATATCTATCAGCCAGTCGGGCATTTTCATGACTGCATTCGAACCTCAATTCAGACAGTTCTAAAACACGACATGTTGAGATAACCAAGCGACCTATCAGTGAGGCTTGCAGAGTTTGTTTGAGGTGGTGTGGCTGTCAGAGGAATGTTCCGAAAAAACGCGGGATGTTAAAAGGAGGGTGGTCACGTGCTCGCTTCTTTTGTTCTTCTAGGTAACTTAAGCCACTATTCTGTTGAGCTGGCGAACAATGATCATGGAGATAGATATACAGGAGAAGGGCGATACAGATCATCGACAAGACTCCCTGCTTCAAGCAGCCTATGCAAGGCTCCTCGATCAAGTGATTCAGCAGATGTTTGGTCATCGTGCTGCTCCGTTAGTTACTTCATCGATTAATATCGAACAATAAGAGATCGCATATAACGGACCGTAAGCCATATTTACTTCTGCGGCAACTTTGGGCCCTTTTTCATTTTCCTTTTCCGTGGAGGACATCGCATAATGTATGCACAGTGCCAAAGTTTAGCCAGAATAATTTTCCCCGCACCGGAACATCCACGATCTCCGAGATTCAACACTTTAACAGAACCTCACTCCTAGATCTTATATTCTAAAAAATCCAAAGCTCAAGCAGCTCAGTTAAAGATTGGGGACCTTTTTCTGTGATTTGGCGAAACGTGATCCTAGGGTCTTATGTTTACGACATAAAATTCCAATACTATCTGAGCTTGTGTATAAGTTTCTATTTGTCCCTTCTCCTTTATTCTATAGGCAACACTATGAACTCAATTATGGACGTATACAATAATTACTTGCAGTTGGGCCAATGAGTTGAGGCGCGTGAGAGGTGACCTGGAGCGAGTTGCTCCTTATAGGTCATTATGTTGTCTTTAATTTCACAGCCACATGCAGTAAAGCTTCTGTGGCGAAGAGCCTCATCGACTGTATTCAGTTGATAGATGGGCGTTATTAGTCATTATTCAAACATCATTTTCACGGATGTTACTTTGACTGGAGGCACTAAATGTTAGTCGACGACAAAAAGAGGCATGGCTACATTACTACTGTCATCGTCTCAAGACTTGTCAGTCCTCGGGCTTGGACTCTAGCCTCTCTGTATGACAACCACATGCTAGGTCGATCAACTAGACGTCTCGTTATGAATCGGATATGACGCTTTTTGATTTATGAACTGAGCATAGCAAAGGTCATTGAAGAGATTAAGGAGCAGGGACGGGCCTCCGCGTGAATGCGACGAAGGATTTTCGTGACTCTAATTCAGCAAGGTGGAATTAGGCATTTGCAAGGTATTTCTTCATTTCCATCAATTCGAGGGGGAAAATTGAGAACAGAGCAGATCTTTACCGGTGACGGGGCCAAGCAGGATAGGACCTTCAGATTCAACAAGCTACTCTCGAAATTTTCTCATATTGCGGATAGCGGTCGGAGTCCCAACGTGGCCCTTATCTCCTTCGAACGTCGGAAGAGGATGTCACGACCTCCACCCTTCCCCACGTGAAGCTAGGCGGAGATTCTCGATAGCTAGCTTTTTACTTCTACAGTATCGCACAAGAACTAATAACTAGGCATTATTCGCCACACCTTCTCTAGTAACTTGTGCACACAAGTTCCACAACCTAAGCGCAGCTTGTATCCCAGAGCCAGTCAAAGAATTCTGCGGTACCTTAATCAATTTCCTTTTTCCTACCATGAGAATCACTGAGAAAATGTGAGGCGCGAGAATAACCGTCGGAAATGCACGCTTTCTGCATGTGATGCCGATACCTTACCTACCTTGCTACTACCTTACTCAACAAATCCCAGCTACAAGGCTACCATCCTAGTCACAATATCACGCTTGCCACACTTATCACACTTATCACATTGACACTCACTTTTCTCGCTTTCCGACGTCAGTGATTTTATCTCCTTGCCTACGATTCGTTCACTCGCGAGAAAGCACCTTGTCAACCGTACATTTGTCATGGAAAGCTTAATTAAAAGCTCCTAAAGTGGAAGCTAACCCGCGCCGGTGATAGGACGGGACCTGGATGGTCGTGCAAACTTTTCTCGCAATCACCGTCCTGCGCCGTTACCTTGGCATCATCGGCGAGCTTGAACGTCGGATCTGCCTCCTCGATCTATACTGTTGTAGCGAGAAATCTTGCATCATCTCCGAAGATCAATCGTTGTGTTTGACTCGGGATGTTTAACTTTAATAACAGTGGGCAACGGGCGGAAATGATACCCCATACCCCATATCCCATACCTCTTGCACAAGCTTTTTCCAAGATTTGCATCATTTCCAGGTAATGAAGAAAATAAATCAACAATTTTACCCATACTACTACTGTGTGGCTTGCATTTCATTCCGGGAGTACCTTATCCTCCAGAGCCAATCGCGCACTGGGCTTCCCTCGGCGCAGTGGTGGTGGAAGTTACACTGGGGGGGGGCATCGGAGTGATACGAGTGGTCGATCGTTGCTGCTGAGCGCAAGTTGGAGACTTATTAGAGGGTGTCCTGGCGAGGACTAGTGTTAGGAACCCCGCATGCAGACAGATGGCGCTATTGGAAGCTCCATCCCTGCTCTTGAGGCCTCTCCGCTTTCTTTTTCCATCATCCGCTATGCCTATTCCTTCCCTAGTCTCCGCTGTGCAGCTGTGTGCATCTGTGCAGCCTAGGTATTTGATCGTCTGCCAGGGTGACACCGAGGTTCCTCCACCCACCAAAACCCACCTTTTGCGCTCCGTGCAGCAAAAAAGAATTCGACATGCCCTTGGCATATGCCAGCAAACCTTACCCTTACCTCTTCCGTAATTACTTGTTAATCTCCAGGGAATCAAATCAAGGCAATAATATTATGAGAATACGGCCTTCTAGTTCTAGCCAGCGACTAACTAACTGCATTCGGGTCATGAATTGTTCTTATTATTATCATTATTCATCCGAGCCAGCTCTACTACTAATGACCAAGCTGCCACCCCAAAATATTTCTGCAGGAATCTCTTGACAAAGCTCTCTCACCCAGAACAGCTCTTTCCAACACAGCTAAACACAGCTCTCGAACAACACAAACACACTCGTTTTCGACCGAATACAAGTACGCCAAAATGCAAGCATCAATCGCGTGGTTGTGGTGCATTGTCGCCTTCTTAGGCCTTGCTCTCGCTCAGACTCCTGCTTCCCAGCTTTCAGACGGTATGTTGATGCATGTTGCCGTGGAAGTCGCACACAGCTCATTGAGATATCTAGGACAAGTTCAAGCCCCAACGGCTGCTTCTCAGCTCTCTGACGGTAAATTTATACCCTCATCCATCCAAGTCGCGTGCTCATGATTTATTTAGGACAAGTCCAAGTTCCATCGCCTGCCTCGCAGCTCTCAGAGGGTAAGTTTCTGCATTATCCTTCGTCAAATCACATGCTCATCAATTATCTAGGACAAGTTCAAGTGCCCTCCGCTGTACGTAGTTTACACAGTCGCGAGTAATACCTCCTCTTCGAACAATCTTGCGCGTTCCGCCTAGATGTTGTTTCGAGAGGACGTATCTACTCGCGAATCTTCACTTTCCCATATCAATTGACTGATCTTCTTTCCAGACTTCTAAGCCCACCTACGTTTCAATCATATACCCATCGGGCTCAGCATCTGGATCATCGATCGCCTCTTCAATTCCCACATCTTCCTCGACCCCCAAACCCACCGGAGGATCATCGTACGTGTCGATCCCATATCCATCAGGGGCATCATCTGTCGTATCATCCATTCCGTCGTCCATTGTGACGACAACCGCAAAGCCTACGACGACAGCAGCGCCTACGACAACAGCAGTACCAACTACAACATCATCACCGGCTCCTGCTAAAACCGCTGGCGCAGACAGATTCCGACCTGGTTTGGCTGTTGTCGGTGCTGGTATTTTGGCAGCTATCGCTTTGTAGATGACGGGGATGTGTTTTTTTGAAAATTGGCGCGCGCTCATGGGTACCGGATATTGAGGGGGGGAAATAATGTCTAAGACGACTGACGATCTCTACTGAATGAAAGCAATATACCCATGTGAATACTGGGATTCACTTCTCGGCTGGAAATGATCTCGATGGAGATTTGATTTAGAGGTGCGCACTTTTGTGGATAAATACCAAATAATGTCTTAGACGACTTACGATCCTTAATTAATCCAAAGGATTAATATTGATATCTGGAATTAGTTTCGAAGGAGTGAATTATCAACAATGTTTTTCCACGAGTGACCGGTTCTAGAACCAAAGACGGGAAATGAGCTTCACAGATAATATTATGGCCACAACAGAACCCTTTCAGGTCTTGAACAACATTCGGTCTCCCAAATGCATAAATCATATAACAAAAACAGCCAATTAGCATTCTCAATCAAAGTTGCTCTGGGTCTTGCATGTGATTTTAAAGTTATTGACAGAGAGCGCGTCAAATCTCGCGTTTTTACCCCACATTGCTTAACTCAACAATCCCACCACTTGATCGAAACCCCTTCAATTGAATGCTAGAAGTCCGCCCCCATATCCAAGAAGTATGTCTAACACGACCGTGAAAGCTTCTGCCAAAAAGTCGGAGCCAACAGACGAAACTGAAGAGAAAGAAAAAGGTGTTGCAAAGCCAGAGCAAGGTCAAATAGAGACTTCGAAGGCACCAGAGAGCTCAAAGGAAGCTGGAAGCTCCAAAGAGGCAGAGAGTTCGAAAAACGCAGAGACTGCTAAGCAGGCCGAACCCAAAGAACCAGAAATGGTCCCTCGAGAGTTGACGTTGATCGTCGCCGCGACAAACAGGTTAGGAATTGGATACAGAGGAACACTACCTTGGACAGGCTTAAAAAATGAGATGGCATATTTCGCTCGCGTTACAAAGAGGGCGAAGGCAGGGGTACGTGGTTTATTCTCCCTCAAATAAGAATTATTCTAACCTCTATAGACTACAACCGCCGTTATAATGGGTCGCAAAACATGGGATAGCATTCCCGCACGATTCAGACCTCTAGTACATCGCGAAAATATTGTTGTCACCCATAACCCCGCACCAGAAGGATTAGAAGGAGCTACAGTCGCCGACTCCATGGAAACAGCGATTAAATTAGCAGGGAACGTAGATCGGCGAATCTTCGTTATTGGTGGAGCACAGATATACAAACAAGCTTTCAGTTGCAAAGAGGCGAAGAGGATTCTGTTCACGAGGATCTTGAATGATTATGAGTGTGATACATGGTTTCCGATTATGTTGAATGAGGAGACGGTTGGGTGGCAGAAGAAGACGAAGGATGAGTTAGACCAGTGGGTGGGGGAGAAGGCTCCAGCGGGTATTCAGGATGAGCATGGTACGAAATATGTTTTTGAGATGTGGGAGAAGGTGCCGATAACGGATCCGCCGAAAGATCCTCCGAAAGAGGCGGAGAAGAATTAATGAAGCATCTAGACTCTCCTAGAACCGGGTTTGATCTTGTATTAGGTGATTCAAGTTTGTTGGTCTGTCTCCATGGCAAGTGTCATGCAACGGTCAGCATTGGAATATTGGGCCTGGTGTCACGACCACCTCGCTCTCATATTTTTCAGCTCGTCGCCAACTAGAGTTTTATGTCTGGCCATGAATGATAGTGCGAGGTCCTGGTCCTTCAAGTCGTCACCGAGCCTTTCGATCCAAGCATCATTGTTATATTTACTGTGGTTCATTTGACTGCGCAGTTACTGGTCCTTGAGCTCGAATGCATCGTAGTCTCGTCGTAATTCCGCTAGTTCGCGTTTAAAGAAGAGGGATCAAAGATCCTCGTTGATCTTAGATGCGCTGTCTACACTGCTATATGAGGCTCTGATAATCGCTAATGCATCATAAAACTATTATTGGGTCAGTAGATACTTCGACGTGAGGTTGAGAAAGATTTACGCGAAATGGTAGGAGTATCGCACCCGGTTTGACGGTGATTTTGGATGGTAGCCCATTGTGGAGAGATGCGAGTGCACTCTCCAAAGCGTTTGCCTGTATATTTATCTGGACTAGTTCCCCCTTTCCTTCCTTGATAGTTTTGCCGCCCTGGTGAAGTTCTCGTATAGTCGCTTTAGTACCTTGAATTCGCTCTGGGCGATAGTGACATATTGCGAACTATAGAAATTAGTATATAATGGAATGACATACCAGCCAGCTCTGTTTTTCACGTTAACTCGTTAAGTTCAGTTTCTCAAGTTCCAAACACCCGACCCCTTCTCTTAAAGGATACTTCGAGCAACCTCTCGTCCTCCATTTAGAATCCGTTTTGTAAGATGATGGCCTACGAGTTTTGAACCTCCGCTGTAACGATCGGTCAATCAGTAAATGGCTGATAATCTATTTAAAGGGATATTTGAGATATTTACGATGGGAAGGCGAGAGCATTGATGGAATAGGGGTAAAATAGGAGGTTGTGATTTGGGTGAATATTCTTCCCCGCATTTCTGCGGTAGCTTGCTCTTTGTCTCGGAGAACTTGACACATTGAAGAAAACAACCCCAAAAAATAAACCATCTAGAGGAAGAGGTCGCTTTCTAGTTCAAGTCGCCCCCTGATACTTTCCTTATATATTACCAGATTTTTATACCCTCGGATGTTTGAGTAGTTTTTCTTTACAAATATATTTGCACATATACTTAGCATATTCATTCCTGTTTCCCTCCTGATAAATCCTTCCCAGGTGCCTTCTCAAATGGAAGATCCATCATGGCACTTTTCAACCCCACAACACTTGCCTCAGACTTTGGACTTCCGAAACCAACCTCTCCCTCCATGATCTTAATATCAGGCAGATAGTCTAGACCCTTCAAGAGTCTTCTCATATAGCTTACAATCTGTGCTAATGCTTTGATATCGACCTCTTCATTCGCCTTGAAAAGATTCCTCCAGACTGCAGCAGCGAGGACGGCATCTCCTTTTGCCAGACCCTCGTCATATGCAGCAAGAACACCTCTCCATTGAATAAACAAGTCTTTCAAGTATTTATTTCGTGTACCACGAGCGTGCATATTATGACTGACTGTCATCCGGTTTTCGGCGTCGTAAAAGAAATGATCAAGAAGATGTTGTTGCCAAGGTTGAGCCTCTGTGGCGGAGAAACATCGGAAGCGTGCTGAAAGAAGGTACATGTGAAGCATGGTGACCTGTGACCATGTACTGAATGTTGGCTGGAGCCCCAATTCTGCAAGCTATAAGCTGAAACCCGTAGAAAAAACTAAGCCATTCATACCTGCATGCCACCAACCTCCTCCAACACCCAGATCCTCCCCATCTTCTGTCTTTAGCATCTCGGCATCATGGTCCATGTCCTGAGGAATTCTGTAGTCTGCCTGAAGAGCACATTCTTTGTACAGAATCTCGGTTATACCGTATGCTGTGTATGTTTCGGTCAATCGGCCGGTAATGCCTTTGAGCTCTGAGCCGGCTTTAGAGCTTGTTGACTTTGCAGTACCTTCTGCGCGGGCTGGAGTTACAGGTGGAATGGAGTTTGCAGCTGTAGCATTGGGCTCTGGAAGCTCAATGGATCGTGAAGGGGTGGTTGAGAAAGCTCTTGAGGTGATAACGGCTCTATGCGCCTGCTGGGGTCAGATTGTGTTAAACATCTTGTAAAAAAGACGGTGAATACCTGAAATCTTGCCGCAGATTGTCTTCGAATCATGCGGAGGCATGATATACATGATTTTGAAGCCATGGAAACTTTTGTGAATGTAGAAAAGTGGAGAGAGGGTTTTTACTGTTGCGTACCTAGCTATCAAAGATGTCATTGACAATCGATAATTTTGGGCAGGGATGCTGCTGGTGCCATTCACGGATAAATATTTCGCCGACAATTTCACCCCCCTTTTCTTCAAGCTGAGTTGCCTTAAAAAAGGCGGGAAGCCTTACCTTAATACTACAAAGAATTTCAAATGAAAAAGAGGTTCGAACTTGGAGGCGGTGGAACATCTTCAAATAACAAATTTTCCGAGAAATGGACTTGCGACCTGAAACTTCACATTGCCATTTCCATGGAGAGAGGCCTTACCTGTGTTTACCGAAACTTGTTTCGTTGGGAAATTTAGGTCTCAAATTGAAATACGAGGCTCCTAGATCTACTTGATTGAATGTGAATAGGATTCTGGCATGGATGTTGTCTATCGGGTGAAGCTCATCGAAGAAACCAACGGTTAGGTCGTTGTCTACGGGCTAACCCCGATAATCATCTATCTTCCCCTTCCTCCTCATTATCTGGATGAACGAAGAAAGGCAATTGATCCGTTTCTCATGCAATCTTCTCATGGCATCTTCAAACTCCACTGAGCTGTCACTGAAAAACGAGTCCTGCCGGCTTCTGTGGTTACGCTCATGACTACGGCCGTAGCTGGTACTCCTTGGTCTTTCAGATGGATAATTATACCCCCCAAAAGACCCTCTGGACTTGGGCGTAAGAGTGCGGTTCGCCCAATCAATGTCGGGATTTGCGGCTGTTAGTCAGTCCATTCTAAGCAGAACACTAGCTCCTATTGCCAAGTTCGATGCTGCGACTTCAATTTTGTGATATGGCGACATCGGTTTTTATATCCAGGTCGTACAGGCCATATCCTGGTTAGATTACGCAGATTGGGTAGCCGCCATTTCCAGGACAGTACTTGACGTTGGGCCATTCTCCGAGTGAACGAATTATAGAGTTGTCTACGACAGTGGAAGGTGCGCCATTGTCGATTATAGCATTTCCGTGCCAGTGACCCCCTCCTCTAGGACCTTTAAGCGTTACGCTCGTTTTGAGGCGGACCATTCTGCTGATATGGTTCTTCGAAGCGAAGGTATGTTCTGGATTTTAATGTCCAAATGAAGAAGAAATTGAGACACGGTTGCTGTATCGTTTATAGCTAATGTCTTAGTATAGGATTTCGTGAATGAGTCCAAAGGGAGTGATTGATTGGTTACTGTCTTCAAATTTAATCGCAACTGTTGTCTACCGAGCCATAAAACAAGGGCATTGAAACAAGGACGGGAATCACAGCCACGATCATTTTTCGCTCTGAATAGCTTCAAAAAGCGCATCTATTATGATCATGAACCATACTAAGAATGTCAATTTTCTAGCAGTTTTAGTCTCAGCATTCAAAAGTGAGTTGATAAGACCCAGGAAATCACGGTCTAACACTTAACTATATGAAGATTATATCGCCTTAATATAGATCATTAATCGCAAGATATTTGAAGCGAAAAATAATTGTGTTTCTAATACATATATATTCATGTTTTTCTATAAGTTCATCGTTAGAAGCCAGGCTCCATCTAAATAGTGTTGGTGCTACGGCTACCATAAATATGGGGAGTCTTGGAATGAACTTAGTTGCGCTTCATGATGACCGGTCACTCCCTGAAAAGCATGTCTACCATTTGCCATGAAACGGATTACAGCTACGGAACGGATCAATGCCGAAGTCTGAGTCAATACTCTCGATAGAATCTGCTGAGCTATTGCTCGAGCCGTATCGTTTCGAGCGCTTTTTGTGAGGGGCCTCTCGTGGAGTACTTTGTTCGGACCAAGCTGGCTCGTATAGACGTGATCGGGAGCCAGATGAATTGCCGGTACCACCCGCCGTGATACTTCCTATTTAGTGATCAATATTTAGATTAACAATGCCAAGCCAGTTCATTCCTATGTAAACCTCATACTCTTGGATACCGCCGTATTCGACTGTGTTTCAAAGTCAGCATGTCCTCGCCACACTTTTGAAAGTACGTACATGCTGCGACCCTAAAAGACATTCTGCCACTTATTGTACTCCCAATTTTTACCTGGAAATAGGTGTTGTAGCCACTTTTCGTTGTCCATCCTCCAAAACCCCGCTGTGATACTACCCTGTCGGCTTTGAGCCGATACGTTAGAGCACCCCTCGTGATACGGCTGTCTCAGGCGACCCGCTATCCACCATAGCATCTCCACTCCACTGACTACTCGATCCATAGATGGTGGTGCTGAGTGTGATCCGGCAACCTTGTTTCATAATGATTCTGCCTTTAGTTTAAGGTGTCTGCTATGGATGGCGGTATAAAAGACGATTATCGGGTTTATACTTATGGGAATTCTAAGAGAAACAGAGTATTCAGGATAGAAAGATAAATGAGAGCGTGATTTGATAATTATAGGAGAAATCGAGTTGCAAAAAAAGTAAATTCAACTCAGGACAATAATCATGGCTACGCCATCATCGGAACTATGGAACTGATCAGAAGCACCTGGATCTTTGAACAGCTATGATAGTCCAGACAGAGTGATTGCTCGTTCTCAATCCATGAGATAATTCCTATGAAGGGAAGTTGATACATGAAGAAGCAAGGAGGGGAAACTACATTCATAGCCCAATGCTCCGTTCAGCAGAAATGTTCAATTTCAACCTATGCCTAGAATGGAAACCATAATAAACGTACATTTGTAAGACTGGGGAATGAAAACCCGGCCTCGGAAAACGAAAGAAACAAAACTAGAAAATATAACTTTGCAGGCACTGAAACCAGAAGCTCCCCTTTACCAAACCGTAGGCCCAAAATGCTGTCCTTCGGCCACGAGAGCCTGAACAGCGGTATCTTGAGCATCCATAGTTGTAGTGACGACTGTGTTTCCCCACCAGTTCGGCCCTTCTATACCATTCATAGTAAAAGCAAAGAATATGAACAACGTGCTCAATGCTAATCCCAAATCTAATCCTGAGCCTAGAAGATTGGGAAGTTAGCAATTGCTTCTTTTGGACGGGCTTTGGAGTTGAGATAATGTGACATGAGCAAATAGAGAACTTCACCCCGATGTCTCGGGAGGAAGCATGTTGTCCAAATACCCATGATACAGTCCAGAATAGGGGTTTTTACTCCCCAATGTTCCTTACTTGTAAGATAATTCGATCTCGACCACCAAGGGAAATATCGTTGTCGAATGAACTTTTGGAAAATGAATCCCACCATTCCCCAAGCTGGAAGATCGGGGAGTTAGCAATTACTTTGGGACAGATTTTGGGAGTTGAGACATGTTCCGAGAGTGGGTATGTTCTATGTCTCGGGAACAAGCATAGTTACTCATGAAACAGTCTTGGATAGGAAGCCCTTTGCGCCCGGATGTTCCTTACATAGGTAGTTAAGGGGGCTTGCTGGAGGAATGAGCGCTGCACCCCCAAATAAGAGCGGTGCCATCAAGTATTTGATAGGAGATTGTGGCCATTTGCCGGCGGCAAAGTATATTATCAATGGAGTCACGAAACCGATGCCGAAGAACCAGAAAAGCCCAGAGTAGATTTGACCTGGTGAAAATATGCGCGCAGGTCCAATGAGACCCCAAATTACCGAAGCTAATGATCGTCAGCTAGAGAAATTGGGCCGATATAATCAACTAACCCGAAAAGAACACCTTTCCTCCTGGGCAAGTAAAGTGATTTTCTTGATGGGGCGTGCAAACGTCTTTAATATTTGTGAGCGCAAAATTCAAAACGGCAACCTGTATAAAGCAAGAGAAGGTCGTAGCTACAACCCTATAGGCAAGTTAGCATGGGTTCGTCACAGATTTCTTTAGGAGCTAAGAGCTTTTCAGACAAGTTTCAAAATCTCGGCTCCCAGAATGTTGCGGAATGAAGGGCGAAGCAGTACATACTGGGCCGTGAACATTGTTCGGGGAGGTATCTGTATTCTGGGATCAGTCCTATACATTTTATCACCTTTTCAAGACCATATACCTTCATGTAGTGTCCGAATTTGAGATCAGATACGAAGCTAAGAGCTTGTGACCTTTGGAATATCAGCAATTATTGAGGGGAAGGACAACAGGGCTTACATGGTAATGTAACCATATGTTTTGAATATCATTAGGGCAAGAGGTCTCCCTGGTTGTATGTAACCGAAAACGAATTCAGTGAGTACATTGAGACCGATCTGATTATTGGTAATCGCTTGAATAATACCAATAGGAAGGGAGAATGTAAAAGATATACCCAAGGCTAGGAAGAAAGCCCACCATGTCAAGTTGGTCGGGAAGGCCAGGACTGTGATCAAGCTCAGTGCCACCATGATCACAAAGAGACCCAGATACCACCAAGTTGGTGCCTCTTTGTATTTTCTCATCAACTTCATGTGAATATCGGGTTCCTCGTTGGTGCTGTTTCGGTACTGTTGCCAAATCTGCTTGCCGTGATTTAAGTAGACATAAACGATCAAGGAAGCGATTGTAGCAAATGATAAACCGTAAGACAGGGCAAAGGTCGTGGAAAGAAACAAGGGTGAGTAAGCTTTGTAGGCCTCGAGATTAAGCCGAAAGTCTGATGTAAGAATCCTCGTTACGTTGTAGGATGCTCCAGTGTTGTCATAGGTAGAGCTGTCGCTCATTGGCAGGAACTTTGCGCTCCAAGTTCCACTATAATGCAATCCGCACGATATAAAAATGTAGAAGACTACAACACCGATCATGGTATTGCTGATAGCGAACCATGGAGGAATCAATGGAGAGCCGACGAAACCCGTGATCGTCGTCCAATCGAGAGTCAAAGGAATGATTGAAAGCCCTGTCGTGCCACCGAATAGCTGATTTACCACAACATTATTTGGAGCGATCCAGGTGGCAAAGGCGAATACACTTAGAAATTGGGCTAGGAATCCAGGAATAAAGTAGTAAGCAAAAGCGCCCAAGCAAATGTATGCAAACCAGCGGTATCGAGGTATCATTCCACCAAGAACAGTTGGATCTCTCTTCTCTGTCGATTCGTACATAGCGTTCATGAGAGTAACACTGGCAAGATTTCCAGGCCAAATCATGGCTGCAGGATATCTGGATCAAAATTAGCACAAAGTTCTCCAATTGACAATAGAGTACATACACCAGAAATTTTCTCATCATGCCAGCGATACCATAACCCACAGACTGAGTCGAAACAACCAACATAATTTGAAATAGAATGCCAAAGTCTTGTTTATAAAAAGCAATCTGGGCAAGGACTTGAAGGACCCCAAATTAGTATACAATGCAATGTAATTCGGCTCTATACTTTCAGGGGTTGGTTGAGGAGGGAGATAGTATGGAAATACTTACGAATGTCGGGGGCATAAGCTGCACTGAAACTGACACTGGCCATTACTACAATAATCAAGTGCTCTTTGACATTGAATGGAGCAGGGTTTAACGACCATTTCAGACCAAACGTGGTATATTGGTGAGTAGGCATGACCTTCGCCCATCCGTGACCCAGAGGCCATGCAATGATTTGTGCTATCAGGGCCCCTAATGCAATTGATGGCGATCGTAGAGAGAAGAGAGTATTCATAGAGGCGCCGACAACAACTAGAATCATCCCAATGATCCAAGCACGAATTGTGTTTGCTGGGACATCATCATCATAATTGTGCACGGCGGCTCGGACTTCTGGATAAGGTGAATCTTCCTCGGCCTCTTTATCAACATCATCGTTTATCGATGAGCTATCAAGAACGAAAGACTCCTCCTTGTCGACAGGATAATTAGGATCTATAAAAGATTATCATCCGCATCGATTAACATCAAGAATAGTTTGGTATACCCCACATTGACAGCCTTTGCTTCAATCGGTGACCGGATCAGGTCGGTTTTCCAATCGTGACTTTGCAGTCCCGACTTCAAGCTCCCGACTAGTGACTTCAACATCGTATAGCTTAGGATTCCAGTCCTTTTCATCGTCGAATACGATTGTT